>Ga0326726_10001981_pt1 | contig 19028 bp, 16 predicted proteins | sample MHFenrmetagenome_2_FD_207603 | JGI IMG/M metagenome (GOLD analysis project Ga0326726, IMG submission 207603) | Lab enriched peat soil microbial communities from Michigan Hollow, Ithaca, NY, United States - MHF15MN | ecosystem: Environmental > Terrestrial > Soil > Wetlands > Peat | place: USA... | reverse complement strand
AAACAGGTCGTCCGATTGATCAGTCGTCCGTTCGTCTCCAGGCCTGACGCCGCGGCGAACGCCGCGAGGTTCGAGTAGACCACGCCACCGTATCTGAACGGCGCTGCGTTCGTCCCCCAATCGAAACCATCGTTGTTGAAATCGCTGCGCCAGTCTTTAACGCTCGACCCGAAATCCCAGATCTGCCCGCCGGCGACCGACACCCACAGGTTGTTCCTGACGATCGAGTGCAGCAGGTGCGCGTCGTTGCAGCAGATCATCTTGCCCCACATGACGATCGTGTTGTGCACGATGACCGAGCGATCCGTCGTCCTGAACTTGAACGGCGCTTCCATGAAACCCACCAGCTGATTCCGGATGATGTACCACGGCGAGCCATTCTGCGGCTGGTAGCTGATGCCGTTGTGGGCGGCGTTATGAATACGGTTGCCCCACACACGGATGTTCACCCCGCCCGGATCTCCCTCAAAGCCATCGTCGGAGGTGTCGAAGATGTCGTTGCCGAACACGTCGATGTTGTAGGTGCCGTTCGAGATCCCGTCTGCCGTGTTCGAGATGCTGTTATGCGCGACCACGTGGCCGAAGCTTTCGACCGAGTAACCGTTCAGCTCAATGCCTTCTCCATCGAGGCTCTCGGTCGCGTACGGGGTGTCGCCGACGATGACGTTGTCGGCGATGTACCAGTTGCTTCCGCCTCGCTGCAGGTAAATGGAGTAGTGATTGTTGAAGAACGAGCACCGGCTGATGACCACTCCAATCGGCGCGTTTTTCGACATCAGCGCGAACGGTTGATCTCTGAGCGTCAGGCCCTCGAGCCACAGATAGCTGGCCGACACGTCGATGCCGGCGAACAGCGCTTCGCCATCGCCAGCCGACTTCCACACGACGTATCCACTCGAGGTGCCGGGCTTGGTGAATGTGATGCGTCCGCCGTAATTTCCGGCGTGGACGAGGAAAGTGTCTCCCGGCTGCGCGACGACCTCGCCGGCCGCGATCCCTCGGAATGGATCCGACGCGGAACCGTTCCCGCCGCCGGATCCCGGAACGACATGAAAGCTCCTGCCGGCTGCCGGCATCATCGGCACCGGGCGCGTGGCGACCACGACGGTTTGCTGGTCCGCACCGCCGTCGGGGTCCGTCAGCGTCAATCTGATCTCGTAGGCGGCGTTCGGGTTGAGGAAGAGCACGCTCCCCGCGAGCATGTTCGCGCCGTTGTAGTCGACGCGAACCAGAGGCAGGGCCGGCCGCCATTGAGCGATTCCGACGGCGCGAAACTCCACGGTCGCCGTGGCGTCGTGGTCGGCATCACCGGCGAGATCCCACTCGACGCCTATTGACGAAATCGTGGAGTAGGTGCGAATCGCGCCAGGCGTTGCGTCATTCGATTGTGCGGAAAGAACGACCGGAGAGACTCTCGAACACAGTACGAGGAGAACCGCCACGGCGAAGCACGCCATGACGGATCGACGCGTACTGAGCACAGCGCGACGGTGCCTGGAAACCATCCAGATACTCTTCGAAATACTGGTGGGGGCTTGGGCGGCCAGCGTGCAACGGAAGGGCCAGCGCCCGAGGGCCAATCGCCGAGCGAATCGGGGAGCCGCTTGGCTCTCAGTTACACATCGAGCCAGCGACGGCCGAATCTGTAACGGTGCCTACAAAGAGGAGTGAATGGGATCACCGAAGAATCCTTCACGATTTCACCGAGTCGGCTTCAACCCGTGCGGATCATAAATCACGCGCTTCTGACGCTGTTCGAGCCGCGCGTTCGGCGTGAAGAGCCTGTCTCCCGCCTTTATGGAAGCCAGAACGCTCTTCCCATCCGCGTCAAGCACGGACTGCACGATCAGCGTACCGCCGTTGCCCGCCACCGTCAGCCAGCGGCCGTTGTTCCGGTAGACCAAGCCGTATTGGAAGGAATGAAACACGCCGTCGCTGGAATCGGTGAGCGATTTTTTTAGAAAGACGGGCGTTTCGTTCCAAAGAGTTTGAGATCCGGCGTACGGATCGTCGAAGGCGCAGACGAAACGATCCAGGTCATCCACCGGCATCGACCAATCGATCCACGAATGGCTGAGGGTGTGCAGGCGCGGCCAGTAGGACGACAGGTATTCGGGCTGGCTCGTGATCGGAAACGCGGTTTTCTTCTTTATGATGCGTGAAAACAAGTCGGCAAGAAAGGCCAGGTTCTCCTTCTCATAAACGGTCTGAAAATCGGCCGGAATCCGGGACGCCGGGGGATAGAGGAATTCCCGAACCGCCACCACAGGGCCGGCATCGATGCCGCCGTCCACCTGATGAAGCAGGCAAAAGCCCAGCTTGCTACCGCTCATGATCTGCCAGGAAAAGCCGCCGCCGCCCCGGTTTTGCGGAAGCCGCGAGCCATGCAGATTGAACAGCCGATCTTGAAAAGAGACCCTCGATCACGGCCGCTCCAAAAATCCAGGCCGCGCCGAAGGAGAGCGCCACGCTATCGGCGCCGAAACCGGCTACCGCTCTCCGGCCTTCGGGCTTGTTGATGTCTTCGACCACGAAGGTCTTGACGGCGACATTCCTGGCCTGCGCCTCAAACGATTTCCCGCCGGCGGTCTCCGCCGCATGGCGCGGCGACGTCACAATGGTGACCGGCAGTTTCTGCCCCTTCGCCCATTCCGCAAAGCGAAGAAGAAGCGGTCCTCCGCCCAAGAGATAAAGACGTTTGATGGGACCGAGTATCAAGGAATGCGCGTTGTCCGTGGTCATGACTGAGGGACTCCCGTTTTCGTTTGGTGGGCGACGATGTCCTCAATCGACCAGACGTGATCCGGATGCCTGCTTCCATGGCTGGCGTCACGCGGATCGTCTGATGCAAACGGTCGCCGTTGAAACGCATGAAGTATAGGCTCACCTTCGCCTCGGGGAACATTGGTGAGTCTGGCGAAAGCGGTATGTCGGCTGCGGGGCTACGAGCGCGGCGGAACGTCCAGGCGGACGACGAGCTTCTCGAGCCCAGGAGCTGCAGCCGGGTACTTCTCGACGACGGCCGGGTCGTGGCCGGGGACGATGTGGTCGACCGAGTCTGCCAGCTTCTTGATCGTCGAGTAGCCCTCGAGTACGTCGCCCACGCAAAAGGTGACCGGAAATACCCGGCCGGCGTTGATGTGCCCATAGAGGTGCGTTGCATCCGACGCGAGCACGACATGGCCGCGCTTCGTCCTCACCCGCACGCACTGCAGCCCCTTCGAATGGCCGCCGATCTTGTGCAGCGTGATCCCGGGCGCAATCTGCTCCGTCCCGTCGTGAAACACCACACGCCCGGCAAACACCTTCTTCACCATGGCGACGACATCGTCCACCTCGAAGGGGATCCGCATGGTCTCGTGGCACATGTAGCGGCCCGTGGCGTACGCGATTTCGGTGTCCTGGAGGTGGAACCGCGCTTTTGGGAACGCGTCGTGGTTGCCGCAATGATCGTAGTGCAGGTGCGTCACGATCACGTCTTCGACCGCGTCCGGCGAGACGCCGATCGACTGGAGTCCATCAGCGATCGGCTTGACGATCGTCCGTCCGCGCTTTTTCGCCATGGCCCCGTCGAAGCCCGTGTCCACGACGAACGTGCCCTGCGGGCCTTTGATGACCCACACGAAGTACGCCAGCGGCTGAAGGATGTCGTGCGGGTCGCCGAAGAGAAAATTCTCAGGCGATTTCCGGTCGTGATGTGCGTATCGAACGGCGAAGATCTCGTGAATGTCGTCAACCATAACCGCACTACTTCTTCAACGCAGGGGGCCGCACTCGCGCCGTCTCCGGCACATGGCCCCGCTTGTATATCATTACCGTTCGTTTGTACTCGATGACGACGACGCCGTCCTGGTTGAACCCGGTCGTCCTGAACGTCACGATGCCGACGTTCGGGCGCGACTTCGACTCGCGCTTGTCCAGCACCTCGCTGCGCGAATAGACGGTGTCGCCCTCGAACACCGGATTCGGCAGACGGACTTCGTCCCAGCCCAGATTCGCCATCGCGTTCTGCGAGATGTCGGTGACCGACTGCCCCGTCACGAGCGCCAGCGTGAACGTCGAGTCCACGAGCGGCTTGCCGAACTCCGTCTTCGCGGCGTACGCGGCATCGAAATGGATGGGGTTCGTGTTCTGCGTCAGCAGCGTGAACCAGATGTTGTCGGCGGCCAGGACGGTCCGTCCGAGCGGATGGGGATAGATGTCGCCGACCTCGAAGTCCTCGTACACACGTCCTGTCCAGCCTTCTTTGATGGTCATGTCAGGGCCTGCCCTCTCGTCTCGGGAATGTACACCCAGGTGAGGGCGCCGAGCACGAGGGCCGCCGAGGCCGTGGCGAAGGCGACCCCGAAGCCGCGTGTCTGCGCGAGCGAGCCGATCAGGAGCGGCGCGAGCGCGCTGGCGACGCGGCCGATATTGAAGGTGAAGCCCGTGGCCGCCGCGCGCACCGATGTCGGGTAGAGCTCCGCGATGACGGCGCCAAAGCCGCTCATGTAGCCCGTGCCGAAGAAGCCGACGAAGGGACCGAGCGCGAGCAGCAGGACGCGCGACTGCGTGGCGCCGTACAAGAGGACCAGGCACGCGGCCGTGAGCAAGTAGGTCGTGAAACTCGGCCTCCTGCCGAAGCGGTCGCTGACGTACCCGAAGGTGACGTATCCGAACCAGCCGCCGACGTTCATCGCCACGAGCAGCATCGCGACCGTGTTCGTGCTGAACGCCGCGCCATGCTGGGCGGCCGGCAGCGTCAGATACGCCGGCACCCAGAAATTGAACGCCCAGTACGCGTACAGCGTGCAGAGACTCAGCGACACCATCGAAATGGTGATGCGGCGATATGGTGACTTGAAGATCGCACCCAGGGAGGCCGACGCGGTACGTGACCGGCGTGAGGCCTTCCAGATCTCCGGTTCGTCGACCGATCGATGGATCCACAGCGCACACAGCGCCGGCAACCCGCCGATGAGGAACATCGCGCGCCAGCCGAACCGCGGGAGGACGATCGCCGAGAGCAGCGCCGCCGCGCCGTAGCCGATCGCCCACGCGCTCTGCATGAGGCCGATGGCCTTGCCGCGATGGCGGTCGGGCCAGCTTTCGGACACGAGCGCCGCGCCTGCCGTCCACGCCCCGCCCATGCCGAGGCCGAGCAGGAACCTGAAGATCGCCAGCTGCCACACGCTCTGCGCCAGGCCGCAGGCCGCGGTGAACAGCGAGTACATGAGAACGCTGGTGATGATGCCGGTCCGGCGCCCGCGACGATCGGCCAGCGTACCGAACACGACGCCGCCGAGCGCGGAGGCGGCGAGCGTCAGCGATCCGAGCGCGCCGCCGAGCGCCTTCGACATGCCGAACTCGGCGATCACCGCCGTCAGCACCATCGAATAGACCATGATGTCGAAGCCGTCGAAGAGCCAGCCGAGCGCCGCCGCGACGAGCGCGCGTTTTGACGCGGGCGGCGCGACGCGCAGCCAGCCGAGCGTCATCGCGTCGGCGGACGCTGCGACGGAGGTCATGCCGTGAGCTGGCGCCCGCGGGTTTCAGGGCCGAACCAGATGAACGCCGCCGAGCACGACAGCGCCACGGCAATCGGAATCGACATCGCCGTCGCCAGCGGCATCCCGTTGTCGTGCAGCGAGCCGATGAGAATCGGCATCAGCGAGCCGATTGCCGCCGCCGCGTGATAGCAGAAACCCGGACCGACGCCGCGAGCTTCGGTCGGGAACCGCTCGGTGACGTACGCCGGCGCCATGCCCCAGATGCCGCAGCCGAAGGCGCCCATCATGAATGCGCCGAGCCCCATCAGCGCGGGGTTCATGACGAAGAGATACAGAGGAATCGCGGCGATGCCCAGGAGCGCCGTGATCGTCACCGCCCCGCGCCGCCCCAACCGCCCCTCGGAAATGCGGCCCCATATTGCGGTGCCGCCGATGGCGCCCAGGTTGAACGCCACCAGGTAGGGCAGCGTCGGCCTCCCGGCCGTGCGCAACAGCGTCGCGTACCACGTGCCGATCGAATAGAACGAGCACATGAACGCGCCAATCACGGCCGTCGTCTGGATCGTCGTCAGAAGCAGGTCGCGCTGGAAGATTCGCACGACCGACATCTTTGGCTGGTTCGAGAAGGCGGCCGGGTTCGCTTTCAACTCCCGCTGCCGCTCGAGCCATACGGGACTCTCCGGCACTTTCTTCGTCATCCAGAGGGTGAAAAACGCCGGGATGATCGCGATCCAGAACATCGCGCGCCACGCCGTGTCCGGTGTTCCAGTGAACAACGGATAGATGAACTGGAACGCGGCCGCCGCCAGGAGATATCCCCAGTACCAGCCGCCGAGCAGCAGTCCGGAGACGAGGCCGCGCAGGCGAGCCGGCCAGTGCTCGATGACGAGCGGCATCCCCGCGGCCCACATGCCGCCCATGCCGATGCCGAACAAGGCGCGGAAGCCAAACAGGATCGTGTACGACTTCGAGAAGCCGCTGAGAAACGCGAACAGCGAGAACCAGAGGATCGAGAGCATCAGCGGTCCCTTGCGGCCCCACTTGTCCGCCGCCGTGCCGGCAGCGACACCCCCGATGAGCCGCATGACCAGCGTGACGGTCGCGAGCGCACCCGCCAGCGCGCTGTCGACGGTGAAACTCCGCTGAATGTCCAGGAGGATGATGGCGAGGATGTTGTAGTCGAACGCATCCAGTACCCAGCCGCTCATCGTCGCCCAGAAGGCGAGCCACTGATCGCGAGTCACTTCGCGATACCAGGGGACCGCGACGGCCGTCACACCTCTTACTGGGACATCCATTCCAGCTCCGGCAGAAGAAAGGTTCGAAAGAGCGGATAGTTTTCGATCATCGGAAAGTGGCCGATGCCGTTCATGATGACCAGCCGCGATCCCGCGATCGCCTTCGCGGCCGCACGGGTCATGTCCGGCGTGCAGGAGTAGTCGAACTCGCCCGTCAGCAGCGACACCTTGCAGACGTCCGTGTCGATGCGCGCGAGATCCGGACGTCCATCCCAGTCGATGCTGTAGAAGTGCACGTCGCCGGCGTACACCCCGGGACCGGACTGGCTGTAGTACCACCAGTTCTCCCGCGTGGCCGGTTCAGGGCTGCTCGGAGCGTTCAAACCATACGTGTAGCTCGCCGCGAGTTCGCCGCCGTGAATCGCGGGATGATGCAGGTACTCGTTGTACCGCCCGGGCGCATAGGCCGAGCTTTCCAGCCCGACGACCCCGCGCAGCTCATGCTGATAGTCGGCCGCCAGCTTCAGGACGATGGCACCACCCATCGAGCAACCCATCACGACCGGACGCACGAGATCGAGCGCTTTCCAGACCGCGCGAATCTGCGCGAGGTAGTCGGCCGTCGTGAGCTTGTACTTGCGGAGCCACCAGCCGTCGGGCGGATTCGATCGTCCGTGATACGGCATGTCGAACGCGATGACGCGATACCGCGATGTGACTGTCGGGTCGTTGAGCAGATGCCGGTACTGCCGGCTGTCGGCTCCGGCGGTGTGCAGGCACAGCAGCGGAATGCCCTGCCCCGCTTCCTCCACGAAGATCCGATGCGGGCGTCCGTCGAGCGCGAGCTCGAAGTAGCGGCCCACGATCCGCTCAAAGACGGGCTCCGGGGCGGCAGCCACGGCCCTATTGTCCGAGCGTCCGCATGACGTTCATCGCTCGGTGCAGGGCGCGCGCATGCTGCATCGCGACGAGCGTGTCGCCTTCGAGGACGAAGCCCGGCACCCGCATGAGCATGGCGAAGAAGTCGTGGTAGAGCGGCTCGGGATCGGGGCTGAAGAACTTCGTCCAGATCTCCTGGCTCGCGCGAAAGCCGAACGCACAGCGGACGTCGATCCGCGGCGCGCCTACCGTCTCGACGACCTTGCCGCGTTCGAACCGCACGATGCACCGCCGGTCGCCGCACGAGAGCGACAGCGCCGTGGTAAACCAGTCGCCGACGACCGCCATCTCCGGGTCTGCGTTCACGCGATCCCGAAAACGCGCCAGCCACCCATCCGTAAACGCCGTCATGTCAGGCGGGCTAATAGTTGCCGATGCATTGGGCAGTGTCAAACACTCCACCGCAGAGGACGCCGAGGACGCTGAGAGATTCAATTTGCTCTGCGTCCTCAGCGTCCTCAGCGGTTGGGCTTTTCGTGACAGAATTGCGCCCATGACACGCGCTATTGCGGTGGGGATTCTGGTCCTGTCTGCCACGGGCCTCGCGCAGCCGAAAGTCGATGTCGCCGCGGCCCTCAACGCCGTGACACCCGACCTCGCGCAGCGGCTCGCGCGGTTCAAGCCGGTGAAGATGCCGTACGACCCGGCGGGCCTGAGCCAGCGCGAGCGTGGCATGGTCGAGCAGCTCGTCATCGCGTGCCGGGAGCTCGAGAGCATGTACTGGCGCCAGAGCGATCCCGAGGCGCTCGCCCTCTACAACGCGCTCGAGGCCGACAAGACGCCGCTCGCGCAGAACCTGCGGCACTACCTCTTCATCAACGGAAGCCGCTTCGACCTCGTCGACGGCAACAAGCCGTTCGTCGGCGCCGCGCCGATGCCGCCGGGCCGCGCGCTCTACCCCGCCGGCCTGACACGCGCGGAGATCGAAGCGTACGTCGCCAGAAACCCGTCGCGAAAACAGGCCATCTACAACCCGTACACCGTCGTGACGCGAACGGGGCCAGGCAGCACCGACCTCGCCGGCGAGTGGTACCACAGCAGGTTCGTCGAGTTCACACGTCCCGCCGCCGCGGCGCTGCGCAAGGCCGCGGACCTGTCCGACGATCCGGCGTTCGCCCGGTTCCTGCGCCTGCGCGCCACGGCGATTCTCGGCGACGACTACTACGCCAGCGACATCGCGTGGCTGGATCTGAAGGATCCGAAGTTCGACATCATCTACGCGCCGTACGAGACGTACCTCGACGACCTGCTCGGCGTGAAGACGTCGTACGGCGCGTCGATTCTCATCCGCAACGACGCCGAAAGCCGCAAGCTCGCCGTCTACCAGCAGTGGATTCCCGGCATCCAGGACGCGCTGCCGCTCGCGGCCGCCGACCGGCCGTCGGTGCGTGGACACGCGACGCCGATGGAAGTGATGGACGCGCCGTTCCGCGCCGGCGATCTCCGCCACGGGTATCAGGCTGTCGCCGACAACCTTCCGAACGATCCGCGCATCCATCAGGAGAAGGGCACCAAGAAGATCTTCTTCAAGAACTTCATGGACGCGCGGGTCAACGAAGTGATTCTGCCGCTGGCCGCCCGCGTGATGGACGCCGCGCAGGCAAAGCAGGCGTCAGCCGAAGGCTACCTGGCGTCCACGCTGATGCACGAGATCTGCCATGGCCTGGGTCCGGCCTTCGCGAGAGTCAACGGTCAGCAGAAGGACATTCGCGAATCCATCGGCCCCGCGTACTCGGGCCTCGAGGAGTCCAAGGCCGACGTCGTCGGCATGTTCGCGCTGAAGTGGCTGGTTGAGAAGAACGTGCTGCCGAAGGCGCGGCTCGAGGAGTACTACGCCTCGTACGTCGCGGGCATCTTCCGGACGGTACGGTTCGGGACCGGCGAAGCGCACGGCCGCGCGGAGATGATGGAGTTCAACTACCTCACGGAGCAGGGCGCCGTCACGCAGGCGTCAGGCCGTTACCGGGTGGACTACGCGAAGATGCCGACGGCGATCGCCGCGCTCGCAAAAGAACTGCTGGAGCAGGAGGCGACGGGCAACCGGGCGCGGACCGAGACGTGGTTCGCGAAGTACGACAAGATGCCGCCCGCGCTGACCGGTGTGCTGGCAGGCGCCAGCGCCGTACCGATCGACATCGATCCGATCTTCTCGTTCGCCGAGCCGGTGCGGTGAAGCAGGCCTGAAGGCCAGCACTACCTGCCATGCAGCTCGTCGCGTCGATCTTCGTCTCCGACATCCTGCCGATTTTCATCATCGCCGGCGTCGGTTTCCTCCTCGCCCGCCGTCTTGGCGCGAGTGTCAAGACGCTGGCGACCGTCACCTTCAACGCACTGTCGCCGTGCCTGGTCTTCGATCAGCTCGTCACCGCGCAAGTCAGCGGCTCGCAGTCGCTGCGAATGGCCGCGTTTTGCGTGCTGCTGACGATCGCCATCGGCATCGCCGCGCGACTGACCTCGATGCCGCTGCGGCTCGATCGGACGACGCTGAGCACGTTCCTGCTGGTCGCGATGTTCTCCAACAGCGGCAATTACGCGCTGCCCGTCGTGCTGTTTGCATTCGGCAAGGAAGCCCTGGCGTTCGCGAGCGTGTACTTCGTGACAAGCGCCATCCTGATCTACACCTTCGGCATTCTTGTGGCGGCGAGCGGCGGCTCCAGCGTGAAAGCGGCGTGGGCCCGGCTGTTCAGGGTGCCGGCGGTCTATGCCGTCACAGCGGCGGTGATCGTGCTCGCCACCGGCACGACGGTGCCGCAGGCGGTGATGCGGCCGATCCACCTCCTCAGCGACGCGGCGATTCCCGTGATGCTGCTCGTGCTCGGGATGCAGCTCGAACGCGCGACGCTGCCCAAACATCCGGCCGCCGTAGCCGCGGCGGTCGTCCTGTCGCTCGTCGTGGCGCCGATCATCGCGTTCGGCCTGACCGCTGTCCTGGGCCTCACAGGCACCGCACGACAAGCCGCGATCATTGAGGCGTCCATGCCGGCGGCCGTGATCACGACGGTCCTCGCGCTCGAATTCGACCTCGACGCGAGCTTTGCCACGAGCGTGGTGTTCTTCACGACGCTGCTGAGCCCGATCACGCTGGTGGTGTTAATCGCCTATTTGCAGCGCTGATGCCGTGTAAACATGGCGTCAGCGCGCACCGTTCCTGGCGAAATGATCGGCAAGCACTTTTAGAGTGTCGGCGTTGCCACGCTCGAAAAACCGTCGCATTACCAGCGACTCAGGATCGCTGCCAAAACCCATTCGAGGCTACACGCGCGCCGCCTTGAGCGCCGCGAGCACGCGTGCGGCCCTGAACGGCGCGCGACGGAGCCGGGCGCCCGTCGCATCGTAGATGGCGTTGGCCACGGCCGCAATCAGCGGCTTGCAGATCGTCTCGCCCGCTCCATAGTGTGGAAGATCCGGCCGGTTCGGATTGGGATCCCCGTTCACCAGCACGACGTCGATCCGGGCGGGCGTGTCGGCGTGCCTGAGCGAGGGATGAGAGACCCAGTCCACGCCCGTGGTCTTCTCGCCGTCGAATTGCACTTCTTCGTACAGCGCGCGGCTCAACGAATGGAGCATGCCGCCCTCGATCGTGCGGCGGATCCCCAGCGGGTTGATCACCAGCCCGCAGTCGTGCGCGCACACGAGACGCTTCACCCACACGTGCCCGGTCTGCCGATTCACTTCGACCTCGGCGATCTCGGCGGCGATCGTCTGACTGCGAATGGAATACGCGACGCCGCGCCCCGTCAGAACGGCGCCGGTGTCGCGCGGCTTCGGCGACCGGCGAGACTCCCAGCCGTACTCGGCCGCCACGGCTTTCAGCACCGCGATTGAACGCGCCCGCTTGAAGCCGCTGTCCTCAGTCGTGCCGGCGGTGAGGAGCCGCAAGCGGAACTCGATCGGGTCGGCGTTCGCGGCGGCCGCCATCTCGTCGATGAACGATTCGGACGCGAACGCGGTCTGCGGGCCATTGGGATCGCGCAGATTCCCCGTGCGGAGCGGTGTTTCAAACACGAGGGGCAGGCTCACCACCTCGCTCGACAGGCGCTTGTGCGGGATCTCGTACATCTCCGTGGGCGTGCCTGCGCTGCCGCCCGACGGTTTCGCCTTCCTCGTGCCCATGAGCTGCGCGATCAGCACGGTGTCGGCCTCGTTGTAGCCGACGTGGTTATAGTCGGCGGCGCGGGCGCTGTAATCGAGCGCCACGAGATTGCCGCGCTCGTCCAGACCGCCGCGCATTGTGAAGGTGAACGCCGGCCCTTTCGTATCCCACGCCGTTTCTTCGCTACGCATCCACTGCACGCGCACCGGCCGGCCAATCTCCTTCGCCAGATACGCCGCTTCGAACCCCGCATCGTCCGCGGCGGTGCGGCCGTATCCCTGAGGTCCCTCGAGCCAGATGACGCGCACCTGTTCGCGTGGCATGCCGAGAAACTCGGCGACGCCGTTTCGCATCCCGTACGACTTCATGTCGTTCGAATAGATCGTCATCTGGCCGTTCGACGGATCCGCCATGGCATGCGCGGGCGCGAATGCGGTGTGCCCCTGAAACGGCATGTCGTAGTTCGCCTCGACGACCTTCGCGGCCCGGGCGAACGCCGCATCGGGATCCCCCTGCACGATCGGCCGCTGTGCCGACGTCGGCTGCGCGCTGCGCATATAGGTGAACAGTTCTTCAGAAGTCGGAAACGGCGCGGCGGCCGGCTTCTTCCAGTCGACCTTGAGCCGTCGAGCCGCGTTGACGGCCTGCTCCTCACGCTCGCACACGACGGCGACGTAATTGCCCTTGCTGACGACCTTGACGAAGCCGGGGAGATTGCGCACGGACGACTCGTCGATGCTGACGAGCGTCGCGCCGGCCACCGGCGGTTTGATGTTGCGTGCGTGCACCATGCCGGGCAGCTTCACGTCCACGGCCCACTTCTGGGAGCCATCCACTTTGGCCGGAATGTCGTAGCGTGGCAGCGGCTGACCGACGAACTTCAGCTCCTGCACCGTCTTGACCTTCGCAATGCCGGTAGTGGCGTCGATGTTGCTGCCGGTGAGCGCGACGTGAAACTGCTTGCCGCCGATCAGTTCGCCGTACGTCACGCGCTTCGACGGGTCGGCCTTGACGGTGATGACAGCGTCGCGAACGGCGAGCGCGTCGACCGGCACGGCAAACCGCGCGGAGGCCATCTCCAGCAGGACGCGCCGGGCCTCGGCCGCCACGCGCCGCATGGGCCAGCCGTCGGTTTGAATCGCATCTGAGCCGCCCGACCCGCCCTGGTCCACGCTGTTGTCGGTGCTGCCCATGACGCACGTGGTCTTGTCGTACGCGATGTCGAGCTCGTCGGACATCATCTGGCGGAAGGCGGTGCCAGTGCCCTGGCCGCAGTCGGTCTTGCCGACGGAGAAAGTCGCCGTGTTGTCCTGGTGGATGGCGATCCAGGAATCGAGCTGGCGGAAGTCGGGATCCGGGTACCGTCCCGCGCCTTGGGCATTCAGGTTGAGCTCAAAGGGACCGGCGAGCGACGCAGCTCCGGCGCTCACGATGAGCATGCCCGAACCGGCGAGAAATTCGCGACGTGAAGTGCTCATGCCGCACCTCCCTTGTTCGAAACCGGGCCTTCGGCTTTCAGCAACACCGCCGCGCGCTTGATGGCCGACTGCACGCGGTAATAGGTCATGCAGCGGCAGAGCGCGCCGTTCATCCCCTCGCGAATCTCGGCGTCGGTCGGATTCGGATGGCGGTCGAGGAGGACCTTGGCGTTCATGATCTGCCCGTTCTGGCAGAACCCGCACTGCGGCACCTGTTCCTCGATCCAGGCGCGCTGGACCGGATGCAGCACGCCGTTCTTCGCGAGCCCTTCGAGCGTCGTGACCTCGCCTTTGACGCTGGAGCACGGGGTCACGCACGAGCGGACCGCCGCGCCGTTGATGATGACGGTGCAGGCGCCGCACTGTCCGAGACCACAGCCAAAATGCGGTCCCGTCGCGCCGACGTCATTCCGCAGAATGTAGAGCAGCGGAGTCGAAGGATCGATGTCCAGAGCGTGCGCCCGGCCGTCCACCGTCAACGTGATTTTGCTCATACTCGGCACTCCCGGCGAGATTGTGAAGGGAAGATTCTAGCATCGTGGTAAAACACGCCCACGGAGGGCCCATGAGACGTCTGCTCGCACTCGCCTTCATCGTCATTATCGGAATCATCGCCGTGCGGCTGCAGCGGCATGACGGCTCGGTAGCGGCACAGTCGCGCCAGGGGCCCGCGGGCACGGCCCACAACGGCAAGGCGTTCAAGTTCAACAGAGTCAGGGAGGGCATCTACCACGCCGTCGGCACCGGCGCGCTCGCGGTCGTCGGCAACTCGTCATTCATTGTCAACGACGACGACGTCATCGTCGTCGACGACCACGTGTCGCCGGCGGCGGCATGGGTACTCCTCGACGAGATCAAGGCGATTACGAACAAACCGGTGACCACGGTCATCAACACGCACTTCCATTTCGATCACGCGCACGGCAACCAGATCTTCGACAGCCGGACCAACATCATCGGCCACGAGTTCACGCGGCAGATGTTGCTCAGCAACTCCATCGGGATGCCGCTCTACAGGAACTACGTGACCGGCCTGCAGCCGCAAATCGACGACCTGAAGAAGCGTCTCGCCACCGAAAGCGACGCGACCACCCAGGCCTCACTGGAGAGACAGATCTCCGTCGCCGAGAACAACCTGACGTCGCAGCGCGAGCTGAAGCCGACGCCGCCGAACGTCACGCTGACCGATCGGATGACGCTCTATCGAGGCAGCCGCGAGATCCAGATCCGGTATCTGGGCCATGGCCACACGGCCGGCGACGTCGTGGTGTTCCTGCCTCGCGAGAAGGTCGTCATGACGGGCGACTTCCTCACGGCAGGCCTGTCGAACATGAGCGACTCGTTTCCCGACGAGTGGGTGACGTCGCTTGATGAGCTGAAGAAGCTCGACTTCGACACCGTCCTGCCGGGCCACGGCGAGGCGTTCACCGACAAGGCGAAGATTGGCTATTTCCAGGACTACATGCGCGACGTGTGGACCGAAGTCTCGCGATTGAAGCAGCAGGGCGTCTCAGCGGAAGACGCCGCGAAGCGCGCCGACCTGACGAAGCACAGCGCGCATCTGCCGATCAACGGCCCCGGCGTGCCGCTCATCGGCGTCCAGCGGATCTACGACCTGATCGACCAGCGCGCGAAACGCTGAACGGCAGACCTGAAGGTCTGCACTACACCTGTTTACCACGCCCTCATCGCATCTTCGAACAGACGCGCGAGATCCTCTGAGCTGGCAGGACGCGGTGAGAGCTTGGTCACGCGATGCTGCGGCAGCGTACCTTCGACAAGGGCGGGAATGTCGGACGAAGTGTAGCCGACGGCCTTCAAACCGTTCGGCGTGTTCAGCTGCTGCATGAACCAGGTGATCCGATCGGCGAGCACCTTCCCCGCGTCTTCCTTCTTCACACCGCTCACGTTCGCGCCAAGCGCCGCCGCGGCGTGGAGATGCCGTTCGGGGCTTGCCGACGCGGTGAATCGAAACACGGCCGGCGCGTTGAGGATGACTGAAAAACCGTGCGGCACCAGCGGGTGATCCTTGGAATACCCGTCCGCGATCCAGCTCTTCACGTTGCCCGACACCGGGTACGACATGCCGTGCGGCAGATGCACGCCGGCATTTCCGAAGCCCACGCCCGCGTACGACGCCGCCAGGATCATCTTGCCGCGCGCCTCGTCGTCTCCCGGATCCTTCGATGCGCGGATCAGGTACTTGTTGACGATGTCGAGCGAGGCGAGCGACCAGATGTCGCTGATCGGGTTGCTGCCCTGATACGCCGGCCGGAGCAGCGGTCGATCCGGCAGCGGGCGGTCCGTGTACGGCATCGCCGTGAACGATTCGATCGCGTGGCTGAGGATATCGAGGCCCGACGACGCCGCCACCGGCCCCGGCATCGTTCGCGTGTTTTCGGGATCGAGCAGGCCGAGCGTCGGCTTCAGCCGCCGGTTCGCGATGCCGGTCTTCGCGTGCATCTTCTTCAGATCGAAGATGGTGACGCCGGTTGTCTCGCTGCCTGTTCCCGCCGTCGTGGGAATCGCGATGAGCGGCTTGAGCGGTCCAGGCACCGGCAGGCCCTTGCCGATCGGCGGGTTCACGTAGTCGAGAAAATCCGCCGGCGGATATGTGACGTACAGGTTGACGGCTTTTGCCGTGTCGATCGTCGATCCGCCGCCGACGGCGACGATCCCGTCGTAACTGCCTTGCCTGGCGAAGTTGATCGCGTCCAGGAACGACTCGTCGGTCGGCTCGACGCGGACCCTGTCGTACACCGTGAACTTCACGCCGGCGGCGTCGAGCGAGTTGCGCACGACGCTGCCGGCCGGAAGCCTGCCGATGACGGGATCCATCACCACGAGCGCGTTCCTGACGCCGAGGTCCGCCAGGTCCATGCCGACTTCACGGGTGACGCCGACGCCGTAGCGGATGCTCGACGTCGCCATCTCGAACGCGATCTCGTGGGTCATCTGTGTGGCTTTTTTCCACTGGCGGCGGGGCCCCACCCCCGCCGCGAACTGACGCTGATGCCTCGCCTCGGATCTGCATGTCCTCGGCTCGGCATGGCCGCAGGCGCTCCCGCCTATCCTGCCCGTCGTTGCACGGTCTGACTAACGATTTCCAACGAATGTAGTGCAGGCCTTCAGGCCTGCCAGACAAGGGCGGGGCTGAAGCCCCGCACTACACCTATTTCTTGAGTTCCGCGTACAACTGGCCGACGAATCGATCGCCCGTCGTGCCCGGCTGCTGAACCTTCGCGTCGAAATCCGCGGTCGGCTTCGCTGCCACTACCTGCTCCTGCGTCTTCCCTTCGCGGACGAGCGCGGCGACCTTGTCGCGAAGCGCGACCACAATGTCGCGGTGCGCCGTGACCGCCGCCCGATCGACGACGGGCCCGTGGCCCGGTACGATCTTCGTATTCGGTCCCGCGTTCTGAATCACGGCGTTGAGAGCGTCGACCAGTCCAGGCAGCGATCCGCCGTTCGCGCGGTCGATGTTCGGGAACTGAATCGAGCGATAGAAGTCGCCGGTCATGATCACGTCGGCGTTCACGAACTTGACGAATGTGTCGCCATCAGTGTGGGCCTTCGGCGCCGGGATCAGCCGGATCTCTTCCCCGTTCATCCGAATGGTCAGCGGCGAGTCGTACGTGATGACCGGCAGACCGGCGGGCGGCGTCGGCACGCCGGGTTGGCCGTTCGCGCCCGGGTTCGGCTTCTCGAGGCGCATGCGCAGATTCTCGCGAGCGAGAATGGTCACGCCCGCCTTGCCGAAGTTCTCGTTGCCGCCGGTGTGATCGCCGTGCACGTGCGTGTTCACCAGGAAGCGGATGCGGCCGTCTGAGATCTGCTTGATCGCCGCCATGATCTTTTCCGAGAGCGGCGCAAACTGCGCGTCGACCATGAACACCCCGTCAGGGCCGGCGAGCACGCCGATCGTGCCTCCCTGTCCGTCGAGCGCGTAGAAGTTGCTGGCCAGCTTGGTCGTCTTGATCTGGACCTGGCTGAAATCCTGCTGACCCTGTGCCTGCGCCGCGGGCGGCGCCAGGAGCAGAAGCAGGCCGGTGAGCGCGAGGAACGACGGGAGAATTCGTCTGGTCATTGTCTGGTACTCCATGAAAAACAGCAGGCGCGAAAGTCTGTCACATCGTCTCCTACTCGCGCAAACCCTCGGCACGTGCCTGCGACTTCCAGCGACGCTCGACGCCGGGCCGGGTGTCGCCGTGCGGCGAGGCTGACGACAGCATCGCGTGGAACGCGGCCGCGATCGCCGCGAGATCTTCCTGCTCGGCCGTGGGCTCGACAAACGGGCGCCCGTTTCTCTGCGCGAGCACCTCGTCCAGGTAGCCTGTGTGAAAGTTCCCGCTGACGAACTCGGGTCTCGCCAGCAGCCAGGTGAAGAACGGCAGCGTCGTCCTGATGCCGGCAATGACGTACTCGTCGAGGGCCCGGCGCATGCGTGCGATGGCGGTCGGGCGGTCTTCGGCCCACGCGATCAGCTTGGAGATCATCGCGTCGTAGTAGATCGGGACATCCAGACCGGCGTGCGCCCCGCTGTCGTCGCGAATGCCGGGGCCTGACGGCGACCGCAGCTCGAGAATGCGGCCGGGCGACGGGAGAAAGCCGTTGTCGGGATCCTCGGCGTAGATGCGGCACTCGATGGCGTGGCCGTCCGGCGTGAGCAGGCGCGCCGGATCGAGCGTGAGCCGCTCGCCGTTCGCGATGGCCAGCTGCCAGCGCACCAGGTCGAGTCCCGTCACCGCCTCCGTGATCGGATGCTCGACCTGCAGCCGCGTGTTCATCTCCAGGAAGTAGAAGCGGCCGTCCTCGTCGAGCAGGAACTCGACGGTGCCGGCATTCGTGTAGCCGACGCTCTTCGCGACGGCCGCGGCGGCCGACGTGATGGCGCTCCGCTGCCCGGGTGTGACAGCCACGGAAGGCGTTTCCTCGACGACCTTCTGATGACGCCGCTGAATCGAGCATTCGCGCTCGACGAACGGAAGCACCGTGCCGTGCACGTCGCCGAGCACCTGCACCTCGATGTGACGCGGCCTGGCGAGGCGCCGCTCGATGTACACCGACGGATCGCCGAATGCCGTTCGCGCTTCGGAGCTCGCGGCCCGCACCGCATCGAGCAGGTCCTCGGGCCGGCTGACCGTCCGCATGCCTTTGCCGCCGCCGCCGGAGACGGCTTTGACGAGCAATGGATAGCCCGCGGCATCCGCGAGCGTGCGAACGTCCTCGTCCGACGCGCCGGACGGAATCGGAGCGTCTCCACCCGGCACGACCTGTACGCCCGCGCGCCGTGCCGCCGCGCGAGCCGCCGTCTTGCTGCCCATGAGCGCGATGGCTTCGGGCGAGGGTCCGATGAACGTCAGGCCGGCGTCCCGAACGGCCTGGGCGAACGCGTCGTTCTCCGCCAGAAAACCGTAGCCGGGATGCACGGCGTCGGCGCCGGACCGCCGGGCCACATCGAGCAGGCGATCGATGCGCAGGTAGCTTTCGCGAGGCTCGCTCGGCCCGATCGCGTACGCCTCGTCGGCGCGCCTGACGTGGAGGGCCGTCCGATCGCACTCGGAGTAGACGGCCACCGTCGACACGCCGGCCTCACGGCACGCGCGAATGACGCGCACCGCAATCTCTCCGCGATTGGCAATCAGCACTTTCCGCAGCACTTTGCTCATTCGCTCCCAGCACTTTAAGGTGCTCTTTACCCAAAGCACTCTAGAGTGCTTGTCTCGCAGAGCACCCTAAGGTGCTCAGCGCGATCTGGCAAGGTGCTGAGCGCGAAAAGCACTCCAGGGTC
>Ga0326726_10001980_pt1 | contig 19033 bp, 13 predicted proteins | sample MHFenrmetagenome_2_FD_207603 | JGI IMG/M metagenome (GOLD analysis project Ga0326726, IMG submission 207603) | Lab enriched peat soil microbial communities from Michigan Hollow, Ithaca, NY, United States - MHF15MN | ecosystem: Environmental > Terrestrial > Soil > Wetlands > Peat | place: USA... | reverse complement strand
CCTCGGGAGAAGACTCCATCGACATCGCCTTTCCGGCCGGGGCGCGGAGAGGGCCGGATCTCGTTCCCGGACAGATCGTTCTCGCCCTCGAACCGGGGCATTACCACGTCGGTATCGAGGCGCGTGAAAGACACTCGAACCGGCGAGCCTCATTCACGAAGGACGTGAATGTTCCCGCTTACGCGGCCTCCCCGTGCCTCAGCGAGATACAGTTTGCCGCCGATATCCGGGAGACCGAGGAAACACGGCGCTTCCAGAAGGGCACCCTCCAGGTCGTGCCGCATCCCCTCCGTGCGTACCGAATTCCCGCGCCGATCGTTTTCTACTTCGAGATCTACGGGCTCGATACGGATAAGGAGGGAAAGGGCTTCTATCGCGTGGAGTACCGGATCATCCCCCTCGAGAAGAAGCGGTGGGGGCCGGTGCTTCAGGAGGCGCCCGCGAACGTCGGCTCGGCCCTCGAGACGAGCGGCTACGGCTCCACGCAGCCGCAGCGCCTCTCGATCGCGACGAACGAGCTCTGGGAGGGACCGTTCAGACTGGAAGTGACGGTGACCGACCGCAGGACCTTTCACACTGCGACGAGGTCGGCGGAGTTCTCGATACTCAAATAAATGGGCGCGGCGGCGACGGAAATTGCGCGCGGCGTTCGTCTCTTGTTTGTCGTGATGAAGTGTGGCCTCATATGCGGCATTTTGTTCCTGGCAGCTCTTCCTTCGCCGGCCTCGGCGCAGGCCATTCAGGGAAAGGATTCCCTGCTTGCCAAACTCTCGCCCCGGGAGTATCCGACCTACTGCGAGCTCCAAATGCTCATGAATCCAAATCAGATCCGGGAGTATCTGACACTGCCGAACGCCAGGGAGCGCTCCAAATGGATCGAACGATTCTGGGTCGGGCTCGATCCCACGCCGACAACCGAGGCGAACGAACGACGCAATGAGCACGAACGACGGGTGCTCCTCGCCCGCGAGCGCTACGCCTCCCACAAGGCTCCCGGGTGGGATAGCCGTGGGGAGGTTCTGATCCGCTACGGCGTGCCCGCTCAAGTGACAAAGACCGATGTAGACATCTCTCCAAGCAGCTACATGCTGTCCGGTGAGACCTGGCACTACGTCGCGCCTCGCATGGTCGTCCAGTTTGAGCGCAACGTCGCGGGGGAGTATGTCTGCTCCGGCGATCCGGTCTTCTGGTTTGACAAAGGACTCTACGCGGTGCCGGCCGAACCCGATTACTGCGCCGATGAGTTGATAAACTCTCAAGTGGCGGAGATGATGAACCCCTTCCCCCGCCTCGAATACAACTTCGTGGATATGCCCATGCAGGAGAACGAGATCTACCGGAACCTCGAAAAGCGCCCCTTTGTCCACTCCTGTGATCTCAAAGAGAGGATACCCTGCTATTTCGACGTCACAACCTTCAGAAACGCCGATCGATCGCTCCGGACGGAGGTCAACTTCGAGGTTCCCGCGAACAAGATTGGTTTCTTCGACAGGGAAGGCTCCCGCGTCGCCGACGTGGAACTCAGAGTCCTCGTAAGGGATTCGACGATGCGAAAGATCGCGTTCGCCGGCGATCAGATCAGAGTCACCGCCTCTGATTCACCCCCAGGGTCGACACTCCTCCCCGGCCAAGTCACGGTTCATCTGAAACCCGGGCGTTACCGGATAGGTCTCGAGGCATACGACAGCCATTCTAGGAAGAGAGCGGCGTTCACGAGGAACCTCGAAATCGCCCCCGAGAGCGGTTCCCCCCGTATGAGCGACATTCTATTCGCGAGCAGCATTCGAAACGCGGAACCGGGATCGAAGTTCGCAAAGGGGAACCTGCAAGTCGTACCCCATCCGGCTCGGGTATATCGGATCCCCTTCCCGATCAACTTCTACTTCGAGATCTACGGGCTCGATACGGATAAAGAGGGAAAGGCCTTCTACCGGGTCGAGTACCGCATCATCCCGCTCGAGAAGAAGCGGTGGGGGCCGGTGCTTCAGGAGGCGCCCGTCAACGTCGGCTCGGCCCTCGAGACGAGCGGTTACGGCTCCACGCAGCCGCAGCGCCTCTCGATCGCGACGAACGAGCTCTGGGAGGGACCGTTCAGACTGGAAGTGACGGTGACCGACCGCAGGACCTTCAAGACCGCCGTGCAATCGGCGAAGTTCTCGATTATCAAATAGGGCGCTGCGCCGAGGCAGGGAGATGGCGCCTCAAGTTCCCTCTTCCCAGCTCGCGAGGTAGCGCTTCTGCTTCTCGGTGAGCTCGTCTATTCTCACACCCATGCTCGCGAGCTTGAGCGAGGCGACTACTCTGTCGATCTCGCGCGGCACCGGATAGACCTTCTTTTCGAGCTTCACCTTCCCCTTCACGAGGTGCTCGACCGAAAGGAGCTGATCCGCGAAGCTCATGTCCATGACCATTGCCGGGTGGCCTTCTGCCGCCGCGAGGTTGATGAGACGCCCCTCGCCGAGAAGGTTGATCTTGCGACCGTCCTTGAGAACGTACTGCATCACGCTCTCGCGCATCGGCCGCCTCTCGACCGCGAGGCTCTCGAGGGCGGGGATGTCGATCTCGACGTTGAAGTGCCCCGAGTTCGCGACGATGGCCCCGTCCTTCATCTTCTCGAAGTGCTCCTTACGGATAATCGACGTATCCCCGGTGACCGTGACGAAGATGTCCCCGACGGCCGCCGCCTCGAGCGACGACATGACGGCGTAGCCGTCCATCACGGCCTCGAGCGCCTTGAGGGGATCGACCTCGACCACGATCACGTTCGCTCCCATGCCCTTCGCCCTGGTCGCCGTGCCGCGGCCGCACCAGCCGTAGCCGAAGACGACGAAACGCGAGCCGGCGAAGAGCGTGTTCGTCGATCGAAGGATGCCGTCGATCGTGCTCTGACCCGTGCCGTACCGATTGTCGAATAGATGTTTTGTCTCGGCGTCGTTGATGGCGATGATCGGGTACATGAGGACCCCGTTTTTCTCCATGCTCCTGAGCCTGATGACCCCCGTCGTCGTCTCCTCGGTGCCACCCTTTATCCCCGCGAGGAGCTCGCGGCGATCCTTGTGGAGCACGCTCACGAGGTCGGCGCCGTCGTCCATCGTGATCATGGGCTTCGTGTCGAGAACGGCCTTGATGTGGCCGTAGTAGCGGTCGCCGTCCTCCCCCTTCACCGCGAAGGTCGGAATCTCCTCGTGCTTCACGAGGGAGGCGACGACGTCGTCCTGGGTGCTCAACGGATTCGAGGCGCAGAGCGCCACCCGCGCACCACCGGCCTTGAGCGCGGCGACGAGGTTCGCCGTCTCCGTCGTCACGTGGAGGCACGCCGCGATCCTCACGTCCGCGAGCGGCCGTTCCTTCTCGAAACGCGCCCGTATAGACCGGCAGACCGGCATGTTCTCCCAGGCCCATTCGATCCGGTTCTTCCCGGCGCTCGCGAGGCCCATGTCCTTGCAGTCATACTGCATCTCGTGATTCCTTTCTTGCGCGTGATTTCTCAGCAGATCTTCCCGCTTATGCCCGCCTTCGATCTCAATATGTCGACCATATCCAGAAGCTCCCACGTGAAGTCGGGCTCCGTCCGACCGAAGTGCCCGTAGGCGGCCGTCTGACGGTAGATGCCACGCCGGAGCTTGAGCCGGTCCATGATGCCGCGGGGAGTCAGGTCGAAGACGTCGCGGACGATCTTCGTCAGCTTGTCGTCGGCGAGCTTCCCCCGCCCCGAGGTGTCGAGCATGACGGAGATCGGCTCGGCCACTCCGATCGCGTAGGCGATCTGCACCGTGCATTCGTCGGCGAGACCGGCGCCTACGATGTTCTTCGCCACGTGTCGCGCCGCGTACGAAGCGGAGCGGTCGACCTTCGTCGGGTCCTTCCCCGAGAAGGCACCGCCGCCGTGGCTCGCGAAGCCGCCGTAGGTGTCGACGATAATCTTGCGACCCGTCAGCCCCGTGTCGGCCGCCGGACCGCCCTTCACGAAGCGCCCCGTCGGATTGACGAGGATGCGGAAGTCGGTCGTGTCCACGTTCATCCCGGAGACGACGGGCCGGATGACCTCCTTCGTGATGTCCTTGCGGATCTGGTCGATCGTGGCTTCCGCGCTGTGCTGCGCCGATACGAGGATGGTGTCGATGCGTTTCGGAACGTGATCCTCGTACTCGATCGTCACCTGCGATTTGCCGTCTGGCTTGAGGTAGTCGATGATGCCCATCTTACGGACCTCGGCGAGCCTCCGCACGAGACGATGAGCGATGATGATCGGCATCGGCATGAGGACGTCGGTCTGGGTGCAGGCAAAGCCGAACATCATCCCCTGGTCCCCCGCGCCCCCCGTGTCGACGCCCATCGCGATGTCCCCCGACTGTTCGTCGATCGAGGTGAGCACCGCCGCCGTCTCGAAGTCAAACCCGAGGTGCGGGTCCGTGTAACCGATATCCCTGATGACGCCCCGCGCGGTCGAGGGAACGTCGACGTAGGTGTCGGTATGGATTTCGCCCGCGACGAAGGCGAGCCCCGTCGTGACGATGCATTCGCAGGCGACTCGGCCGTTCGGGTCCTTGGAGAGGATCGCGTCGACAACCGAATCCGAGATCTGGTCCGCGATCTTGTCGGGATGCCCTTCCGCGACCGATTCGGATGTAAACAGGTGCTTCTCAGCCATGAATCAACTCCTTGGAAAGCTATGTGCCATTATCAAGCCTGAGTCCGTACGATTCAAGTTTGGGCTGCACGTGTCAAGGGAAAGATAATATCGTCTCAGATTCCCTAAGGCAAGACACATTTTGAGCCGTACTTCCGGGTCAAAAGGGCTCTGCTCCGGGCACCGACAACAGAGAGAAGCCCGGCTGCCGAATCTTTATCAGACTCAACAGCCGGGCTTCCAAGAACCCGATCTGCTTAAAAGAGACTTGGACTATCTCGCCAGAATGATCTTGCGAGTTTTTGCTTGACCCTGTGACTCGATGCGAACGAAATAGACACCTGATGAAGCCTGGAGTCCAGTCTCCGTTACGCCGTTCCATATCACCGAATGAGCACCCGCCGATTGCGCCTCATCAACAAGGCATTTCACCCGCCTGCCCTGAACATCGTATACGGCGAGCTTGACCGCGCCGGCCTTTTGCAAATTGTACGTCAGCGTCGTTACCGGGTTGAACGGATTGGGGTAATTGGGACCCAGACAGAATGCCCTCGGAAGAGCGAGGGTCGAATCCCCACCACATATTCCCGTCATAATTACTTCCATGTCCAACGGGATTATTATCGGATCAGCCTCCGGATCATTGTTATGAATGATCAGGTAAGCTTGATGAGACGAGGGGCAAACCATTCCGTTGGCATTGAAGGTAACTGTGACATGTGCGGTGTCGCCGGGACTCACCAGTCCGCTTGCCGGTTGCACAGATACCCAGGGAACATCGACGAGCGCGACGGTATTCGATCCATTCTTGATCTCTGTAATCTTATCGCTGTTTCCCGAGCCTGCAACGCGACTGAGCATCGCGGCCGGAATCCCTTCGCTTATCGAATAGCTCAAAACGGAAACGACATCCCCATTTATGATTCGCAAGTCACGATTGAATGTGCTGTTCAACTGTACCGCTTGGCCGATCTTATCGGGACGCACGGCTATGTCCGGAACCCCGTACAGGCTCGACCACCAAGGTGAATAGGTCACGCAATCGCTGACACGCGCTCCCTTTCCCCCGGGATTCGTCGTGGGGTTGTACGGCCCCGTTGGATCGCCGAAATAGCAGAAGCGCGCATCGATGGGACAAGCACAGTCCGAGAGGATGCCGTATTTCGTCGTGCTTCCCGTAATCAGCGATGAGTAATGGATAGCAGGGCACCCTGCATTCTCGGTCTTGATCAAGCCGATGGTGCAGTTCTGAATCGTGCAATGCTGAATCGTCGGCGAACTAGCGCTCGCGATCAACGCATAGTTGTTGTTGTATCCGGCATATTGGATTTCACAGAATTCCATGGTTCCGCTGGAGAAGGGATTGAAGAGAATCTGTTTCCAATACTGCCCCGTAGTAGGGCTATCCAAATAGGAAGCGAAGAGGATCTGCTTGTCGGCTTCCCCCAGGGCATTGAGGGTGCCATTTACGACAAGACTGATGTTCGACGTAAAAAGAAGCGACACGCCGGCATCGAGCTCCAGAGTGACATTCCCACCGATCGCCAAATTGCTTCCACCAATATAAAACGGCAGACCCATGTTGGAACCGTACTTTGAGCCCATCGAGTGCCAGTGCGTATTCTCAGAAATTGTGCCTCCGTTCAGGTAGATTCCATCGCATTCAACGCTGTTGTAAGTGTTCCCAAAAATGTATCCGGGGCCATATGTTCCCTCCCATACCGGCATGGAGGAAACATCAATGTACACGGCTGCCCCCAGGTTGTTGTATACCTTGCAATCTTTCAGGAAGGCGTGAGCTCCGGCGGTAAATGACATCCCATGCGAGTAACCGTCTCGAGCTGTGCAGTTGATGAATGTCGGCGAGCACCCCTCGACAGCCACGAGGGGATAGGAATGCGCATAGTACTCATAACCACCATAACGAAATTGACAGTAGATCAGAGAATCATTCGTGCTGCTCGCAGTGAAAGTGACACATTTCCAGTCCGCATCGGCGGGACTACCGGCAGTAACATCCTTGTATGAAGTGAATAGAATGTTCTTGCTGCTTGTCCCCATCGCCTTCAACGTTCCGTTAACTGTGAGCCCGAGATTGGCAAGAAAATTGAGCCTCACGCCGGGATCCAATCGTAGAGTCGTACCCGAAGCGATAATCAGATCAGCGGTGCCGATAAAGAATGGAATCCCGTACTGCGTATACTGCGCGTCGGAGGTAGTCCCCATGCATGTCCAGTGAGTATTCTGCTGGATCGTACCTCCAAAGATCACTATCCCATTGTAGGCCACACCCCCGCTGATATTATCATGAAGATACACTGGACCATAGTCCCCCTCCCACAAGGGAATTGAGGCCACATCGACCCCCATCGCCACGCCATTGTTGTTATATATCGCACAGTCCCTCAGGTAGGCGTGGGCTCCCGCCGAAAGGGAAAAACCATCAAAATAACCGTCCCGCACCGTACAATTGATGAATGTCGGCGAGCACCCCTCGACGGCTACGAGGGGATAGGAATGCCCATAGTACTCATACCCACCATAACGAAATTGACAATAGACCAGAGAGTCATTCGTGCTGCTCGCACTGAAAATGACACACTTCCAATCCGCAGCGGCGGGACTACCGGCAGTAACATCTTTGTATGAGGTAAAAAGAATGTTCTTGCTGCCCGTCCCAATCGCCTTCAGCATTCCGTTCACCGTGAGCCCGAGATTGGCAAGAAAATTGAGTCTCACACCGGGATCCAATCGTAGAGTCGTACCCGAAGCGATAATCAGATCATTGGTACCGATAAAAAATGGAATTCCGTACTGCGTATACTGCGCGTCGGAGGTAGTCCCCATGCATGTCCAGTGAGTATTCTGCTGGATCGTACCTCCAAAGATCATTATTCCGTTGTAGGCCACGCCCCCGCTGATATTGTCATGAATGTGCACTGGACCATAGTCCCCCTCCCACAAGGGAATTGAGGCCACATCGGCCCCCATCGCCACGCCATTGTTGTTGTAAATCGCACAACCCTTCAAGTAGGCATGGGCACCCGCTGAAAAGGAAAAAGCATCAAAATAACCATCCCGCACCGTGCAGTTGATGAATGTCGGCGAGCAACCCTCGACAGCTACGAAGGGATAGGAATGCGCATAGTACTCATAACCACCATAACGAAATTGACAATAGACCAGGGAGTCACTGCCGCTGGTATTCTTAAAGAGAACCCGCTTCCAATCACCCTTGTTCGGGCTGCCACCGGTGGTATCTTTCGACGAAGTGAAATAGATACCATCCAAAGCCGTGCCCATAGCCTTGAGGCTGCCATTGACCGTCATCGCACAGCCATATTGAAATCGAACGATAGCCCCCGCCTGTATGGTGAGCGTTACACCCGTATTGACGATCACTTCACATGTCACAATGTGAGGATTGTCCGCGGCCCTCCAGATCTGGTTAGAGGTAATAGCCCCGCAATGCGTGACCGCGAAGCCGGTTGAAGGAACGAAACTCATTAAACATGCGCAAAGAAGCGCGGCAAGAACATAGAACCTCGCCCTCTCGATGCGAGGCCCGCGAAGAATCACCTTTTCCCCCATCATGGCCGACTCCTTTATGTTGGCATCAGATATCCACTCAACACCGCGTACCTTATGAGACACAGAAGACCCGCCGAACAGAGCGCTACAATTGCATATGGTCTCACCTCCTCGTACCGGATCGAGCGATAAGCCTTTCTGCTGCTTCGTCAAATTGATTGAGATTGAACGGTACAAGAACTCTCGTGATCGCTTTCCGAGAACACGCGTTTCATATCTCCGACAAGCCTCCACACAACTCCCGCCAATCTCATGCGTCATAACTCAAAGTCACCTCAGTGCGTGGGCAACGATGCCCTCGAGCTCCGACACATCAACAGGTTTGGTCAAATACGCATCGGCTCCAAAGGCCAGCATGCAGCTCCTTACCTCAGGAGACGTCTCCTCCGTGACAATCACTACCGGGCATTCATATCCGGGGCGCGACTTCAGATTGGCCAGTAGTGCTTGACCTTCGAGTTCATCGGCCATCCCCAGGAAGCGCGGCAGCTTGAGATCGAGAAGAACGAGCCGGGGAACGCGTGCGCGAAGGTAATTGATCGCCTCTTTTCCGGACCTAGCAATTCGCACCGCGAGCGGAGCTCGCCAGTATTTCAAGAGCTCGGCGACGAATTCTTCATCGTCATCCACTATCAGGATTTCAGGGACATGTTTCATGATTGGACATCCCTTTCCGGCATGAACAGAATCGATGGTCCCAAATGTGCGATGTTCTTCGATTGCCCCCCGGTGCCCGCAACGCATTAGGCGTTCTAATCAAATGAATCCATGACCTTTCAATTGCATTGACCATTCCGGGTTTTTCAGTTGATTCAGGGTTCCTGCATGATAGCCTTAACTGGTTGCGAGGCAATAAGCTGCGCCGTTCCCCATAACCGATGTCAATGCGGGTGAATATGAATCCAGGCAACCGCTGTTACGAGCATCGGAGGCAGCAGTCGGATATAACAACTGCAGTGCACCGAGGTAACTCTTGTTACGGGATTATGCAGAGATAGAAACGTCAGTTCCCGAAAAGGTGAGATACGTCAAGCATCTACACTGAGGGCGAAACCCCAAACCGCACTTTCAGTCTCCGATCTCCTTCATGATCTTCTGCAGACCCTGGCGGGAGATATTCATTCGTTTCGCCGCCTCATTGACGTCTCCATTACAGGAAGCAAGTACGCGCGCCAAGTACGCCCGCTGAAATCTCTGAACCATGCTGCGCTTTGCCGAGAGATAGTCCATCTCGAAGAGATCGCCGTCCGCGTTTCTGGCGGAGCCAGCCTCCCGGCCGGGAGCCGAAGCGCCGATATCGTCGATCACCCAACCGATCATCCGATTTTCAAGCTCCCGTACGTTTCCCGGCCAATCCTCCGAGCAGAGTTTGGATATTTCGTCGTCACCGACCGATGGCATCGGCAAGCCCAGCTCGCGGGATTTCCTCCGGAGGAAGTAGCGCGCGAGTAGCGGGATGTCCCCGCGGCGTTCCCGCAGCGGCGGCACCGTTATCAAATGCGTGCTGAAACGGAAGTAGAGATCCTTCCTGAAGGCTCCCTTGTCGACGGCTTCCTGAAGGTTCCGGTTCGTTGAGGCAAGCACCTTGCCCCTGAACCGCATTCGCCTCGAGCTCCCGAGCCGCTCGAACTCACGCTGCTCGATCACTCTCAGCAGCTTGGCTTGGAGCGAGGCATCGATCTCGGTGATCTCATCGAGGAAGAGGACTCCATCGCCCGCTCGCTCGAACAAGCCCGTCACCGTCTGCACGGCGCCCGTGAAGGCCCCTCGTTCGCTTCCAAACAGTTTGGATTCGAAAAGATCTTTCGATACCTCCGTGCTGTTGAACCCGAGAAAGGAACTGTTCGGCGAGAACCGCCTATGGATTTCCCGGGCGACGACCTCCTTGCCGGTTCCCGTCTCCCCATGGATAAGCACCGGCATCATGGTCCGAGCGGCATGATCGATCCGGCGTCTGAGCTCCAGCATCGGCGGGCTCTCGCCCACCATCTCTCCGCGAATCTCGTCGACCTCGTCCCGAAGGGCCCTGTTGACCCGCGACAGATGCTGATCGCCGATCGCCTTCAATATTCTGCACTCGAGATCCGCCATGTTCGGACATTTGTTGATATAGTCGGCGGCGCCCTTCTTCAAAGCCGCCACAATTGAAGCCGGAGAGTTGTCGTCCGTCACCATGATGACGGGAACGGCGGGATCGATCGCCCGGAACTTATCGAGGAGCTCGAGCCCGTCGACCCTTTTGCCGAGATTGAGATCGAGGAGAACGACGTCAAAGGCTGAACCCTGAAACACCTTGAGCGCTTCATCGACGGATCGCGCCGATTCCACGTCGTATCGCTTGCTCATGAGGGCACTCAGAGTTTTCAGGAAGCCCGCGTCATCATCGACGATGAAAACGAGATGCCGCTCGTCCACCATTAACCGCCTCGTTCATGCTTTCCTGAGGATAATCCGAAACGTCGTTCCACCATCGGGCGCACTCTCCAGAACGAATATCTTCGCTCCGAACTTCGCGAGCCCTTCGCGAGAAAAATGGAGCCCGAACCCGCCTTCCTCTTTCGTCGTGACGGCACGCTCGAATATTCGCTCCCAATCCCCTCTCCTTATGCCGGGGCCGCCGTCCTTCACATCAATCAACAGGTATGCGCCCTCGCTGTGCAGAAAGACCTCCAGGCTCCGGCCTTCCCCGTGCTCCATCGCCGCAATGGCGTTGGAGATCAAGTTGTTCAGTACCTTTTCGAAGAGAAGAGGCGAAACGAATGCCGCATCATCGAAGGTGTCGGTGACGTGAAGTTTCGGTTCGATTCCCATGGCATGGAGAGCTGCAAGATTCCCATTAAGCGCCCTTCCGACGGACTCCGCGACTTGAGCGCGAAAGACGGTACGCAAATGCTTTCGAAGGGCGGAGACTCCCTTGTCTATCTCCTGGAGAATCGACAAGGCCGCGGCTGCATTCTTCGATTGATCCTCCGACGCACCCGAATCTTTCACCGCCATGAGCGTTTCTAGCGAGCCCGATGCCGAAGTCGCCAATTCAAAAAGCGATTTCGGAGTCTTCCTCGGGACCTTCGCCCGTCTGGCAAGTATCATGATTTGCCTCAGGTCGACTACGACGGTCGTGCGGAACGACTCCACAAGGCCTTCGAATTCGTCCGGCCCATCATTCTCGAGATCCTTCCTGCGGTCCCAGTTAACCAGCCGGAACTGCAGCCGCCGCAGGATCGCGAGGGACGATCCGCCATGCTCGAATGCGGACAACCCGACGAGGAGACTATCGTGCGCCTCATCGGAAAGTGCGAGGCTTGAGGATCGCTTCGACGCGTGCGCCCTCGAGAGATTGAACGTGTACGTCCCAATGAATCCGACAAGAATTCCCATTATCGCGAACAGCCAAGGCCCTCTGCCGAGAACTTTCGCCTCCTTCACGAGTTCATAGATTCTAACGACACTCATCTCGGCGCCTTTGGCAACGATGTATCTCCTGCCCTCCGACGTCGCAACAGCCACTATCGGCGAGGTAGCGATGTCTTTTTCCGCGATCAATCGTCCTCCATTGTCCCGTATGAGTATCTCCGTCGCCCCCTGACATATGATTTCCTTTTTGCCGTCGTTATTGAGATCCCGCACATCAACAACGCCGTCACCTATGATATTTTGCCGCGCATCGGGAGAGGTGTGAATGAGCTTCAGTTTGTTGTCGAGTATATACAGCTTCCCATCCTGCGCACTGACGATGATCTCCGGCAGATTGTCTCCGTCGAGATCCGCGGCGACGATGCCCGCGACGCCGGCACCGAGCTCTGCATGCCGGACTATATGGCCGTCTGAGCGGTCGAGCACCGCAACACTCCAGAGATCCTCGACCCTCTTCAGCTTGTGTTCGTCGTCTTCAAACTTGCGCGCCACAATGACCTCATTGCGTCCATCTCCGTCGATATCCGCCAGTCTCACTTTATTCCACGTGAACACACCCGATGTCCGGGTCTTCCAAAGCAAACGATTGTAGCCCTTGAAACAGAATACGTATGCCTGACTGTCTGTCGTCCCGTTGCACGAGGTTCCGTTAAAGGGGGCGAAGGTTGAGACCACGACGAGAGGCGTGTCATTCGGGATGGAAAGAAAATCGCCTCCTGTCAGCACCGGCCCCATATCGTACCTCCAGAGATCCTTCGCCAGACCCGGGCGACATACGAGCAATGATCGGCAGTACGGACCGAAATAGTTGCAGTTAAGGCCGATGAACACCTCCTTTGCCGAATCGCCGTCCGCGTCGACCGCACCGATAACATCGGCATTGCCGATGCTAAACGACTTGAGCTGCTTCTGATTCGGGAAGAATGGTCCACGCTTGAACAATGGCTCCGATGCATTCTTGGCGTGCCAATCGAGGCATGTAATGTATAGGCCCTCCCGTCGAATCGTCTGCACAAAGAACTCCGGGCAACCGTCCCCGGTCGCATCGGCAAAGCCCATGGCCCGGCCATCTTCGTACAGATAAGGTATTGAGCCGGAAATCCGGAGAGCGCCACCGCTTATTCCATAGCTTATCAATTCGTTCCATTCATCAAGGATAAGCTCGTCGTTTCCATCGAAATCAATGTCGCAGATGAAAAAGGCACGATCGCCCCGAGCAGGCTGCGCGGCTCTTTCAATCAAGCTGTAAGGCAAGGATAATGTGGCCACAGAGAAAAGAAAGCATAAGAGAGCAGCGGCAAGAAACAATACTATTGCGGATTTCCACATCAGAGCACGAGCCTCCGGGAGATATGGTGGAACCCCTAATGGGAAATACTACTACTAATCCCCCTAACGGTAGTCTATCTGGGAGTAATCGCTGACGTTGACGCTCCCCTTGCGGCCGGTGACCTCGGCGAAGGCGCCGACCACCGACCCCTCGAGGATGACGTTCTCGATGCTCGACTCCTCGTTCAGGATCGAGTTCTCGATGATCGAATTGCGGATCGCGCATCCCTTGGCGACCGACACGTAGGGTCCGATGATCGAATTTGTTATCTTGCTCCCCTTGTCGATGTAGCACGGGGGGATGATGATGCAGCCCTCGCACTTCGCGCTTATCTTGGCCTCCTCGAGGAGGATACGGTTCGTCTCGAGGAGCGTCTCCACCTTCCCGCAGTCGTACCAGCCCTCGATGTGGTACGGGCGGAACTCGGTTCCGCGATCGATCATGAGCTGGAGGGCGTCCGTGATCTGGTACTCCCCCTTCGTCATGATCTTCTTGTCGATGAGGTCACGGCATGCCTTGAAGAGCGGCGCCGAGTCCTTGAAGTAGTAGAGCCCGATGAGGGCGAGGTTGCCCTTCGGATGTTCGGGCTTCTCGACGATCTTTCGCACGATCCCCTTCTCGACCTCGCAGATGCCGAAACGGTGCGGATCGGCCACCTCGCGGACGCCGAGAACGTAGCTCGAGACCTTCGGTATGCGCGCGAAATCGGTTTTGATAATCGTGTCGCCGAGAATGATGATGAGCTCGGAGTTATCGGCGTGCTCGCGGGCCAGCGAGACGGCGTGCGCGATCCCCTTCTGCTCCGTCTGCTCGACGAACGTGATGGGAACCTTGTACGCGGAGGTGAGGTACTCCCGAATGAGATCCCCCTTGTATCCGATGATGGGAATGAGCTCCTTGACGCCCATGCCGAGGAGGCTGTCGACGATGTGACCGAGGATCGGCTTCCCGGCGACGTTGAGGAGCGCCTTCGGAATGTTGAGCGTATGAGGCCTCAGCCTCTTTCCGATTCCGGCCACCGGTATGATCGCCTTCATGCATCCTCCATCTTCAGCTCTTCCTTGATACGGTCTATTCTCTCTATCGGCGTTGGATCCTTGCCGTATTCGACGGCGAGGTACACGCTCGTGAGGTCCCCGAGGAGAATGATCGAGAGCAGCCGCGCGAGGCGCCCGCCCCTCCCCTTGTCCCCCTCGCTCTCGACGAGGGCTGAGCCGCTCGCGAGCGGCTCGAGCATCCGTTGAACGGCCTCCATGCCCCGCTGGACGCGCGGGTGATCCTCGATGTCCCGGAGCATGATGAGAAAGAAATCGCTTCGCAAGCGCTCGGGACATTCCCAGCCCATGACCTCGTTGTGACCGATCTCGGGGTACGTTCCGGCGAACGCCATGCTCTTCGAGTTCTCGTTGAACTGGCACTTCCACCGGTACGCCGCGGCGCGGAGAAGCCCGTCGCCGCCGTAGATGAGCGGCGTCTTGCCGTAGAGCCGTTTCGCGAGCTGGAGCGCCCGGCTGTCGACGGGATCCGCGTCGAGCGCGTATTTTTCGGCGAGCCTTCGGGTCTTGCGAACCGCGAGCTCGACCTCCTCGTCGGCGACCTGGTAGATACCCCACTTCGAGACGAGGGCGAGGAGCGGCGTGAAGAGCGCGCCGAGCGCCGCGCGCGGTGGCATGCCCGGGGGAACACGCATGACGCGCACACCCGCCTCCTCCGCCTCCGCGGCGAGCGCGCCCCCCGAGGTGATCACGATCGTCGGGCATTTCCGCATGAGGGCGTTCTGAAAGCAGCCGAGCACCTCTTCCGTGTTGCCGCTGTAGCTGACGCAAATGACCGGCGTCGTCTTGTCGGCGAACGCGGGCAGCGCGTACGTCGACTCCAGAAAGAGAGGCACGCGCGCGTCATACTGAATCAGGTCACGCAGCAGCATCCCGCCGATCGCCGAGCCTCCCATGCCGCAGATGATGACGGGCGCCGGGTTCCGCGTCGCGGCCACCCGTACCGACGCGCATGCGCGCCAGCCCTCCTCGATCTGGTCGGGAAGATGGAGCACGAGGTCGAGCATCTTGTTCACGTCGACCCGGTAATGTTTCGAGAGATCTTCCTGACTCATGACGAAGCCTCCGGGAGAAATTCCTTGAGCTCGGGCCGCTTCTCATGGATGAAGCGGTCGACGAGCTCGCGAACCTCGTGCGCGGTGCCCATGGTGAGCGCCTTCCGTACGAGAGAGCGCGCCTCGTCGTACGTCACCGAGCGGACGATCTTCTTGATAGTCGGTATGAGATACGAAGCCCCGCTGAACTCGTCGAGGCCGAGGCCGAGGAGCAACAGCGCGCCGTGGATATTGCCCGGCATCTCCCCGCAGATGCCGACCCAGATCTTGTTCTTGTGCGCGGCCGCCACCGTGTCGCGCAGGAGCCGCAGGATGCTCGGATGGAGCGCGTCGTAGAGGTATGAGATCCTCGCGTTGCCCCGGTCGACGGCGAGCGAATACTGGATGAGGTCGTTCGTTCCAATGCTGAAGAAATCGACCTCGCGGGCGAGAAGGTCGGCGATGGCGACCGCCGAGGGGGTCTCGATCATGACCCCGATCTCCGCGTTCTCGCCGATCTGGTAGCGCTTCCGCTTGAGGTCGTCCTTGACCTCCTCGCAGATCTCCTTCGCGAGCCGAACCTCTTCGAGCACGGTAACCATCGGGAACATGATCTTCACGTTGCCGTGCGCGGCGGCGCGGAATATGGCGCGCAGCTGCGTCTTGAAAATATCTTTTCTCGCGAGCGTGAGCCTGATGCCGCGCCATCCCATGAAGGGATTCGCCTCGCGGAGCTCGCCGACCCACCGCGCGATCTTGTCCCCGCCGATGTCGAGCGTGCGGATGATCACGGGGTCCGACGGGATGCGCTTGACGACGCTCGCGTAGTAGCGGTACTGCTCCTCCTCGCCGGGGAGCGTGCTCCTCGCGATGAAGAAGTACTCCGTGCGAAAGAGCCCGATGCCGCGGGCGCCGTGACTGATGACGTCTTCGACCTCCTCGGCGGTCTCGATGTTCGCCGACAGCTCTATCTGGTGCCCGTCGAGCGTGACCCCGGGGTAGTCGCGAAGCGTCAGGAGCTCCTTCTCGAGCTCCTGGTAGCGCGCCTGCGCCTCGCGGTAGGTTTTCGTCGTTTCGGCCGTCGGATTGAGAATGACCTGACCGCTGCTCCCGTCGACGATGAGCTCGTCGTACGGCTTCACGTACTTGCTGATATCGTTGAGCCCCACGACCGCCGGAATCCCCTGCGAGCGGGCGAGGATCGCGGCGTGCGACGTGCTTCCACCCGCGTCCGTGATGAAGGCGAGAACGAATTTCTTGTTGAGCCCCGCCGTGTCGGACGGGGTGAGCGTCTTCGCGACGACCACCGCCTTCTTCCGCAGGTTCGTGAGGTCCTCGCTCCGCTGCCCCATGAGGTTCCGGAGAACGCGTCGACGGACGTCGCGGATATCCTCTCCCCGCTCCTTGAGGTATTCGTCCTTGATGTTCGCGAAGGTCGTGAGCACCTTTTCGAGCACGAGGCTCAGCGCATAGGCCGCATTGACCTTCTCGTCCCTGATCATCTTGATCGTTTCGTTCACGACGAGCTCATCGTTCAGTATCATCAGGTGCGAATCGAGGATCTTCCCGTGCTCCTCTCCGATCTCCTCCTCGAGCGACCGGACGAGCTTCTTGAGCTCCTTTTCGGTCTGTGCGAGAGCCTCCCTGAACTTCTCGATCTCGGCGTCGATCTCCTTCGCGCGGATATGCCCCTCGGCGACGGGCAGATCCTCGACGTTGACGACGAACGCCTCGCCGAAGGCGATTCCCGGGGAGGCCGGGATGCCGGAGAATGTCATCTCGCTCTTTACGGCGTTGGCGTCGTCCACTAGTTCGTCTCCTGCGCAAACTGGTTATCGACGAGATCGATGAGGTGCGCGAGCGCCTGCGCCTCGTCCGCTCCCTCGATCTTGAACACGAGCTCGGCCCCGCACTCCGCCCCGAGGCCGGCGACGCCCAGGATGCTCTTCGCGTCGACCTCCTGGCCGTCTTTGGTGACCGTTATGCGCGAGTGGAACCTCGTCGCCGCCTTGACGAGCTCCCCCGCGAGCCTCAGATGAATGCCGTTCTTGTTCCGTACCTTCGCGCTGCCCGTAACCAATGAAGCGCTCCCTTGCGGCGTGCGTCCGCCGTTCAGCGGAGCCGCACGTACCCGTATATGACGAGGCAGAGCGCCGTCGCGAAGAGGACGAGGACGACGCTCCAAACGACCGAGAGCCTCCGCCTGAGAACCGCCGAGCCCGCCACGAGCGCCGCGCCCCAGGCTATGAATCCGGCGCCTCCCGCGCTCCTCGCCTTCAGAAACAGGAGGGCCGCGAAGACCCCCGACGCGAAGGCCGCGCACCCGGCGACGAACCGCTCCTCCCGAAAGAGCCTGGGGACGTACGCGTCGCCCACACCCTCGCCCAGCTCGACACCCCTGTAATATCCACCAATCCGGGATTGGAAATGGTAGTAGTTGTACAACACGAGGAAGATGACCGGACCGACGTACGTACCATGAATAGCAAATATGCTCGCGATTGTCAATCCAAGCGGTATGAGGAGCGCATCGAAAAAGTAGTTCGCCCGGGCGGCGAGAACCGATGAGAGGGCCGCGGCCGTCCGGTCGATCCGCTCCGGCGTGACCGCCTCGCCGCGGGCGCGCCGCTCCTCCATGTTCACGACGACCCCCGCGACCGCGGACGAGAGGTAGAGCCCCGCGTTGAAATAGCCGAGGTGCCGGCGCGCGAGCGATGAGCCCTCCTCCCGCGAACGGGCCCACTTCGAGAGAAACGGCGAGAGCACCGCGAAGAGACCGAGCCCGTCCATCGTCCGCTCGTTCCGGGAGCTCTGGATAAAGAAGAGCCTCCAGACGGCGTTCCAGTGCCTCTTGAGGAACGCCCCCCGCGGACGGCGAGCGGACGACGCGTTCTCCGTTTCGATCCAGACTCCTTCGTGCGGTCGAGGCTCTTCCATGTCAACCCCTGAAGAATGCGACGAGAAACACGGCGCAGAATCCCGCGACAAACAGGAACAGGCGCACGCGCGTGAGATTGAGCAGAACGAGCGCGCCCGCTCCGATGAAGGGCGCGAGCACGGGAAGCGACGCGAGCGGCTCGCACCATTTTCCCGCGACGGCCGGGACGAGAACAGAGATCACGGATGCGCCGGCGACGAACGCGATCCCGGTAACGACGCAGCCGATCGCGAAATGTACGAGCGCAGTCGAGAAGTGGAGCGCCGATGCGAGAGCGAATCGCCCCCGCTCGGCGAGAGCGAGCGCCGCCCCGGTAAAGGCGTACGAGCGACGTTCCCAGAGACGGTACAGCGCTCGACCCGCGACCCCGACGACGAGCGCACAGGCGAGCGAAATGAGGAGAATGAGCCCCTTCGCGCCAGCATCGGCGTTCATCGACCCGGGCGCGCGAGCGTACAGGGCGCCCGCCACCACACCCCCGAGGGCGAGGTCGGGAGCGGCGATTCCCCGCACGGGGATCATGCCCAGAAAGAGCATCTGGAGGAGAGCTCCCGCGACGAAGCCGTCGTGGGGGTTCCCGACGACGAGCCCCGCCAGCAGCCCGGCGCAGATGGGCTGGGAAATCATGAGGCGCACGGACGCGCGGTTATCCACCGCGAGCGCGCCGCCGAGGAGCGGAAGACCGACAAGGGGAAGCACGTTCGCTCAGGGACTCCTTTCATGTGCGCGCTCGCCGGGCGCCTCCGAGCACCGAACGTTTCGCCGAGCGCTTCCGAGGGCCGAGCGTCCCGCCGGGCGCTTCCGAGCGCCGAGCGTTCCCGGGGCGCCGGTTACACGACGCGGGAGTTGAGCGTCACGGCCCGGCTCGCCGGAAGCGCTCGCCCGTCGAGGGTGACGCCACGCTTCACGAGCTCCCGCATGATGTTGCGCTCTTCCGCGTCGATGTAAACGTTGTCGAGAACCTTTTCCCTACCCTCGCGATAGTGGAGACCTCCGACGTTGACCTCGCCGACCGGGAGCCCGAGATCCATGAGCGCGACG
>Ga0326726_10001979_pt1 | contig 19034 bp, 16 predicted proteins | sample MHFenrmetagenome_2_FD_207603 | JGI IMG/M metagenome (GOLD analysis project Ga0326726, IMG submission 207603) | Lab enriched peat soil microbial communities from Michigan Hollow, Ithaca, NY, United States - MHF15MN | ecosystem: Environmental > Terrestrial > Soil > Wetlands > Peat | place: USA... | reverse complement strand
TCCGGCGCATCCGCTGGTGGGAGGACTACACGCGCCGCAACGGCAACGAGATGAACAACAACCCCTCGCCCGGCAACAAGGCGGGCGGCCTCACCACGATCCTGGAGAAGTCCCTCGGCGCGGTGGCCAAGGGCGGCACCACCAACCTCGTGGACGTCTACGAATACGCGCAGCCGGTCACCGCCAAGGGCTTCGTCTACATGGACACGCCGGGCTACGATCCGGTGTCGGCGACCGGCCAGGTGGCGGGCGGCGCCAACCTGATCTGCTTCACCACTGGCCGCGGCTCGGCCTACGGCTGCAAGCCGGCGCCTTCGCTCAAGCTGGCCACCAACACCGCCCTCTTCGTGCACCAGGAAGAGGACATGGACATCAACTGCGGCACGGTGATCGACGGCACCGAGACGATCCAGCAGGTCGGCGAGCGCTTCTTCACGATGATCCTGGAGATCGCCTCCGGCAGGAAATCGAAATCCGAGGCGTTCGGCTACGGCGAGGACGAGTTCGCGCCCTGGGTGCTGGGCGCGACGATGTGACCACGCGCTCGCGCGCCTTCGCCTTTGCGCTGGCGGCGCTGGCGCTCTTCCTGCTCACCGCGCTGGCCGTTGACGTAGGGCGTTTTCCAATCGCACCGGGCGAACGCGCCGCGCTTGCGGCGAACAAGTTCCTCGGTGCGAGCAACGCGATCGCGCCCAACGTAGAGACCGTCGTGATGCAGGTGCGCGAGCCACGCATTCTCGCTGCGCTGCTGGTGGGCGCGGCGCTCTCTGCCGCCGGCACGGCCCACCAGGGGATGTTCCGCAACCCACTCGTGTCCCCGGACATTCTCGGCGTGTCCGCCGGCGCCGCGTTCGGCGCCGTGCTCGGCATCGTCTTCTCGCAGAGCGCGTGGGTGATCCAGGTCGGCGCCTTTGCCGGGGGCCTCGCGGCGGTGGCGCCGCGCGGTCTGGCGCTTGCCGCGCCCTTCGCGCTCGCCGGCCTCGTGCCGCTCTATCTACCGCGCTGGCGCATGAACATGCTCTCGCTCACCGACGACGAAGTGCGCGTGCTGCGCGAGATCCGGCGGCTCGCGGCAGAGGGCTACGCCGTGGTGTTCTCCACGCACGATCCCGGGCAAGCGTTCCTCGCGGCGAGCCGGGTCCTGCTGCTCGCGCACGGCGGGGCGCTGCGCCAGGGCGCGCCACCGGAGGTGATCACGCCGCAGAATCTGCGCGAGGTGTACGGCGTGGAGGTGCGCGTCGCCGCGGTGGACGGCGCACGCGTGTGCCTGCCAGCGCTGTGAGCCTGCACGAAAAGCCGGCGCGGGTTCCGCGCTTCTACACCGAAGCAGCGCTGCGCGCCGGCGGCGTAGCGGAGCTGCCCGAGGATGCGGCGCATCATGCAGTGCATGTCCTGCGCATGCGCACGGGCGAGGCACTCACGCTGTTCAACGGCCGCGGCGGCGAGTACGACGGGCGCGTCGCTGCCATCGAGCGCCTGCGAGTCACGGTGGATGTGCTCGCGCACCGGCCGCTCGAGCGCGAGTCGCCGCTCGCCGTGACGCTGGTGCAGGCCGTGTCTGCCGGCGAGAAGATGGACTTCACCGTGCAAAAGGCGACCGAGCTCGGCGTCGCCGCGCTGCAGCCGGTGGTGGCGGCGCGCTCCACGGGCCGCATCGCCGGTGAGCGTGCCGTGCAAAAGCGCGCGCACTGGCAGCGTGTCGTCATCGCCGCCTGCGAGCAGTGCGGGCGCAACCGCGTGCCGGAAGTGCTCGCGCCGGTGTCGCTCGAGGAGTATTGCCGCAGCGCGGCCCCGAGCGCCGGCTTGCTGCTCTCCCCCGAGGCGCAGCTCGGCCTGCGCGAGGCCGCTTCGCGCCTGCAGGGCGCCGCGACGCTCGCCGCCGGGCCCGAGTCGGGCTTCACGCCCGCAGAAGAAGCACTGCTCGCGCAGAGGGGATTCGTGCCGGTGCGGCTCGGCCCGCGCGTGCTGCGCACCGAGACCGCGGCACTCGCCGCGCTGGCGGCGCTCAACGCGCTCGCGGGCGACTTCTAGGCAAGCCCCGGGCAAGTTCAGGGCTTCGCTGGTCCTTGCCTTAGAATCGCGCGCGATGGCCGTCACGCTCCAACCGGAAGCCTTCGTGCGCTGGTTCCGCCAGGCCGCGCCCTATCTGCACGCCTTCCGCGGGCGCACGTTCGTCGTCGCCTTCGGCGGCGAGATGGTGGCCGAGCACGCGCGCTTTGCGCATTTCATCCAGGACGTGAACCTGCTCGCGGCGCTTGGCATCCGCCTGGTGCTGGTGCACGGCGCGCGGCCGCAGATCGAGGCCGAGCTGAAGGCGAAGGGCATCCGATCGCGCTATGCCAAGGGCCTGCGCGTCACCGACGCCCAGGCACTGGTGGCGGTGAAGCACGCCGCCGGCGTGCTGCGCGTGGAAATCGAGGCCCTGCTTTCGCAAGGGCTGCCCAATTCGCCGATGGCGGGCGCCGCCATCCGCGTCGCCTCGGGCAACTACATCGCCGCGCGCCCGATCGGGGTAGTGGACGGCGTGGACTACCAATACACGGGCCTGGTGCGCAAGGTAGACGCGCAGGCCATCGCGCGGCACCTGGAGGCCGGGGAAGTCGTGCTGGTGCCGCACACCGGCTATTCGCCCACCGGCGAAGTGTTCAATCTGTCGTGGGAGGACGTCGCGGAGAACGTCGCCGTGGCGCTGCGCGCGGACAAGCTGCTCCTGTTCGTCGAGCGCCTGCCCGCCGACCGCAAGGGCGCGGTGCTGGGCGAGCTGACCGCGCGCCAGGCCGAGGCCCTGCTCAAGGATGCGAAGCTGGGCGCGCACACGACGCGCGCCATCAAGCACGCGCTCGCCGCGCTCGCCGCCGGCGTCGGCCGCGCGCACCTCGTTTCCCGCCGCACCTGGGGCGCGGTGCCGCTCGAGCTCTTCACGCACTCGGGCGTCGGCACCATGATCACCGCGGACCCGGTGCAGCGCCTGCGCGACGCGCGCCTGGAGGACGTGGGCGGCATCCTCGCGCTCATCGAGCCGCTGGAGGCGGACGGCACGCTCGTCAAGCGCGGCCGCGAGCGCCTGGAGCGCGAGATCGGCAACTTCCTCGTCATCGAACACGACGGCGTGATCGCCGGCTGCGCGGCGCTCTACCGTTTCGCCGGGGACAAGGCCGCGGAACTCGCCTGCCTCGCGGTGGCGCCGGAGGCGCGCGACGCGGGCTACGGCGAGCGGCTCTTGCGCGCATGCGAGATGCGCGCCAAGGAGCTGAAGATCCGCAAGCTCTTCGCGCTCACCACGCGCGCCGAGCACTGGTTCGTCGCGCAGGGGTTCAAGCAGGCCGAGCTGGCCGCGCTGCCGGGCGAGCGCCAGGCGCTCTATAATTGGAAGCGCGGTTCCAAGGTATTCATCAAGCGGATCTAGAACCCATGTCCAGGATGGTGAAATGCGTCAAGCTCGGCCGCGAGGCTGAGGGCCTCGACTTCCCGCCTTACCCGGGCGAGCTCGGCAAGCGCATCTTCGAGCATGTCTCCAAGGAAGCCTGGCAGCAGTGGCTGCGGCACCAGACGATGCTGGTGAATGAAAATCGGCTGAACCTCGCCGACCCGAAGGCGCGCAAGTACCTCGCCGAGCAGATGGAGAAGCACTTCTTCGGCGAAGGCGCCGACGCCGCCGCCGGCTACGTCCCCCCGACCAAGTAAATCGGGGTCAGGGCCGCATTTCTTCTCGCAAGAGAAATGCGGCCCTGACCCCGATTTACTGCAGGATCTCCTTCTCGACTTCCTCGATCGAGGTGTGCCGCACGTCGCGGCCCTTGACCATGTAGATCACGTACTCGGCCATGTTCTTGGCATGGTCGCCGATGCGCTCGATCGCCTTGGCGATGAACAGGATCTCGAGCGACCGGGTGATGGTGCGGGGGTCTTCCATCATGAAGGTGATCAGCTGGCGCATGATGGCGCGAAAGCCGTCGTCCACCTCGCTGTCCTGCTTGACTACGCCCATCGCTTCCGTGATGTCCAGGCGCGCAAAGGCATCGAGCGACTGGCGCAGCATGGCGAGAGCTCGCTCGGCGAGGTGCGACAGGTTCAGGCGCGGCATATGCTGGCGTTCGGCGGTATGGATCAGCTTCGCCATGCGCGCGATCTTCTCGGACTCGTCGCCGATCCTCTCGAGGTCGGTGATGGTCTTGATCACCGTGATCAGCAGGCGCAGGTCCACGGCGGCCGGCTGGCGGCGCGCAATGATGTGGCTGCACAGCTCGTCGAGCTCCACCTCCATCGCGTTGACCCGGTGATCGTCGGCGATTACCCGTTCGATCAGCGGCATGTCGCCGCTCGCGAGCGAGTCCATGGCGCGGATGATCTGCTCCTCGACGAGGCCGCCCATCTGCAGAACGCGCGAGCGCACGCTCTCCAGCTCGGCGTCGAATTGCTTGGACGTGTGTTCGGTCATGACTCCTCAGGCTAGCAAGCGGATGTTGCCGAAATGTTACGCCCATTGGGGGCGAGGCGCGCAGACCTCCGACGCACGAGGCCATGAGGCGTGGGGAAAGAAAATCGGGGTCAGGGCCGCATTTCTTCTCGCAAGAGAAAAGCGGCCCTGACCCCGATTTTCTTGGCGTCGCTGCCGCTCTCCCTTGGGATGGCTAGCGCTTCGCCCCCATTTGCTTCACGCCCTCGGGGGTGCCGAGAAGCAGCAGGTCCGCCGGCCGCCTGGCGAAGAGGCCATTGGTGACCACGCCCGCGATGTTGTTCAGCTCTGACTCCAGCCGAGGCGGGTCGGTGATCGTGAGGCCGTGGCAGTCGAGGACCAGGTTGCCGTTGTCGGTCTTGTAGTTCTCGCGCAGGACGGGATAGCCGCCGAGCTTGCGCAGCTCGCGCCCGACGTGGCTGCGCGCCATCGGGATCACTTCCACGGGGAGCGGGAACTTGCCGAGCACCGACACGAGCTTCGAGGCGTCGCAGATGCAGACGAACTTGCGCGCGACCGCGGCGATGATCTTCTCGCGGGTGAGCGCCCCGCCGCCGCCCTTGATCATGGTCAGGTGCTCGGTGACCTCGTCCGCGCCATCCACGTACACCGGCAGTTCATCCACCGCGTTCAGGTCGAAGACGCGGATGCCGTGCTTCTTCAGCCGTTCGGCGCTCGCGTCCGACGCCGCCACCGCGCCCTCGATGCGGCCCTTGATGGCGGCGAGCGCATCGATGAACAGGTTCACCGTGGATCCCGAGCCCACACCGACCACCGCGTCCTCGACGACGTGCTTGAGGGCGGCCTGCGCGACCAGCTTCTTCAGCTCGTCCTGCGTCATGCCTTCTTGCGCCGCGGCAGCAGCTCCGTGCACACGCCCTCGAAATGCTCCGCCGCCATGCCGACCGATTCCCCGAGCGTCGGGTGGGGATGGATGGTCTTGCCGATGTCGGTGGCATCCGCGCCCATTTCGACCGCGAGCGCGAGCTCGCTGATCAGGTCTCCGGCGCCGGTGCCGACGATGCCGCCGCCCACCAGGCGATGGCTATCCGCTTCGAAGATGAGTTTGGTGAAGCCTTCCTCGCGCGCATTGGCGATGGCGCGCCCCGAAGCCGACCAGGGAAACTTCGCCACGCCGACGTCGAGCCCGCTCTTCTTGGCTTCGTCCTCGGTGACGCCCACCCACGCGATCTCCGGGTCGGTGTAGGCCACCGAAGGCACCACGCGCGCGTCGAAATACGATTTCTGCCCGGCTGCCGCCTCGGCCGCCACGTGTCCCTCGTGCACCGCCTTGTGCGCCAGCATCGGGTTTCCGGCGATGTCGCCGATGGCGAAGACATGCGGCACGTTGGTACGCATCTGCGAGTCCACCGGGATGAAGCCGCGCTCGTTCACCGTGACACCAGCCTTCTCCGCGCCGATTCTCTTGCCATTGGGGACGCGCCCCACGGAGACGAGCACCAGGTCGTAGGTCTTCGCCTCCTGCCCCTCGATCTCGACGCGAATGCCCTCCTTCCTCGCTTCCGTCTTGGTGGTTTTCGACTTGAGCATCACCCTGTCGAAGCGGCCGGCGTTGAACTTCTGCCAGACCGCGACGAGGTCGCGGTCGGCGCCCAGCATCAGGCCATCCATCATCTCCACCACGTCCAGGCGCGCGCCGAGCACCGAATACACCGTGCCCATTTCCAGGCCGATGATGCCGCCGCCGATGATGAGCATGTTCTTCGGTGCCGATTTCAGCTCGAGCGCCCCGGTGGAGTCGACGATGCGCGGATCCTCCGGGAGGAACGGCAGCTTCGCCGCCTGCGAGCCGGCGGCGATGATTGCGCTGCGGAAGCGCAGGTTCGTGTTTTCCTTGCCTTCGACCGCAAGCAGGTTCGGGCCGGCGAACGTGCCCACGCCCTGCACCACCGTTACCTTGCGCATCTTCGCCATCGATGCGAGGCCGCCGGTGAGCTTGCCGACCACCTTCTCCTTGAAGGCGCGCAGCTTGGCAAGGTCCACCTTCGGCTCGCCGAAGCTGATGCCGTGATCGGCGAGTGCCTTCGCCGCATCCATCACTGCGGCCGTGTGCAGCAGGGCTTTCGAGGGAATGCAGCCTACGTTCAGGCATACCCCGCCCAGCGCCGGATAGCGCTCGACGAGCACGGTCTTGAGGCCCAGGTCCGCCGCGCGAAACGCCGCGGAGTAGCCGCCGGGCCCCGCGCCGAGCACGGCGACGTCGCAATCCAGGTCGGCCACGTCAGAGCAGCGTGCGGCGGATGTCGCCGAGCACGCTCGCGAGGTAAGCGGTGAAGCGCGCAGCCGCCGCGCCGTCGATGACGCGGTGGTCGTAGGACAGCGATAGCGGCAGCATCAGGCGCGGCACGAAGCCCTTGCCGTCCCACACCGGGCGCAGCGCCGACTTCGACACGCCGAGGATCGCCACTTCCGGCGCATTGATGATCGGCGTGAACGCCGTGCCGCCGATGCCGCCCAGGCTCGAGATGGAGAAGGTGCCGCCCTGCATGTCGCCCGGCTTGAGCCTCTTGTCGCGCGCGAGCTTGGAGATGTCCGCCAGCTCGCGCGCGACCTCGAACACGCCCTTGCGGTCCGCGTCGCGCACCACCGGCACCACCAGCCCATCGGGCGTGTCGACCGCCACGCCGATGTTGTAGTACTTCTTCACCACCAGGTTCTCGCCCGAGCGCTCCAGGCTCGAATTGAAGTTCGGGTGCTGCCGCAGCGCCGTGACGCACGCCTTGATGAGGAAGGCGAGCATCGTCAGCTTGAAGCCTTGCTTCTCCGTCTCCGCGGTGTTCGACTTGCGGAAGGCTTCCAGGTCGGTGATGTCCGCCTCGTCGAACTGCGTGATGTGCGGGATGGAAATCCAGTTGCGGTGCAGGTTGGGCCCGGAGAGCTTCTGCAGCCGCGTGAGCGGCTTCACCTCGACCGGGCCGAACTTGGCGAAGTCGACGTCCGGCCACGCAGGCAGGTTGAATGGCAGCGCGCCGCCTTTGGCCGCCGGCGCTGCGGCCGGAACGGCCGCCAGCGCGCCCTTCACAAACGCCTGCACGTCGGCGTGCAGGATACGTGCCTTCGGGCCGCTCCCCTTCACGCGCGAGAGGTCCACGCCGAGTTCGCGCGCGAACTTGCGCACCGAGGGGCTCGCGTGCGGCTTGGACTGCGTCGCCTCGCGCGGCTCCCGCGGAATCGGCGGCAAGGGGGCCGCCGCCACCGCAGCCGCCGCCACGGGCGCGAGCGCGGGCGCGGCGGTGCTTCCCGCGGCAGAGGGCGCGCCGGCCAGCGCCTGGGCACCAGTTGCCTTGAGCACGAGGATCGCCGCACCCTGGGACACCTTGTCGCCGGTCTTCACGCGCAGCTCCTGCACGACGCCCGCGGCGGGAGACGGGATCTCCATCGTCGCCTTGTCCGACTCGAGCGTGATGAGCGATTGCTCCTTTGCCACGGTGTCGCCCGGCTTCACCAGCACCTCGATCACTTCGATGTCCTTGAAGTCGCCGATGTCGGGCACCTTCACCGTCATCGGCTCCGCGCTCGCAGCATCCACAGCCGCACGGGGCGGCGCAGACGGCGCTGGAATCGCGCTCGCTGGCGCCGTGGCCGCGGGCGTCGCGGGCACGGGTGTGGGCTTCGCAGTCGCGGGCGCAGCCTTTGGCGCCGGCGCAGCCGTTGGACCCGCTTCCTCGAGCACGAGAATCGCGCTGCCCTGCGATACCTTGTCGCCGACCTTGAGCTTGAGCTCCTTCACCACGCCGGCGCCGGGCGACGGGATCTCCATGGACGCCTTGTCGGACTCCACCGTGATCAGCGACTGCTCGGCAGCAACGGTGTCTCCGGGCTTCACCAGGATCTCGATGACCTCCACATCCTTGAAATCCCCGATGTCCGGGACCGCGACCTCCCTCATACGGTGGTCGGGTCCGGCTTCGCCGGATCGATGCCGTACTTGCGGATCGCCTCGGCGACGGTCTTCGCCGTGCCCGCGCCGGACTCGGCGAGCGCCTTGAGCGCCGCGATCGCCACGAAATAGCGGTTGACCTCGAAGAAGTGGCGCAGTTTCGCGCGCGAATCCGAGCGCCCGAAACCGTCGGTGCCGAGCACGCGGTACACGCGCTCGCGCGGCACGAACGGGCGGATCTGGTCGGCAAAGGTCTTGATGTAATCGGTCGCCGCGATGACAGGGCCGGCGGGTCGTGCCGCGAGAACGCGTGTCACGTAGGGCACGCGCGGCTTGTCCTCGGGATGCAGCAGGTTCCAGCGCTCGGCCGCGAGACCCTCGCGCCGCAGCTCGGTGAAGCTCGTCGCGCTCCAGACGTCCGCAGCGACGCCCCAGTCCTTCTCCAGCAGCTCGGCAGCGGCCTCGACTTCACGCAGGATGGTGCCCGAGCCCATCAGTTGCACGCGCGCCTTCGCCTTCGCCTTGGACTCGCGCAGCAGGTAGGCGCCCCGGAGGATGCCCGCCTCAACACCCGCCGGCATCGCCGGGTGCTCGTAATTCTCGTTCATCAGACTGATGTAGTAGTACACATCTTCCTGCTCGGTGACCATGCGGCGCAGGCCGTCGTGGATGATCACCGCCAGCTCGTGGCCGTAAGTCGGGTCGTAGGAGACGCAGTTCGGAATCACCGAGGACAGGATGTGCGAGTGCCCGTCCTCGTGCTGCAGCCCCTCGCCGTTCAGCGTCGTCCTGCCCGCGGTGGCACCGAGGAGGAACCCGCGCGCGCGCTGGTCCGCCGCCGCCCAGGCGAGGTCGCCGATCCTCTGCATGCCGAACATCGAGTAGAAGATGTAGAAGGGGACCGTCAGCGCGTTGGAATGGCTGTAGGACGTGGCCGCGGCGATCCACGAGGAGAACGCCCCCGCTTCGTTGATGCCCTCCTCGAGGATCTGGCCCTGCTTGTCCTCGCGGTAGTACATCACCTGGTCCCTGTCGACCGGCTCGTACTTCTGCCCTTCCGGCGCGAAGATGCCCAGCTGCCGGAACATGCCCTCCATGCCGAAGGTGCGCGCCTCGTCCGGCACGATCGGCACCACGCGCTTGCCGATCTCCTTGTCGCGCACGAGCGCCGTGAGGATGCGCACGAACGCCATGGTGGTGGAGATCTCGCGACCTTCGCCCGAGCCCTTCAGCACCTGGTCGAAGGCGGAGAGCGCCGGCACCGCCGGCACCGTGTCGGCCTTGCGGCGCCGCTGCGGCAGGAAGCCGCCGAGCGCCTGGCGGCGCTCTTGCAGGTATTTCATCTCAGGCGAGTCCGGCGGCGGCACGTAGAACGGCAGCTCCGGGAGCCGGTCGTCCGGAATCGGCACGTTGAAGCGGTCGCGCATCTCCTTGATCGTCGCCAGCTCCACCTTCTTCAGCTGGTGCGTCGGGTTCTTCGCCTGCCCCTGCTTGCCCAGGCCGTACCCCTTGATGGTCTTGGCGAGGATCACCGTGGGCTGTCCCTTGTGCTTCACGGCTGCGGCATAGGCCGCGTAGATCTTGTGCGGGTCGTGGCCGCCGCGGTTCAGGCGCCAGATGTCCTCGTCGGACATGCGCGACACCATTTCCAGCACCTTGGGATGCTTGCCGAAGAAGTGCTTGCGCACGAAAGCGCCGTCGTTCGCCTTGTAGTTCTGGTACTCGCCGTCGACGGTCTCCTCCATGACGCGCAGGAGCAGGCCCTCCTTGTCGCGCGCCAGCAGCGGATCCCAGTACGCGCCCCAGATAAGCTTGATCACGTTCCAGCCGGCGCCGCGGAAATCGCCCTCCAGCTCCTGGATGATCTTGCCGTTGCCGCGCACCGGGCCGTCCAGGCGTTGCAGGTTGCAGTTGACGATGAACACCAGGTTGTCGAGCTTCTCGCGCGAGGCCATGCCGATCGCGCCGAGCGACTCCGGCTCGTCCATTTCGCCGTCGCCGCAGAACGCCCAGACCTTGCGGTTCGCGGTCTGCGCGAGCCCGCGCGCCTGCAGGTACTTGAGATAGCGCGCCATGTAGATCGCCTGGATCGGCCCGAGGCCCATCGACACGGTGGGGAACTGCCAGTAGTCGGGCATCAGCCACGGATGCGGGTAGGAGGAGACTCCTTTGCCGTCCACCTCGCGGCGGAAATTGAGCAGCTGCGCCTCGCTCAAGCGGCCTTCGAGGAGGCCGCGCGCGTAGATGCCCGGCGAGGAGTGGCCCTGGAAGTAGATCAGGTCGCCGCCGTGTCCCTCGTGCGGCGCGTGCCAGAAGTGGTTCTGCCCGATGCCGAACAGCGTCCCCACCGAGGCGAAGCTGGCGATATGCCCGCCGAGCTCGTCGTCCGACTTGTTGGCTTTCGCCACCATCACCATTGCGTTCCAGCGGCAGTAGGAGCGGATGCGCTCTTCCATGGCGTAGTCGCCCGGCGAGCGTTCCTCCATGTGCGGCGGAATGGTGTTGAGGTAGGGCGTGTAGGGCGAGTACGGAATGTAGGCGCCGCTGGTGCGCGCCTTCTCGATCAGCCGCTCGAGCAGGTAATGCGCGCGCTGCGGCCCTTCACGCTCGAGCACGGCCTCCAGCGCGTCGAGCCACTCCTGGGTTTCGAGCGAATCGTTGTCGTTGGCGGCGGGATTTTGGGGAACGGCGGACATCGTTGCCTCCAGCTTTTGGCTTTCGGTCTGCGGCGTTGGGTCATCGTATTATGCAACACATGACTGCCCGATTGATCGACGGCAAAGCGCTCGCCGCGCAGGTGCGCGCCGAGCTCAAGCCCGCGGTCGCGGCGCTCGCCGCGCGCGGCGCGCGCCCCGGGCTGGCCGCGATTCTCGCCGGCGACGATCCGGCATCGCGCATCTACGTGCGGAACAAGGTGAGAGCCTGCGAAGAGGTCGGGGTGCGCTCGGAGCCGCACGAATTCCCGGCGACAGTGACCGAGCGTGAGCTGCTGGAGTGCATCGAGCGCCTCAACCGCGACCCAGCGGTGCACGGCATCCTGGTGCAGATGCCATTGCCCGCGCACTTGGACGCGGAGCGCGTGCTCGCCGCGGTGTCGCCGGCGAAGGACGTGGACGGCTTCCATGCCGAGAATCTCGGGCTGCTGACCCGCGGCACGCCGCGCTTCGTAGCCTGCACGCCGGCAGGGATATTGCGGCTCCTGGATCACGCCGTCGTGCCGCTTGCCGGGCGCCACGCCGTGGTGATCGGGCGCTCGAGCATCGTCGGCAAGCCCGTGGCGCTCCTCCTCTTGCAAAGGGACGCCACCGTCACCATCTGCCACTCGAAGACCATCCGTCTGGCCGAGCTGGCGCGCCAGGCCGACGTGCTGGTCGCGGCGGCCGGCCGGCCGCGCATGGTGGGCGCCGAGATGGTCAAGCCCGGCGCCTGCGTCATCGACGTCGGCACCAGCCGCACCGCCGAAGGCAAGCTTGCCGGCGACGTGGACTTCGCGGCAGTCAGCGACGTTGCCGGGTGGATTACCCCGGTGCCCGGCGGCGTCGGGCCGATGACGGTCGCCATGCTGGTTGCGAACACAGTGCGCGCCACGGAGCTGAGCCTTGCATAGCGACAATCCGCTGCTGGATTTCACCGGGCTGCCGCGTTTCGCGGACCTGAAGCCCACGCACGTCTCGGCTGCGATCGACACACTGCTCGCCAGCGCGCGCGAAGCGGAGGCGCGCGCCGAACGCTCGCGTCCCGCCTGGGACGAATTCGTCACCCCGCTGGAGGACGCCAACGAGCGCCTGGGCCGCGCCTGGGGCCAGGTCGCCCATCTGCACGCCGTGCTCGACAGTCCCGAGCTGCGCGCCGCCTACAACGAGAATCTGCCGAAGGTGACGCAATACTGGACCGAGCTCGGGCAGAACCAGGCGCTGTTCGAGAAGTATCACGCATTGCGCGCTTCGGCGGAGTTCGCCGCGCTCGCGCCGGCGCGCCGGCGCATCGTCGAGAACGCCTTGCGCGATTTCCGCCTCGGCGGCGCGGAGCTGCCAGCGGAGAAAAAGCCGCGCTACGCACAGATCCAGGATGAACTTGCGCGCCTGTCGGCGAAGTTCTCGGAGAACCTGCTCGACGCCACCAACGCCTGGACCCTCGTGATCCAGGAAGAGACGCGGCTCGCCGGCATTCCGCAGGACGCGCTGCAGGCCGCCCGGCTGGAAGGCGGGCGCGGCTGGAAATTCACGCTGCACATGCCCTCCTATCTGCCGGTGATGCAGTACGCCGAGGATCGGGCGCTGCGCGAGGAGATGTACCGCGCGAGCGCCACGCGCGCCTCCGAATTCGGCAAGCCGGAGATCGACAACACGCCGCTGATCGCGCGCATCCTGCCGCTGCGCCACGAGGCGGCGCGCCTGCTCGGCTACGCCAATTACGCCGACGTGTCGCTGGTGCCGAAGATGGCCGATTCGCCTTCGCAGGTGCTCGGCTTCCTCGAGGACCTCGCCGTGCGCGCGCGGCCCCACGCCGAGCGCGACCTCGCGGAGCTGCGCGAGTTCGCGCGCGACGAGCTCGGCCTGGAGAAGCTCGAGGCCTGGGACCTTGCCTACGCCGCCGAGAAGCTGCGGCAGAAGCGCTACGCGTTCTCGGACCAGGAAGTGAAGCAGTACTTTCCCGAGGACGCAGTGCTGTCGGGGCTCTTCCGGCTGGTCGAGACGCTCTACGGCGTGCGCGTCGCGCCGGCGAGCGCGCCGGTGTGGCACGAGGATGTGCGCTTTTTCGACCTGCGCGACGCGCGTGGTGCGCTGGTCGGCCAGTTCTACATGGACCTGTATGCGCGCGAGACCAAGCGCGGCGGCGCCTGGATGGACGACGCGCGCGCACGGCGGCGGCGCGGCGATGCAATCCAGACGCCGGTGGCCTACCTCAACTGCAACTTCCCGCGGCCCCTCAGTTCACCTTCGGGCGGCAAGCCGGCCCTCTTCACGCACGACGACGTAATCACGCTGTTCCACGAGTTCGGGCATGGCCTGCACCACCTGCTCACGCGGGTAGAGGAGCTCGGGGTCTCCGGCATCGCCGGCGTCGAATGGGACGCGGTCGAGCTGCCGAGCCAGTTCATGGAGAACTTCTGCTGGGAATGGGACGTGCTGCGCCACATGACGCGACAGGTCGATACTGGCGAGCCGCTGCCGCGCGCGCTTTTCGACAAGATGCTTGCAGCGAAGAACTTCCAGTCGGGCCTGGCGATGCTGCGCCAGATCGAGTTCTCGGTCTTCGACATGCGCCTGCACTGCGACTTCGATCCGGCCTCGCGGCGCAGCGCGCTCGAGCTGCTCGAGGAAGTGCGCCGGCAGATCGCGGTGGTGGTGCCGCCGGACTACAATCGCTTTCCGAACAGCTTCTCGCACATCTTCGCCGGCGGCTACGCGGCGGGCTACTACAGCTACAAGTGGGCGGAGGTGCTCTCGGCGGATGCCTATGGCGCCTTCGAGGAAGCGGCGAGCGTCACCGACCCGCAGACCGGCGCGCGCTTTCGCGACGAAGTGCTCGCAGTGGGCGGCAGCCGCCCGGCGGCGGAGTCGTTCCGCGCTTTCCGCGGCCGCGAGCCGCGCGTCGATGCCCTGCTGCGGCACAATGGTATGATCGCCACGTGATCGGATCAGGAGGGTTTTTCGTGCGCTCCGTGATCTTCGCCGCCCTGCTCGGCGCGGCTTGCGCCGCAAGCGCGCAGCAGCTGTACCGGTGGACCGACGATCAAGGGCGCGTGCACGTCACCGACACGCCGCCGCCGCCCACCGCGAAGGCGGCGCAGAAGAAGCAGGTCGCTCCCGCCAGCGCCGCTCCGGCGGAAACGTCCGGCTTGCCGTACGCAGTACAGCTCGCCGCCAAGGATTCCCCCGTCACGCTCTACACCGCGCCGGACTGCGCGCCGTGCGGCGAGGCACGCAGCCTGCTCAACGGGCGCGGCGTGCCGTTCCGCGAGGTGCTGGTGGCGGACGAGTCGCAGCAGGAAGAGCTGAGGAAGGTCGCCGGCGCGCTGGCGGTGCCCACGATCTCCGTGGGCGGCAGCGTGCAAAAAGGATTCGAGGAAGGCGCCTACCACGCCTTGCTCGACATCGCGGGTTACCCGAAGACCGGGGATGCGCCGCCCCGCAGCCAGGCCGCGCCCAAGCCCGCGCCGCCAGCGCCGACGCCAGCCACCGACGCACAGCAGAAAGCCGACGAGGAAGCGGAGGCGCCAGCGAGCGGCCCCTACGCGCCTGGCTCGAGCGCGACGGGGAAGCGGCAGCGCAAATAGGCGCCGCGTCGCCGGCATGAAGCTCGCGACGTGGAACGTCAATTCAATCAAGGTGCGCCTGCCGCAGCTCCTCGACTGGCTCGCGACCGCGCAGCCCGATGCGCTCTGCCTGCAGGAGCTCAAGTGCGAGGAGCCGAAGTTCCCGCGCGCGGAGCTCGAGGCCGCGGGCTACCTTTCGGCGGTCAGCGGGCAGAAGACCTATAACGGCGTCGCAATCCTTGCGCGCAGCACGCCGGCGGACGCCGTCGCCGGCATCCCCGGCTTCGCCGATGAGCAGAAGCGCGTCCTCACCGCCACCGTCGACGGAATGCGCGTGGTCTGCGTGTACTGCCCCAACGGCCAGGCGGTCGGCTCCGACAAGTACGAGTACAAGCTGCGCTGGTTCGCGGCGCTGCGCGAGTACCTCGCGGCGGAGCTGCAGCGGCATCCGCGGCTCGCCGTCGCCGGCGACTTCAACGTCGCGCCGGAGGACCGCGACGTGCACGATCCGAAAGCCTGGGAAGGCCAGGTACACGTCTCGGAACCCGAGCGCGCCGCGTGGCGGGCGCTGGTCGCGCTCGGGCTGAAGGACAGCTTCCGCCTGTTCGAGCAGCCGGAGAAGACTTTCTCTTGGTGGGATTACCGCATGATGGGGTTCCGGCGCAATGCCGGCCTGCGCATCGACCACGTGCTGCTATCCGACTCGCTCGCACAGGCGTGCATGGCGAGCACCATCGACAAGGCCCCGCGCAAGCTCGAGCGGCCCTCGGACCACGCGCCGGTGCTCGCCGAGCTTACTCCGCCCCACTGAACGCCTTGCGCTCCTCCGTCGCCGGGTGCGATGAGAGGAACGTCGGCAGCATCGGCCCGCGCGGTACCTGCGCTTCCATGCGCGCGAGAATGGCGCCGAAGTGCTGCGGCCCGATGCCCGCCCGGCGCAGCAGCCAGAGCGCATAGGCGTCGGCTTCGCGCTCGTTGTCGCGCGAGAACTTGGACTGCAGCACGAGCGTGGGCGCCGCCGCCGCGAGCGAGGTCGCCGTCGCCACATCTCCGGTCACGCCGGTCACGAGCAGCGCCACCGCGGATCCCTCGAGCAGGTGCCGCATGATGTGCCGGTGGCGCACGTGGCCGAGCTCGTGGGCGAGCACCGCGAGGATCTCCTCGTCGGCCTGCGCGAGGCTAGCCAGCTCGTCGGTGAGCACGATGATGCCCGAGGGCAGCGCGAAGGCGTTGGCGCCGATCGCGGGAGCCATGCGGAATTCGAGCTGGTAGGCGGGTGCATCGGGCGCGAGCGCGGCAAGCGCCACGAATTTCGCGCCCAGCTGCGCGCGTTGCTCCGCCGGCAGGCGCGAGGGCTTCAGCCCGAACTGATCCATGCCGGCGAGCGCTTCGCGGCCAAGCACCTCCTCGGCTTCGACCGGGATGTGCTCGGCGACGCGCGCCGCCGCGTAGGGCAGACCGTAGTCGACGATCCCCCAGAACAGCGCCGCGACGAGCAGCACCGCGGCCGCGGCCAACCCGGCGTGCGCCTCCAGCCGGTGCAGCAGGCGTTGCAGGGGCCGCTCGCGCACCAGCCGGTCGACGGCATCGTTGTCCCCGCTTACGCAAGCGGCGCCGCCCGGCAGGAAGATCCAGCGCGGTGTGGAAGCGATGCGCGTCGACACGCGCACGCGGCTTGCCTCGTACTCGGCGTTCACTTCGCGCCCGACGATCTTGATCCTGCCGCCGGCGAGCACCAGCGTCACCGGATGGCGCAGCGCGCGCTTGCCGTCGAAGTAGTCGGCGGCGATGGTGCTCATACGCCGAAATTCACGTTGAAGATCTCGCCCAGCTCCTGGCCGGCGGCGCCGATGTTGACCAGGCCGGGCGCGGCCTCGTGCACCGTTTCCTCGCTGACCAGCATGGCGAAATTCGCCAGGCGGTAGCGCAGCGTGCGCACCACCGCCCAGGGCACCGCCAGGCCGAGCGTGAAGACGATGGCGAGGAAATTCGAGATGTACAGACCCGCGAGGTCGATCGCGCCCAGCGTGCTGGAAAAGCGCACGCCCGCACCATAGGTGTTGCCCCACGCAAGGTTCGTCAGCCGCGCCTGCAGGTAGGCGTAGGCAAATGCATACGCGATGTAGATCGCGGCCACGGGAAGCAGGAACGCCAGCCACCCGGCCTTCGGCAGGAGCACTGCCACAGGCGACACCACCATCGCGCCGAGCCCCGCCACCACCGACATGCCCAGGATGATGAGGCCGGAGCGAAAGTAGATGCCGTACACCCTGCCCACCGGAATGGCGCATCCCAGGGGCGAGCTGCCGAACGCGTGATGCGTGATCACGAACTGCTTGTGCCGCGCGATGAACCAGGGGAAGGCGAGGCCCAACGTGGCGATGACCAGCAGCGGCATGCCGAGGTACAGCGGCAGCGCCTCGCGCACCTTCGCGGGGAAATCGAAGCGCAGCCCGCGCCAAGCGGACATGCGCGCGTTGAAGCGCAGCGCGCGCACCAGGATGAGGGGCAGGAGCGCGATGCCGGCGGCGAGGAATCCCCAGGTCGAGACCGGGTAGAGCTCGGTGCCGATGGCGTACGCGAGAAATACGATCACCGCCAGGATGCGGCCCTTCAGGATGGCGCGCGCGCTGGCGAAATAGTTGAACGAATCGCCGTCCAGGCGCGTGCTGCCGTAGAGGTAGCGCTGCCTGCGCACCTTGGCCCATGCCGAGTAGATCCCCAGCGTGAGCAGCGTGAACAGCAGGTTGACGATCCAGATGCGGAAATACTCACCCGCCGAGCCGTGGAACTCGGGGCGCACCACCCGCTCGGGCGTCACCGAGGCGGACACCGCCTGCGCGCTCGCGGAAATCGGCCCTCCCTGGATCTCGCCGTCGTGAGCGCGGGCGAGTATAACTCGCGTAAGGCAACGCGCCTCTCCACCCCATGGATCCCGTCCTCGGCATCGGCAAGCTCGGCTTCAAGCGCTGGTACGAGCGCCAGTTGATCGAGGGCCACGCCTGGCTGATCACCTGCGTGCTGTGCCTGCTCGCCGTCGCCGCCTGCCTGGGGGAGTTGAGTTTTCGCGGCCCGCTCTCGCAGGTGCTGGTCCTCGCCGTGTTTGTGTTTGCCGCGGGGGCGCTGGCCCTTTACGGCTGGGAGCGCTACCGGACCATCATGACGGCGGTGGCGCGCGTGGCCGAGCGCTCCACCTGCGACGCGTGCCGGACTTACGCCGCTTTCCGGCTCATCGGCACCGAGGCCGGCGCCATGCGCGTGCGCTGCCGCAAGTGCGCGCACGAATGGCGCATCGACTGATCAGTCGATGCGCTGGTACGCGGGCAGCGTGAGGAATTCGACGTAGTTGTCGTCGGCGGTGATGCTCTCGAAGAGCCGCGCAGCCTCCGCGTACTTGCCCGCCGCATAGGCCTGCTCGCCGAGATAGGTCTTCACCTTGGGCAGCTCCTCCCCCAGCAGCTGGCGGAAAAGCTCCACCGTCACCTTGCGGCCGTCGGCGAGCCTGCCCTTGCTGCTGCGGATCCATTGCCAGATCTGCGAGCGCGAGATCTCGGCGGTGGCCGCGTCTTCCATCAGGTTGAACACCGGCACGCAGCCGTTGCCCGCGAGCCAGGCGCCGAGGTACTGGATGCCGACCGAGATGTTGTTGCGCAGGCCTGTCTCCGTAATCGGCGCTTCCGGCCTGAAATCCAGCAGGTCGCGCGCAGCGACATTCACGTCCGGGCGCTGCTTGCCGTACTGGTTGGGCTGCGGCATGTGCTGGTCGAACACCTGTTTCGCCACGGGCACCAGCGCCGGGTGCGCGACCCAGGTGCCGTCGCAGCCGTCGGTCACTTCGCGCAGCTTGTCGGCGCGCACCTTCTCCAGCGCGGCGTCGTTGGCCGCAGGATCGTTCTTGATCGGGATCTGCGCCGCCATGCCGCCCATCGCGGGTGCGCCGCGGCGGTGGCAGGTCTTCACCAGCATCAGCGCATAGGCGCGCATGAAGGGCGCGGTCATCGTCACCTGCGCGCGGTCGGCGAGGCAGAAATCCTTGTTGGCGCGGAACTTCTTGATGCACGAGAAGATGTAGTCCCAGCGGCCGATGTTGAGGCCCGCCGAATGATCCTTCAGCTCCCACAGGATCTCGTCCATTTCAAAGGCTGCGACCACCGTCTCGATGAGGGCGGTGGCCCGGATCGTGCCGCGCGCGATTCCCAGCGCATCCTGCGCCGCGAGAAAGATGTCGTTCCACAGCCGCGCCTCGAGATGCGACTCCATCTTCGGCAGGTAGAAATAGGGCCCGGAGCCACGCGCGAGCAGCTCCTTCGCGTTGTGGAAGAAATACAGCGCAAAGTCGAAGATGCCGCCGGCGACGGGCTTGCCGTCCACGGCGACGTGCTTCTCGTCGAGATGCCAGCCGCGCGGGCGCGGGAGCA
>Ga0326726_10001977_pt1 | contig 19041 bp, 12 predicted proteins | sample MHFenrmetagenome_2_FD_207603 | JGI IMG/M metagenome (GOLD analysis project Ga0326726, IMG submission 207603) | Lab enriched peat soil microbial communities from Michigan Hollow, Ithaca, NY, United States - MHF15MN | ecosystem: Environmental > Terrestrial > Soil > Wetlands > Peat | place: USA... | reverse complement strand
CGTGGGCTCAATCAGGCGCAGGACGCAACGACCGGTTGTCGTCTTTCCGCTGCCGGATTCGCCCACCAGTCCGAAAGTTTCCCCTGCCTCAATCGTGAAGCTCACATCGTCAACCGCCTTGACGAGCGTGCCTGATCGCAGCAGGCCGCCGTCGCGGACGAAGTGCTTGACGAGATGGGAAACGTCAACGAGGGCCATCGGCTCGCTCGGGGCTCGGGGCTCGGGACTCGTGCAGATAGCACTTGGCCGTGCGTTCTGCGCCCACGACGTAATCGGCAGGCGGAGCGGTAGTACACCGATCGAAACGATCCGGACAGCGCGGGTTGAACGCGCACCCCGGCGGGAGCGCACCCAGCATCGGCACGGTGCCCTCGATCGCACTCAAACGCGACCCGGGTTTGCCCGTCGGAAGCGATGCGAGGAGGCCGCGCGTGTACGGATGCATCGGCTGCTGGAACACCTCGCGGACGGGCCCGTACTCGACGATTCGACCGGCGTACATCACGGCCACGTGATCGGCGGTTTCGGCGATCACGCCGAGATCGTGGGTGATCAGCAGAAGCGAGAGGTCGAACGCCGTCTTCATCTCACGAAGCAAGTCGAGAATCTGCGCCTGAATCGTCACGTCGAGCGCGGTGGTCGGTTCGTCGGCGATCACGAGGGCCGGGCGGCAGGCGATGGCCATGGCGATAAGCACGCGCTGCCGCATTCCACCCGAGAGCTGATGCGGGTAGTCATCGACACGCGAAGCGGCTCCAGGCATCTTCACCGCCTCGAGCAATTCGACCGCCTTCGTTCTCGCGTCGCGCCGGGTCGCCTTGCTGTGAACGAGGAGCGCCTCGCGGAGTTGATCGCCGATGGTAAAGACGGGGTTGAGCGCCGTCATCGGCTCCTGAAAGATCAGCGAGATGTCGGCGCCCCTGATCGCGCACATCTCGCGCTCGCTCAACTGGAGCAAATCGCGCCCGCGGAATCCGATCCGGCCGGAGCGGATGCGGCCGGGCGGCTGAACCAGACGCATGATCGAGAACGCCGTCACCGACTTGCCGCTGCCCGACTCACCGACCAGGCCGAGTGTCTGACCGCGCTGAATCTCGAAGCTGACATCGTCCACGGCCGGGACGGTACCTGATGGCAGGTCGAAGACGGTGGTGAGTGCCTCGACGCTCAGCAGTACGTCGCGATTGGCCATCAGAGGGTGGCGGCCTCTTGGTACGTGCCGAAGACCGATCGCATGGCGTCAGCGATCTCACCGACCGTAGCGTACGCCTCCACCGCGCGGATGATTGCCGGCACGAGGTTCGCGCCTGAAGCCGCGGCGTCCGTGACGACGGCAATCGCAGACGCCCAGGCGGATGCGCTCCGTCCGGACCGCAGCGCACGGACTCGCTCGATCTGCAGGCGTTCGCCTTCGGGATCGACCCGGAAGAGTGGAGCAGACCGGTGCGCGCCCTCCACGGCATCCACGAATCTGTTGACGCCGACGACAACGGCGTCGCCGGAGTCCACCGCAACCTGACTGCGATAGGCGGACTCCTGAATTTCGCGCTGGATGAATCCGCTTTCGATGGCCGCCAGCGTGCCGCCGGATTTCTCGATGCGATCGAGTATCTGGACCGCACCCCGCTCGATGTCGTTCGTGAGTGCCTCGATCGCATAGGAACCGGCGACGGGATCGACGGTGTTGGTCACGCCCGACTCCGCCGCGATGATCTGTTGTGTCCGCAACGCGGTTCTCGCCGACTCCTCGGTCGGCAGCGCGAGCGCTTCATCACGGCCGTTGCAGTGCAGCGACTGCGTCCCGCCGAGCACCGCCGCCAACGCCTGAAGCGAGACGCGCACGATATTGTTGTCCGGCTGTTGCGCCGTCAGCGTGCTGCCTGCCGTCTGCGTGTGAAAGCGCAGTTGCTGCGCCCGGGCGCTGGTGGCGTGGAAGCGGTCGCGCATGATGCGTGCCCACAGACGCCGCGCAGCCCGGAACTTGGCGATCTCCTCGAGGAAGTTGTTGTGCGCGTTGAAAAAGAACGACAGCCGCTGTCCGCACTCGTTGACGTCGAGCCCGGCATCAATCGCCGCCTGCACGTAGGCGATCGCGTGAGCGAACGTGAACGCCACCTCCTGAACGGCTGTCGAGCCTGCTTCCCGGATGTGATAACCGCTGATCGAGATGGTGTTCCAGTTCGGCATCTCCCGCTCGCAGAACGAGAACATGTCCGTGACGATCCGAAGCGACGGACGCGGCGGGTAGATATAGGTGCCGCGGGCCACGTACTCCTTGAGGATGTCGTTCTGGACGGTTCCGGCGAGCGACGCCATCGGCACGCCCTGCCGCTTCGCGACGGCCGCGTACAGCGCAAGCAGGATGACAGCCGTCGCGTTGATCGTCATGGACGTCGAGACCCGGGCCAGCGGAATTCCCTCGAACAGCACGGCCATGTCGTCGATCGAGTCGATCGCGACGCCAACCCGGCCGACCTCACCGGCCGCAAGCTGGTCGTCGGAGTCGTAGCCCATCTGTGTGGGGAGATCGAACGCGACGCTCAGCCCGGTGACGCCGTTCGCGAGGAGGTACCGGTAGCGGGCGTTCGACTCGGCGGCGGTACCGAATCCGGCGTACTGACGCATTGTCCATAGCCGGCCGCGGTACATCGTCGGATGAATGCCGCGCGTGAATGGGAACTCGCCTGGCGCGCCCAGTTCGGAGGCGACGTCCCAGCCTGCGAGGTGCTCCGGCGTGTACGTGCTCATCGACGATGTCGTTCGAATTGTAGTCGACCTCGTTGAAACGCTCGACGGGAGGCCTTCCACCCGTTGACAGAACAGCGACTCATGCTTAGACTCAACCTACCTCAGAACTTTTCCGAAAACATGAACACGTCTGGCGCCCAGTCTTGGCTCATCGCCCTGGTGTAGACAGACTGGGAAGCGCCCCGGAACCCGGCCCGGCGGCGTAGGGAGGGATTAGATGGACGACGTCGTCAACCGGTTCGCACGAGAGCTGGCCGACGCGATTGCCGCCGCGGTCGCCGAGAATCCACAAGTTGAAGCGTGTAGAGAGAAAGCGCGCGCCGCAGGTTTCGAGATGAGGGTCACGCTCGAAGCCGTGGTCGGGTTTGTCAGCCGGTCGCGGACTGCCGCGCTGACGAAAGTCGCGGCGCCGGCTCGCGCGGTGGTACAGCAGCCACGCCGTTCGTTCGACGTGACCGCCAACGATCGACGGTTTTTGCGGTCGCTGCGTATTGCGGCAGATGAAACCGCGGAGCCGGTGGAGTAAACGCAGGCAGATGTAACGTCAGACGGGAAGACGAAACGAACGTAAAGAAAAGGGCCGGCTCGCATCATGCGGGCCGGCCCTTTTCATTTCTTTTCGTCTTTCGGGTCTTTACCCTTGAGCCTTGGACTGGTTGGCCACCCGGGCCGCCGCTGCCGCGGCGGCCGCCGGGTCGCCGAGGTAGTAGTGCCGGATCGGGCTCAGGTCATTGTTCAGCTCGTAAACGAGCGGGATCCCCGTCGGGATGTTCAACTCGACGATATCGGTCTCGGACATATGGTCGAGGTACTTGACGAGCGCACGAAGGCTGTTGCCGTGTGCCGCAATCAGCACGCGCTTGCCTGCACGTATCTCCGGCGCAATCGAGCTCAGCCAGTAAGGAAGGAAGCGGTCGACCGTATCCTTGAGTGATTCAGTCAGGGGCAATTCCGACGCCGCGAGCCCCGCGTACCGCCGATCGCGGTAAGGATGACGCGGATCGTCCGGCGTGAGAGGCGGCGGCGGAATATCGTAGGCACGACGCCAGATCTTGACCTGGGCCTCGCCATGCTTCGCGGCCGTTTCCGCCTTGTTCAATCCCTGAAGTGCGCCGTAGTGACGTTCATTGAGGCGCCAGTCCTTTGTCACCGGAATCCACAGCAGGTCCATTGCGTCGAGCGCGATGCACAGAGTGCGAATCGCGCGCTTGAGCATCGACGTGTAAGCAACGTCGAAGGTGTAGCCTCCCTCTTTCAGCAGTTGGCCCGCCGCGGCCGCCTCGTCACGTCCGCGGTCGGAGAGATCGACGTCGGTCCACCCGGTGAACCGGTTTTCCTTGTTCCAGGTGCTTTCGCCGTGACGGAGCAGGACAAGTTTGATCATCGTGCGACCGCGCGAATCGCGGTTCGCCCGGCGAATTTCGCGGCGCCGCCGAGCTGTTCCTCGATTCGCAGGAGCTGATTGTATTTGCAGACACGGTCCGTGCGGCTCGCCGATCCGGTCTTGATCTGGCCGGCGGCCGTTCCGACCGCCAGGTCGGCGATCGTGGTGTCTTCGGTCTCGCCGGACCGGTGCGAGATGATCGACGCGTAGCCGGCATCGCTTGCGATTCGAACCGCGTCGAGCGTTTCCGTGACCGTTCCGATCTGATTCAGCTTGACCAGCAGGGCGTTGCCGATGCCTTCTGCGATGCCCCGCTTCAGGATGCCGGGGTTCGTGACGAAGATATCGTCGCCGACCAGCTGCACGCGCGATCCGAGCGCAGTCGTCAAAGATTTCCAGCCAGCCCAGTCGCCTTCGGCCAGACCGTCTTCAATCGACGCAATCGGATACTGGCGCAGCCAGTCCTCGTAGAGCCGGATCATTTCGTCGGACGTGCGATCGGGCTCGCCGGATTTCTTGAAGACGTAGCGGCCCGCACCGCTTGCCCCGAGCGAAGGCGAGGGGGCCCAGAGCTCGCTTGACGCGACGTCGAGAGCGATGAACACGTCCTGGCCGGCCTTCATGCCGGTCTTGCCGATGGCGTCCAGCACTGCTTCGATGGCTTCCCGATTCGACTTGAGATTCGGCGCGAACCCGCCCTCGTCGCCGACACCGGTCGACTGACCTCTCTTCTTCAGGATGCCGCGGAGCGCATGGAAGATTTCCGCGCCTGCACGCAGCGCCTCGGCGAACGATCCGGCGCCGACCGGCATGACCATGAACTCCTGGAAGTCCACGCTGGTGTCGGCATGCGCGCCGCCGTTGAGGATGTTCATCATCGGCACGGGCAGCGTGAGCGTCTCGTTGCCGTACAGGTTCGCGAGATGCCGGTAAAGCGGGATGCCCCTGGCGGCCGCTTCCGCGCGGGCGGCCGCCATCGACACGCCCAGCAGCGCGTTAGCGCCCAGTTCGCTCTTCGTCGGTGTGCCGTCGAGCGCGATCATCGCCTCGTCGAGGCCGCGTTGATCGAACTCGCGGTTGATGACGGCCCTGGCGATCACGCGGTTGACGTTGCCGACGGCCTTCCGGACGCCTTTTCCGCCGTATCGAGCCGCGTCGCCGTCGCGGAGCTCGAGCGCTTCCCGCTCGCCGGTCGACGCGCCCGACGGCACGGCTGCGCGGCCGAATGCGCCGCCCTCGAGAGTCACGTCGACTTCGACGGTCGGATTGCCGCGCGAATCCAGAATCTCGCGCCCGTGGACCTGGGTGATTTTCAACTCGCTATCCTCCGCCGCCGCGGCGGTCGGCCTCTGCTTCGAACTGCAGAGCCTCCTCGCCGAGCGGTGCGATGAGCGGCTCGTCATCGGTGGTGACGACGACGATGCCGGTATCCGTGACGGTGTGCCGGCGGCGGTCCTCTTCGAGGTCGTAGCCGATGCGCGCGCCGCGCGGAATGAGCACGTCGCGATCGATGATGGCCCTGCGGATGCGCGCGTGACGGCCCACACGCACCCCGGGCATGAGGATGCACTGGTCGATCAGGCAGAAGCTATGGACCCGGACGTTCGGGCACAACACGCTGCCGTAGATGCTGCTGCCGGACACGATGCAACCCGGCGAGATGATCGAATCGAGCGCCTGACCGCAGCGGCTGCCCGGCTCCGCAAATACGAACTTCGCGGGCGGCGCCTGGGGCTGATACGTCCGCAGCGGCCACTCCGGGTCGTACAGATTGAATTCCGGGTTCACCTGACAGAGGTCCATGTTGGCTTCGAAATACGCGTCGAGCGTGCCGATGTCACGCCAGTACTTCGACGCCTTCTTGTTCTCGTCGTAGAACCGATAGGCGTAGACGGGCGCTCGATGGATCAGCGCGGGAATAATGTCCTTCCCGAAATCGTGGGCCGTTGGCTGTGCGGCATCGGCTTCGAGCTCGCGGACCAGGATCTCGGTGTCGAAGACGTAGACGCCCATCGAGGCCAGCGCCAAATCAGGCGATCCCGGAATGCAGCTGGCACGCTGGGGCTTTTCCTCGAAGCCCGTCACCCGGTCCTGCGCGTCGACGGCGACGATGCCGAAGCGGGGAGCGTCCGCGATGGGCACTTCAATGGCCGCGAGCGTGGCCGCGGCGCCGCGTTCCATGTGGAAGCGCAGCATGCGCGAATAGTCCATCTTGTACACGTGATCGCCCGAGAGGACGATCAGCCGGCGCGGTCCTTCGCGAATGATGGAATAGAGGTTCTGGTACACCGCGTCCGCCGTGCCCTGGTACCAGTGTTCGCTGACCCGCTTCTGCGGCGGCAGGATCTCGATGAACTCCCCGAGCTCTTCGGAGACGATGTTCCAGCCCATCCGGATGTGACGGTTCAGCGAGAGCGACTTGTACTGGGTCGCGATGAAGATGCGCCGCAGCCCCGAGTTGATGCAGTTGCTGAGGGCGAAGTCGATAATTCGATAGGGGCCGCCGAAGTAGACGGCCGGTTTGGCGCGCTCCTTCGTGAGGGGGTGCAGCCGTTCGCCGACACCACCGGCGAGCACGATCGCGATGCTGTCGTCGAGTGGCAGATGTGGGCCCTTCCGGTCGGCGATCATAGCACGGGCATCAGAGACTGAAGTGCTGCCGATAGAAGGGTTTGACTTGGCCCAGACCCGAGCCTATCATTGACCGTTCCGGGGCCTTCGAGCCTCTTCCTGGAGAAGCGTGGCTATGGTTGTGAATCGGCGTGGAATCGCCCTTTCGATGATGTCGACGATGTCGGCCATCGTCGTCGTGCTCGCGTGTTCCGTGGCTCTCGTCGCGCAGCGCAAGGACGACAAGAAGGACGACAAGAAACAGAGCGATGCTCAGAAGAAAGAGATTCTCGACATCGTGAAGATCGTGGACGCGGCGGCCGTTGGACAGGCCGCCACCAATGACTTCGGCCTTTCGTGGGTGCACGAAGACTACTTGAAGGCCACCGCCAACAAGGAATACGTCCCGTTCACGGTGACCTTTGATGCCTCCAAGGCGACGAGTCCGAATGTCGCGTTGTACTGGCGCGTCGTCGCAAAGGATGCGGCCGCCCCGACGGCGACGTTGACCCTGCCGGCGAAGAAGGACGACAAGAAAGACGACAAGAAGCCGGCGCCGGCCCCCAAGTACGCGTACGAAGACATCAACTTCGTGCCCGTGACTGCGGCACAGGGCGCGACGGCACGGTTGAGCCGCGCGTTCACCGTGACCGCCGGTACGTACGACGTTTACGTCGTGATGAAGGAGCCGGCTTCGGCGCAGAAGAACGCGTCGGCGCCGAAGGTCTCCGTCGTCAAGCAGACGATCACCGTCCCCGATTTCTGGTCGCAGGAACTCAACACCAGCTCGGTGATCGTCGCGTCGCGCATCGAACCCCTGGCCGCACCGCTGTCTGCCAACGAGCAGATCGAACGTCCTTACGCGCTCGGGATGATGGAAATCGTGCCGACCACGGACCTGAAGTTCAGCACGAAGGGCGAGCTGTCGGTCTTCATGCTGATCTACAACCCGAAGGTCGACGCGATGAACAAGCCGGACGTGACGGTCGAGTACAACTTCTATCAGAAGCCGAGCGGCGCGCCGGAAAAGTTCTTCAACAAGACGAGTCCGCAGCCGTTGAACGGCACCACGCTGCCGCCGGCGTTCGACATGTCGCTGGGCCACCAGTTGCAGACCGGCCAGGCCGTGCCGCTGGCGTCGTTTCCGGCCGGCGATTACCGGCTTGAAATCAAGGTCACCGACAAGTTGTCGACGAAGTCTCTGACCCGGGACGTCAACTTCACCGTCACCGCCGGATAGCGCATTGCGCTCGGCGGGGAGCCGAGGGGAGCATGAAACACACATCCCGATGGATCGCGGCGGCGGTTGGCGTTCTGGGGGTTGTCTGTGCTTCGGAGCCCGCAGCGGCTCAGCTCATCGCGTCGAGTGTGCGAGTGGCTGCCCTTGCCTCAGGCACGATTCGCGGGCAGGTGCAGGATGAAGCCGGATTGCCGGTCGCCGGAGTCCTCGTCTCCGCGCTCGGTTCGGCAACGGCTGTTGACGTCACGGATCGAACGGGCCGGTTTGAACTGCGATCGCTTCCGCCAGGTCCGTATCTCGTTCGGGCCCGTCTCTCGGGCTTCATCGCGCCACGCGGACAAGTCGTGCAGGTGCTGCCGAGCGGCAACGCGATGTCCGCGATCGCCCTGCGGCACGTCGGCAGCTCGTCGATTGTCTCTCCGCCGCTCCTGCCGGCCGGTCTCGGACCCATCGCCCCGGAAACACCAGCGCAGCCTGATGCTTCGCCGGCGCCTGCCGCCGACGGCCACGAGAGCGCGGTTGACGGCGACGAACTGGCGTGGCGCCTTCGTCACGCCCGCCGCAGCATCCTGAACGACGCCCAACAGGTTCTCGTCGCCGCCACCGCGTCGTCCGGTCCGAGCGGCTTCGGTCCAACCCACGGGTTCGGTCATGCGATGGAGTCGTCTGCGCGCGTCGCGACGAACTTCTTTGCCGAGACGCCGTTCTCCGGCCAGCTGAACCTGTTGACGACCAGTTCATTCGATGCCGTCCAGGACATGTTCGCGCAGCGAGCCTTTGCCGGGCGGAGCGTCGCGAACTTCATCCTGGGTGCGCCGGCTGGTGGGAGTGCCGACTGGACCGTGCGCGGCGCGATGACGCAGGGCGATCTCTCGTCGTGGGTCGTCTCGGGCGACTACGTGACGCGAGCGGCCGCCGCCCGCCACAGGTACGACCTCGGTTTGTCCTACAGCACGCAGCGCTACGACGGGGGCAACTTCGCGGCTCTGCGTAATGTCACCGACGGAAGCCGGAATGTCGGCACGTTGCACGGCTTCGACACGTTCGCGGTGTCGCCTGCGGTCATCGTGACGTACGGCGCCGACTACGCGCGCTACGACTACCTCAGCGGCAGCAGTCTGTGGAGTCCGCGTGTCGCAGCCACGATCACTCCGGCCGAACATCTGCGGATCAGCGCCCGTGTGTCGCGTCACGCGGCGGCGCCGGGCGCCGAAGAATTTGTCCCGCCCGACACCGGCATCTGGCTGCCGCCGCAGCGGACGTTTTCTTCGCTGGACGGCGCGAGCCCTCTCACGGCGGAACGGACGACGCACGTCGATGCGAGTATTGAGCGCGACCTGGGTCCCACGACGTTTTCAGTGCGTACGTTCCGCCAGCACGTCGAGGATCAGCTCGTCACGCTATTCGGCGTGGACCAGCCCGGTCAGCCGAGCGCCGTGCTCGGCCACTACTTCGTGGCAAACAGCGGCGGAGTCGATGCCACTGGATACAGCGCGGGCATTAAGGCCGTCATTGCGTCACGCGTCCACGGGTCGGTTGAGTACTCGTTTGCACGAGCGAGCTGGAAGCCCGCCGACAACCTGACATACCTGCTGCTTGTCGCCCCCTCCACGGCTCGGAGCTCGGACGAGCGGATACACGACATCGCCACATCCGTGGAGGCTGATGTCCCTGAGACCTCGACGCGGGTGATGGTGCTCTACCGTATCAACAGCGCCTTCGCGGGACGAAGCGTTGCCGACCCATCCGGAGTCGATGGCCGCTTCGACGTGCAGGTTCGCCAGTCTCTGCCTTTTCTGGACTTCAGCAGCGCCAAGTGGGAAATGCTGGTCACGGTTCGTAACTTCTTCCGCGACGCGACCAGCGACCAGTCGTTGTACGACGAACTGCTCGTCGTCCATCCGCCGAAGCGTGTCGTCGGCGGTCTGACGCTTCGCTTCTAACCGCCCTGTCGGCTTTGGTTTCCGGCTTGATCCACAATATTGAATACCGGTGTCTCTGCCGTGAAAATATGATCGCGGTTTGTCTCGTGTAGCGTCGTACAAACGGTATTGTCTTCAGTTAGTTAGCATACGAAGGACGCTGCTCAAGCCCAATGTCTGATGTCCTGATGTCAACGCGGTGGATTGCCTGGGGACGATCCCTCTTCGCGTTGGTCGTCGTCGGCATGCTGCTCGCGCTCGGTGTCGCCAATATCGCGCAGCGAGCTCAATTGCATCAGGTCGAAGACGGCGTGCTCTGGGCGGATCGCGCCGAAGGTGTGACGGCGATCGAAGTGGCCGCCGCGTCTCCCGCCGCCAGTGCCGGCATCCAGCGCGGCGACGTGATTCTCGCCATCAACGGCGCGCCGATCGAGCGACGTGATGAAGTCGAGGAATACCAGCGGCGCGGATCGGAAGGGACACGCCTGTCGTACACGCTGGCGCGGCTTGGCACCCGTCAGGCGGTGGACGTATCGCTCGCCCTGGTGCCCCACAGCAGCTCGATGTACTTCGTGCTGGCCGCCGTCGGCCTGGTCACGCTCCTCGTCGGCGGTGCCGTACGCCTGCGGCGCCCCGGCGATCAGGCGACGCTCCATTTCTTCTGGCTGTGTGTCGCCTTCTTCGGGGCCTTCACGTTCTCGTTCAATGGCCCGCTCGATCGACTCGACTGGGTCTTTTTCTGGGGTGACGCGGTGGCCATGGCGCTCGTGCCGCCGCTGCTGCTGCACTTCACGCTGGAGTTCCCGGAACGCCCGGCGCGCCGCAGTCCGAACTGGACTGATCTGCTGCCGATCGCCTATGTCCCCGCCCTCGCGCTCATCGTGGCCAAGGTCGTCCTCGTGACACGCGGCGCGGCCGACGGCCAGACGTTTTCACGGTCGATCGACGTCGTGGAGCGCGCCGAGCATGCCTATCTCGTCGTGTGCGCCGTGGCGTCCCTCGGCGTGCTCATCCACGCGTTCCGGCAGATTACGTCGGAAACGGGGCAGCGGCAGCTTCGCTGGATCGCCTGGGGCACGGCCCTGGGTGTGGGACCGTTCGCCGTGCTGTACGCGCTGCCGTGGGCCATCGGCATGGATCCCCCGCTGGCCCTTCAGCTGACCGCGATTCCGCTGTGCGTCGTGCCGTTGACGTTCGCGTCGGCCATCGTGCGATACCGGCTGCGTGACGTCGAAGTCATCATCAAGCGCGGCCTCGCTTACACGGCCTTCCTGTCGGCGGCCGCGGTGCTGTACTTCGCGCTGCTGCGGACGACGGGCTTCTTCTTTGCGAACGATTCAGACGAGCACAACTGGATCGTCGCGCTGCTCGCGACGTTCGTCATCGTGCTGCTCGCGCAGCCGGTCAAGGACTCCATGCAGAACGCGCTCGATCGCGTCTTCTATCGCGATCGATACGACTACCGCCGGGCGCTGCTGGGTTTCGCCCGCGATCTGAACAGCGACCTCGACGTCATGCGCCTCAGCCAGCGTCTCATCAGCCGCATCGTCGAGACGCTGGGCGTCGATCGCATGGCGCTGATGCTTGCCGATGAACGATCGGGTGGCTTCGAGTCGATCGGCGACTTTGGATTCCCGAAGGCCGTGTCGCCGCTCGTTCGGGATTCGTCCCTCGTGCCGCGGCTCGACGCGGGCCATACAGTCGCGCTCGACGACCCGATTGCGGCGGCGCTGTTTGTCGCCGAGGAAGTGGAGTTCTGGCGCGACGCCGGGATTGACTACTTCGTGCCGTGTATCTTCGAGGGCGGCGCGATTGCGGTGCTCGCGCTGGGACGCAAGGACACGGACGAACCGTTCAACAGCGAGGATCTGGCCCTCCTGACATCGGTCGCCGGCCAGGTGGCGACGGCGATCGAAAACGGCCGGCTCTATCGCCAGCTGCATCTGAAGGCCGAGGAACTGGGGCGGATGCGCGAGTTCAACGAGAACATCCTCGAATCGCTCGACGATGGGCTTGTGGTGTTCGATGCCGACGAGCGGATCGTCCGGTGGAACCGCGCGCTCGAGGGCTTCTACGGCCTGCCCAGGACGGCCGCGATTGGCAAGCAGCTCTCCGATGTGTTCGATCGACCGTTTGTCGACGCCCTTCACGCGGCCCGCCGGGAGAATCCGTACGGCGCGACGCTCTACCGCGTGCCGATCACCAGACACTCGTCTCCGACACGGCACGATGATCAGTCGCTGAAGCTGCTGGTCAATGCCACGGCCGTGCCCCTTCAGGGCCAGGCCGGCGCCGGACACGTGGCCGGCACGATTCTCCTCGTCGAGGACATCACTGATCACGTGCACCTCGAGGAGCAGTTGCAGATCTCGGAGAAGATGGCCTCGATCGGCCTCCTGGCCGCCGGCGTCGCTCACGAGGTGAACACACCGCTCACGGGCATCTCGAGCTTCACGCAGATGCTGCTCGACGGCGCCGACCCGGCCGATCCGAAGACCGTGCTGCTCGAGAAGATCGAGAAGCAGACCTTCCGTGCCGCGAAGATCGTGAACGGCCTGTTGAATCTCTCGCGTCCTGGAACCGGCGACAACGAACGCGCGCCGGTGGACATCAACGCGGTGATCACGGACGTCTTCTCATTGCTCGAGCATCAGTTCGGCGTCGGCAAGATCAAGGTTCGCCGCGAGCTGTCGCCGGACTCCGTGGTGGTGCCCGGCAGCGAGCACCAGCTCCAGCAGGTGTTCCTGAATCTCTTCCTGAACGCTCGCGACGCGATGCCGCGCGGCGGCTGGCTGTCGGTCGTCACCCGTATCGACGGCGAGTCGGTCGTCGCGGAGGTGTCCGACACGGGCTCGGGCATTCCGTCCGAGCATCTCGCCCGCATCTACGATCCGTTCTTCACGACCAAGGCCATCGGTCGTGGAACCGGTCTCGGCCTCTCCATCACGTACGGGATCGTCCGCGAACATCAGGGCGAGATTCGGTGCGACAGCGCCATCGGACAGGGCACCCGGTTCACGCTCACGCTGCCGCTCGAACAGGCTCGCGCGCGGAGCGCGTCGAAATAGCCATGGCTGCCTCTCAGAAGGGCACGATTCTCGTCGTAGACGACGAAGAGATCATGCGCGAGATTCTGGAGACGCTGCTCACTCGAGAGGGCTACGACGTACGGCTGGCCTCGTCGGGCACGGAGGGGCTGGAACTGGCCCGGTCGCTTCCATTCGACGCCGCGATTGTCGACATCATGATGCCCGGCATCGACGGGATCGCGACGCTCGACGAACTGAAGCGCATCGACGAAGACCTCGCGGTCATTATCATTACCGCGTATGCGTCGGTCGAAAGCGCCATCTCCGCGATGAAGAGCGGCGCGTTCGACTACATCACCAAGCCGTTCAAGAACGACGAAGTGCTCGTCGTGGTGCGGAACGCCATGGAGCGCCGGCGTCTCGTTCACGAGAACCGGGCGCTGCGCCAGAACATCCAGGAGCGCTACCACAAGTTCGCGAACATCATCGGGCGCAGTCCGAGGATGCGCCAGGTGTTCGATCTGATCATCCAGGCGGCGCCCAGCCGCTCGACGATTCTGATTCAGGGCGAGAGCGGCACCGGCAAGGAGCTCGTCGCGCGGGCGATTCACACCAACTCGTCGCGCGCCGATCGATCATTCGTGACCGTGAATTCCGGCAACCTGCCGCCCGACCTCCTCGAGTCGACGCTCTTCGGTCATGTGAAAGGCGCGTTCACGGGAGCCGTCTACCCGAAGAAGGGCCTGTTCGACCTGGCCGACAAGGGCAGCATTTTCTTCGATGAAATGGGCAATGTCCCGCTCGAGACTCAGGCAAAGCTCCTGCGCGTCATTCAGGAGCGCGACTTCATGCGGCTCGGCGGCATGGAGACGATCAAGGTCGACGTCCGCATCATCGCCGCCACGAACGTGGACCTCCGGAAGATGATGGAAGAAGGCCGGTTCCGCGAGGATCTGTTCTACCGCCTCCACGTCATCTCGATTCAGCTGCCGCCGCTTCGCGATCGCAAGGACGACATTCCGTTGCTCACTCAGCACTTCCTCAACAAGTACGGCGACGAGAACCGCAAACCGGGGCTCGAACTGACGCCCGGCGCTCTCGATCTGCTGAGCGAGTACGACTGGCCGGGTAATGTCCGCGAGCTGGAGAACGTGATCGAGCGGGCCGTCGTCCTGACGGCCGGATCAAAGATCGACGTGGGACTGATTCCCGACCACGTGCGGAAATCCCAGGGCACCCAGCTGCCTGCGCAGTTTGTCGTGCCTCCGGAAGGGATTTCGTTCAAGGACGTGATCACGGATTTCGAGAAGCGGCTGATCGCCTCGACGCTCGAGGCCGCCGGCGGCGTCCAGAAGCGGGCGGCCGAGCTGCTGCACATCAAGCCGACGACGCTGAACGAGATGATCAAGCGCCACGACATCCGGCCGCGGCGCAAGCGAACCGGCAACGGCGGCGGCTCGGATACCGGAGGCTCGACGCCCGGCGATCAGGAGTCGGCCGAACCGATCGAGGGGCCGCTGACGCCGACCGGAACGTTCGACGACAAGTAGAACGGATCTATCTGGCGTTGCGGACCTTCGCCAGCACGCGCTCGTACTTCCCAAGCACGGCTTCCCAGCGATAGTTCCGACGCACGTACTCGCGGCCGCTCCGGCCCAGTGAGGCGCGCACGCCCGCGTCGGCCATGAGCAGCTTGAGGCACGCGATGAACTCATCCCGGTCGGTGTAATACAGTCCGCCGTTGCTGGCGACGCAGTGCTCGACCAGCACCGGATTGCGTGCGTTGGCGAGAATGGGCGTGCCGACGCTGAGGGACTCGAGAGCGTCGAGCGACAGGCCATCGTGCGAGGAGGGGCATGCGACGACAGTCGCAGCTTCGAGAGACTGCAGCCGCTCTCGATCAGACGTCAGGAGTCCGGCGAATCTGATGTGCGAATCCTCGGGCAGCGACATCAGCTTCACGCCGACGAGCGCCAGGGTGGCATCGCCACCCTGCTCGATGTAGCCGCTGAAGTATTCGAGCAACTCCTCGCAGCCTTGTCCTGGATCCACACGGCCGCTGTAGAGCAGCATCGGGCCGTGCAGACGGTGACGGCGCCGGAACACCGCGCCCCTGGCCAGCAGGTGCGACGGGAACGCGCGCGGCGTCGATTCGTCGTCCGCGGCGGAGGGCCCGCCTTGCGGCTCGTCGTCTGGCGGTGGATCGTCGTCGACAGGCGCCGGCATTCTCGGGTAGGGGTTGTGCTGCGGGATGTCGACGCCGACGCCGACGACTTCCTCGATTGACGGACGTTCTGGAAAATCGCCCTGCAGGAATCGGCGTTCGCTCTCAGTGTTGTACAGGATCGCGGCCGGCCGGCTGAAGACGTCCCGGTAGATGTCGAGGTGAGCCGCGGGCTCGTCTTCGCTGCCTGGGCCGGCCGGACTCGACGGCACGAGAATGCTGCGCTTCGGCGCCACTTCGAGGCCGAGCACGGTCGTCGCGTACCGGTACTCGAAGAACACCAGGACCTCGTACTGCGGCTGGTTCTTTCGCAGAAACTCGACCAGCCCCGGGCACCACGGTCCCAGCTGCCTGAGCCAGTCCAGTTCCTGTCTGCGGTCGTGCTCGTGGTTGAAGATCCAGTCCGAGTACTTGTCGAACGCCTCCGGGTTGCGCGTCTCGGTATTTCTGAAGCGGCGGACGGTGACGCCGCGAATCCTGTCGGCGCCTTCGGCGTACTCGTTCTTCCAGGTACTTGAATCGCGCGCGCACGTCGTCAGCACATCGACGTTGTGCTGGGCCGCGAGACGCTCCGCGACGAGCCGGCAGTGATGTTCCGCACCGCCGACGATCTCGGGGCCATACCGATGGACGATGAACGCGATTCTCACGACGTGTGCTGTCGACTGGTCAGAACGCTCTGCACGTACTCGAGCCGGGCGCGTATGCGCCGGCCAACGCTCTCGGGGCTGAACTCGTCCCGGATAGTCTGCATGGCGGCCTTCGAGATCCTCGCACGAAGCTGCTCATCGTTCACCACCTGGCGCATCAGCGACGCGGCGTGCTCGACGTCCGGATCAGCCCAGATCTGGCCGGCCCGGTAGACGCCGAAATCACGTTCGAGGTGCACGAGACGGAAGTTCACGGGATACGAGTTGTCAGGGCGCATGAAGTCCGTGTTGCCCGACCAGTTGGTCGCGACCACTGGTTTTCCGAGAAACATCGCCTCGGCGAGGGCAAACCCGAAGCCCTCCGAACGGTGAAGCGACACCAGAGCATCACAACCTGCCAGGAGATCGTAGACCTCCTGGCGCGAGAGCGTTTGATTGATCCAGACGATATCCTTCCGGCCTGAGAGCCTCTCACGAAGCGTCGCGAGATCCTGCGGGTGATAGTCCGCATTCTGTGTCTTGATAACCAGCGTCGCCCTGGTATCGCCGCGGCTGAAGGCGCGGTCGAATGCATCAAGAGCCGCCGCCGGATTCTTGCGCTCCTGAATCGATGAGAAGTCGTACATCGTCAGAAAGAGGAACCGATCCTCGGGCAGGTTGAACCGCTGCCGTGCACCAGCTGCCGACGCCTGGAAATGGATGGCGTGCGGCATCCGAAGAACAGGTACCGGCGACTTCTTCGATACGGCATCCTGCACGAACGCGGACGGAACCCACACTTCATTGACCCGCCGAAACCCCGCGAGATGCTCATCATGCATCTCGGGCAGCTCCCACGCCCAGTAGCCGATGTTGAAGCGCTCAAAGACATGAGCCGGCAGGTGGAGCTCTGCCACGACCATCTGATCCGCGTTGACGTGAAACACGTTGATGCCGTGAGCAGGCTCGGAGACGAATCGCTGCTCGAGCGTGTGATCCTGCGTGCGGCTCAGGTTGCCTTCGTTGAAGTCGATGACACTGCTCGCGATGCCGGCGGCGTCCAGCGCAGCGACGAACGCGCGAACGGATTGACCCACACCGTGTTCTGATCGTGCGTAGCCGATCACGTTCACGCCGGGGGCACCGAGGAGTCTGGAGGCGCCTGTTCCGGTGGGGTGAGCGGCGCTGAACACCGGACTTCCACCGAGGTCGATACTGGCGATCTGCACCGAGAGTGTCCGGTTGTCGGCGTTGACTCCCAGTTCGCGTGGGACGAAGCACGAGTCGGGGACGAGCCCGAGAACGGCCGGCCGGTTGGCAGGGAGGGGGCCGATGTCGACCGAGACATCAAATGCGCCCCACTCGCCCAGCGCGATGACGCCGCGGGGCTCCTCGTCCACGGTGATCTGGATGTTCAGATTCGGCCGGCCTCGGGCGCGCCGGTGCATTTCGCCGGAATGCATTCCCTGGACTCGCAGCAGAGTCCCGGGTGACGGATCGATGATGAACTGGGCCTGCCGCCCCATCCACCACGTCTCGTCGCCGGGCGCCTCGAACAGTCCCCAGAACTGCGGGCTGAGACGCGACGCGACCCAGTAGTCGTGGGCGCGCGAGGCGCCTGCCCGAACCATCGATGCCAGGCTGTGCTGGTCACCGTGTCGAGCCAGAGAATCAGCCAGCCCGAGCTTCCGGGCCCAGCTGGTCTTGCGGAACTGGCCCATCGCCAGTTGCAGCAGTTGGCCGGGCCCCGACACCTCGCGGTATTGCAGAAGGCGGGCGATCGACGGATTCCCGCCCGTCGCGCGTTTATGCAGCGCCACCAGCATGCGCGTCCAGATCGATCCGGTGCTGATCGCGCGCGTTGCATCGCTCAAGCTGAGACCTTCGCTCGCGAGGCACGCCACAAGCGCCCGCCGAACCGGCTCGACGAAAGGTCTTGCGATGCCGAGCTCGGCGGCGCCCGATTCGATGAACCACGAGTAGAAGCCGCGACGGCTCGCCCCGAGCGGATCGAAAAACGTTCGCTGCAGGTGGCGGTACTTCAGCCAGATGCCGCTGAGGATTGCCGGCAGCCCTTCGACCTCTCCCAGGATGAAGACCGCCGCGTTCGCGAACGGATCGACGCCGGCCTTCTTCCGGAGGCCGGCGTTCTCTCGATAGAGCGCCCGGATTTCGTCAGGGATTGCCGTGCCTTCGTCGAAGAATCCGAACCCATATTGGTTCAGGCGAAAGCGCGCGTGGTCGTGACCCAGAACCCGCGCCGCATATTCGAGCGCGAGCTCGCGCGCCGGTCCAATCGTGTCGAGGTCAAACCGGTTCTGATGCTTGGAGAACGGCTTCGGGTTCTCCGGATTGAATCCGCTGAAGTGAAAGAAGCGCAGCGGTCTGCTCGCGGCCGTCCATCCTCCTTCGGCACGCGCGACGGGCCGGTGCGAGAGATTCCAATACGCCACGTCGTATCCCGGATCCCGCAGGATCGCGAAGCCTTCGAACAAGGCGGGCGCGAGGTCCATCCACTTCTGATCCGTGAAGAGCCCGCGTTCGATGTCCGAAGCGGCGTCGAACTCGAGTTTGCTTTTCCACCAGTTGATGAATGGGCCAACGGCCGGCGTATCGCCGAGCGCAAGAAAGCCGAGGTTGTAAGTGCCCGACCGCATGATGTCGAGCTCGGCAGGGTGCCGGCCATCGTCGATAGGCGCCGTCAGGTGCGGCAGCAGAACACCGGTGGCGCCGTCATCCAGCAGTCGCTCGACGTCCGCCAGCCGATCCGTCACGAGAATATCGGGGTCGAGGTACACGACCTGGCGATAGCCGAGAGTCTTCAGGTGCGCGAACATCCACGGCTTGACCGCCGTGTTCAGCTCCATGACCCCGTAGCGGAACAGAAACTCTTTCTTTCGCGGCAGGGGGAGATCTTCGACCATCACGGTCGAGAACAGCTCGCCGCCAATATCCGCCGGGGTATCGCTTCGGTCGACGACCAGCACGTAGCGATCCCACTCCGGATGCGTCGTCCTCAGAGACTCCATGAGCGTTCGCGCGAACGCTCCGTAGTTCAAGGAGATGATGGTGAAAACGGAGGCCCTGGCGACCGCTCGCTGGGGAGGAGTTGATGATGCGGAGTTCACTGCGGTTCGTTGTCCGAGCCTCCGTCGTCGCCCTCCGATTCGCCGTGGTCGCCACCGTGGTCGTCGGGTGACGGCGACTCGGCCGGCCGCATTTGCGTATTGGTGCTGTCAGGACGATCCGGCGTCG
>Ga0326726_10001976_pt1 | contig 19051 bp, 16 predicted proteins | sample MHFenrmetagenome_2_FD_207603 | JGI IMG/M metagenome (GOLD analysis project Ga0326726, IMG submission 207603) | Lab enriched peat soil microbial communities from Michigan Hollow, Ithaca, NY, United States - MHF15MN | ecosystem: Environmental > Terrestrial > Soil > Wetlands > Peat | place: USA... | reverse complement strand
CGAGCGTAAGGGAGTGAGAATTCCGATGATGCCCTGAAGTGGCTTCAATGAATTTCACCCCGGGATGCGCGAAAATGGCAAGCGCATCGTGAACCGTGGGCGTATCGTGCCGGAGACATCAATGAAACCATCACCGGAATCGACAGCAGGCACTGCTTCGGCGGCGCTCACCTACGCTGAGCTTCTGAATCATGACGAGCAGGAAACCGAGCGCTGGCGCGAGTGGTTTCGCGTCCATCCGGAGGCGCTCGACGCCAAGATGGAGCTGGCGATGATGTACGAAGTCCGCGGCGTGCTGTTCCACATCTTCGTGGTCGAGTTACGCTATGCCGAGCGCCTGCTGGAGCAGCCGGAGACAGCGAACGAGGCGCTGCCGAAGGGAACGGTGGACGAGTTGTTCGGCATCGGGGCGACGGCGCGCAGGAAGTATCGCGAGTTCATGGAGCGGGCGACGGACGCGGACTGGAACAAGACGATCAGCTTCAAGACGCTGTCGGTGGGACAGATGTCGGCGACGAAGCGGAAGTGCTTCGTGCACTCGCTGCTGCACGGGATGCGTCACTGGGCGCAACTGGCGACGGCGCTGCGGCAGCAGGGAACCAAGGCGGAGTGGCATCACGATTTCATGTTCAGCAAGGCGATGGAATAGATGCCACCGCTGCTACTCACCAACATTGGGCAGCTTTTGACGTTGCAAGGCTCTCCCGGACCGAGGCGCGGACGAGAACTGGACGAAATCGGGTTGATTGAAGACGCCGCAGTGCTCTGCCACGGCGGCAGGATTGTTTCGGTCGGCAAGCGGCGCGATGCGCAGCGCGATTCGTGGTTGAAATCCCATAAGAAAAAAGTTCGAGAGGTAGACTGCCGAGGCGGTGTCATGCTGCCGGGATTTGTGGATTCGCACACCCACCCGGCCTTTACCGCGCCGCGGTTGATTGATTTCGAAAAGAGAATCGGCGGTGCGACCTACGAGCAGATTGCCGAGGCTGGAGGCGGAATCCGGTCGAGCGTGGAGGAAGTGCGGAAACTGAGCCGGGCGTCCCTGGTAGAGAAGATCGCGCCGGCGCTGAAGGAAATGGCGGCGCAGGGGACGACTACGGTGGAGGCGAAGTCGGGCTACGGGCTAAGTGTCGAGGCGGAGATCAAGTCGCTAGAGGCGATCCGCGATGCAGCGCGGAGGTGGGCCGGTACGGTGGTTCCAACGCTGCTGGGAGCGCACGTGGTGCCGCGTGAATTTCTCGATCGGCGTGACGAATATGTGCGTGCGGTGTGCGAGGAAATGATTCCGCAGGCGGCGCGGCGCCAGCTGGCGCGGTTCGTGGATGTGTTTGTTGACCGCGGGGCGTTCAGTGTCGAAGAGACGCGCCGGATTTTTGCCGCCGCCAGGAAGCACGGGATGGGAACGCGCGCGCACGTCTGCCAACTCGCGCCGGAGAAGATCGAGGCGCTGTTGGAGTTCGAGCCGGCGTCGCTGGACCATATGGACCACGTCAGCGAGGACGAGGTGCGGCTGTTGGCCGCCTGCGATACCGTAGGCACGCTAGTCCCGGGAGCAAATTACTTTCTTGGGCTCGGCCGCTATCCGCCGGCGCGGAAGCTGATTGATGCCGGTGTGGCGGTGGCGCTGGCGACCGATTACAACCCGGGAAGTTCGCCTACGACAAACATGCAATTCGTGCTCTCGCTGGCGTGCACGCAGATGAAGATGTCGCCGGCGGAGGCGATTGTGGCAGCGACCATCAATGGCGCGCACGCGCTGCGACTGGCGGACGGCAAAGGAAGCCTGGAGCCGGGCAAGGACGCCGACATGGCGGTGTTCGGGGTTCGCGATTACCGGGAAATCGCATACTGGTTCGGCTCCAACCTGTGCGGGATGACGGTGATCGCGGGCGAGATCCGGGAACTTTCTTCGGCGGCGCCCGTATAAGACTACTGTCCGGCTAACGATGCGGCGAGAGGGCCGTCTAATTGTCTTATCCCCCTTCGCGCTCGAAGAGACGAGCGCTCCAAGCCATTTTTTTCGGAGGCGACATGAAGCGGTTGCTGGTAACGGTTGCACTGTTGGTTTGCGTCGGCGGCGTGGGAAACGCGCAACGCCTTCCTGGAGACGTGGTTCCGAGCCATTACCGGATCACGCTCGCGCCCGGCCTGACGAAGGCGACGTTTACGGGCGAAGAAACGATCGAGGTTCGCGTGCTGCAGCCGACGTCGAACATTGTGCTCAACTCCGCGGAGATCAAATTCGACGAGGCGAGCGTGACATCCGGCGGGTCAACGCAGACGATCAAAGTGACCACCGATGACAAGGCAGAGATGGCAACACTGGCGTTGCCCAAGGTGGTGGCGACTGGGCCGGCTACGATCCATATCAAGTTCACCGGCATACTCAACGATCAGCTCAGGGGCTTCTATCTGAGCAAGACGAAGACGCGCAACTACGCGGTAACGCAGTTCGAGGCGACCGACGCGCGGCGGGCGTTTCCCTGTTTCGACGAACCGGCGATGAAGGCGACGTTCGACATCGCGGCGGTGGTGGACAAGGGCGACACGGCAATTTCGAACGAAAAGATGGTTTCCGACACGCCGGGACCGGGCGAGAACAAGCACACGCTGAGGTTTGCGTCCACAGCGAAGATGTCCACCTACCTGGTGGCGCTGCTGGTCGGCGACTTCCAGTGCCTGGAAGGAAACAGCGATGGGGTTCCAATCCGCGTATGCGCCACTCCCGACAAAAAGGCACTCGGGGGCTTCGCGCTGAAGGCAGCGGAGCAGCAGGTGCAGTTTTTCGATCAGTACTACGGAATCAAGTATCCGTTCGGCAAGCTCGACCTAATTGCGCTGCCGGATTTCGCGGCGGGCGCGATGGAAAACGCGGGCGCAATTACGTACCGCGAAGAGCTGTTGCTGCTGGATGACGAGCATGCCTCGGTGGCGGCGCACCGGGACGTGGCCTTGGTGACGTCGCACGAGATCGCGCACCAGTGGTTCGGCGACCTAGTGACCGCGGCGTGGTGGGACGACATCTGGCTGAACGAGGGATTCGCAACCTGGATGGCCGCCAAGCCGGTAGCAGCCTGGAGGCCGCAGTGGAACACGGAACAGGGCTCGGTGATGGAAACCAACGATGCGCTCAAGTTGGATGCACTGAAATCCACGCGCGCGATCCACGCAGCCAGCAGCGAAGCGACTAGTCCGGGGCAGATCACTCAACTCTTCGACGGCATCGCGTACGGCAAGACGGCCGCGGTGCTGCGCATGCTGGAAACCTGGGTGGGAGAAGAGAATTTCCGTAAAGGGGTGGCGCTGTATCTGAAACAGCACGCGTACGGCAACACACAGTCGGCAGACTTCTGGAACGCGATGGCGGAGGCGTCGCAGAAGCCGGTGGACACGGTGATGCCGGCGTGGGTGCAGCAGGCGGGCGCGCCGATGCTGAGCGTCCGAATGCAGTGCAACGGAAACCAGACGTCGGTCGAACTGGCGCAAACGCGGTTCTTCAACGATCCGCAGCAGCTCAAGCAGGGAAGCCCGGAGCTATGGCAGATTCCGGTATGCGTCAGCGCCGGATTGGGCAAGGCACCGCGTTGCGAACTGATGACGCAGAAACAGCAGACGCTGAAGTTTGACGGCTGCGCGCCGTGGGCGTACGTGAACGCTGGCGGGAAAGGCTACTACCGGTCGGCGTACAGCCCCGAGTTGACGGCCAAGCTGGCGGCGAACGCGGAGCAGGCGCTGACGCCGGCGGAGCGGATTGTACTGATCAATGACGAGTGGGCGCTGGTGCGCGCGGGCCAACATCCGATAGGGCAGTTCCTGTCGCTGGCGCAAGGATTCCGCAATGATCGCGTGCGGCAGATCGTGCAGGCGATCCGCGGGCCGGTGGAGTACCTGTCGGACCGCATTATCACGGATGCCGATCGGGACGCGTTTCGCGCCTGGGCGGGAGACCAGTTCCGGCCGCTATTTACGCAGCTCGGATGGAGCGCCAAGCTGGGCGAGGACGATGAAACCAAGTCCATGCGCACGGCTGTGCTAACCGGCATCGGCTACGTGGCGCGGGACCCGCGGGTGATGCGGCAGGCGGCAGAACTGGCGCGGCAGTACATGAAAGATGCGACATCGGTGGATGCGAACATCGCGGGGATGGCGCTGAACCTGGCGGCGCTCGACGGAGATGTCAAATTGTACGACGAGTATGTGGCGCAGATGAAGGCGGCGAAGTCGCCGGAACAGTTGCGTCGTTACATGGACGCGCTGACGCGGTTCCGCCAAGCGGAACTGGCGCAACGCACCCTGGAGATGGGGTTGTCGCCGGAGGTGCGGTCGCAGGACATGCTCGAGCTGCTTGCCGAACAGCTTTTCAATCCGGAGACGAGGAATGTTTCCTGGCAGTTCATGAAAGCGCATTGGAACGAGATCGAGAGGAAAACCGCCGGCGGGCTGGGATTCGGCTTTGGCGTGTTCGCGGGCGCGTTCTGCAGCGAGGAGGAGAAGAAGGACGTGCAGCAGTGGTTTGCGCAACATCCGGATCCGGGAACCAATCGCACTCTGCGGCAGGGTTTGGAACGACTCGATGACTGCGTGCGCATGAAACAGTTGCAGGGCGGAAACCTGACGTCCTGGCTGAAACAGCACGCCAGTGTGGCAGGGAAGTAGAGCTGTGTTTTAGCCGCGAAGTAGGCGAGCTGCGCGAAGGCGCTGTTCGTTTGCTTCGCGGTTTTTCTTGACGCGTGGTCCCAGGGGTTTGTGCCTGGTTCACGCGTGCGCGGCTTATACGTGTATGTTCCGTAGCGGCGCGATTTGAGCGATTAAGGCGCGGGTTGTTACAATAGAATTTTCCGGACGCAGCCTGATCACGGCGTCTTGCGCCCTCTCCGCGATCCGGGAAACGTGGCCAGGTAGCTCAGCTGGTAGAGCGCAGCCCTGAAAAGGCTGGCGTCGGCGGTTCGATTCCGTCCCTGGCCACCATCTTCTCAACGACTCATCCCACTCCACTCCGCTCCGAGGTCCAAAGAAATCGGACCTGTAACGAACCTGCAATCGGACCTCAACGAAAAATCGCGGGAGCTGGAGTTTGCCTACCATGATCCGCTACTTGTTCTGCCCGCTCCACACGCGACGCCTCGCAGAACAGGCCGTGCAGACGGCGCTACGGGCTGCGGAGGGCGCTGCGGAATCCCTCGCCTTAGTCGCGCGTGCCCTCGAACTCATCAACAGGCAGCAGGCTGAATTAGACCGGCTCCGCGCGGAGCTCGCCGCATACCGCCTCGGTACAATAGACGAGGACGCGCAGAGGCGGGAGTTGGAGCGGATGCACGCGGTGAAAAGCGGGTGATCTCAGACACCAAGGAACCTATAATGCTGGGATCATGGACATCCTTCTCGATTGGGCTGTTGTCATCCTGCCAACACTGATGGCCTTGTTATTTGTACGGACACCGCGTGTGTTGCAACAGGATGGACGGAAATTAGCTGTGGTGCTGGTTGCCTTCGGTGTGGTCGTAAGCATTCTTACGTACTCACAGCAACGAGGCCAGAGAGTTCGGTCGGAAAAGGACCGAATTCAACTCACCTCCGCGCTGGAGACTGCGCGTGCGGCAGAGAAAACAACACAAGACAAATTAGACGAGACCCTGCGGCAGCAGCGCCGGGACTCTGACATCCTGCATGACGTTCGGACCATCGCACAGGCAACAGACGAGATGCAGCAGGTTGTGAAGGAATCGCTCTCACCTGCGCTCCGGATAAAGGCAGATTCAATAGCTAAACATTGGCGACGCGATGCTTACGAAAGTGTTGGGGTGAAGGACGCGGCAGCTGCCGGGCGACAGCCTCCAGGCCCGAAGGAACCGTCCAAGCCGTTAATAGGGCCGTAAATACCCCAACCGCGCCACAAGGGTTGGTCGGAGAGCGGCTGCCGAGCGCGCTCAGGAACGGATTGATGCAATGGTGGCCGCGCGGATCAACAAGCAGCAGGCAGCTGCCGGACTCCTCCGAGCCTAAGTCATTGTAAATACCACGCTTACTGCTCTCCGAACGACCTCTTCGGTACTCTGAATCGAGACCGAATCAAGACCCAATCGAGTCCCACACGGAAACAGCGGAGCTGGAGTTTGCCTCCCAGTTTTTCTGTTGTCGTTGTTTTGGAATCGCTTAGCGCGTAGACATTTAGCGCTGCAATCGCGGGCTCACATGCGAACTCAGACTTGTCCGAAACACTAACAGCGGCTCCAAAGGCATCACACTAACTGCAAATCGGAGGCCCAGGATCCTTTTGTATGTTTCATCATCCTGCTTGCCGAATCTCGCTTCCAGCTCGCGATCCGTTATATACCGGTTATCGAGGTATCGGTATTTCGTGCCGGGCTCGATTCCGAGCAGGTGCCAGCCGCTCGCTCGATACGAGCTGCCAGTGCAGCCCATATTTGGGTTCACATATGTGACGAAGTCGGTTATACCGAGCAACGCTTCGTGCCGACCAGCTCGGGACAATAGAAATGAGATTGAATTCTTCGGAGCACTAGGAAATGCAAAAACGCGTGATATGACTCTCGTGGATTCTGCTGGATGACCGGACGAAACGAGGAGGTCACGCAGACTCTCCACGTCCAACGGCGACGTCACACAGAGCGCAATCAAGTCATCAGCGGGAGTGCTGAGACCGTACGCCCGGCCATCTACTCGTGGAGAACGAATATAATGGAAGCGGAGCATTAGCTCGCGAGCCCTGCTGCCTCAAACCTCGTCGAAGGTATTCTCGTGCGAGGAGACACTGACTATCAGCGCGCTGGCACCTGCGCAAGAGCGTTTGCTTGCCCATCAGACACTGGTTGCCGGGGGGAGGATTCAACTCTGATCAGCGCCATCGGAACAGATCTGACACAAGCGCAAAATAAGATTTCGGCTTCTCCAGTAAATCAAGTCTTTCGATTCAGGGTCGAAAGTGAGCGGATCCAGTGCCAACTTCAGTGGTGTCTACACGGTGTATTCTGATCCTCCTGCTGATGGTTACAAGATCGGAACTCACACTTATTCGCTGACAGGCGACAGGACATGCAACAGACCGCAGCTATATCCGCTGAGGAGGCAGCATGAATCCACGAGTCCCGATTTGCCCAGTCGCTCTGAGTGCGTAACTGCCGCACAGTTGACATGGCCAACTCCTGCAATAAGCCGTACGCGAGAAGGGGGTACTCGCAGCCCCTCTCAGGCTGATCGGGATTGGGTCAGAGCGCAAGGGCACAGAGCACATTGCAGACGCGGTCTTTCCCCGTTTCGGCTCGGGCGAATTCAATACTGGGATGTGTAATTCCGCAGCACACTACGCAAATCTGGTTCCAAGAATTTTTGTGAACACAACTAACAGGTGTGCCGGATGCCTCAGCGCAGTGGCAGTATGGGCTCAATTCATTATCCACCGAATCGGAAGCCCCATTCTTTTGCGGGCTGTTGTGGAAAATATTATGAAAAGTCCGCAACCACGGCACCGGCGCATGATTGACCCGCTCAGTGATTTGCCCTAGCATGCTGCCCCAAACAGACCACAACTGGGCGGTACACGACTTCCAGCAATGTGGGGGGCGTCAACCAATGATAGCGAACCTCGGCGCGGCCCGCCGTAGAGTACACACTTCGATCACCCGATTTCGCGGCATTGGTCTACACTTCCATGCCCTGCTTGAGGAATCCGGCAGGGACGGCAAGAGCTACGCCGCCAAGTTCGTCACCCACGCGGCAGCGGCGGCGTGGGTGCTGCGCATGGCGAAGAAGCATTTCCCCGTCAAGACCCATCGCCTAATTCATGGCCAGCGAGAAGGGCCATGGTTTTACCGCGAAAGTGACGACTCTTAAAGGACGTTTTCATGGAAAGCGAAACACAAACTATCCAGCGATTGCAGGGAGAACTCAGGAGTTGCCAACGCATCGGGATGCGCAATTTGGAGATATTGCGCAACCTGCGGGAAACCAACATGAGACTCAACGAAGCCCTTTCCGCGCAAGCAGTCCACATCGAAGATTTAGAGAAGGAGTTAGACCGTCAGTTGGCGGACCTCCACTCTCTTTGCGAAAAAGTACAAGGGACGATGTCAGATACTGCGGCGGATTAGCGACCTCCGCGATCCATAAGCCTGCCTGACAACGCGTGAATTCTGTGTTGGCGAGGGAACCAGCAACCGGCCAGACTACTGTCGTCGGCCAAACAGGTCTGGCCTTTAATGCCTTCGCCGCTGCCGAAGTCCGCGGAAAGCTGTATGCGACCGACTTCAGCAACAACATCTACTTCGTGGATCCGAGGACCGGCGCCCGACAGTTGCTTGGGGCCACCGGAATGCCGCCTGATCCGAGCGTCTCTTACCACAAGCGGTGATGGCACGGTGAATCTGTGCGACGAGAGTGTCTACGCCGCCGGCGGGAAGCTGTATGCAACCTTTGCCGTAGCGCGTGATTAGACGTGACTGATCGTTGTATACGAAGACAGGCCCGCCAAGGCCCGCGTAGCCGGCGGCATAGCTGCAGGATCAGTATTGATAAAACCCGCGCCCTGACTTGCGGCCGAGCCATCCCGCGTCGACCATTTTGATCAGCAGCGGGCAGGGCCGGTACTTGGGATCGCCCAGACCAGACTGCAGCACGCGCATGATGTCGAGACAGACATCGAGTCCGACGAAGTCTGCCAGCGTGAGCGGACCCATCGGGTGCGCCATGCCCAACTTGAAGACTTCGTCCACGGCTTCGGGCGTGGCCACGCCTTCCATTACGGCATACATGGCTTCATTCAGCAGCGGCATCAGGACGCGGTTCGAGACAAATCCGGGCGCGTCATTCACCTCGACCGGAGTTTTCTCCAGCTTCTCAGCCAGAGCTCTTACCGTTGCGAAAGTCTCGTTCGAGGTGGCCAGCCCCCGGATCACCTCGACCAGCTTCATCACCGGCACGGGATTAAAGAAGTGCATCCCGATGACCTTGTGGGGCCGCCCGGTCACCGCTGCCAGCTTGGTTATCGAAATGGACGAGGTGTTCGACGTGAGGAGGACCTCGGGACGGCACATCGCGTCGAGATCGCGGAACAGGTCGGCCTTGATCTCGAAGCGCTCGCTGGCCGCTTCCACCACAAAATCGCACTCGGCCAGCCGCTTGCGATCCGTTGTGCCCGCGATGCGCACCAGCGATTGGTCGCGCTGCTCGCCCGTCAGCTTGTTCTTCGCCACCTCGCGCTCCAGGTTCTTGCTGATGGTTTGCAGAGCTCGGTCAACGAAGCGCTGCTCCACGTCTACCAGCACGACGTTGTATCCACCTTTGGCGAAGACGTGAGCGATACCATTGCCCATCGTGCCCGCGCCGATTACTCCTACTGTTCTGACGTCCATGATTGCCTCAAACGTGGCGATTCGAGCGTCCACACGCACGGGAAAACAATTCCCAGGTGACGCTACCAGCGGTACAAGCTGGCGCCCCAGGTCCAGCCTGCGCCGATGGCTGCGAACAAGAGCAGATCACCTTCGTGGATGACGCCACCGCGGTTTACCTGGTCCAGCAGCAGCGGGACTGAGGCTCCGGCAGTGTTCGCGCAGAATTCCAAGTTCGTTGCCATCCGCCCATAAGGGACGTCAAGCACATCGGCGGTGCGTTTGAGGACGCGAGCCGAGGCCTGGTGCGGAAGGATCATGGAGACATCACTGAGTCTCAGCTGGTTCATGCAGAGAATCTGCTGGATACACTTGGGCAGGGCGGTGGTGGCCTTTTCGTAAACCGCCTTTCCGTTCATCGTGAAGTAGGCCTCCCCCGGGTAGACGGTAAAATGATCCATTCCTTCGCCGTCGGCCAGGAGAATGCTTGAAAAAAGCCCATGGTTCCGATCTTTCCGATCGAGGACCACGGCGCCGGCGCCGTCGCCGAAAAACGAGCAGTTGCGGTGGTTCCAGTCCGTGATTTTGGAGAAAGTATCGGCACCAATCACGAGTACATGTTCGTACGTGCCATTCTGGATGAATTGGCCGGCTATCGTAACGCCGTAAAGAAATCCGGAACACACCGCCGCCACATCGAACGCGGCGCAGCCGTTACGAATGCCCATCTTGGCCTGAGCAATGCATGCCGATGACGGCGCCTTACGATCGGGTGTCGAAGTCGCCACGATGATCAAGTCAATGTCGTTTGGTTCCAGCCCGGCGGAAGCGATAGCGTTCATCCCCGCACAGGCAGCCAGATCCGACGTGTATTCCTCTGGCTCGGCGATGCGCCGCTCGCGTATCCCTAGGTTTTCGACAATCCATTCCGGAGAGGTGGGCAAATCCCCGACCACTTCTTCGTTTGTGACTACCCTGGCCGGAACATATGAGCCCGTGGATTTGATATGGACACTGTCAAAGCGGCTGTTTCGGCTTGTCATCTCCCCTCCAATCCAGCGATCATTCCAGATCGCTGAGGGCCGTGGAGTCGCTCAGCAACGACTCCAGAGATACGAAGATTGGAAGCCCTCCCCACCACCGTGGCGTACTTGGTAGGGCTGGCAGCCATGGCACGGCTGTTCAAAATAGCCCACTCTTCTCAATGACGATCGCACGCCCCATTTGACCGGATGTTATGCCAGCTTCCGTAGCGCATGATTAGACGTGACTGATCGTTGTATACGAAGACAGGCCCGCCAAGGCCCACCTTCTGAGTGGCAGCTTGTTCGGCAGCGGCGATTGCGCCAAAGTCTCCAATGACGTAGACCGCTGCCGACTCTGCTCCGACATCGACTCCAAGCACCCGGAATTTGCCGGTTGGTGCGGTCAGTTCCACATTGGTCACTTTCGGATACATTGTGCCCCCTATAGCAGCCTGCCTTAGTTTCGGCGTGCGGGCGTTCTAGATTGGAACTGTTTTCTCGACGCTATTGCCACTCCCATCCGCAGCGCAGGGTTTGACCCGGAGAGGATTTGCACAACAGCGCATCGCACAGCGGGCAAGGTCGCATCCAAACACCGTTATCTGATTCAGCGACCCCAAGTCTTTAGTTGGCGTGAGGAAGTCACCATCGACGCAAACGGTTTCTAGTTTGTATCCTGCGTTCCATCACTGCCCGCCGCTCACCTGAACGCTGATGCACGCTTCGCAGGTTCAGGCCACACGAACGCCTTGAGGGTGTGCTACCTCTCGCCTGCCGATATTCCTCTAGGCAGTAAGGTGCAAATGCCATGATCCAACGAAGAACATCTCCGTCTTCTCGTGTACCGCGCCAGCCATAATCAGCAGCTGATCTTCGTATCTCACTCATCTGTTCTTGAGTCCATCCGTCGCTCATTTCTTGTCGCATCTCATTTCGGCTGTTGAAGAGGATCGATTTGGGTAGAGACATAATGTTGCCCTCTCGCCGACGATGGGCGTCGGAACTTCACTGAACGTGTGGGCGCATGACAGCGACAGAACCGTTCCCGGCTGTCTGCACAATTTCAAGAAAGGTGACGGTCTGGGCAAGAGCGGCCGGCCGGTCGCACCGTCGCGCAATACCATGAATCCCGCCAGCGTTACTCTTGCTTGTTCGCATATGAGCTGCTTTCTAACCGTCACGACGACTGTGTGGGTAAGGCGGTAGAACACAAGACTAGACTGCCCTACCTCCACGCCAACAACATCCGCGCCGGTTGGCGGAAGTAGTCGTAAGGTGGCAAATCCGATTTGGGAACTTCATTACAGAGCAATCGCCGCTCAGCGAGGAGTGTCCCTAGAAGCGCCACCACGGGGCGGCCTTCTATTAGGCGTCGTTCCCGCCCTTTCGCGTTGTTTTCCTTCACCCAGCCTGCCGCATAAACCGTATTCCTCGTTGTACCGTAAGTGTCAGAGGAAGCACACGGTTGACATGCTGAGTCCGCAGCCAGTGTGACTTCATTACTTCACCACCAAATTCTCAGGTGGCGGAACCCTGATTTCGCCAATTATCCCGAAACAAGGTTGCCTGCGTCCGCACAGGCGGCAAGGTCTACGTGCAGGCGATCCACCTTGGTCGCAGGTGATAAGGGAAGCAACGAAGCAACCACGCCAGTTCTTTGCAGGCGGGATTAAAACACGCAAGCTCGTCATTCGTTGCTCAATGCAGCTTGGAGTATTCCGCCTTGGCTTCCTTCAGAATGGGTATGTCTGGGTCGGCGTCTTTCCAGAGTGTGAGGAAGTCTTGGTAGGCGCCCTTGGCTTTGCCTTGGTCTCCCGACAGAACGGAGGCCCTGCCCAGTCCCAAGTGCGCCAGCGCGCCGATGGGCTCACTCCGGACGACGCCGGGATGATCGAGAATCTTCTGAAACTCCGCTGCCGCTGCGGTGCCTTGCCTCGCTGCTAGATACGCTTCGCCGCGCAAGTAAACCGGGTAAAGAACGAAAGTCAGGGTCTGAAGGTTACCCCCGAGTTCGTAAGGCGGCGCCGCTTGGGCCTCTGTGGCCTTGGGCCCATCGCTGACGCGAAGCAACGCGGCGGCATGGATCGCAGGCAAGTAGTTGAATTGCACAATCGTGTCTTCCGGGAAGCGCTTTGCCAAATTGTTCGCCAGGCGCATGGCCTGGGCGGAATCGCCTGCCATCCCCAGCGCGATTGCCGACAAAGCCTCCACATCTCTAGCCTTCGAGAGCACGAGTGCCGCGTGCGCCTGCTGTTTCGCTTGCTCCATATTGCCTACCAGCGCTTCGCGTACCGCGCCTTGGGCTTGATATAGCGCCGCGGCCTCTTTCTCATCCCCTCTCTGGGCGGATTCGATGGCACGCCGGGTGAGTACACGCGCCTTGGCAAGCTGCCCGAAATACAGGGCTGTGTCCGATTCATGGTTCAGCATTTGGTCTTCGTATCCCGGCTTGCCCATCATTCCCGCCGTCTCCCGCTCCATCCCCGCCGCGTCGTGCTGAAGAAAATCAACCCAATAGAGGTTGAGGTGAATCTCAGGTGAGTCAATACTGTGAGCGTACGCCTCCCGCGCCGCAGCTTTAGCTTCGTCCAGACGGTTGACTTGCAGATACCCGCTTACGAGATTTGCGTACCTGTTTCCGGTTCCGGCGCTGACTCTCAATACCTTTTCAAACGCAGCGAGTGCCTTATCGAAGTCACCCAGTTCGCTGTAGATGAGGCCCAGATTGTTGAGCGGAACGTCGCGCGGGTAAGTTTGCGCCGACAATTCATAGACCTTGCGGGCCGCTTCCAGATTTCCGGTAACGAAAAGTTCGTAGTGGGAGGCAATGTAGAGCTTCTCCCGTTCACTCGCGCGTTCTCGCAGTTCATACGCCCGGCGGACACTCTCCGCTGCATGAACCGTATCGTAAAGGTTGGAATAGCAGGTTCCTATCCTGGCATAGGCCATGGCGAAATTCGGGTCTAGGCTGATCGCACGCTGGAACAACGGGATCGCGGCGGGCCAATCGCTCTTCACGATCATGGCCTGGTACCCGAGGCTGTAGGCTTTGAGGGCAGCCAGCGATGGAGTAGTGACGCTTTCCGCTGGGGCATCATACCTCTGCACCGAGGCCAGCGACTCGCCCAACTTATTGCGGATCTGCGAAGCCACCTTTCCCAGGGCATCGAGAACATGGTTCTTGTCAGCGGCCTGTGCCTCCGCGCTGCCCAGCGATTCCCCGTTCGAGCAGTTGATCGCTTTCAGGGTCAGAAGGTACTGCGTGCCAACCTGCGCAATCGTCCCATCCAGAACCGCCGCGCTCGCCGTGCGCTGACACACTTCGCGGGCTAGTTCGTGGGTCAGGCGGGAGTCTTTGGGCTGGGACATGAGAGATAGCGTCTGCGCGATGCGCTCGTCGGATAGCAAATTCAAGAACGGGGACTGCTCCAGTTGCGAGGAAAGCCCTTGCCGCAACGCGCCATCGAAGACGGGATCACCCGTGGGGTTGGCGAAGTCGGCCAGCACGAGTGTGTCTTTGTCGGTAAGCCTGGCTGGATGGCGGGAAACCAAGACCGCCGAGACCAAGACCGCGATCAGCAGTACCCCGGTCGCCGCCAGCCACCAGCGAAGAAAGCGGGCCCGCGATGTGGAGGCAGGCGCAACTGGTAGCAACGGCTCTTCTTGTTCAACCCCGGATGGCTGCATGGGTGGGCTGGGTTTGCCGTCGTTTTGGTGCTCCGTGACTGGAGCGACAAAACGATATCCCCGCTTGGGTACGGTCTCGATATATCGCTGCCCTCCGGGAGTCTCGCCCAGCACTTTGCGCAGGGCGGAGATATTGACCGTGAGGTTGGCCTCTTCCACAAAGCTATCAGGCCACACCTGCTGCATGAGTTCGTCCTTGGTCAGCAGCCGGCCATTGTTCTGAATCAGCGCGACCAGGATCTCGAACGATTTCGGAGACACCGAAACCGGCTTGCCCTCGCGCAACAGGAGATGCTCCCGGGGGTCACAGCGGAATTTTCCAAATTCGTACAAGGCCTTTGTTTCCAGGGGCATGACGATCTTTGGAACTTCTTTGGAATTTACCTGGAAATTCTTGACGAGCCCTTAAGGACGATTTCGAACGGCGCCGCCTAGCTTGCACTTGGGCCGGTGGTCTGTCGGCGAATAGGCGAGATTCTAGTGGAAGGAGTTGGATGCCGCAAGAGTTTGCTCCGACACCCGGAGAATCAACGGCCCTACCAAGTCCAATCGCAAGGAGAGCGAAGTGAACAACCATCGCAGTGGAAAATTTTGGCATGGCAAGGCGGCTCGGAACACGGTCCGTGGATTGCTGGTAGCGATCGCGGCACTGGCTGTCTCTGGCATCGCCTCTGCTCAAAACAGTGCGTACGAGAACACCTACAACCATGGTCCCGCGCTGGTGAAATTCAAGGGCGCAATCGGGGTCGATCCCCTTTCCAGTGTCGCCGCGAATGGGACTGTCAACCTTAACATCGTCAGGGGTGTTAACCCTGGCGCGCCTTGGACGATCGCCGGTCTCGACGCGGATGTAAGGTCTGACGGGCATATCAGGGTTAAGGGACGCGGCCTGCTTCTGGCCAACGGCAACGGCATCGGAACTAACGGCTCGCAGAGCGTCCACGCCACCCTCTTCTGTGGGCCTGCTGCCGCCGCTACCGCTCATGACTCAACCCTCGCCGGGGTGGCCCTCGAGCCCGACGGGGACTTCAGAATCGACGATTCCCTGTCGCCGCCTCCGCCGAATCCCTGTAGCACTCCGGTACTGCTTATCCGGAATGTGGGGGGAGTTTGGTTCGCCGCCGGTATCCCCAAGGTCGAAGAAGAACCAAGCCACTCAGACATGGAGTAGATCGGGAGTGACCCGCCCGGACGGCTCGACCAAGCACAGGCCCCTATCCACCAGCGAGGTGGGAACGATCACGAATCCCACTTCGCGCATTTCAGAACAGGAGACCGGCAGTGGGACGAACTGAGTATGAGGGCAAGAATGCGACGTTGCCCTTCGGCGACTCAATGATCTCGAACACCCCTAAGCCGACGCGATATTCGTCTTTGCCCCTGAAAGACCTCATCTGTCTATGCGCCGGCTCTCGTGATGACCAGGCATGGGAGGAGTTCGTTTCCCGGGTCGGAAAGCCCATCAGCCTCACCATTGTGCGCACGGCCTCCCTGTGGGGCGAGCCTGCTCGGTCCCTGGTGGAGGACCTGGTCCAAGCAACCTACCTCAAACTCTGGGAAGACGGCTGCCGCCTCCTGCGCGACTTTGCTATCCAGCATCCCGAGGCTATTTTGGGATATATAAAGAAAACTGCCGCCAATGCCGCACACGACTATTTCAAGCATGGTCATAGTCAGTCATCCGGCGGCGACCAGCCTCATGTTTCCACGAGCGATGTCAATCCCGAGGGAGGGAAAGAGGCTCTTGGGAGCCAAGAGAGAATCGCTTTCGGAGTTTTATTGAGCGAGATTGATGAACACCTGAAGCGGGGCTTGACCGGGCCCGACCAAAAGCGTGACCGCATGATTTTCTGGCTCTACTTCCGGCAAGGAATGAGCACCAAAGAAATTGCCTCCCTACCGACTATCGGACTGAGCGCCAAGGGAGTTGGAAGCGTCATTGAACGATTGAAGCATTGCATTCGAGAGCAGATCCTTGAATTCCGTTCGGATTGCGACGATGACGAGGAGTAGGCCTAAAAAGCAAATCCCCTCGGGAATTCGTATTGGTCATATGAGGGGAGTGCCACAAGTTGGGACGTCCATTCGATCAACATATTGATAACAAAGAACTCAACTCTCTGGTGCCCTCGTCTTCGGAGACCGGACAAGAGCTGCGTGGGCTTTCTCCGGACGCCGTTCGCGAAGCCGAGCGTCACGTGCAGGCCTGCGGGGACTGCAGTACGAAGGTATCGAAATACCGGCAACTCGTGAACCGGCTCTCGAATGTGGTGGTCTCGGAAGCCGCACCGCCGGAAGTCGACTGTCCTGAAGATAACGATGTCGACTGGAATGAAGTGGCCGCCGGACTGTGGCCGGAGTTGAAGGCAACGCAGTTGATAATGCATGCCGCGCTCTGCGACCACTGCGGGCCCCGGCTTCGCGCTGCTACGTCCGTGGACGACGACCCTACTCCTCAGGAAGAAAAACTGCTGGCGCAACTGAGGGTCCCGTCGCGGCCTTTGGTGGAAGCCAAGCGAGAACCAATTCCTCCCGACCCGGGGACTTCGCCCGCCTGGTGGCAGTCTCTGCCATGGAAGGTACTTGTACCAGCACTCGCACTGATGCTGATTGTCGGAGTGATAAGTACGAGGCGGCTGTCATCATCGACGCCATTCTCTGGGCCGAAGTTCGCGGAATTTGCCGTTCGTACTCACCGCCAGCATGCCCAGGGAAATCTTGCGCTCGACGTTCGCGTGGACTCACAGCAGACACTCAACGAATGGTTTCAAACGAAGCTACCGTTTTCCCTGGCTCTGCCGGCGTCGCCCGCGGTCCCTGGCGAGGAACGGCCTTACCGCCTGGAGGGCGCACGGCTGGTGCAAATCGCCGGCAAGCCCGCTGCCTTCATCGCTTACCAGATGCAGACGGGCCTGGTGAGCCTGGTGGTGACGCCTGATTCGGTGGCCGTCGCTTCAGGAGGAGTCAAAGTCGATTATAAGAAGGTCAGTTTCCACTACCGCATGGTCGAGGGCTACAAGGTTGTCACCTGGTCGCTGCACGGGCAGACTTACGCTCTGGTATCCCAGGAAGGAAATAGGACGCAACAATCCTGCATGGTTTGCCATTCCGCTATGAGAGACCGCGACCTAAGTCGAACGCCGACTCCTTTACGTGCCTTTTGATCCCGTCTTGCAATGACCACTTCTACGCATGAGCAATTCCTGAGCGCGCGCCTTGTCGGCAGGGGGACAGAGCGCTTCTGACTCCGACGAGCTTACGAATTCCGTCGTTCCGAGCGATCGTCAGGTTCATCGCTATAACGCCCCGAATGAATCTGCTTCACAAAAAGTAAATTCTCCCGAGATCTCGTTATGTCTAGCGTGGGCAGTTACGGCTTCTACGTAACTGGTTAAGCAGAGCACTAACAACTCGTCACATGGCCATTTTGTTCCGCAATCAGTAATGCGGCGAACAGCCTTCGAACTAGTGGTGTGCCTTAACGACGTCAACCGTTTGCGACCTTTGAAATAACAAAGAGAAATGGAGAACAAACAGATGAGCTACAACCTGGGTCAGAAGTCCAAAAAGACTGAAGGAGTTCGGAGCCTGTTGGCAGCCGCACTCGTGCTCGCATGTGCCTTCGGCACAGTCACCAACGCGGCGGCGCAGAAAGTCACGCCCCCGTCTGCTCCCGCCGAGATTACGCCAGAGGCGGGAAACACTGCATTTGCGGTGGGCCACGCCCTCGGTACTCAAGGCTATATTTGCCTGCCCACGAGCACCGGCGGTACTTCCTGGACCGTCCTCAGCGCTCGTCCCGAAGCCACTCTTTTCGCGAGGGTCTTCGGCCATGACATCCAGATCATCACCCACTTCCTCAGCCCCGATAACAGCCCCGAAAGGGTCGCCCGCGCGACGTGGCAGAGTTCCCTCGATAGCAGCAAGGTGTGGGCAGTAAAGGTGAAGGGAATCCCCGCTGGCTCCGACCCCGCGAGTTGCCCGAATACGGGTGCGATTGATTGTCTCTTGCTGGGGCAAGTCGGGACGCAAGAAGGGCCAACGGGCGGTAAGTTCCTGGCCAAAACCACCTTCATCCAGCGCTTAAACACACGAGGAGGATCTGCGCCTGCTGACAATGCCGGCTGCACCGCCGCCACCGATGTGGGACATCAACTCCTGGTGCCGTACTCGGCCGACTACTTCTTCTACCGCCGGGCCGAATAACCAATCGCTCCCCGACGACGCGGAATCGTGTGTGCACGTGTAAGTCGCACCGTGGAGGTACGGTTCGCGTGCGCGCCCGCGGCGATCACGATTCCCGGGCCAACCGTCTTAAGCCGGCCGCGAAGTAGACCAAGGATGAAACAAAAAACATCAATCGAATGGAACGGAGAGGATGACTTCATGAAGAGCTCACGAACCCAACTTAGCCCTACAGCACAACATCCGGTCGCGTGCAAGAGACTACTGTTCGCGGCGGCCTTGCTGCTCGTGTTGAGTGCGTGCCAGGCATTGGCACAGATCACCAAGAACGATTTCAAGTTTGTGAACGTCGCCGACAGCACGCAGGGCTTCGGAAGATTCTCACAATTTCCTGCCATCAACAATCGTGGTACGGTCGCATTCGTGGCCACTCGCATCGGCCAGGGACAGGGTGTCTTCAAATGGCGACACGGGAGAATCACGACCATCGCCCAGTCCGGCGGTCTCCTCAGCAGCTTCGGCGACGATGTCGTGATCAATGCCGCGGGCGTGGTCGGCTACGACGCTAACGTGAGCACTGGCGTCAGCGACCGGGCCATCTTTACCAGTAATGGAATATGGACGAAGACAATCGTGGACGCTACCCAGCAGGGTTTTATCGGCCGCTTCCTCGGCTCGCCTTCCATTAACGACTCGGGGACGGTTGCGTTTTTCGCTTCTCGGAACAATTTCTCGCAGGCCGTTTTCACGGGAGATGGCGGAGCCCTCACGAATCTCGCTGATACCACCAACACGAATTTCATTGGG
>Ga0326726_10001975_pt1 | contig 19052 bp, 11 predicted proteins | sample MHFenrmetagenome_2_FD_207603 | JGI IMG/M metagenome (GOLD analysis project Ga0326726, IMG submission 207603) | Lab enriched peat soil microbial communities from Michigan Hollow, Ithaca, NY, United States - MHF15MN | ecosystem: Environmental > Terrestrial > Soil > Wetlands > Peat | place: USA... | reverse complement strand
CAAACTGATAGAGTATGCTGGTGAAGTCTTTGAGGTTCTGCATAAAACTTGCACCACGCTGGATTTTCTCAGGCACAACAATGGCATCACCGGGATTTACCGCACCGCCGAAACCGCTGTTGCGTTTGCTTCGAACTGTTCCGTCTGCGCAGATACGATAGAGTTCTGATTTATCGCCTGTTGCACTAACTCCGCCAGCTGATGCGAGATAGTCATTAACTTTGCGGTCTGAGCGATAAATAATGGTATTCTGTTGATAGACGGCCCCGATAACGTCCACGGTTGTCGGCTTACGGGGAATGTAGACTTTGTCGCCATCTTCCAAAGTTATATCCGGCAAGTCGATGACTTGAGCATCAGCGTTTTTGAGATTCAGAATAATACGTCCTTCCGACTTGACCTCACGCAGTTTCTTGAGCAGACGCTGCTGCGATTCAAATTCAGCTGTTATCGTGGCTGCCTGTGCCGGATCGCTCTGCCCTGCAAGCCTTTGTTTTGCATTTGTTTGAATATCTTTTTCGTACCGGTCTACCGACTCATCAATCTTTAGCTGCTGCTCTCGCTTGACACTTTCACGGGTAAGCTTTGTTCCGAACAGGTATCCCTTGTCGGTAACACCTCCAAGACGGGTTACGAGCGCCCTGAGGGTTTCGCCCTTTTCAATCTGAAAAACACCGTTCTGTTTAATTTCACCGTCAACACGCACAAATGAATTATCGATTTTAACTTCCATCGGTACTGCACCCGGAGCAAATACGCGAATTATATCGGTTGGCTGCACTGATATTTTGGAAAGATTTTTATCGATGGAGATTTTGTCGGCCTTAAGCTCAGCAATCGTTTGATAATGGTTGTCGATACTTTTTTCAACAATGACGTTCTTCAATTCGGCAGCTGATTCAAACCCGCCTGCCCAATGGATAAGTTGAGAGAGCGATGCCTTTTTTTTCAGTTCGAAGATTGCAGGTTTTTTGACATCGCCAAACAGTGCAACGAGCGGACCAACCTCGGGAATAAAAAGAACATCTCCATCCTGAAGGCCCATGTCCATGCTCTTGTCGCCATATAGCAGAATATCATAGAGATCGATCGAGACCGGGGGTTCATTGCCTCGTTTAAGCTGAATATCACGCAAGGTGCCGGTTACCGAGGGGCCACCGGAAGCAAAAAGCGCGTTAAGCACTGAACTCATCGCGCTGAGTGTATAGGTGCCGGGCCGCTGTGCATGACCTACAATAAAAATCTGCACACTTCTGGTTTGCGAGATGCTTGCGCTGAGTTCAAAATTGGTAAATATTCTGCCGACCGCTTTTTTCAGATAGCCCTGAAGGTCGCGATATTTGATACCGGCAACTTTTATTGAACCGACTCGTGGCAGATAGATTTCGCCACCGCGACTGACTGTGGCATTCACATCGATATCGATCATACCCCATCCACGTATCTGCAAGGCATCACCGGGCCCGATCACATAGTCGCCATTCACCTGTACAGCTTTCAAGGGAGCAAAAGTGCTGGGAACATTGCGGAAAAGTTCACGACCAAATACATCAAGGCTCTTTCCTGTGGACCCCTCTACAAAAGTCTGAAAGTTGCTTTTAATGCTTTTTGCGTTAAATGTTTTATCCGATTTTTGCTGATACAGTTCTTCTAAACGGGCTGTTGAATCTCGAACAGCAGCCTCACGTGTATCGGAAATCGTATTGGAAAAAACATTATTGCCATTATTAACCGAATTGGTTGATGAAATCGGTAACGCAGCATTATCAGCTGTCGATGATCCAGACTCATAACTGCTTGCAGCAATGCAACGAAGTGTAGGCACAAAAAGAGATACAGCGACAAGAAGTATACGAAGGTGACGCATGGAGAAAAATTTTATAAAACTGATCAAAAACAGGTAATTATAATGACGAGATGTAAAAGTATCCCTTCATTTCACTGAATTCGGACAATGGCTTACTCTTCGTGTGGACGGGTATTGTCGCTTTCAAATCAATGAGTTTTCCTGAAGCACTTCTTTAAACGCTTAGAATCAAATCGCTTGGCTCTATCAGTTGCTTGCCGATTCGCAAAAAGCTTCGCAACCTTCACTCACAATTGAAGAAAAATCAAATTGACAGCCATTTATCTAAGCAATCAAGAAAGCATCGGAAATATTACCACACGCTTTCTGGCAACAGGAGCTTATCTTCTTTCCGCAAAAGCGCGAAAACCGGCCCGGACAATGACTTTAAGAATATTTATGGGGCAAGACAGGTTTTCAGCAAACATTAATCGATGCTATGTTCCTATGGTAACGAGAAGGTAACAAATACACCAGAATGGTGTGCTAAAACAGTTGCTAATTTAACAAATTCCACAAAAGAATCACTTAATCGTCCTTTTAATACTAAAAAAAAGCGCCATATCATACGAAAAGACGTATTTGATTGGCATTTTAGCGGCAAATTAAAACCCATCTTTTATGAAATCTGCAAAGGCGAGGAGACATCATGTATATCGTATATACGTAATCCACATGCACTTTCCTATGTACCCATCACTGATTGTGAGAATTCTGGGTAGGAGGAAATAGTCCATAAATTGTTTACAGGCTCACCTTGTGTCATCCTGTCCCGACTTGTCGGGGAGGGAGATTTATTCGGCTGAATAATCAGGATTGTCATGTCGTGCTTGACCTTGGAGGAGATTTTTTACCTGTTGCTCAGAATTCGAAATGACACCTTTTGGAGACTTCACTTTATAATTACCATCCCGTGCTGAAGAGAATCGTAATGACACATCAGAGGAACGCGACAGTCAGTGCGATGCCATACAGGCGGGGTGATCGCTGATGTAGCGATCAATGAGGCGAAGGAACTGATGGCCATAACGTTCGAGCTTGACCTCCCCTACTCCTGATACCGTAAGCATGGCTTCTGCAGTACGCGGATAGATGGCTGCCATATCGTGCAGCGTACGATCTGAAAAAACAAGGTAGGGAGGAATTCCCTGCTCGTCGGCAATCTGCTTGCGAAGCGTCCTGAGCAGTTCAAAAAGATCAATGTCGAATGGTGCTCCCGACTCTTTCCTGACGGTCTTCGCCGATTTCTTTTCAAGAACTCGAACAATTTCGATCCGTTCTTCATGTTTCAGGATCCTGACGGCTTTTGGAAGAAGATAGAGTGTAGGGTAAAGACCTTCCGCTTTTGCTATAACTTTTTGTGCGATCAGTTCATCGATCATCTGCCGCCAGTATTTTTTGTTATTCCCTTTACCAACGCCATAGGTTTTCAACCGGTCGTGACCGAGATCACGGATTTTCTGATTGGCACTTCCTGTAACAATATCGATGATATGCGTCGCTCCAAACCGCTCTTCGGTTCGAACGATGGCGGAGAGAAGCATCTGCGCCTCCCTGGTGCAGTCAACCACTTCACGGGTTCCAAGGCAGATATCGCATGAGTTGCAGTTTTCGTGAGGGTAGGTTTCGCCGAAATATTCGAGCAGGGTTATGCGGCGGCATACTGATGCTGATGCGAATGCGATCACTTTCGTCAGTGCTGCGAGCGCCCGTGCGCGCTCGACTTCGTCAAGCATGGAATCGATAAAAAAACGCACTTTGGGAATGTCGCCCTGAGCAAAAAGCAGTGTGCAGTGTGCCTCTTCACCGTCACGGCCGGCCCTGCCGGTTTCCTGGTAGTAGTTTTCTATGCTTTTTGGCAGATCGGCGTGGATGACAAAGCGAATGTTTGATTTGTCGATACCCATACCGAACGCTATTGTGGCAACAATCACGTCAGCTTCGTCGCGGATAAAGGCCTCCTGGTTGCACTTTCGATCGGCATCACTGAGCCCTGCATGGTATGGTAGCGCACGGAATCCCTTTGCCTGAAGCAGGGCCGCAGTGTCGTTGACGCTTTTTCGGCTGGTACGATAGATAATGCCGGCTTTGCCTTTATAGGTTTTGAGCAACGCAATGATCTGAACATCCGGCTTTTCCTTGAATCGGACATCATAAAACAGGTTTGGGCGATCGAATGATGCCCGGACAATGAGCGGATTGCGCAGAGCAATTTTGTCAAGTATGTCCTGCTGTACCCTATGAGTTGCCGTTGCGGTAAAGGCCGCAACTGGAAGGTCGGGGAACAGCGATACCAGAGCGGAAAGCGAAAGGTAGTCGGGCCGGAAATCGTGCCCCCATTCCGAAACACAGTGTGCTTCATCAATTACCGCCATGCTGATCTGCACTTTGGCGAGCATCTCTCTGAAATGATCCAGTGTGAATCGTTCAGGCGCAACGTAGAGGAGGTCAAGCGAGTTCGAGAGCAGCTCACGCATGACGGTGTCACGCTCTTGCGGAGACTGGGAACTGTTCATATAGGCTGCACGAATGCCGTTCGCGCGAGCACCGTCAACCTGGTCTTTCATAAGTGCAATGAGCGGACTGATGACCATGCAGGTGCCCGGCAACAGCACTGCGGGAAGCTGATAACAGAGCGATTTTCCCCCGCCGGTCGGCATCACGGCAAAAACATCCCTTTTCTCCATGATTGCCCTGACTATCCGTTCCTGGTTGGGCCGGAACTCATGGAAACCGAAGACCTTTCGCAAGGTATCGAAGAGTGCGGCATCGAAGGAAGCTGGGGCCTCGGATACCGTCTGTGATGAAATTGTCATCTGTATTATGTGCTCCGCGACGCCGTGTACGTTTTAAGCGACGGGCGGTCAATCAGGATGGTTAGAGCTGGCAATGGATAGTTCATGCTTATAATACAGAGAACAAACCGTAATCCCATCTTCATGAATGGCGAGAGACTCAGTTCAAGAATGTAAACTTCGACAAGCAGAGAAAAAAAGAGGCTGTGTTTCAATCCAAACAACCCCGTAATATCATCCTTTTAAGATCAGAGTTTCATGATTTTCCGGGCTGAAATCGACTGGGCAGGGCAGCCGCCATCGGAGCGTTTTTACGGTGCATACCAATATAGAGTGCCGCTATTCTAGAGGCAAACAGTAAAACAGCCGGATCCGCAACAATTGACAGGAGCTGGCCTGTCATTCGGCCCGGGTTGTTTCTCATCCACTCGTTCCTGTAAAGAACACTCATAAGCTTGTCCATCGAGACTGCGCAGGCACACTCAACCAGCTTGTCAAGCCTGATCTCCGGTCCGTCAAGGGGCGCATTGGAAGTGTCGTCAGCATGCTCGATCATGGTGAGTATCCGGTTACCATCCCGCTCATCAAGAATATAGTCGATGCTCCTCTTCTGGGAATGACGAAGCCTTATCGAAAGGGGGTGAGGCAGCCTTTTAGCAGAAGAAGGGGCCGCCATCACGATCTCACCATGTTCGTGATGAAGAAACTGCAGGAGAGCGTTGTACAGAACATTTCCGATCTCTGAATGGGGTAGATTTTTGTTCACCCGCAGCAGAAAACAGAACTGAAACAGGTCTATGACGAAGTTAAGCAGCAACGCGTTCGTAGTGTTTCTCTTCATAACCGACCGGTATCCGTTGAATGCCGCATTGCAGTAAGCAAGCATTGCAATAAGTTTATCGGTATCCATGCTGCGGGTTTCGATAACCGGACAGTAGTTATTGTAGAGATCCCAATCGAATGATCGGATTTTCCCCTCATTTTTATACTCCGTAAAAATCCCGGTTCCAGGATAGGGAGTCATGATCATGAAAAGTGCGTGACGGAGACCCAGCGATTTGGCAAATTCAGGATATGCCATGGTATCCTGCTCATTCTCGGTATAGTGACCGATAATGAAATACCCTTCCGCTCCGATTCCGTTTTGTTTGCACAGCGCGATTGCCTTGGAGACATCGTCAAGGCTGTTCTTTTTGTTCATAAGTGCGAGTGTTGCTTCGCTCGGGCTTTCAATGCCGAGCCCTACTTTACTCAACCCTATGCGCTTGAGTTTACCCAGAATCCGCTCAGCCCTTACAAGATCCTTTGCCCTGGTTTCGGTCATAATCCGGAAATTGGTCAATCCCCTGTCAATAAGGAGATCACAGATTTTTTCAGCGCGGGCAATGTTGGTCAGGAAGTTTGCATCCCAGATTTTGATGAGCTTTTTATTTTTTGAATCATGAAGCAGGGCAATCTCTTCAACAACATTTTCAGGACTTCTGCCTCTCCAGCCCTTGTGCATCTGATCATTGGCGCAAAACGAGCATGACCAGGGACATCCTCTCGATGTATAGATGGTGTCAATAGAATAGGCGTCACCTTTTTCACCGTAACGCTCGGGCCGCAAACGGCGCATCGGAAATTTGATCGTGTTGATGTCGGCAATGTTCTCCCGAATTCCGGTATAAACGATACCGCCTCCTTCCCTGTACGCAATTCCCTTTACACTCGGTGAAGGGCCATGCAGTACCAGCTCCCTGAAGGTCTCCTCACCCTCCCCGATCACCACAACATCAACACTGGAAAGTTTCAGTACCTCTTCGGGCATCGCAGTAGGGTGAAAGCCGCCCATTACTACAAAAGCACCGGCATCTTTGGCAATTTTCGCAAGCCGTTCAGCCTGGTGAAAAGCTCCGGTCATTGAGGAAATCGCCACAAGATCAACCGGTCTTTTTTTCAAAAGCTCCCGCATACTTTCGAATAACCCCTCGTTATAATAATTGTCGGGCATGACAAGACTTTCAACATCATGTTCGACAGCCGCCGCAAGATAGCAGACACCGATGCAGTCGGTTATAAAACGGGGAAAAGGGGTTATGATGGTCTGAGGAGCTTCGACCAGACAGAGGTGCTTGAAATATGCCATGAGAGCCTGGGTTTTTACATTTTAGTGTACAGCAAAAAGAATAAGTTCATCCAATTTGTTTCACTCCATCAGGCATACTGAATACTCAAGTAGGACTGGCCTGCTGGCTGAAGCACCATTCTATACTTGCAGGAAAATCGATAAAAATAGTCCTGGGAAGGTTAAGCAGTGCGTAACGGCATCAGTATGAGCATAACAATTGTATAATACGCATAATAATTCTTACAACAGAAACCTTGACCTCCGTAATGATGAGATTGGTGTTGCCGCGAGATCGGGGCTGTAAATAGTTCAGCCCCGGATTGTCGGGGCTGAAAACAAGTAATAATGAAGCTGAACTTTAAGCGCCGGCCATCATGGCTTCGACATCAGCTGTAACTGCACCGATAGGTTTGATGCCGAATTTTTCAACAAGCACTGATGCGACATTCGGCGTCAGGAACTCGGGAAGTGTTGGTCCAAGGCGGATACCCTTCACTCCGAGATAGAGCAGGGCAAGCAGCACCGTGACGGCTTTCTGTTCATACCAGGCGATATCGAAGGAGATTGGCAGATCGTTGATATCTTCAAGACCGAATACCTCCTTGAGTTTCAGGGCAATAACGGCAAGTGAGTAAGAGTCGTTGCACTGGCCTGCATCGAGCACACGGGGTATGCCGCCGATATCGCCAAGTTCGAGCTTGTTATAGCGATACTTGGCGCAACCTGCGGTCAGGATTATGCTGTCATCGGGCAGGGCTGCAGCCACATCGGTATAGTACTTGCGGGAGTTATGGCGTCCGTCACAGCCGGCCATCACCACAAACCGTTTGATTGCTCCGCTCTTTACGGCATCGACCACCTTGTCTGCAAGAGCAATCACCTGGTTGTGCGCAAAACCGCCGACAATCTGACCGTTTTCGAGTTCTACGGGCGGCTTGCAGGTTTTAGCCAGCTCAACAAGTGCGGAAAAGTCTTTCTGGCCACCCTCAGGTCGTGCGGGAATATGCTTCAGGCCCGGATAACCGGCCATACCGGTGGTAAACATCCGGCTGCGATAGGCTTCACGGACCGGCACAATGCAGTTTGTGGTCATGAGAACAGGCCCGTTGAAAGAGTCAAACTCCTTGTCCTGAGACCACCATGAACCTCCGTAGTTGCCGACAAAATGAGGATATTTCTTGAATGCCGGATAGTAGTGCGCAGGAAGCATCTCGCAATGGGTATAAACATCGACTCCGGTGCCCTCTGTCTGCTTCAGCAGGTCATCCATATCGCGCAGGTCATGACCCGAAATGAGGATACCGGGGTTTTTGCCGACTCCGGTCTTCACTGAAGTAATCTCAGGATTACCATAGGTTGCGGTATTTGCCTTGTCGAGCAGCGCCATGGCTTTGACAGCCGCGCCTCCGGTTTCGAGCACCAGCCCGGTAAGTTCGTCCGCCGAAAGATCTTTGGTCAGCGCTGCAAGCCCTTTAACATAAAAAGTATAGATATCGTCATCATGATAGCCAAGAACCGCAGCATGATCGGTATATGCTGCAAGACCCTTGATACCGTAAAGCACAAGGCTTTTCAGGGAGCGAAGGTCTTCATTTTCACTGAGGCTGTCAATACCGACGGCTTCGGCTTTTGCAAGAAAATCCGCTTTTGAACTGCCCGTCCAACGAACGGCATCGTGATCGGACTGAACAGCGTGCGCGGCTTTCAGTTCATCACGCAGGGCAAGAGTTTTGCGGATATGCTCTACGATAGCGTCTTCATCAAAGTTGGTATTGGTTACGGTTACAAACAGCGACTCGCTGATCAGCCGACCGACATTTTGAGGTACACCAGCCTGCTGTTCGATGGCAAGCGCAACTCCTTCGGTTGCATAAACAAGTACATCCTGGAGTTTGGCCGTCATGTCATCCTTGCCGCACACCCCTCTTACGGTACATCCGGTACCGTGAACACTCTCCTGACACTGGTCACAATACATTCCCATTGTTCTATTCTCCCATTATTGATTGTTTTTGATATCCGGCAACAGCTGGGCGGCCTCTTTCCTGTCTCCATCCGCGCCCTCTCTATCACCTTTTTTCTCTCTCACAAATCCTCTGTTCCGATATGCGGTGCTCAAAAGCTGCCGGTTGGCCGGCTTTCGGGTTATGATTTCACTGAAATCGGCAATTGCACCTTCAAGGTCACCTGTTTCAACATTCGCCATTCCACGATTTCCAAGAGCAATTATGGCTTCACGGTACCTGAGTCCGATATTGAGCGCCATAGTGTAATCACTGACCGCTCCCTCAAAATCCCCGCAACTGCTCCGAGCATTGGCTCTGTTATACCAAGCCTCGGCATTGCCGGGCTGCGCTGTGATGAGCCTGCTTATATCTTCAGCCGTACCCCGATATGCGCCCATCGCATCTTTCATCATATTGTTATCAGGTTTTGACACCATTAGAAAAAAGAAAAGGACCGAAAGGACAGCAAGGACGAAGAGAAATCTTATCCCTGAAGGGCGATCACGCAGGATCGCCCCTACAATTCAATCCAAAATCTCTTCAACTCTTGTCCACTCTGTTGTCCACCCTCTTCCTCTTCAAACCCATTCCTCCGACAAAACTTCACCCTTCAGGCTGATCACCACTTTTTTTACCGGAACCTTGCGTGAAGCTTTTTGCAGCGCTTCGGAAACAATCGACATCAATCCTCCACAGCAGGGGACCTCCATAATCGCCACCGTAATGGTGTTGATGTGTGACAAATCAATCATGGCGGCAAGTTTATCAACGTAGATATCCATCTCCGAATCCAGTTTCGGGCACGCTATTGCAAGGCTTTTACCGCTCATGAATTTCCCATGGAAGTCGCCGACAGCAAACGCGGCACAATCAGCTGCGAATAAGAGATCGGAACCCTGAAAGTAGGGCGCCTGCGGTGAAACAAGATGAAGCTGGATCGGCCACTGGCGAAGTGCACTCACAGGTGCGGCAGCCGGATCAGCAGTCGATGCGTGCGGACGGTTACCACTGTCACGAAAATCCATCATTTTACTGCCCGGGCAGCCGCCGATGTGTGCACCATGGTGGTGTGGAGCATGAAGAGAATCGGCAGACTGGCGATTTTCTGAGCGGGCAACATCCTGCAAAGGATTGGCTATCCCCTGCTCTTCGAGGTAGTCAAGAGCCTGCTGCAGATATACATTCTCATTGTGTTCGATAAGATGACTGAGATGTGCTGCGATCACATTCGGTCCGCCCTTTACGATGCTCTCATGCATAACCCGTTTTTCATCGTAGGGCTCAGCTTCACGGGTTTCTATCGTCATTGCTCCGGTCGGGCAGTGACCGATACAGGCTCCGAGACCATCGCAGAAAAGATCACTTACAAGCCGAGCCTTGCCATCAATAACCTGCAATGCGCCCTCGGGACATCCGGGAATACAATCCCCGCATCCGGTGCATTTTGTTTCATCTATGGTTATGATCTGTCGTTTCATGGTTGTAGTTGTTAACATTGTCGTGCTTTGTGGTTTTTCAAGTTTTACCTATCACTTCGAATCGAGATCCCTCTCTGTCGTTCGGGATGACAGGTCAACGTTTCAGTTCGAATCCCTGCCGATACCAATCAGTCGGCCGAAGAGATACCTGTCACTTCCTGTTTGCTGCTTCAAGGTCACGAAGCAATTTGCCTATGGTAACTTTTTCAAATTCGCTCTGCACAACCTGCTCAACGCGCATAATCTCATGGCGCAACACGCAACGGGAACGGTTACTGCAGATCTGCTTGCGGAACATGCACTCCGATACCTGAACTTTTCCCTGAAAAATCTCGATAAGCTGAGTAACCGTAATCTCGTCAGGATCCTTTTCGATCATAAACCCGCCCCGGGCTCCCTCTTTTGATATTACCAGATTATGGCGAATCATATCCTGCAGCAGCCGGCGCAAAAACTGGTAGGGAATATCCTGCCCGGCAGCAATAGCCTTTGCCGACAGATAACTCCCCTTTTCAGCGGCAAGAGCGAGCAGCGCCCGAATTGCGTAATCCGTATTTTTTGTCAGTACTTTCATAGTTTTGTTTTATTTGATACTAATTTAGTATCAGTTTAATCAGAAAGCGAAATCTTTTTAAATAATTCCTCTTCAACACATTTATTTTCGAATAAAACGATACCGGTGTTTTGGTGTAGTGAAGGAATGTATTGCAAAACACTTTACCGAAGACTTACCGGCCGGAGTAACTATAAGTGACGCCCGATACTTCATATTTTTCATAAATGCAGTAAGCTGTGTATATTAGAGCTTATCGAAGAAAAACGTCAACAGACCGGGTGACATGTTATGCTGCAACTGAAAACCGCCGGTTTCAAAGCTCTTGACAATTTCCGCAGAGATGGTATCTTCCCCCCTCAGTGGCAGAGCATCGATGAGCTTGAAAAAGTTGCGAATGATTCAGCTGCGCAATTTCTTGATGAACGATTCAGGGTATCTCAAGAGCTTGGCGGAGGCTTTCTGCTGCAGGAACTGCTTGACCGTACATTGCGCACCACCGAGAACGAGCATATGGATGACCGGAATATACCGGAGTTCGAAAAGCTTGAACTGGTAAGGGCGCTTGACCGGCAAAATGCCATGATGCAGCTTTACCCTCGCTATGTAGAGCTTCTGATACCACTGCTTCTTGACATTGCTGAACGGAAAAAAGGAATGGCCAGGGTACTTGAACTGGCCAGCGGATCCGGCGGACTTGCTCTGGCTCTCGGCGAAGAGATCAAACAAAGGCGACTACCGGTCACGGTTACCGGATCGGATATCGTTCCGGCATATGTTGAGGCAGGTAACAGTCTGGCAAAAGGAAAAAAAATTCCCGTCACCTTCCGGCAGCTCAATGCCCTGGAACTCAATCAGGCAGGCGATGAAGAATATGACCTTGTGGTGATCTCGCAGAGCCTTCACCATTTTACTCCCGGCCAGCTTGCAGTGATGATTGCCCGCTCAAAAGAGCATACAACTACAGCGTTTGTCGGTATTGATGGTTACCGCAGTCTGCTGCTCACCTGCGGCGTACCGATTGTTGCCGGCCTGCAGGGTAATGCGGCATTTACTCTCGACGGGTTGACTTCCGCAAGGAAATTTTATACCGAAATCGAACTGGATATGATTGCAGAAATCGCCACAGGCAGAAGAGATCACATGGTAAGCTGTTCGTGGCCGTTGAGCGTACTTACCGTCAGGTTCTGACACACACCGTTTTGACCACTATTTCATAAATCCCAACTGGAGAGAAACCAATGAAGCTTGTAAAATTATTAGGGGGAGCAGCTATCGCTCTTGCAGCAATTCAGCTCATCCCATATGGCCGCGATCACGAAAATCCGCCGGTAACCGGTGAACCGAAATGGGATTCCCCAAGAACCCAGGAGCTTTTTTCGCGCGCCTGCAAAGACTGCCATTCAAACGAAACTGTCTGGCCCTGGTACAGTTCAGTTGCGCCCGTTTCGTGGCTGACCCAGCTCGATGTTTCAAAAGGACGCGAAGGATTCAATGTGTCCGAATGGGGACGACCGGAAGAAAATGAGGGCGAGAAGGCTGCTGATGAAGTAAGGGAAGGTAAAATGCCCATGGCTATCTACCTGCCTGCACATCCGGAAGCACAGTTGAATGCTCAGGAAAAGGAGGAGTTGGTTAAAGGCCTGATCGCGACATTCGGAGATGAGAAAAACGAAAAAAAGGGAAGTGAAAAGCAAGGAGCTGAAGGCACTACCAAGGCTAAAGACAAAGACAATGACAAAGATTGAGACCCATACACCGGTAGTCAGGAGAAGCTGAAACAGGTAGTTCAAAGCGATAACAAAAATAACGCTTACGTCAATGAGTGGTCACCTCCATACGGCAGGATTGTTTTTTTTTGGTGTGCTACTGAGCTTTTCCTCGCCGGCATACGGAGCTGAAGAGTCCTCACGCTCACCACTCACGACCGGCGCGCTGAAACTCTCCTATGAAGAGTTTACTCTACCCGGCAATGAGCGTATGGGCATGGCCGCGCTGGGAATCAGACATGACTTTACGCATAACTTCAATGCCGGAATAAGCTCATGGATGGCTGTCAAAGGTGAACGGGGCGGATTTATCACCATCGGTATCGATGGAGGATTCCGCTATCCTATAACCAGGCAGATCGGCTTTGATTCAGGCATCTTTATCGGAGCCGGCGGCGGCCGGGGAGGGTACACTCTCAGTGGAGGAGGCCTGATGCTGCGCACTCATGCGGCTATTACCTATGAGGTTGAGTCATGGGGCCGAATAGGTGCCGGGATCAGCCATGTAGACTTCCCTGAAAACGGAACCATCCACTCAACTCAGCCATTTATCTCCTATACCTATCCATTTTATACCTTTACGGAAAACGGCAGGAGCCGAACCGGCAAACGCACTCTTACCCTGCAGCAGTATCAGCAGCTCTCCCCGCGGGTACATTCGCTGTCGCTGATCAAGCGTGATCTACATGTCGCATCCACAACTTTTACCGATACAGGAAGCAGCCAAAGTGATTTCTCTCTGCTTGGTATAGAGTGGCGGACCTACCTTGATGATAACTGGTTTGCACGCCTTGAGACCGAAGGCGCTGCAGGCGGAAGCAGTTCCGGATACATGCAGATTCTGGCAGGTGGAGGAGTCAGGCTTCCTCTGGCCACAAATCTGTTTGCAGGCGCTGAAGTATCCATCGGGGGCGGAGGCGGAGGCGGCGTTGATTCGGGTGGAGGCCTTCTTTTGGATGCCTCGGCCGGTGTACAATATTTTTTTACCCCGCACCTCTTTGCCGATCTCTCGGGCGGTTACCTGAAGTCCACAACCGGCTCTTTTGAAGCGAACAGTGTTGCTTTCAAGATTGGATACCAATCAGGAGGAAAAAGCACGGCCGAACTGCATTCGTATGATCACACGGCTTTTGAGCCGGCCTACCTGCGCATTCGTACGGTCAATCAGACCTACTTCAAAGCTGCTGATAACTGGCGCAGCCACCATGCCGACCAGAACGTCAATAATCTGGGTGTTCAAATTGATTACTTCCTCAACCGCGACTGGTATGTAACCGGTCAGGCTCTGGCGGCATACAGCGGCGGAGCCGGTGCCTATATGACCGGTCAGGTCGGCACGGGAACACGTAAAACCCTTGCCGGAAATCTCTTCCTTGATGCCGAGGGATTGATAGGTGCGGCCGGCGGTGGCGGTCTCGTACTGGGCTCAGGTCTGGTATGGCAGGGAAACATCGGACTCGGTTATGATTTCAACCCTTCACTTTCCGCACTGGTGAGTGCAGGACGGATGCAGGCAATCAATGGGGCGTTCAAAGCTAATGTGATCGGCCTTTCTTTGGGGTATCACGTCAAAAGTTATCTCGGAACAACGGAATGACACTGTGCGGAACTGCACTGAACTCTCTGACTATGGGTTTTGGGTTTTCCGGCAAAAAGCACCTACCTTGGGGGGCAAGGGGCTCGCTTTGACAATGTTTCATCCATAAATAGATGAGTTTTCCAATATCTTCCCGAAAAGCCATCATTACCGGACAGAATTACCCTTTACATACGCTCCTGTTCCTGGTAACGGTAATGACCACTCTCTGGGCAGGTGCGTCCTGGAGCGGGCATCCGGTACTCTTCAGCCCGGTGTTCCCCTTTCTTAACAATCTCTCGTCAGGCACTGTCTACTCATTCTCCCTGCTCCTGTTTTTAAGCGTCCATGAATTCGGTCATTTTTTTGCTGCATTCTATCACAGGGTCCACGCTACCCTCCCCTACTATATTCCCGTACCGCCCCTGCCCTCCCTGCTCAGTCTTGGGACCATGGGGGCAGTGATAAAAATCAGGGACCGCATTCCGGGGACAAACGCACTGTTCGATATCGGCATCGCCGGTCCCATAAGCGGTTTTATCGTCTCAGTCGGGCTACTTCTCTTCGGATTCATGACTCTACCTCCGGCAGAGTTCATCTATACCATTCACCCTGAATATCAAACATCCGGCGGTCTGCTGACCCTGGAACCTGAAGGAAGTCTCACGCTTGGAAAAAACCTCCTCTGGATCATCCTGGAAAAGAGTATTGCTCCGAAAAACCTCCCGCCGATGACCGAGATGTATCACTACCCGTTCCTCTTCACCGGATGGCTGGGCTCACTCGTCACTGCGCTTAATCTGCTCCCGGTAGGTCAGCTCGACGGCGGTCACGTTATCTACGCCATGTTCGGAAGAAAAGGTCATGCAAGGGCGGCAAAGGGCTTCCTCATCTTTATAACGATCCTCGGCCTGCCGTCATTGTTTGAACTCCTGCTCGCACTGTTTAATAAGCCGACTGCCGTGTCACTGATTCCGGAACTGCTTCGCCACTGGTCATGGCCGGGATGGCTGCTCTGGGCCTTTATCCTTTCACGCTTCATAGGCCTGAATCATCCACCAACCGGGCATGACCATCCCCTGTCAACACCAAGAAAGGTTTTCGGATGGGCAGCCATTACGATTTTTGTTCTGACCTTTACTCCGGTACCGTTCGGATTAACCTGAAGCGCTATTGCGATGAGCAGTGAACCAAAAGAGGCTATGAATTTCCGGATCAACTGCCGGGGACAATTGCTGGATTTGTCTGACAGGCCGAAAATCATGGGTATCCTCAATACCACTCCAGACTCATTTTTTGACGGAGGAACGTTCAACAAAAACAGAGGCAGTATCGATCTTGACCAGGCACTTGATCATGCACTCGGAATGATCCGTGCCGGCGCTTCGATTATAGACATCGGCGGTGAATCGTCGCGGCCGGGTGCCGATAAAATTTCAGCAAAAGAAGAGATCGAACGCACTCTGCCGCTTATTGAACTGCTGCAAAGAAAAACCGACGTTGTGATCTCCATAGACACCTATAAGGCTGAAGTTGCCGCAAAGGCTCTTCAGGGCGGAGCACATATAGTCAATGATATTTCCGCATTCACTTTTGACGCTGCTCTGCCCGAAGTCTGCAGCCGGTACCGTGCAGCGGTCATCCTTATGCATACACCAGTCAAACCCGAAACCATGCAATGGAGCACCGGAACCAGTTCCGACGGAAGCGATATTCTGAACAGGGTAAACCGCTTTCTGGCAAACTCAATTGCCATTGCTGAACGGCATGCAATCCATGACATCATCATTGATCCCGGGTTCGGGTTCGGCAAAAGCGTTGCGGAAAACTTCCAGCTGCTTAGCCAACTCAGCGCACTCTGTGCTCTTGAGAGGCCGATCCTTGCCGGACTTTCAAGGAAATCGTTTCTCGGTCATGCCATCACCCCACAGGGAGGGGAGATACCTCCACCGTCCGAAAGACTGCCGGCAACCATTGCGGCAGACACCATCGCGCTGATAAACGGGGCGAGCATCCTGAGGGTACATGATGTTGAAGCCGCCATGCAAAGCATGCTTATCGTGGAAGCGTTGAAGAAATTTTGAATGTTGGATGTTGGATTCTGAATTTTGAATTGGAATGTAGGGGCGCTCCTGCGTGTGCGCCCTGCTGAGGTATGATATTTCTCTTCGTCGTTGCTGTCCTTGTAGTCCTTGAAGTCCTTTTGCTCCTTTTCTTTTGAATAACACCTCCTGAAAACATTTTGAATTCTGGATTGGAAGAGGGGTTCTCCGGTATACCGTTTTTTTTCTTACCTTTATTATCTAATCCTGAATCGAGATCGCCAAACCCTCACCGTTCAGATGTATCTTTCGAAAATTGAACTTTTCGGCTTCAAGAGCTTTGCCCACAAGGTCAGAATAACCTTTGACAAGGGGCTTACGGCAATTGTTGGTCCCAACGGATGCGGCAAAACCAATGTCGTCGATGCGATGCGATGGGTGCTTGGCGAGCAGAAATCCTCCTTGCTCCGCTCTGCAAAGATGGAAAACATCATTTTCAACGGTTCCAAAAACCTCAAGCCCCTCAGCCTTACCGAAGTTTCAATCACCGTTGAGAACACAAGAAATGTCCTCCCGATAGAGTATACCGAAGTTACCGTCACTCGACGATTGTACCGCAGCGGCGAAAGCGAGTTCCTGTTAAATCAGGTTCCCTGCCGGCTCAAGGATATTCTTGACCTTTTCACCGATACCGGAATGGGCAGCGATGCGTATTCGGTCATTGAGCTGAAAATGATTGAGGAGATCATCAGCAACAAAAGCGAGGAACGACTTAAGCTGTTTGAGGAAGCTGCCGGTATAACCCGATATAAACAGCGTCGTAAACAAACCTTCAAACTGCTTGAAAGTGCCTCGCGCGATCTTGCCCGTGTGGACGATGTACTTGCGGAAGTTGAAAAAAAGGTGAGGAGCCTGAAGCTGCAGGTCAGAAAAGCCGAAAAGCTCAGGGAGCTGAAAAAAGAGATCAGGGAACTCGATCTGGCGCTCTCTTGGCTCGGCATGGAGGAACTCCGCGAAAAGCTGGAGCCGATGCAGCGAAAAATCAAAGAGGAGGAGCTTCTGCAGCATGAGTGTGCTGCAAAAATCGCCACAGAAGACAGCGCTGCCCAGGAGCGTGAACTGCTGCTGCTTCAGGAAGAGACTGCGCTCTCTGAAGCGCAGAAGTCGCTGAACGATCGGAATCAGAAAATTCATGAACTGGAAAAACAGCTTCTCCAGCATGAAGAGCATCAAAAAAGCCTTGCTTCAAGCATCATCCGAACTGCATCGATCATCAGCGAAAAAGAGCAGCACATCCGTGAACAGGACAAGCTCAAAAGCGATCTCCTGCAGCGCAAAGTTCCTTGTGAAGCTGCCTGTACTGAACTGCATGAGGCATTTAAAAGCCTGACCGATGATCATGACCAGCTCAATACAACGCTCCGCCGGGAGAGGGATGAACTTGCTCGTGAACGCAGACTGAGCGCAGAGCACCAGCAAGCCGATAACCAGCTCGCCCTCTCAAAACGAAGCCTTGAATCGAAAATAGAGCACCTGCGTTCATCGCTTGAGCGTCTTGAATCAAAAAAGCTGGCAACTCAGCAAAAGCTGGAAGAGTCCGGCACAATTGAGGTCAGGCTTTTGGAAGAGATCAACAGCAAACAGACTGAACTTACCGACGCAAAAAAATGCGAAACCCGGTTACTGGAAGAGAGGGAACATGTAAACGAGCGAATCGAAGAAAAAAGAGAGGCTCTACTCCTGCTCCGTGCCGAGCGTGATAAACTGCATAACCGTATACTGCTTGCCAATTCCGTACTCGACAACTTTGAAGGGATGCCCGAAGGATTGGCATTCCTTGAAAAAGAGAGAACCGGAAAAGCCGGTCTGGGCTGCATGTCCGATCTTCTGTCACTTGAGGGCCGCTACAGAAAGGCGGTCAATGCCGCGCTTGGTGAAAGCATGCACTATTATGTCTGCCGATCTCTCAATGAGGCTTGGGAGGGTATCGACAACCTGATGAAGTCAAACAGGGGCAAAGTCAACTTTCTCGTGCTGGAACTTATTACAGAATCCGAAGCTGTTGAATTTCCGAAAATCATCGGTGCCGAGAAAACGATCGAGGTAATCGAGTTTCCTCAGGAACTGCATGCGGCACTTCGGCTTGTGTTAACAAAAAGTTATATCGTTGAGGACTTCCGGACAGCAGAAAGCCTCGCCCTGCAGTATCATGACTGCTCCTTTGTCACGCTTGCAGGAGAAAAATTCACCGGAAACGGCGTGCTTTTAGGCGGAAGTTCAAAAGAAAGCGAGGGGTTGCGGTTAGGTAAAAAAGCCGAACGTGATCAGCTTCAGGAAGAGTTCACCATGGCAGAGCGGACTATCATGGAAGGCGAACAAAGACTCCTGCAACTGCGCCAGGAGCTTGCATCAATAAAAACCGTCGAACAACGGCGCGAGATTGTGCGACTCGAATTGGAACTCGGAACGCTTGAAAAGAGGCAGGCACGACTCGATGCCGAAAAAAACGGTATGATAGAGGAAACAGCAGAAGCCGGTCGTGAAATTGAAGGGTTGAATGTGCAGAAAAAAAGCTGCGAAGCCGAACTGAACAGGCTCCTTCCGGTTATCAGTGAGAGTTCGTCGAAGGGAGTGATGGTCAGGGATAAAATCCGGAAGCTGCAGGAAAACCTTGCTACGCTTGAAACCCGTTATCATGAGTTCGGCCGGGAGGTCCAGGCACGCCAGAGCCGTTACAAGGACGGCCTCCTTGAACTTGAAAAACTCAGAATCAACCTGGCATCTACCGATGAAAAACTTCTGCTACTGCACCAGGAGATCAGGAAACTCGGCGCTGAGAAGGATACGGCAGAACAACAGAGAAACCTGCGGGCTGAC
>Ga0326726_10001974_pt1 | contig 19061 bp, 15 predicted proteins | sample MHFenrmetagenome_2_FD_207603 | JGI IMG/M metagenome (GOLD analysis project Ga0326726, IMG submission 207603) | Lab enriched peat soil microbial communities from Michigan Hollow, Ithaca, NY, United States - MHF15MN | ecosystem: Environmental > Terrestrial > Soil > Wetlands > Peat | place: USA... | reverse complement strand
TCGTCTCGGCTAAGATCGTGGCCCAACAGGAGTCGTTGTCGGCCAAACGAACCGCCTATCGCGGGCTTCATTGGCGCTCCTGGGCCTGCGGCATCCTCGCCGGATTGTTTCTGCTGGTGATCCGCAACCTGATTGCAGGCTACCTTAACCTGCCCGGTCCCCTCCCTGTGACCTTGATGGCCATCGGAGCGGTTTTCTACGTTCCACTCGGAAGCCGGCGGGGCTATTTGCAGGGCGCCTGCAGCTTCCGCCGTCTGGCGCTCAATGTCGTGGCGGAGGGAATTGTACGGCTGGGCGGATCTCTGCTGGCCATTAAGTTGGGTTACGGCGCCACGGGTGTAATCGGCGCCAACGTGGCCGCGGTGGTGATGGCGTATCTACTGGCCATTCCCGCGCCCTGGACTAAAGTTGTCTACCATCCGGAACCAATCTCGGTGGCTTTCCGGGAAGGATTGCAGGCCATTACTTTCTTTGTCGGCGCCGTAATCATCAACAATTTCGACATCGTGCTGGTGAAACATTTCTTTGCGCCGGCAGAGGCCGGTCTGTACGCCGCGGTGGCCCTGGTTGGACGTGTGATCTACGTCTTGTCCTGGTCGGTGGTGAGTGGCATGTTTCCGATTGCCGCGGGAACCCGCAGCCAGAAGCGGGACCACGGCGTGCTCGCGACGTCGCTGTTGCTGGTCCTTGGCATTGGATCTGCGATCACGATGGGGCTCTGGCTCGCTCCGGCGTGGATCTGGACGACCCTGTTCGGCGTGCGTTTCGGAATGGCCGGCGATCTTCCCTATTTGCTGACGCTTTACGCCGCCACGACCAGCGTTTACTCCCTCAGTATTGTGTTCATTGCGTACGAGATGTCCCATAAGATCGCCAACACGGCGTGGGTGCAGTTGGCTTTCAGCGGCGTCCTCATCGGCAGCATTTACAGGTATCATTCATCGCTCGAACAGGTGATCCGGGTGCAACTGGCGATGATGATGGTGCTGCTGGTGGTGGTGGCGGTTCCCTTCGTGTTCAACCTGCTTGCCGGTTCAGAAGCTATGCCAGGCACCCTCGGCTCCGGCGAATTGAAGACGATTCGGCGGGTTTCAGAGCACGAGGTGATGGCGGAGTTTCTGAAGACTGACTTTCACAAGCCTGAATTCAGCAAGTACCAGCAGAGTCTGGGCGGAATCGTGACCACGCCAAATCTCGGCGATGTGGTGGAGAATGCGGTGCGACGGGCCCTGCTGTTCGTGCGACATGGCGCCTTGTGGAGAGAGCTTCCATCGGGGACGCAGTGGTTCGAGGTGGAGATTGAAAGGGCGGATCTGGAGCGGATTCGCGTATTTCCGCGGGCACAATGGCGCAGGTTGGCGCGGGGTAATTTTGGTCTTACCGAAGTGGCACAGCGGATTGCTTCGGGCGAGTGCACTGGCTTTGCCGACGAAGCCTTCCTCTTGAAAATTCAGCAGCTGCGCACTCGATTGGAGCAGGGCTGGCAGGCCGGCGCCATACTTCTGATCGGGCTGGACCAGCGCGGGTCCTTCACTCTTCTGGATGGCAACCACCGGATGGTGGCGGCGCTGCTGGCGTCACCGGAGGCCCTGACCAGGTTTCGTTTCTTCTGCGCCCTGTCTCCTCGCATGAGCGAGTGCTGTTGGTACGAGACTAACGTTACAACTCTGGCGCGCTATGGGACCAACATGGTCAGGTATCTGGTCCACGATCCTAAGGAAGAGCTGGAGCGGCTGTTGCAAGGTTTTGACTGAAATAAGATGACAGCGTCTTACCACACCCCTTTGTCATTTCCCGTAAAGCGATACGCGAGGAACGCAGAAATAGCCAGCGGCGGCAACAGAGGTAACCGGTACAGGGCCCGGAAATCGGCGTGCCGGCCAGCGTTCAGCAATTGGGAGCCAAAGAGGCCCGCCGCCGGTCCCTTGGAGACGCGCAAGAACTTGCCGCCCAGATGCACCCGCAGACGGGGAGAAGGCACCGCCGCGAGCACCTCGCGCGGTATTTCAAGCTGGCCACCGTAGGAATTCACATATTCCACAATCAGCAGCAGGAAAGTGGCCACGCCCGGCCAGATGCCGCCCAAGTCGGCCGCCCGGCGAAGCTCCGAGAAGTCGATAGCGCGGTCATTGAGCAGAGCCGCAAAATCCGTCATATCGCACAGCCTGAAATAGAGATGGCGATACATCCGCTGCAAGGTGGAAATGAGAACGCGCTCTTCGGGCGCGGGCACGCGGAAGCTGTGGCCGCCGACGGTCCGGGTTACGCTGCGCTCCAGCACGCGACGAGCCAATGCTTTCTGCTCCCCGGTCTGCCCCAGATAGCGTACGTGGATTTCAACCAGCTCCGGCAAATCGGGCAGCTTGAAATTCCACTTGTTGGCCAGGCGATCTCCCCAACTCCGGGTCTCCTGTACCGCATCAAACTGCTGAGCCATGACCCGCAGGACCGTGCTCTCGTCGCCGTCAGTATAAAGATCAAGATCGGACCCGAGGTCTGGCCAGTGATCGAGGGACTTTATCACTGCCACTTGCGCCCCCGCCGCCTCCAGGGCGGCGCAGATGGGGACAAGGTTCTTCACCGCATGGGCGATGCGGGCACCTTCGTGCGCCAGGGTACTTTCACACCAGGACCGAATCCGGTCATGGCCGGGAAGCGCGGATGCAGACCGCTGCAGTGCTTCCAAAGCGCGCACCGTCACGTGATGAGCATCGGCAAGGCAGAGAAAGTCAGCGAGTTCCACCGCGCTCAGGTCGGAGACCCGTTGCAACAGGGGATAGAGGTTGGCCGGATTCTCAGGGTACGGCCCGTGGTCATCCTGCTGCCCGGGGAAGACCAGACGTGAGAGGATATCCACGTTTTGGGCTGTTCGAGAGTTGTCAGAGGGCATGGATATGTTGGAAAATCGTCAGTCTTTGATGTAGCGAGTACCGTCTGGGGTTGGTTACCAGCCCGGACGCCGCTCCTAATCAGGCGAATCGGCAGCCAACATATTCGCCTCGCTCGTCATCCAAGAGCGATACGAGGGGGAACTGTGGTTGCAAGCGCGATTCTGGTAGTCGGCACCCGGTCACTATTAAGCCCAGCGGGCGACGAATCCTTCTCTGGAGACGGCGCGGAGCCGCCCGCAAGTCCCATTGCAGGGCTGGAAATACTTGGACAATCCATTGTCGAACACACCATCACCCGCCTGCATAGTGCTGGCATAAGTGCGGTGTCGATAGTCCGCGAAGGGGGGTTTTCCCTTACGGCTGGCCGTCGTTTCGTTCCTGACGTTCTGATGAAGCAGGCCCGAAAGGGCTTCGAAAGGGTTCTGCTGATCAGGCTGGGCGCCTACGCGGAAGTTGATATCGCGGACCTGCTCCGGTTTCATGGCGACGCGGACGCTGCTGTGACTCGGGTGTGCGATGCCTCCGGGCCCCTGGATTTTTGGGTCCTGGACTCCACTCCCGGAAGGCGCAGCAGGCTGAATCTCGACTCGCCCTCGGACTTCAACCCACCGTCGGACTATCTCACCCGGGGCTATGTGAATCGCCTGGCGGATGCCCACGATCTCCGGCGCCTGGTGGTGGACGCCTTCCAGGGACGCTGTGCCGTCAAGCCACGCGGACGAGAAGTAAAGCCGGGAGTCTGGATCGATGACGGCGCCCGCGTTCATCACTCGGCGCGCGTCGTTGCTCCCGCCTATATTGGACGTGGCACCAGGGTGCGGGCGGCCGCGCTGATTACCCGCTTCAGCAATCTGGAACGCCGTTGCCTGGTGGATTACGGCACTGCCATTGAAGACTCTTCGGTTCTGCCCTATACCCACGTGGGCAGGGGACTGGACGTGGCCCACGCCGTAGTTGAAGGAAGCCGGCTGGTGAATCTGTCGCGCAACGTGGCGCTCACCATCAGGGACGCGAACCTCATTGGCCCCACCGTCTCCCGCCGACATTGGTTTGGATACGGCGGCAAGAAGGCTGGAGTTGCTGCTCCCATCACCGAGACGTTTGAGATCGAGCCTGTTCCTCACGTGGCCCTGCGGCCGCGCGCGGCTCTCCGAATACTGTCCAAAGGTGAAGTATGAAAAATGCGGCTTTGGCGAGCGCGAGAACTCTGCTGGTCGTGCATCGGTCGGGCTTGGAGAAACTATGAGAATCTTTGACGGGCTTGTGTGGTCGCGGGCGACTCACCGGCGTGACGGCATCCGCAGTATGGCCGCTCGCCTGGTGGCCGGCTCGCTGGTGCTGGCGGTCCTGGCTTCCAGTAGCGCGTTGGCGCTTCCCGGGCCGCAAGAGACGAGCCCCGATCAGTCGCGCCCCGAAGGAGCTGCAAACGGCTCGACGCAAGCGCCGGCTGCTGCCCAGTCTGGCGTGGAGCCATTGCCAGACAGTCCCGGCGCCGGAAGACCGCAAGACGCTCAAAACGCCGCAGGCCAAACCGGTGCGGCCCAGTCGCTTCCGCAATCGCAGAAAGACGGAAACCAGAAGCCGGTAGGCACCGCTGCCGCAGAGACCGCGACCACCACGGGCTTCGCAGCATCGAAGCCGGCGGGTGCGGCACTGGCGCCCGCGAAACAGAAGCGCGCACGGACCATCTTGATCAGCGTGGGCGCAATCGCAGGGGCAGCCGTCGCCCTGGGACTGGTCATGGCACTGTCAAAAGGAACTCCCAGCAAGCCGCCTGGCAGCCAGTAGCAGCAGATCGAGAAGAACTCTACAATCGGGCCGACCGTCCATCATTGACCCGTTCCATGACTGACCCATCAGGAAACCGGCGGCCCGTGCTGGTGAGTTTCTCTGGAATCGATGGTGCCGGCAAGAGTACGCAGATCGAAACCCTTCACAGCCGCTTGAGTGCTGCCGGCCTTCAAGTCCAACGGCTTGCCTTCTGGGACGACGTCGCAGTGCTGAGGCGCTTTCGCGAATTTTCGCGAAGCGCGCTGCTCAAGGGAGACGCCGGCATTGGCGCCCCCGCTAAGCCGGTAAACCGCCGCGATAAAAATGTCCAGACCTGGTACATGAACGCTTTCCGTTTCTTCCTGTATTCACTCGATGCTGCGTGGCTCAGCGTCGTAGTGAGAAAAGCCATTCTGTCCCATGCTGATGTGGTTATCTTTGACCGATATCTTTACGATGAACTTGCGAACCTGCCGTTGCGCTCTCGCCTCACCCGCTCCTATGTTCGCCTGATGCTGAAGTTCGTTCCTCAGCCGGATGTTGCGTACCTGCTCGATGCGGACCCAGTCCAGGCGCGCCAACGAAAGCCGGAGTATCCGCTGGAGTTTGTCCAAAGCAACCGGACAGCGTACCTGGCTCTGAGCGAACTCTCCGGCAGCATAACGGTGATCGCTCCGGGCACGCCGGACGAGGTTGCAGGCAACGTGATCCAACCGATAGAGAAGAAACTGTGTGGGTCGGACACTCTTGTCCGACGCCTTTGATCTTGATCTTGATTTTGATTTTGACCTGGTGTCCGAGTCTTCGCGCTGGACGTTTGACCTGGTGTCCGTGGTTTTGACCTTGATTTTGAACTTAACTAGCGGATGGTTATCTTCGCTACGGTTGAAGCCTGGGTCGATGCAGAAGTTGCAATGACTCTTATGCTGTAGGAGCCGGGAACGATTTCAGCCGAACCCTCAGCCGCGCCCGGGATACCGCCGCAGGAGCTGACGAGCATTACGCACGCGATCAAGCCGGCGAGAACCAGGCCTTGCAGAATACGCTTCCTGTCGATTTGACCAAGCACCAGCACCCCAACAATCCCCATGCTGTAACCGAACAGGGAGCCCCGGTGTGGCGGCCTGGGCGAACGCTCGGGGTGGTGTGCAGGACGGACAACGGAGACTCTAAGAACGGAAGTCGAGGCTTTTGAGCCCGGTGTAATCACGGCCGGTGAGAAGGTACACGACATCGCAGCTGGGAGATCGGAGCATGAGAGTGAGATGGGGTCCGTGGATCCTGACCGTGCCGTTACCGTGATCCGCGGACTTCCCGACTGCCCGTCCACGATAGTGACTGACGATGGGGAGGCGCTAAGCGCAATGGCCCGGGCAGTCACCGGCGGCGCCGTCGAAGTCGTCGGAGGAGTCGTTGGAACGGTCTCCGTAGGCGTTGGAGGCGGCGCCGGAGTTGCGTCGCATTGTGGTGCATAGGGTACGGGTGCGGAAATCTGGTTTTTCAGGTTCGGCTTTCCGATGGCCTGCACAAACAATTTGTAGTTCCCGGCGGCGAGGGAGTAGCCGCACATATCGAGGGCATAGGTGCCGGTGGCCTGGTCTGCGAGCGGCATGAGACTCTGGCCATCGGAACTGACATAGACCGTGTAGTGATCGATGGTGTCTTCACTCCCCGTGATCTTCCACTGCAGCGAGTTGCCGGTGAGGGTCGCCGAGACGCCCACGCAGTTGTCAATCCCGGATTCGATCTCCGTTCCTTCTTCGTAGTCATTCCACGTGACCAGCTGCATGGCCGCGAGTTGATTGGTCGAGTTGTAAAAGCTGTTGATCTTTGAAAACGTCTGCAGCCAGGTCTGTCCGCATCTCTGGTCCATGATGCGGTTCAGTCCCCAGGAAGCCAGTTTGTCGTTGAATCCTTTATAAGACGCGCCCCAGGTTTCCTTGCCCAGGGCGGCCATTCCGGTCTTGTAAAAACTCGTCAGGTAGCTCATTCCGTAGTCGGTGCTGTTACCGATGTCCCAGGAATAAGCGCCATCGCTCTCACCATGGCTGAAGCCCCGGCTATGCTGAAAGAGGAACAAAGGATTGCTGGCCATTGCCGCTTTGGCCGCACTCCAATCAACTGTGTAGTAGAGGTCGATATCGAAGTTGGTTACGACGGGGCGGCCATCCACTCTTAAGTATGCGGGTGAAGGGAAATAGGTCTGCTCGACATACTGCAAATCATGCACCAGGGCGTGCTGAGGATCGCAGCCTGAGCAGGAGTTCCAACGAATGGCGCCGTTGTCCACCATGATGGCGAAGGTGAAGCCGGGATGGGTCTCAGCTTCCTGCATCACCAGTTTGGCTGCCCGGTCGATCGCGTTGTTCGGTCCGTACCAGACCATGACAACTCCGTCGATGCCGCGGCTGATCATATCTGAGATTTGGCGCTTGACCTGGGCCGGGTCAGTCGAGCTGTAACCGACATTCATATGGCTGGATTGGCCGAACCATAGCACCAGATGAGCGAAGACCTTGGTCTGGGCCGCGGGGTAGAGCAGGGAATGAGTGTCCAGCTTGCTTACCGTGGTTGCGCCCAGGTTTCCGTTCGCTTGCGTGACAAAACCGCCGGCTGCACTGGTGTTGTTGCTGGTCTCGGCGGCAAGTGTAGTGGTCGGCGTGATCACCAAGTTGCCAGCACGGCCGGCAAGCGGAAAAATCAGGACCGCTGCAATGACGGACAAGCGGATGCGGCGCGTTACCTTCAAAGATAACCCTTAACGCGATCGAATTACTGCTCGACCTTAGGTCGGCTTGAAGGAATCTTATCCAGCACTCGCAGGTTAGGCATGTTACGGACGGCGTTGGCCTTCGAGATGACGCGGATTGCAACTGCAGGTTACCGTTGGCTCGTGGGTGCCCCACCCCTCGTCTCTCCGTTTCTTGGAGAGACAGGGGGGAAGATGTCGGATTGAACTGGATAACTTCGGGGCGTGGAGGGTTACTCCAAAAACTCAGACACCGTTTCTTCTTACCAATAAGTGAAGTGCAGCTTGTCTACGTAAACGGTGTAAGGCGTTTGCTTGTAGTTCCCGTCCATCTGGATGTTGAGCGTAATGCCGTGCCATCCGGCCGGAGCCGAATGTTGTCCGTAGTAGCGGTTGACCGCCTTAGCGACGCCATTAAGCGTAATCGACTGGTAGAAAAGTTGGTTGTCCGAGGTGCGTTGTACTTGAATGACCACGTGGTTCCAGGCGTTGTTTACCGGATTGCAGGCAATCCCGGTGGCCACCCACTTGTTGTTCACGTTGTCCCAGATGTCCCATTCATGGCCGCCGGCGATGCGGCACTGGTTCCCAAATATGAAAGCCATCCCGCTGAAATATTGGCTGACGTCAAACTCCAGGACTTGGGAGGCTGGCAGGTTGTCGGAAAAAAACCAGGCATCATAAATAAAGTTCCTGAGATTCGGAACCAGGGTGTGATTGTTATCGGGAAGCCCCTGGGTAGAGCCCTGGCCAATGACAGGGTTGCTCCAAAGAACGTCGGAATAAGGCACGGTGCCGCCGATGTCAAACTGGGTCGCGCCGCCGGTCTGAGTCATCCTCCAGGTCACCTGCGGACTGCACGACGAACAAATGGCATAGTCTGGCGCCAGTTCTCCCCATCCCTTCCAGCCGCCGCTGGCTTGAATGTTGTACAGCGTGGTCCCACCCACCTGGATCGTGACGGGAGTAAACGAGGCGCCTCCGCAGTAGTCCCACTCTTGCACCACGGTGTTGTAAGTGCCGGGACTCAGGGACAAAGTGGTGTTGAGGCTGGCTCCCTGTACCGTGTACACCAGCTTGTCGGCTAAGGGCGCGGTGTAGATTCCCATCGAGGCCACGCCCTTGGCGCATGTCGAAGTCGTTGCCGTCGCAGTGAAACGCACGGGAGAGCCAACCGTGCTGTTGTTCGCGGGCGAACTCACCCAGACTCCGGTTTGTGCGCCTACGGTAATCGGGACGGTGGTGAAACTCGAGCCACCACAGTAGTCCCACTCTTGTACCACGGTCTTGTAGGCTCCGGGAGCCAGAGTCAATGTCGTGTTCAGACTGGTTCCGTTGGCTACGTAAGTCAACTTGTTGTTGATGTAAACGCCCATGGATGCCACACCTTTGGCACAGCTCGAACTGGCGCTGGCGACGAAACTCACCGGCGAGCCAACCGTGGCGCCACTTACAGGGCTGCTTACCGTGACTCCTGCCCGGGCGGTTGTGGCCACGCCCGCAATCAGGCAGACGTACACGCAGAGACTTCTCATGCCAGGTTGCATCTCCAGGATTTATCTGTTTGACTCTCGCGAAGTGGGCGCCACAAAACCGGCTAATTAATGCGAATTTTATAAACCGCGGAGTTCGGGCACAAGAATAAAAGCCAGATTGGCACACCGGAAGTACATCAGGCCCTGATGACCGCATGGGTCGGACACTCTTGTCCGCCGCTTTTGACTTGCTTTGAAGTGCGGTCTTGAGTTTTTGCAGGTACCGACGTGGCTGATGAAAAAGTGAAACTCTCAGCCCAGAAAATCAAGGTCAAAGGCGTCGGACAGGAGTGTCCGACCCACACAAACTAGTCTGGTTGCGCGGTCTCACCCAGCGACGGCGGTAGCACCATTAGGTCCGGGTGCTCCTGGTCGCGCCAATAAACTTGAAAGCATTCTCCGTGTTGCTGTGGCACCCACGTCGTGCCGTTCTCGTAGAAAATCTTTCGCGGGAACAACGCCCAGCCCAGGATTGAATCGCCGCCTTGCAGGTACGAATCTTTTTCTACCGTCTGCTCGCCTCCGGCTGCGATGGGGCCTGACCCGGGCCAATTGGCGTCGAAGGGACGGTGGAGGTATTGCGGCGCCAGGAAATGCTCCGAGGTCAGGATCCACTGCTTGATCGGCTTTCCACTGGTGTTTTTCACCCGGACTGAGTATTTGCCCGGCGTGTTCCAGAAATTTGCAGAGATGAATTGGAGCGGACACGAACGGGCCGGTGGTTCGTAGATGGTGAATGTGCTCATCATGCCTGCTTCCATGTGGTCGGCCACATGACAATGGAACATCCATACTCCGGGGTTGTCGGCCACCATATCTACCGAGAGCGTGCTGGCAGGAAGCAGCTCCACGACGTCCATGTGGCGGAGCGGGTCGCTCACCGTCATCCCGTGCCAGTGCGGGGTGTGCAGGTCCTTCTCGTTGCCCATGCCCATCAAATGCCAGCGGACCTTCTCCCCTTTTTTCATCACCAGGCCCGGCAGGTTTCCGAAGACGTACCCGTTGATGGCATGGAACATTCCCGCGTCTTGTCCGTGAAGTTCGTCGAAGATCATGAATAAGGTGACAAATTCCCGGTCCACATCTTTGGGACTGCCGTCGGGCTTTGCCTTTCCTTTGGCGGTGATGATGATAGGCCCCATGAGGCCGGCGTTTATTTCCGTGAGTCCCGCCGAATGCGGGTGGTACCACCAGACTACGGAGCTGAGCTGGCCCGGTCCCGGCCCGCTGCCGGCGTCGGCGAACCAGTGGTAGGTGAAGCGCGCGTTGGGAGAAACCAGCGAACCGCGTCCTGCGGGCACATAGTAAGCGCCTTCGTTGTCCTTGTCATAGCGCAAACCGTGAGGATGAATACCGTGAGAGCTGCGGCTGCGGTTGAGGAAGTCCACGACGATCTCATCGCCTACTTCGCCGCGAATGATGGGCCCCAGAATTCCCAACCATTCGGGCTGGGGCTTGCGAACTCTAAAAGTGGCGTCGGTGTATTCGATGTAGCGGACCTTCTGCCACTTGGTCTGCTTCGCCCAGGGCTGCGGAATGGGACGGCCCTCCACCAGGTTCAACCCGCTGGGCGTGTAGTCCCAGGTGACGTCTTCCGCCGCGATGTAGTAATGACGGGTGACGGCAAGAGCAGGGGACGCCAGGAAGAGAAGCAAAATTGCGAGCGACCACCAGGGCACAATCCTCATGACTCCATTATCCCTGAATTGCCGCTCGCGGCGGCGGTGGACTCAAGGCACATGGTCCATGTAGCAGGGCATCGTATCGGGCTGCGCCGGTGGAGTGGGCGGCGTCATCCAGGGAGCATTCGCAAAATCGAAGAACTCGCTCATATCGAACTGGGCGGCGTCGCGCTGAGTGAGCGGAGCAAGGCCGAAACGGGTTTCGATCAACTTGAGGATCGCGGTGTAATCAGCGGGCGTGTGGGAAACGTAGTTCTTCTTTGAAAACGGCGAAATAACGATCAGTGGCACGCGATACCCCGTGTATACGAAATCACAGGTGGGGCCGGTCGTTGTAGTGCAGATGTCGCCGGGCAGCAGGTCAATGCTGGTGCTGGGCTTTATTCCATCTGGACTGGGCATGGGAGTTGGAGGCACGTGGTCATAGAATCCACCACCTTCGTCCCAGGTAAGAACGAACACCGAGTCTTTCCAGTAGGGACTCTTCATCAAAGCATTAATGAGGGTTGCCACATAAGCCGATCCCGTCTGGATCCTGCCCGACGGTGCCGCCGGATCCACGCCGGCGTGCTCGTCCAGGCCGGCGGCAAACCCCGGATCAATTTCCACCACAGACGGCAGGTTTCCGGTGGTCAAGTCAGTCAGGAACTGCGACGCGGGTGCGAAGTGATCGAGATGGCTACTGGCAAAGGTGTACATGCCCAACTCCGTCCCATTTCCCAGGGGCACGTTCTGGTCATCGGTCACATAAACCCGCCAGGACACTGGTTTGTCATTCAAGGCTTCGAAAATGGTTTTGTTGGGAAGGTGAATGGGGGGCAGGGGATAGGCCCGGCCGGCCGAGGTTGCCGCCATCAGATACATACGGTTGGGCTGGGTGCGGGTCATGGCCGGCGAAAACCAGCGGTCCGAGGTGCCAAACTTAGATGCCATGAAGTAGTAGTAGGGAAGGTCGGTCGCATCGTAATAGCCCATCGCCCGGATCCCATTGATGTCGTTGAATATCGGATTTCCCGTTCGGGCATCATGCCCTGCGGTGCGGACCCATCCATCCATGGTCGCCGTTCCGGAGAGCGGGCTGTTCATGTTCCAGTCCACGTGCGACTCGTTCCAGGAAGGACTGGGGTTCTCAACGCACTGGGAAAGCATGTGAAACGAAGCGACCGCTGGACTGTTCACGCTGGTCTGGCAATCGTTGGGAGGAAAAGGTTCAGACAAGTTGGGATCGCAGCCCGGGCTGGTGGCAGCCGGTTGTGACGGGTTGTTGAACTGAGGCAGGCCGTCAAAGGGCTGGTCGGGAATACCGTTGGCTGCCCAGTACTCGCGCATGGCGCCGAAGTAGTGGTCGAGACTACGGTTCTCCTGCATCATAAAAATAATGTGATTGATGGACTGCATAGTGGCAACGAAAGTTGCCGTGGCGGTCTCCGCCGAGGTTAGCGTGACCGTGCATCCAGCAGTGCCGCTGCACGCGCCGCTCCAGCCGTTGAACGTATAGCTGGTGCCGGGTGTGGCCGTAAGTGTGACTTGGGTCCCCGAGGCGAAGTTCGCGCTGCAGGTGGTGGGGCAGTTAATGCCGGAGGGAGTGCTGGTTACAGTTCCCGTCCCCGAGCCGGCAGAGGTCACCGTCAATTGGACCCCGGAGCCTGGACCGGGACCGGGACTGCCCCCGCTCACCAACCCGCGGCAACCTGCCAAAAAAACCAAGCCCAGCACAAGCCCTGCTCCTGGGAGCAGCCTACGCGAAGCCGCCATGGACTTTCCCCTCCAGAATTGCACTTTGGATGAGAAATCATGGGGATAGGTTGTAGGGGTGAAAGCCCGCCTTCCAGTCTGCGGGGCCAAAATCGGCCTTGGGCGGCCGGTCGGGGCCGCCGGCCTCTTAAGTGATTTCAGGTACTTACAGTGGCCCGTTCGCCGAAACCCTGGCGACGGCTACGCCGGCCGCTGCATCGGGTACGGAAAACCCATAAAAACTGTCCACTGCCTCGGAAACAGTGGCAAAGATCTCAAACAGGCGATCGACACGCGTCAGTTCCAGAATGACAGCTGAAGCGGGCGGGATAGCGGCGAGTTTCAAGTCGCCATTCTGCTTCATGGCTTGTTCCATGCAATGCAGCAACATGTCCACGCCAGCGCTGTCGATCTCGGTAACCTGGGAAAAATCAAACACGATGCAGGGCCGGTCCCCGGTGATGATCGGGGTAACGTCGCGGAGAAAGTCACGGACCTGTAATGACTTCAGTTGCAAAGGCAATTGTTTAACCGCCACGCGTCTCCGAGGTGTCATAGTTTCATCGACCTATTCAGGATGTATAGCCAGTTCAGCCCGCCCGACGAGACTGAGATGCTGATGCGGTCCGGGTTGATGCCCGAAGCCTTGAGGGTAGCGGCGTTTGGCCCGATTCGCAAGCACCTTTTTTGCGGCGCGACAGTAGAGTGAGGCGGCAAAAGCGCTGTCGTCTCCGATAGTATCCAGGCAGGTGAAGGCTTCCATAAAAATATCCCGAGTAAGGTTCTCCGCGGCTATTACATCTCCCGTAGCCCTCAGGCTCAGGGAGTAAACTCGTCTCGCGTGCGCCTGGAAGAGAGCAAAAAACGCCTGCCGTTCGCCTTCCTTCGCGCGTCCCCAGAGTGTGGTAGCCAAGTTCGTTCCCTCCAGATCGCCCCGCCCAATTTCCGGGCTTTCACAGCTTAGGTATGTTGCGCCGGGGGGTCTATCGGGTCATATCTGTACTCTCTCCTATGCCTTGCTGTACCAGCAAAGCATGGGGCATACGAATCCCTTTCCGCCTACACTTCGCGCTGTGCCTACGGGTTTTTCCGCGATGAAATTACCCACTAGACAGGATGGTGGCGCCGCCACCCGCTGGCTATTCTCTGCGCATGCTTCTAGTTTCCCGCTTGAAATCCCCCCAAGGCAGGCACCCGGCTTCTAATGGGAAAAAGGGCGCCTGCCTCTCGCCTTCAATTCAACAGATTAGCCTGACAGCTGGGAGAGGAAACACACGACGGTAAGGTCGGCATGATCCCGCAAAAAGCCACGGATGCTCGCGGACTTTCACGGATCAGAACTTCGAAAAAGCAAAAAGCAGATCCGTGTTAAGCCGCAAAGATCCGTGGCCGGTCTATCTTGCCACCTACTTCGGCTGAGGGACGATGCGCAGGTACGGCTTGGGCGACTTCCAGCCTCCAGGATATTTCTGTTGCGCTTCTTCGTTTGAAACCGATGGCAGGATGATGACTTCATCGCCCTGCTTCCAGTTCACCGGCGTCGCCACTTTGTGCTTGGCCGTAAGCTGCATCGAATCGAGGACCCGCAACACTTCGTCGAAGTTCCGTCCCGTGCTCATGGGATAGCTGAGCTGCAGCTTGATCTTCTTGTCCGGACCCACCACAAAGACGGTGCGCACGGTGGCGTTGTCCGCGGGGGTGCGCCCTTCGGACGTGTGCCCGCTCTCGGCGGGCAGCATGCCGTAGAGCTTGGCGATCTTGAGTTCGGGGTCGCCGATCATCGGGTAATTTACTTTATGGCCCTGGGTCTCCTCGATGTCCGCTGCCCATTTGCCGTGACTGCTTACCGGATCGACGCTGAGTCCGATAATTTTCGTGTTGCGTTTGGCGAATTCCGGCTGCAGTCCGGCCATGTAACCAAGCTCAGTGGTGCACACCGGGGTAAAATCTTTCGGATGCGAAAACAGGATGGCCCAGCCGTCACCGATCCATTCATGAAAGTGGATGGTACCTTGCGTGGTTTCGGCGGTAAAATCGGGCGCGGTGTCGTTAATGCGTGGAACACTGGAGGTAGTTTGAGTTGCAGGTGGAGTAATGGGCAACGCACTCATGGTTGTTCTCCTCAGTCGTTAATTTGACAATCCCGGAAGGCCGGGATTCTGATCTGCTCCCGCCGAGGCGCTCACAAACGGGCAAGAATCAAAAAAGAAACCCACCCGATTGGGGCCGGGTGGGTGTCGAAAATCCTGCGGCGCTACCCACACCCCGGCGTCGGTCTACAACAACACAGGACGACGAGTGTGAAGCGCTGTCGCATCAATGCATAGAATACGCGGCCCTGGAAATTCAGTCAAACCGCGCAGGTGTGGGGCGGACACTCCCGTCCGCCGCCTTTGATCTTGATTTTCGAGCTTTGTGACCGGTGACCACACAAGATCAAAGTCAACGGTGGCGGACAGGAGTGTCCGCTCCACACAACAGGCGCTACAATAAAATTGCCATGAGTTCGGACCTCCGCCGTTTTCCTTTCGTGCAACTCGATGTCTTTTCTTCGCGCCCCTTCGAAGGCAATTCGCTGGCGGTATTCCCCGACGGGCGCGGGCTCAGCGACCAGCACATGCAGGCAGTGGCGCGGGAGATGAATCTTTCCGAGACTACTTTCGTCCTGCCTCGTGATCCAGCCACCGAGCGGGAACGCGGCGTAAGAGTCCGCATCTTCACTGTCCAGGAAGAGTTGCCTTTCGCCGGGCATCCCACACTGGGCACCGCGTTTGCCTTACGGGGTTCGACTGGCGCCGGCGAAGTGGCCCTCGAACTGAACGCAGGCAGAGTGCCCGTCCGTTTCGAAGACAACGCGGGCCCGCCCGTCTTCGGTGAGATGACCCAGGTGGAACCCAAGTTCGGCCTGATCCACGATCGCGAAACCGTAGTGCGGGCGACCAGCTTGCGCGACGGCGACATCGACCCTTCACTGCCGATCCAGACGATTTCGACGGGCCTGACCTTCACCATTGTTCCACTGCGAGGACTGGACGTCATTCGCCGCCTGCAAGTGGACTTGGCGAGGTCCAGCGAGTATTTGCGGCAAACCGGAGGCGGCAAATTTTTTTATTTCGTGACTCGTGAAACCGTCGATCACGCCGCCCGCCTGCACGCTCGCATGCTGTTCTACGGCGGTGAAGACCCGGCCACCGGTTCCGCTGCCGGTTGCGCTACTGCCTGGATGGTGGCTCACGGCGTCGCTCAGCCCGACGAACGGGTGCTGATCGAACAAGGGCTCGAAATGCTCCGGCCGAGCCGGATTTTTGTGCGCGCCTCGCGCCTGGATAACCGAGTGGTTAACGTTCGCGTGGGAGGAAATGCTGTGGAAGTCCTGCGCGGGGAAGTCTCTTTCTGAAGTGCCTCGCTGCAATAGCCGCGAAAAAATCCGCGCATGCACAAGCCCGAATCTTTTTCAATGGGGCTAATTTACCATTAGCATCGGTGCCACTTTACAGCCGGCCCTTCTGGCTTTAGGATTCTGTCTCGCTCTGAGTTCTCCATAACAAAAAAGTTTTGACCCTCTGGCGCCTTCATCACGGTCAGGTTGCCATCTTGGAAGCAGGAACAAAGCCGGAATGAAGCCGAAACGAACCATCCTTTGCGTTGACGATAACGAACAGTCTCTTTCCATCCGTAAGGTCATGCTCGAGACTCGCGGTTATCGCGTGATCACCTGCAACAACGGGGAAGAAGCTTTGGAGGTCTTTAAGAAAGGTGGCGTCGATCTGGTACTCACCGATCTGGTGATGCCCGGCGTGGATGGCAGCAAACTCATCGATGCCATCAAGACCCTCTCGCCGCAGACTCCCGCCATTTTGCTCTCCGGGAAAGTGCGGATCTATGATCGCGACACCCGGGCGGATGTCTTCCTGCCCAAAGGCATGTATGCGCCGGTGGAATTGCTGGAGCGCATTCGCCTGTTACTGGTGCGCAAACGCGGCCCTAAACGCGCTCAATCTCCAGGACCATCTGCCAACCGCGCCGGCGCTGCCTGAAGCGTTGTCCACCCGGAACCCATCTCCAGTAAGCCAGGACACCGACGGCACCCCTTCGACCAAGCAAATCCCGCATGCCGTGGCCTTCGTGTAATATCAATCAGTTGGAATGCCTGCCTTCATCGAAGCCGTTGAACTTCGCAAGACTTACCGCGTGGGCAAAATCGACGTGCCCGCGCTCCGGGGTATCTCCTTTAATGTGCAAAAGGGAGAATTTGTCAGCGTCGTAGGCCCTTCGGGCAGCGGCAAATCAACGCTTTTCTACCTGCTGGGTGGACTGACTCGTGCCGATTCAGGGCACGTGGTCATCGATGGAGACGACTTTGCGCAGCTCTCCGACGCCGAGCGTACCCGGCTGCGCAAACGCAAGATCGGATTCGTGTTTCAGAAATTCAACCTGCTGCCTACCCTGGATGCGCAATCGAACATTGATATCGCGGTGGACATCGCCGGCACGAATGGTGTTCGCGATGACACATACTTCAACAAGATCGTAGAACTGTTGGGACTGGAGAAGCGCCTGCCTCATCGGCCTTCCGAACTCTCCGGGGGCGAGCAGCAGCGGGTGGCGCTGGCCCGCGCGATGATCAACAAACCGGCCATCGTTTTGGCCGACGAGCCGACGGGTAATCTGGACTCCAAGAACTCCGAAATCGTGCTGGCCATGCTGCGGCATTCCAACCGGGAACTGGGCCAGACCGTGCTCATGATCACCCACAACCCGGAAGCGGCCAGCTATGGCGATCGCATCATTCATATGCGCGACGGCGAGATCGTTGCTCCAGAAAAAGACCCGCAGTGGACCGGCCACTCGTCATAGGTCTGAAGTCGCGGCATGAAGTGCACAGCCGTGCAGCACTTAGCCGCGGAGCGGCGCGAGAATGCAGCCCCGGGCGTACGCCCTGAGGTGAAACTAGCGATAACCAGTATGGATGACCTGCGAAAACCCATTCTGCCAGGCAAGGGGGCGTCGGATTATGAACGCTATCTGCGCACCGATGAACTGCTGGCCTTGCAGAAAGGCCCGGAAGAATTCCGGCACCCGGATGAGATGACCTTCATGGTGGTGCACCAGGCGTCAGAGCTGCTGCTGAAAGGCGTCGCCTGGGAACTGGAACGGGCCCGGGTCCTGATCGCCGATGGCGACTTTTTCAACTCCGCCCAGCTCCTGCGTCGTGGCAATCACATGCTGGAATACCCCATCTCCATGCTGCACGAACTGGAGACCATCACGCCCTACGACTACCACCTGATTCGCGCCGGCCTGGGACATGGCAGCGGTCTCGACTCCCCCGGTTTCCTTGGATTGCTGCACATCGGTCCCCGCCTGGGAGAAGCCTTTCAGTCTCAGTTGACCAGGCTCAACCTGACCGTGGACGAACTCTATCGGCGCCACGCGGAATTCTTCGGCCTGCACGACTTGGCCGAGCGTCTGCTGGATTTTGATGAACGCGTCCACCTGTTCCGCTTTCACCACCTCAAACTGGCCCAGCGCATCATTGGCGGCGGAGTGGTGGGTACCATGGGCACACCGGTGGAAGTCCTGCATCAGCGTATGGAGCACTTGTTCTACAAAGAACTGTGGGACGTGCGCAACCGCATCACGGCGCAAGCCATGCAAAAGGAACAGGATGATTAATGGCTGGGGTAGGGATGGCAAGGGGCGTCCGTCGTCGCCGGTCCGGCGTCATTGCTGCAATCTCGCCACCTGTTTATAATCACATTCGTCGAGCGGGAGTAGCTCAGTGGTAGAGCGCGACCTTGCCAAGGTCGAAGTCGCGGGTTCAAATCCCGTCTCCCGCTCCAGATTTCATGCCCCTTCTCTTCGAGAAGGGCGTTTTCTTTGTACCCGCACTTGTACCCGCTTGAGCATCTTGCCGAGGAACGCACCCTGCGCTTTTTTAGCCGCCTTCTTGGGGTGAGCGTACCGCTGGAGCATCTTAGCATCGCTCCATCGCAGCATGCGCTGAATGATCTTCGGATCGGTGCCGTGCTCGACCAAGAAAGTCGCGAGCCCGTGGCGCATGTTGTGCAGCCCGAACCGGGGGCAGCTATCAGTGATCACACCAGCCTTGATCCCAGCCGGACGGACGTAGTCCACCGAAAGCATGCTGCCCAGCCGGGGCTGTTTCCCGTTCATACGCTCCGAGGCGAACACGAAGTCATCGGCTCCGGCGTACATCGTTGCCTTACGCCACGCCTGCACAACCGCAGCCAACGCCCGGTGCATCTCCACATTGCCCCGCGAGGCTACGGACTTGGGCTTGCCGATCTGTCCGTCCACAAATCCCCTCTCAATTCGTATCGTTCCTGACTCAAAATTGAGATCGCTCCAGCGCAGGGCTAGAGCCTCGCTCGGTCGAAGCCCCGTCGCGCTGAGCAGCACTACGAGGCAGCGCACCAGCGGGGATTCGATCTGGTCGAGGATAGCGAACGCCTCTTGCGGGCTCACGGCGACAGCCTCGTAGGTAGACAAGCTCGACGCTCCCACATCTTTCACCGGGTCACAATCAGGTGGGATCAGCCCCTCAACGCGACCGTAGCGGTAGATGGCGGACAGAGTGTTGCGTAGCTTGGACTGCATGCCCGCGCTCTGCTTTCTCAGCCACTCTTTAATCTGCCGAGGCATGATGTCCTGCGCCACGCGGGAGTCAAAATGGCTC
>Ga0326726_10001973_pt1 | contig 19066 bp, 16 predicted proteins | sample MHFenrmetagenome_2_FD_207603 | JGI IMG/M metagenome (GOLD analysis project Ga0326726, IMG submission 207603) | Lab enriched peat soil microbial communities from Michigan Hollow, Ithaca, NY, United States - MHF15MN | ecosystem: Environmental > Terrestrial > Soil > Wetlands > Peat | place: USA... | reverse complement strand
CCGACGTGGTGGGGCTCAACTGCTCGGTCGGGCCGCAGGGCGTTCTCGAGGCGATCGAGCGGATGGCGCGCGTCACGAACCGCCCCCTCTCGGCCCAGCCCAACGCCGGCCTGCCGCGGCAGGTGGGCGACCGCAAGATGTACATGGCCTCGCCCGAGTACATGGGCGAGTACGCGAAGCGCCTGGTGGAGGCCGGGGTGCGGTTCGTCGGCGGCTGCTGCGGGACCACCCCCGAGCACATCAAGACCGTCGCGGCGTACGTGCAGAGCGTGTCGCCGCGGCAGGTCATCGCGGTGTCCGCCGAGCCCGTCGTGGCACCGACCGGGGTAGAGCCGGTGCCGCTGGCAGAGCGGTCGCGCTGGGGAAAGAAGCTCGCGACGGGAGCGTTTCTGACCACGGTGGAGATCGTGCCGCCGCGCGGGGTGGATCCGGAGGCGATGCTAGCCGCCGCACGACTCCTCAGGAATGCGGGAGTGGACGCGGTCAACGTTCCCGACGGGCCGCGCGCGCAGAGCCGGATGGGTGCGCTGATGTCGGCCCTGCTGATCGAGCGCGAGGTCGGCATCGAGACCGTGATCCACTACTGCTGCCGCGACCGCAACCTGCTCTCGATGCTCTCCGATCTGCTCGGGGCCGCGGCGCACCGGCTGCACAACCTGCTCGTCATCACGGGCGATCCGCCGAAGATGGGGCCGTACCCCGAGGCCACCGCGGTCTTCGACATCGACGCGATCGGCCTCACCAACCTGGTGCACCGGCTGAACCACGGCCTCGACCCCGGCGGCAATCCGATCGGGGCGCCGACCGCATTCGTGATCGGCGTGGGCGTGAACCCGGCGGCGGTGGACCTCGAACGGGAACTCAAGCGATTCGCCTGGAAAGTGGACGCGGGGGCGGAGTTCGCCGTGACGCAGCCGGTCTTCGACGCACACCAGCTCGAGACCTTCCTCGACCGCATCGAGGGCTTCCGCATTCCCATCGTCGCCGGAATCTGGCCGCTGGTTTCGCTCCGCAACGCCGAGTTCCTCGCCAACGAAGTGCCGGGCGTGTCGGTGCCGGACGACGTCATCGTGCGGATGCGGGGTGCCCAGGAGCGGGGGAAGGAGGCGGCCCTCGCCGAGGGCGTCGCCATCGCGCGCGAGATGCTGGAGCGCATCCGTCCCATGGTCCAGGGGGTTCAGGTCAGCGCTCCCTTCGGGCGGGCAAGCGTCGCTCTCGAGGTCTTCAAGTAGCGCAGCCGAGTGCAGAGTGTGGCAACCTGCGCCGCGGGGCCGCGGCGCTCCCCCCCGCTTGCTGTTTGCAGTATACTGTGGTACAACGACTTAGCTTGCGGTCAGGCCATCGGCACGGACATTGCCTTTTATCGCTACCGACCATCTTCTCGACGCCCCGAACCAGAGCGCGCGAGTCACTATGCGGCGACTCCGCCACGGCCGGCTTCACGATCTTCGAAGCGGTCATGGTCATACTCATCATCTTCGTGGTGGTGGCGAGCCTCATTCCGAAGGTCAGCTCGACCCTCGGCCATTCCCGCGTCAACCGCTCGGCGTACGTAATCGCGGCGGATTTTCTGCTCGCGCAGTCCATGGCTGCCCGCCAGCACTCCCCGGTGATGGTGCAGATCGTCAGCACCAGTGTGGACTCCCTCCTGGCTCTGCGGATCACCGACGTGGCGAGCGGCAAGGTGATGCGCACCGACTACTTCGACAAGAAGAACTCGGACTTCAAGCTGGCCGCCCTCTCGGCGACGCCGACGTCCGCGCAGGTGAGGCCGAACGGCACCGCCAGCGCCTCGATGGTCGTGACGGTGGGGCTCCTCACGGACTACTACCACAAAGTCCGCATCACCCTCGCCGGGCAGGTGCGAATCATCCAGTGAGGCGCGCCACGGCCGGCTTCACGCTGGTCGAGATCATGATGGCCGTCGTCATCTTCTCGGTGGTCATCCTGTCCCTGGTCGGGCTCTCGTTCCGCGTGGCGAAGAGCGGGACCCGCGCGACCGATCAGGCCCTCGCCATGGCGGTCCTGCTCTCGAAGGTGGACCTGGCGACGGCGACGGCCTTCGACAGCCTCGGCAATCTCGTCGGCTGCGACACGACCGCGAGCGGCGCGGTGAAGGTCATCGGGTGCACCGCCGTCACCAGCGTCTCGATCCGCCTGGACAGCATCCGGATCATCGTCCGGACGACGCTCCCGAACAACCGGCCCGACACGATCTGGATGGAACGCGCCAAGTGGCGCTTCGTCCCGCTGCGGTGAGCCGGTGACGGCCGTGACAGAGCGGACGCGCGGCTTCGTGCTGGCGGAGCTGCTCGTGGCACTGGTCATCGCCGCCATCATCGGGGTGGCGATGACGCAGCTGGTCATTTCGCAGTCGCGCTTCGCCGCGCTGCAGGGCGGGATCATCCAGGCGCGCGGCGGGGCGCGCGCCGCCCTGAACGTGCTGGCGACGGACTTGCGCATGGTCTCCGACAGCGGCCTGGTGGCGGCGGCCCCCGACTCGGTCACCGTCCGCATCCCGTACGCCTTCGGCGTCGCGTGCGGCCAGGTCTCCGGGAAGGTCACCGTCAGCCTCCTGCCGTCGGATTCCGCCATCTACCTGGGAGCGACGGCCAGCGGCTACGCGTGGCGCGATACGACCGGGAAGTTCGTGTTCGTGCAGCCGGCCACGGTCTCGAGCTCAGTCACCTCCAACTGTACGTCCACCCTGATCACCAACCCGCCGATCACGACCCTGAGCGCGACGGGGTGGACCGCCCTGGCGGTGGCTCTCCCCAACGACACGCGCCGGACGCCCCCCGGCCCGCCACAGGGCTCCCTCGTGTACCTTTACCAGTTGGTGCGATACGCCTTCGCCCCCTCGGGGCAACTGTCGGGCCGGGTCGGCCTGTGGCGCACGCTGGTTTCGACGGGCCAGCGCGACGAGCTGGTGGCCCCCTTCGATACGAGCGCGAGCTTCCAGTTCCTGGTCGGGAGCCGCCTGACGCCGCGCACGACGCCGCCGGTCGTGCTGGATTCGGTGCTCGGGCTGCGGATGGTGCTGGTGGCCGCGAGCGAGGCGGCGCCGGAGGGGCGCACCAAGCCGGAAACCTTCACCATTACGGCCAATGTGGTCTTTCAGAACCACCCGTAAAGGCGGCGCCGAGCGCGGGTTCGTGCTCGCCACCACGCTTCTGGTGACGACGCTTCTCACGGTCATGCTCGCCGCCTCGTTCCTCCTGGTCTCCGCCGAGCAGCGCACCACCGACAACTCGTTCGGCGCCGCGCGCGCGCTGGCGCTGGCCCAGGCGGGGCTCCAGAACTACTTCTCCCTCAACCGCGCATTATCCGACACCTCGACCTACGACTCCGTCCACGTCTCTCTGGCCAACGGCTACGCCGACGTCGTGGCGCAGCGGGTGCGGCCGAGCGGCGCCGCGTCGGGAAGCCCGCTCGCGCTGTTCGTCTTGCGCTCGACCGGTGTGTCGACGAGCCCGGTGATGGCCGGGCAGGTGCAGGGCTCCCGCACCGTCGCGCAGTTCGCCCAGCTCAACCCGAGTATCCTTCCAGCCCGCGCCGCCGTCGTGGCCCTGAACGGCGTCCAGGTGACTTTGGCCGGCGCGGCCAATAACCCGCTGAGCGGCAGCGACCTCGGGTCGCAGGCTCCGTGCGTTTCGCCCGGTCACCCGCTCGCCGACACCGCCGCCATCACGGTGCCCACGACAGTCGTCGTTGGGGGGGCTGGCTACCTTCAAACGGCCGGCGGCAATCCGACCGGCACCAATGAGAACTCAACCTTCGCTACTTGGACGAGCCTGTACAACGCCACGCACATCGACTGGTCAGGCGTCCTGAACGGGAACTTCGTGCCGGACTACGTGGTCACCAACGCGTCACCCGCGGGCGCCTGGCCGCCCCTCATGAGCACCAACTACCTCGTGGGCTATGTTCCGAAGGACTCGCTCGGCCACATTCAGGACATCACCATACCCACGGGGCAGCGCCGCGGAATGCTGGTCGTGACCGGCAACGTCCGGCTGGTGGCTGGCGCGCACTGGGACGGCATCATCCTGGCGGGCGGGAACGTGAGCGTCCCCTCACCCTGCGCAAGCTGCTACCTCCACGGCATGGTCGTCACGGGGCTCAACATCGTGCTCGGGCAGAGCGTGCCGCGGGACACCATGCCGCGCCTGGGCAGTGCCTATGTGCAGTGGACCTGGTGCTACACGCAGTCGTCCATCAACTCGCTCTCTTCTCTCGTGCCCGTCAAGAACGGCTGGGCCGACATCTGGAGCACGTACTGACGCTCGTGCTCGGCGCCCCACCGATCGGAGTTCGCCTGCCATGACCACCACGCCACCGGCGGCGGCGCCCCTCACGGTCCTCTCCGAAGAAGAGGCGATGTTCCAGGAGGCGGTGCGCGGCTTCGCCGAGGAACGCGTGCGCCCCCTCGTCCACGAGATGGATGAGCGGGGCGCGCTCGATGCGTCGCTCATCCCGCCGTGCTTCGAGATGGGACTGATGGGCATCGAGATCCCGGAAGCACTGGGCGGGGCGGGCGGCTCCTTCTTCCTCGCGGCCCTCGCCGTCGAGGCGCTCTCCAGCGTGGATCCGGCGGTCGCGATCCTGGTGGACGTGCAGAACACGCTGGTCAACAACTGCCTCCTGCGCTGGGCCAACGACGCGCAGAAGGCGCGCTACCTGCCGAAGCTCGCCTCCGAGTGGGTCGGCGCGTATGCCCTCTCCGAGCCTTCGTCAGGGTCCGACGCGTTCGGGCTGGAGACCCGGGCCGAGCTCAAGGGCGACCGGTGGATCCTGAACGGGCGCAAGCTGTGGATCACCAACGGGGCCGAGGCTCTGCTCTATGTCGTCTTCGCGAACGCCGACCCCTCGAAGGGCTACAAGGGGATCACGGCGTTCATCGTCGAGCGCGGCTTCAGGGGCTTCGCGGTCGGGAAGAAGGAGAACAAGCTGGGCATCCGGGCCTCGAGCACCACCGAGTTGATCCTCGACGGGTGCGAGGTGCCGGCGGAGAACGTCCTGGGAGAGGTGGGGAAGGGCTACAAGGTCTCGATCGAGACCCTGAACGAGGGGCGGATCGGGATCGGCGCGCAGATGATCGGCGTGGCTGCCGGCGCGCTGGCCGCGGCGACGCAGTACGGCAAGGAGCGCAAGCAGTTCGACAAGCCGATCGTCGAGTTCCAGGGCGTGCAGTTCCAGCTCGCCCAGGCCGCCACCGAGCTGGAAGCCGCGCGCCTCATGGTCTACAACGCGGCGCGGCTCAAGGACGCCGGCCAGCCGTTCACCCAGCAGGCCGCGATGGCGAAGCTCTTCTCCTCGCAGGTGGCCGAGCGCGTGACGTCGCTGTGCGTCGAGCTGCTGGGCGGGTACGGCTACACCAAGGAGTACCCGGTGGAGAAGTTCTACCGCGACGCCAAGATCGGCACCATCTACGAGGGCACCAGCAACATGCAGCTGCAGACCATCGCGAAGCTGCTCCTCAAGTAAACCCGTCGGCCCCCTCCGGCATCCTAGCTGCGTGTGAGCGATCCGCTTCCTCTCGCGCAGCAGGGCGATCAGGACGCCTTCGAGCAGCTGTACCGGCTGCACGCGGGGCGGGTGTACGCGCTGTGCCTGCGCATGGCCGGCGACGCCGTCGAGGCGCGGCGCCTGACCCAGGACGTGTTCGTCCGCCTGTGGGAGCGGCTCAGACTGTTTCGCGGGGAGAGCGCGTTCTCGAGCTGGCTTCACCGCCTCGCCGTGAACGTCGTGCTGGCCGACCGCCGGTCGGCGGGGCGCAGGCTCCGCCGCGTGGTGACCGCGACCGACGCGCCGGCGCACGAAGGCGCCGCACGGCAGGCGTGGTCGCCGGAGCAGCTCGACCTCGAACGGGCCATCGCCGCTCTGCCACCGGGCGCGCGGGCGGTGTTCGTGCTGTATGACATCGAGGGTTACGACCACCAGGAGATCTCGGCGTTGACCGGAATTGCCGTGGGCACGTCGAAGGCGCAGCTCCACCGGGCCAGACGGCTGCTGCGCGAGGAACTGGAGCGATGAGCGCGCGCGACGACCAGCACCGGCGCGACGACGAGCTCCTCGCCCGGGTGCACCGTCTCCCCCGGGAGATCGAGCCGCCGGCCGACCTGTGGCGCGACATCGCGGCCGCGCTCAGTCCCGCCGCCGCGCCGCGCGCCATCGGAGGGCCCGACCGCGCGTGGGGCTTCGGGCCCGGCTTCCTCGCCTGGCGAGCGCATCCCGCCCTGGCCGCGGCGCTCGTTCTCGCCATCGGCGCTTCCCTCTGGCTGCACGTGAGGAACCGTCCCGGCTGGCGTATGGAGGCCACGGCCGGCGCTCCGGTGCTCGCCGCGAGCACGATCGCGACCGACGCCTCCTCAACGGCGCGCCTGGCCGTCGGGCACATCGGCGATGTGGACGTCGGGCCGGGCTCCCGCGTCCGGTTGCTCGCCGCCGGGCGGCTCGAGCACCGCCTCGCGCTCGACGTCGGGACCATTCGGGCCCGAATCTCGGCGCCGCCGCGCCTCTTCGTCGTCGAGACGCCGTCGGCCACGGCCGTGGACCTCGGGTGCCAGTACACGCTCGCAGTGGACCCCCGGGGCGGCAGCCTCATCCACGTCACGGTCGGCTGGGTGGAGCTGAACGGCGCGAGCGCGACCTCCGTGGTCCCCTTCAACATGTCGGCGTATTCGCGGCCGGGCGGCGCGCCGGGCACGCCCTTCGCGGACCACGCGGACGATTCCCTGAAGGCCGCGCTGTACCGGTTCGACTTCGAGCGGGGCGGCGAGAAAGCGTTGCGCGTCGTCCTCGCCGCGGCGAAGGCTCCCGACGCGATAACCCTCTGGCATCTGCTCGAGCGCACCGAGGGAACGGCGAGGACCCTGGTCTACCGGCGCCTCGCCGCGCTCGTCCCGCCCCCCGGCGGCGTGTCGGAAGCGGGCGTGCTGCGGCTGAGGGACCGCGATCTCCTGGCGTGGTGGGACGCGCTCCCCGGCTCTCCCGGCACCCTGCCCTGGTGGCAGCGCCTGGCCGTGCGCCTCTCGGCCTGGCTGGGGGTGCTCTAAACCGGCAGCCCTCGACCGGCATCGTAGAGGCGTCCCCAACAGCGGAGCGTCCCATGTCCGGTCGAATCATCTCACCCCTGCAGCTGGCCGCCGCGGCCCTGCTCGCCTTCGCGACGCCCGCCGTCGCCGGCCCACCCTGGATATCTATCGAGCTTCCTGCCAGCCCGTGGTCAGGCCTGCCGCGGGACGCGTTCGTGCTCGTACACACCTACCATCACTTCACGCCCGTGCCGGTCACGCTCTTCGGCACCGCCGAGGGGCTGGTGGATGGCGAGCGGCGCTCGATTCCCCTCGCCTTCGACACGACCTCGGCGCTGGGCGTGTACGCCGTCCGACGCCAATGGCCCGCCGAGGGCGTGTGGGTGCTCCGGATCGTATTGAACGAAGACCACGGCACCGCGACCGCTGTGGTGGGCATAGGCTCGTCCGGCGAAGTGAACCTGGTCCGCGTGCCGACCGGCGTGGGCCACGCCCCGCGCCCCGTCTCCGACGGGGAAATCGGCGGGCTACTGCGGTCGCTCGCCGCCGGTCGCGCAGCGGCGCCCTTCGCCGCGGGGCTGGCCGGAGAGCTGAACGGCCGGCTACCGTCGTGGCTGGTGGGCGGTGTCCTGCTGGCCGGCGTGCCCTTCGGCCTCGTGCTGTGGCGGCGGCGGCGCGCAGCCCTCGCCGCGGCCGCGCTGCTCCTGGTTGCCTTCTCTTCCCCTGCTCTGGCCTGCCCCCCGCAGATCTCCATCGAGCGGCCGGCTGCCATGTCGCCCGACAGCGCGTTTCTTCTCGTCCACGCCGCTCGCGGGTGTGGCTTCGGGACGCTCCGTGTGATCGGCACCGCGGAAGGCCTGGTAGGCGGCGCGCGACGCTCGATCCCGCTCGAGGTGGCGGCCACGACGACCGACGGTGTCTACCGCGTGCGGCGGCAGTGGCCGGGCCAGGGCGTGTGGGTGCTGCGGCTCGTTGTGAGAGTGGGCGACGGCAGCGCGACAGCCCTGGTCGGTGTCAATGCCTCCGGCGAGATCGCCACGGTTCTCCAGCAGGACCCCGGCCGCCGGACGATCCCCAACATCACCGACGCCGACGTGGATGCGATGCTGCGCTCGCTGGCGCAATAGCGCGAGTCACCGCGGCAGGACCATCACCTCGACGCGCGACGGCTGCGTCGCCGTCCGGTAGATCTGGTGGGTCTCAGCGCGGTAGGCCGACGCCGGCGCCTCGAAGATGTTCGGCACGAACGTCTGGGGGTTCCGGTCGTACAGCGGGAACCAGGTGCTCTGGACCTGCACCATGATCCGGTGGCCCTTCCGGAACGTGTACAGCTGGTAGTGCAGGTCCACGGTGTAGGGCTCGACAACCCCCGGGGGAATCGCCGCAGGGTGCTCCCAGCTCTGACGGTAGCGCCCGCGCATGATGTCACCGGCCACCATCAGCTCGTAGCCGCCCATCTCCGGATGAGCGGCCATGCTATCGGGGAATACGTCGATCAGCTTCACCACCCAGTCGGCGTCGGAGCCAGTCGTCAAAGCGAAGAGGCGGGCAACGACCTCCCCCGCAATCGTCACGTCCTCGGTGAGGGGGCCGGTCTGCCAAGTCAGGACGTCGGGTCGCCCGTCCACGAAGCGCTGGTCTTCGGTCATCCAGCGCGCCCAGCGGGAGCCACGGCTGTAAGTGACTTCCACCGGGCGCGGACGGTACGGCACGGGATGCGCCGGGTCCGAGACGTACCGGTCGAAGCCCGACCGCTCCGCCGGCGGATCGAACGACAGCACGCCGTCGGCGTGGAAGTAGAGCCCCTTCGGCATCGCCTCCCGCGGCGGCCAGGCGTCGAAGCTGCGCCACGCGAGCGCGCCGCCATCGAAGAGCTGCGCCTTCGGGAAGCGACCGTCGCCCTGCCCCTTTAACCAGTACGCGAACCACGGCGCCTGCATCCGCAGCCTGAAAGTGTCCGACGTGGCGCTCCCCCAGTGCACGTTGCCGAGCTGCTCGCCCCCCGCGCCTCCCCACTGGCCATGGCTCCACGGCCCGATCACCAAGTGGTTGAGTCCCGTCGAATCGAGCCGCTCCAGCGCCCGATACGTGGCCTGCGGGCCGAACAGGTCCTCCTGATCCCAGAAGCCGCCGACGGTGAGCGTCGGCACGGTGAGCTGCCGCACCACCAGCTGGAACGCGCGCCGCTGCCAGACGCTGTCGTAGGCCGGATGCTCGACGAAGCGACGCCACGTGGGGATGCGCATCGCGCCGGTCGCTTCCGTCAGCGCCTTGAGGCTCGGGAAGGAGAGGTACCAGTCGTACGCGTCGTGGCGGGTGATCGGCACCTCCCCCGCGCCGACCATGTCCGACTCCATCCCCCACGAGTACTCGAAGCCGTACGACTGCCGGAACGCGCCCTGGTGGAAGAAGTCGTCGCCCATCCACGTGTCGGTCATCGGCGCCTGCGGTGAGACCGCCTTGACCGCCGGATGGGGCCCGATCAACGGCTCCTCCGCGAGCCATCCTGGATACGAGACGCCGACGATGCCCACACGCCCGTTGTTGGCCGGGACGTTGTGGATCAGCCACTCCACCGTGTCCCAGGTATCGGTGCTCTCGTCCGTCGCACCGCTGTCGCCCGGCTCCCGGTTGGGGCGGTTCATGATGAAGACACCCTGGGAAGGGCTGCGGCCACGAATGTCCTCCAAGACCCGGATGTAGCCGTCGTCGGGAAACCGGCCGTTGAAGGGACATCCCGGCACGCCGTACGGCGTCCGTGTCATCAGGATCGGCAGCGCGTCGTGCGCGCCGCCGGGCGTGAACAGGCTCGCGTGCAGGCGCACGCCATCCCGCATCGGAATCAGCACCTCGTGACAATCGAGGGGGGGCACGGGCGCTCCCGTGCCCTGCGCAACTGCGGATGGGGCGATCGCCAGGGCGGCGGCCGCCGCCAGGAACGCGTGGCGTAGCTCGGACAACATGGGTACCTCTCCGGTGACCGGATTACTGGGCGAGGGGCGCGTCCAGCACTTCGCGCACCCGCCGAACCAGCTCGTGGATCGTCCAGGGCTTGGCCAGGAACGGCACCCCCGGCTCCAGCGGGGTGCGCTCGTGCACGTCGCGCGCCGGGTAACCGCTGGTGAAGAGGACCCTGGCCAGCACGCCGCCCTCGCGCAGCGCGCGCAGCAGCTCCGGGCCGCTGGCGTGCGGCATGACGACATCGCTCACGATCAGGTCAGGCGGCGTCACGGCGGAGCGGATGATCTCCAGCGCTTCCAGCCCGTCGGACGCGGTGACCACCGTATAGCCGTAGCGGGTCAGCACCCGCGTGCCTGAGCGCCGCAGCGCCTCATCGTCCTCCACCAGCAGGATGGTTTCCGTGCCGCCCCGTGCCTCGGCCACCCGCGCGTCCGCCGGCGCCGCGTCCTCGGCGGCAGTGGGCAGGTACGCGCGTACCGTCGTCCCCTGGCCGAGCTCGCTCTCCGTCCGCACGAATCCCCCATGTTCCTTCACCAGGCCGTAGACGATCGGCATCCCGAGGCCCGTGCCCTGCCCGACGGGCTTGGTGGTGAAGAACGGCTCGAACATCCGCCGCTGCGTCTCGGCATCCATTCCCACGCCATTGTCGCGAACCGACAGCACGGCGTACGCCCCCGGTGATCCGTACCCGTGGGCGCGGCAATCCGCCTCGTCGAGCACCACGCGGGCGACCTCGATCCGCATCCGGCCGCCGGCCGACATCGCGTCGCGGGCGTTGGTGACGAGATTCATGAGGATCTGTTCGAGCGCCGCGGGATCGGCGGCAACAACCACGCCCGGCGCCGTCACCGCCAGCTCCAGCTCCACGTCCTCCGGCACGACGCGCCGCGCCATCTTCACGAACTCGGCCACCAGCGGCTCCACCGCGACCGCCTTGAGCTGCAGACGCTGGTGCCGGCTGAACGCCAGCAGTTTCCGCGTCAGCTCGGAGCCGCGCTGCGCCGCGCCGCGCATCGCCTCGAGATCGCCCTGCACCGCCGCGTCCAGCGGCAGCTCCGACTTCAGCATCTCGCACATCGTCAGGATGGTTGTCAGCAGGTTGTTGAAGTCGTGGGCGAGCCCGCCCGCGAGCTGACCGACCGCTTCCATCTTCTGCGCCTGCCGCAGCTGCTCCTCGAGGCGCCGCTGCTCGGTCACATCCAGCACCGTGCCCATCATCCGGACCGGCCGGCCGCCGGCGTCACGCACGATCGTGGACTGCTCGCGCACGATCCGCTCGGTCCCGTCGGGTCGCACGATCCGGTGCTCGATGTTGTAGGGCGTGCCGTCGCGCAGCGATCTTGCCACCGCGGCCTGAATCCGCGGCTTGTCGTCCCCGGGCACGGCGCTGAAGAACAGGTCGTTCGTCACCGTGACATGGCCCGGCTCGTAGCCGAAGATCCGATAGGCCTCCTCCGACCACCACAGCGGATTGACATCCACGTTGTCCAGGTCGGTGAGATCCAGCTCCCACACGCCGAGGTGCGCGATGGCCTGGGCCTGGGACAGGCGCGCCTCGCTCGCGCGCAGCGCCGCCTCGGCCCGCCGGCGCTCGGTGATGTCGTGGATCGCCGTCATCCGGACCTGGCGGCCGCGGTACGTCGCCGGGCGGCCGACCAGCTCGCCCAGGAACGTGGTCCCATCCTTCCGCAGACCATGGGCCTCGTACGGTGTTTCCCTGCCGAGGCGCACCGCGTCGGCGACACGGCCCGCGGTCTCGGCAGCTGCGAAGTCGAAGACGGAGCGACCCAACACTTCCCGCGGGTCGTCGTACCCGAAGAGCCGAAGGAAGGCGGGGTTCGCCTCCACGACCCGGCCCTCCTCGTGGATCACGACGGCTTCCATGGTCGCGTCCGCAAGCGCCCGATACCGCTGCTCGCTCTCGCGCAGCGCGTCGTCGCCGCGACGGCGCTCGATGGCCATCGCCACCTGGGTCGAGACGAACTCCAGCGCCCGGCGCTGCCGCTCCGTGTAGCGCACTCGCTCTGTATAGGTCTGCACCACCAGCACGCCGATCGTCGTCCCCTCCACCTTCAGGGGCACCCCCAGCCAGTCGATGGACGGCGCCCCGATCAGCTCCACCTCGCCCCGCCGCACCAGCTCCTCGAACACCTGTGGCGTCCCGAGCAGCGGCTCCCCGCTCCGCAGCACGTACTCGGTGAGCCCGCGCCCCGGCGGCTTGGGCGCCGGCGGCGGGTCCACCTCGTCCACGAAGTACGGGAAGCTGATCTGGGTGCACTCGGCATCGCACAGCGCGATGTAGAAATTGCGGGCGGGCATCAGCTCGCCGACGATCCCATGGATGGCCTTGAAGAGATCCTGCAGCGATCCCGCCGCGTGCGCAGCCTGCGAGATCCTATAGGTGGCCGCGAGCCACCGCTCCGTGCTACGCCGCTTCATCGCCAGACCGACCGACAGCGTACCCGCACCGGCCACGGTCGCCACGCGGATGAGATGGTCCGCCGTGAGCCAGATGCCGGCGGGCAGGCCGAGCACCAGCGACTCGACGAGGCAGAGCAGTGCGATCCAGCAAGTGGCGGAGGGCGGCACAGCTGCGGCCGCGACCAGCGGCGGGACGACCAGCAGCCCCAGGAGGATCATCCCGGGCGTGATGAGATCCGTCACGCCGATCGCCACGGCGAGCGTGACCGCGATGAGGGCCCAGCGATGTTCCGACGTCAGGCGACTTGTCACGGCGGCCATGCGCGTTGGCGGACGGAGGGTTCGCGGTAGATAGTGCCTCCATCCGGGCCGGAGCGGAAGCGGCCGCGCCCGCAGGTCGCTAGAGGCGGTGCCTCGCCGGCAGCATCGTTGCGAAGAACCGCCGGATCAGCGGATGGCGGCCGAAGAACCCGAGGGTCGGTGGAAACGCCGGCATGTGCACTCCCAGTGAGGTACCGGGTGTACGGTGCACGCCGGCCGTCAAGCCGCCGTCAAGACGCGCGGGACGGCGCCTAGCGCAGGCCCTGGAACAGCTTGGTGGTCAGCTCCTGCACCCGGTCCTGGGTCAGGCGGTGGGAGACGAGGGCATCGGAGCCGAGGCGCCCGCTCCACGCGACCTGGCCGGTCGGCCGGTGGCGCAGGACCACGACCAGCGCGCGGTCCGAGTAGGCACGCCGGCCGTCGCCGTACGCCGGACCGAACCCGCCCCACACCGGAGCGCCGTAGAAACCCCACGGCTGGTAGAGGCCCCACGGCTCATAGGGGCCCAACGGTCGGTAGAACCCGAAGCGGCCCAAGCCCCAGGGTCGGTACCCCCACCCGGTCGAGACGCCGACCACGACGGCGGTGGTTCGGCGCACCGGAACGCCATCGGAAGGCTCCCCATAGCGCACGGAGAGCACGAAATCTGCCTCGGAGGCATTGGCCAGCTGGTGGTAGCCCTTCGCCAGCATCGCGGCCTCGATCGCACGCTGGAAGCGCTGCCGCACGATCTCGCTGACGGGGGACGGCCCAGGGGCATCCCGCGCGACCGTCTCCGGGCCGGCCCACACCCACGTGGCGCCCTGCGGGACCGGAATGGCCTCGTCCCGGTCGCTCCGGATGGTGGGCCCGCACGATGCGAGCGAAACGAGCCCGAAGACCGTCACGATGATGCGGCTGAAGTTGTTCATGGCTCCCGTCCGTCCCGAAACCCGCGCTGCCCATGATACCACCTATTGGACGCGCGCGTTCCCCCTGCGTTTCAGCGGGGCTTCGGGACGACCAGGAGGTCCGTAATGGGGTGCACTTCCCAGGCGGTAGCGCGCCAGTCGTGGGGATGTCCCGGCGCCGTGTTCGCCGCCGCGTTCGCGTGTTCGGCGTCGAACATCAGCCAGCCGGTCACGCGCACCCAGCGCCCCAGGAGCTGCCGGCGCAGCGTGGCCGTGGACCAGTCCACACCCCTGGCCGCCATCAGCGCGCGCCACCGCGGCGTCACTTCGACTATCACCGGCAGGCCGGACGGGTCTTGCGGGTCCGGCACCAGCTCGATGTGGGTGTCGCGATCGAGGCGGCCCTTCGCGAGGCAGTTCGACGTCTCGAATCCGCCGGGCTTGACGTTGCGCACGTAGCCGACGATCGACGCGCCGCGCCGGTCGCTCCAGCGGCTGCGGTCGTCGCCGGGCGCCAGCAGCGTCGCGAGCGTCGCGCTCGAGTCCATTTCCGCGGCTGCGGGCGCGGCGTAGCGGTTCTTGAGGAGATTCAGGGCCTGGGCCCTGGCGCCGGCGGCGTTTCCCGCCATGCCGCAGCCGTGGTAGACGTCCTGTGCGGCGAGCGGCCGTGCGCCGGCCGGCCCCAGCGCAGCGAGCGCCGCGACGAGCGCAGCGTCAGGAAGCCGCGCCCGCACCGCGGAGCACCTCGCGCACCGCCTCGGCAAGTTCCAGCAGGGTCGCCGGCTTGCTGATCAGCCGGCGCACGCCCGCGGTGCGGAGCGTCTCCTCCGGCAGCTCCTCGATGAAGCCCGTGAGGAGCGCGATCGGGAGCTCCGGCCGGATGTTGTGGACCGCGCGCGCCAGATCGAGCCCGACCATGCCCGGCATCAGGTAGTCCGAGATCACCAAGTCGAAGCCCTGCGGCCGCGCGCTGAAGGTCCCGAGCGCGTGCACCGCGTCGGTCTCGACCGTGACGTGGTAGCCCAGCGACTCGAGCCGGCGCGCGCTCATCTGCGCCAGCGAGGGCTCGTCCTCCACCAGAAGCACACGCTCCCCGTGTCCCTCCGGGGGCTCCGCCGTCCCGACCCGCTCCTCGGCGGGGGAAAGCTGCAGCGCCGGGAAGAAGCAGGTGACCGTGGTCCCTTGCCCCGCCTCGCTCTCGAGGTCTATCGCCCCTTCGTGCGTCCTCACGATCGAGTGCACCATCGAGAGACCGAGCCCCGTCCCGGTCCCCTTCGGCTTGGTGGTGAAGAACGGTTCGAACGCCCGCTGCAGCACCGCGCGGTCCATGCCCAGACCGGTGTCGCGCACCGTCAGGACTCCATACGGCCCCTCGTGCAGGCCCGGGTGCAGGCGGACGACGCTGTCGCGCAGATACCGCGGCTCGACCGTGATCACGAGCACGCCGCCCGCCGGCATCGCGTGCGCGGCGTTCGTGCCGAGGTTCATCACGACCTGATGGATCGAGGTCAGGTCCGCCATGATGCGGGGCGCCTGCGGATGGATGTGGAGTCTGAGATCGATGGCGGGCGGGAGTGTGGCCCGGAGCAGCTTGGCCGCCTCCTCCACCGTCCGGCCGAGCTCGAGAGGGTGCCGCTCTGTCGGCTGCCGCCGGCTGAAGACCAGGATGCGGTCCACCAGGTCCTTGCCGCGGGCGGCCGCCTTCAGCAGCTCCGCGCGATCCTCCTCCGCAGCCTCGGGGGTCTTCGCCTTCCCCATCAGCTCCGCGTAACCCACGATGCCGAACAGGATGTTGTTGAAGTCGTGCGCGATCCCGCCGGCCAGCGTGCCGATCGCCTCGAGCTTCTGGGCCTGCCGCAGATCCTCCTCGAGCCGCCGCCGCTCAGCCTCCGACACCTTGCGCGCGCTGATGTCCACGATGGACGCGAGGATGAACATCCCCTCCCCCGTCGCCACCGGCGTGAGCCCGATCTCCACGGGCACCTCGGCGCCGTCCTTGCGCAGACCGAAGAGGTCGCGCCCCGCCCCCATGGCCCGCACCTTCGGGTCGGCCATGAACCCGCCGCGGAAGCCGGTGTGCCCCCTCCGGAAGCGCTCCGGCACGAGCGACTCCACCGACTTGCCGAGCAGCTCCTCGCGTGGATAGCCGAACAGCCGCTCGATCTCGCGGTTGACCAGCACGATGTTGCCGCGCGCGTCGGTCATCAGGATGCCGCTCGGCGACGACTCGACCGCCGCCCTGAGCCGCAGCTCGGTCGCGCCGGAGGTTTCGGAGGCCATGGGGGAAGACTGCGAGCGCTAATCCGACTTGGCAAGTCGGATATTGACCAACGGACACCAGGGTAACGGCTTGCGCGGTTGACTCGCGAGACTGTGCCCCTACATTTCCGAGCCAGAAGCCACCCCACCCGCGCGATGGCGGTTCCGCCGGAACCGTAGCCGGGAGAGGGTGGCTTTCGACGTTAAGGGAGGTACCATGGCGCCGATCAAGAAGAGCGAGTTCCTGGCGACCCCGGTCGTCTCGATCGACATCAAGCAGCACGACGTGCGGCCGCTGGTGGACGCGATGAGCGCGATGGCGTTCCAGGCGAGGAACCTGGGGCGCGCCGCCGGCATCTACGACGCGATGCTCGCCGACAAGGCGTGCTCGGTGATCGTGTGCATGGCGGGCTCGCTCTGCTCGGCGGGGCTGCGGGACGTATTCATCGACCTGATCGAACACCGGATGGCCGACGCGATCGTGTCCACCGGCGCCAACATCGTGGACCAGGACTTCTTCGAGGCGCTCGGCTTCCGGCACTGGCGCGGCGACGTGCGCGCGGACGACGACACGCTGCGGCGCATGGCGATCGACCGCATCTACGACACGTACATCGACGAGGACGAGCTCCGGATCTGCGACGAGACCGTGGGCAAGATCGCGGACGAGATGCTGGCCAACGGCGGGCCCCGCGCCGTCAGTTCACGCGAGTTCATCCGCGAGATGGGCGCGTGGCTCGAGCGCGAGCGGCCGGGCACACGCTCCATCGTGTCGACCGCCTACCGCGCCGGTGTGCCGATCTTCGTGCCGGCTTTCTCCGATTGCTCCGCGGGCTTCGGCCTGGTCCACCATCAGGTGCGTCATCCCGACGGCTACATCGCGCTCGACTCGGCGGCGGACTTCCGTGAATTGACCCAGCTGAAGCTGGCCGCCGGCCCCACCGGGCTGCTGATGGTCGGGGGCGGCGTGCCCAAGAACTTCGCACAGGACGTGGTCGTCGCGGCCGAGGTGCTGGGCCACGACGTCGAGATGCACCGGTACGCCATCCAGATCACGGTCGCCGACGAACGCGACGGGGCGCTCTCCGGCTCGACGCTGCGCGAAGCGAACTCGTGGGGAAAGGTGAAGCTGGGCGAGGAGCAGATGGTGTTCGCCGAAGCGACGGTCGCGCTGCCGCTGGTGGCGGGGTATGCGTACCACAAGGGCGCGTGGCGGGCGCGGACCGTGAAGAACTATGCGCAGATCTTCGCCGCGGCGACCGCGAAGTCGTGAGGACAGAGGGGGGAGATTGCAGGCCGGTTGCGAGACGGTGAGTTGCGAGTGGTTACGAGCAGGGCGGGTGCGGAGTAAGAGGTAGGCTCCGCGTAGGAAGGATCCTGGGTGTTGCCGCCGGGCAGCGATCTTTTGGCCGTGGGGCACTTCAAGCAGCTCAGGGCCTGGGAGCACGCACGGTCCGTAGCGGTCCTGTCCAAGGCCGCGATTGCCCGGCTTCCGGCAGAAGAGGCCAACGCGCTGGCCGACCAGTGGCGGCGCGCCTCTTACAGCGTCGCCCTGAACATTGCCGAGGGCGCCAGCCGCCGCGGAAGCAAGGAGTTCAGGAAACACCTCGACATCGCGCGCGCCTCGCTCCACGAGCTCGAGGCGATCACCGAGCTGGCCGTCGCGCTCGAGTACTTCCGGCCTGAGGAACTTGCGAAGCTCGAGGCCACGGTGGATGAGTGCGCGAAGACCGTCTTTGGCCTCATGCGGAAATTCAGCGACCCCCCGTCAGCACCTCATCCCTGATCCCTCGTAACCACTCGCAACTCACCGTCTCGCAACCATCCCGCATTCTCTTCCCTGATCTCCGTACTCTCTCCCCGTCGCAGCGTGATGACGGCCACCTGCGCCGCGTGTCCCAGACGGAACGGTATGCCCCAGTAGCCTGTGCCGGGATGGATGTAGAGCAGCGACGCGCCGCGACTGTGCGAGCCCATCGCCAGCTCGAGAAAGGGGCTCGCCAGGCACCAGCCCAGGCGCGGGAAGGCGAGCTGGCCCCAGTGCGTGTGCCCGCTCAGCGTGAGGGCCACGCCCCGCTCCGCGAGCGCGGGCCAGAGCGCCGGGTTGTGCGCCAGCGCCAGGACGAAGCCCCCGCGCGGGACATCCCGCAGCGACCGCTCGATGTCGGGGGCCACCTCCCCGCTGCGGCCGCCCGCGGGATCGCCGGTGCCGATCACCGCGAAGCGGCTGCCGTCCCGCTGCAGTGTGACCGCGCGGTTGACGAGCAGCGTCAGGGGGAGTGCCTCGAGCCGCGGGCGCAGCTCCTCCCACCCGGAATACACTTCGTGATTCCCCGGTATCGCGTACACGCCCAGGGGTGCCGCGAGCGAGCCCAGGCTCGCCGCATAGTGCTCCACGTCGCGCGGGAAGTCATCCACGAGGTCTCCCGTAACCGCAATCAGGTCGGGAGCCGCCTGGCGCACGGCCGCGAGCACGTGCGCCAGGTAGCGACGCGACGTGTGCGGCCCCACGTGCAGGTCGGAGATCTGCGCGATGACGAGGCCCTCCAACGACCCGGGAAGGTCGGGGAAGGCGGCGCCCAGGCGCCGCACCTCGAGCCGGCGGCTTCCGACGTAGCCCACCACCCAGAGGACGGCGACCAGCACGCCGGCTCCCAGCACCGCCGCGCGGCCCACGGCCGCGACGCGGCCGAACGGCAGACCGGCCAGCGCGCCCACGATGCCCACCGGCGCCACCAGCAGGACGAAGAACTGCGCGTACCACAGCGGGCGGAAGACCAGCAGGCGAACGGCGGCGCCCGCGTACACGCCGAGGGTCCGCGTCAGAATGAAGACGGCGAGCGGAACCAGCGTGAGGAGGGTGTAAAGCAGCCCGGCGGTCGCCGCTCCCCCGGGGAGGAGAGGCGCCATCAGCGCCGCCACCACGAGCCAGCCGCCCGTGAGTACGGCGAGGACGCTGACGATGAACACGGCGACCGCGCGGCGCTGCCGCCGCGCCTCGTCCGCTGGCATTCCGGAGCCGGCCATGGGCGGGTAATCTACACGGCCAGATGACCCAGCCCGACGATGGCCGGCGCGCCGCTTTTCAGGCGGAAGCCCTCCCGCATCTGGAGGCCGTGTACCGGTACGCGTACACCCTCGCCCGGGACCCGTCGGAGGCGGAGGATCTCACCCAGG
>Ga0326726_10001972_pt1 | contig 19068 bp, 14 predicted proteins | sample MHFenrmetagenome_2_FD_207603 | JGI IMG/M metagenome (GOLD analysis project Ga0326726, IMG submission 207603) | Lab enriched peat soil microbial communities from Michigan Hollow, Ithaca, NY, United States - MHF15MN | ecosystem: Environmental > Terrestrial > Soil > Wetlands > Peat | place: USA... | reverse complement strand
TGTAGAAGATGTCCTTGTTCGTCGTCGGCGAGGCCGGGTCGAGGTTGTTTTTGCGAGGCAGCCACTCCCGGGCCAGGCCGAACTCCTCGAGGACGAGGGGCTTGCCCATGGCCGTCGCCTCCACGGCATGCTTCTTGAAATAGGCGATGGCCAGCGGCTCCGCGGTCTTGTAGGTCGAGGGCCGCTTCGGGTCGTACCAGCCCCAGTTCTGGGGCCAGATATGGATGGTGACATAATCGATGGCGGGAGCGCTGTGCGTCTTGACGAAATCCTGCCCCTTCTCTTCCGGCGGCGCGCCTTCCGAGCCCGTCGTGACCAGGTGGTTCGGGTCGACCGACTTGATGTAGGCCGAGGTCTCATCGATCCAGCTCTGGGGGTAGCGCCGCGGCTCGTTCGCGAGCTCCCAGGAGAACACGGCCGGGTCGTCCCGGTACTTGAGACCCGTATAGGGATTGGTCCGATCGACCAGCATGGCGATGTGGCCGCGGAACCAGTCCTGGCACTCCGGATAGCTGTAGAACTTGGCTGAATAGTCGATGAACTTCTCGTAGTCCCCGGGATAAGGGATGGGTGTCTTCTCGTGCCATGAGACATACTGGGCCATGCCCCCGGACCACTGCCAGAAATTGTTGAGGACCATGACCGCCCTCAGCCCGCGCTTGCCCATCTCGGCCAGCAGGAAATCGAGCCCGTCGAGGACGCTGCCGTCGTATTCCCCGGGCGCCGTCATCAGGGCCGGGACCATGCGGTGGGGCTCGGTATTCGGTCCCTCGGAGGAGGCCATGACGCGGAGGTTGGTCAAGCCCAGATCGCGCAGCCGGTCAAGCTCCCGCAGGAGCCTGGCCCGGTCGCCGCTGGGCCCGTCCACGGCGAGATTCATGCCCTGCCAGAAGTTGGCGCCGACGAAGTAATGGGGCTTGCCGGCCAGCATGAAGCGGCCCTCCTTGACTGTGACGAAGGAGGCGGCACCGGGTGCCTTGGGGGCCGGCTTTTCTTCCTTGGCGGCGGGCCCGGATCCCCGGTCACTTCGGCAGCCCCAGGCCGCCAAGCTGAAGAGAAGGACGAGGAAGATCGTCTTGCGCATGGAGTTCTCTCCCTCCGCGATCGGATGGGCGAATCATAGACCGCGGCCGCAGAGGCTGTCAACCCGCCGTCTTCGCGTCCGGAACACACGAAGTCAGAAAGCCACGGAGTAGACGATCTCCTGGCCGGGCCGCGTTTCGATCTCGATCAGCCCCTGCCGGGGAACGGCGCTCGCCGGGTCCGCCCCCGTGACTCGGACCTCCCGTCCGCCGAAGGGATCGCGCAGTCGGAGCTTCCCGCCCGCCTTCGAGCGGACGTGAAGCTCGACGACCCGGCCGCTTTTCCAGGCCGCATCGAGCTCGAAGCCGCCTCGAGCGCAAAGTCCTTTGAACCGGCCGTCGGCCCAGGCCTCTGGCAGCGCCGGGAGGATCTGAATGAAGCCCCGATGGGATTGGACGAGCATCTCGGCGATGCCGGCCGCACCGCCGAAATTCCCGTCGATCTGGAAGGGCGGGTGCGTGTCGAAGAGGTTCTTGAGGGTGGACTTCCGAAGCAGCGTCAGCAGGTTCTGATAGGCCGTTTCGCCGTCGAGGAGCCTGGCGTAGAAGCTGACGATCCAGGCCCGGCTCCAGCCGGTCTGCCCGCCGCCGTGTTCGAGCCGGCGGGCGATCGTCCGCCGGGCCGCCTCGAGAAGCCCCGGCGTTTCGGGCGTGATCTGGGCCAGCGGATAGAGAGCGAGCATGTGGGACATGTGCCGGTGCCCCGGCTCGACCTCATCGTAATCCTTGATCCACTCCCGGAGGTTGCCGAATTTCCCGATCTGCAGCGGCGGCAGCTTCTGTCCGAGCTCCTTCAGCCGGGCCGCGAACTCCGCGTCAACCCCCAGGATCCCGGCCGCCCGGATGCAGTTCTCGAACAGGGCCCGGGCGATCTCGACGTCGATCGTCGCGGCATAGGTTAGGGATTCCGGCTTGCCCGTCTTCGGGTCGACATAGGCGTTCTCCGGCGAGTGGGACGGCGCCGTGACCAGCCAGCCTTCGGGAGACGGGACGAGGAAGTCGGCGACAAACTCGGCCGAGCCCTTCATGATGGGGTAAGCGACGTTCCTCAGGAATGAGATATCCCCCGTGAATTCGTAATGGTCCCAGAGCGGGAAGGTCATCCACGGCCCGGCCATCGGCGAGACGCCCCAGATACCGTCGGCGACGCCGGTCCGGCCGAAAGGATCGGTCAGGTGATGTAGAGTCCAGCCGCGGGCGCCGTAGGTCTTGCGGGCCGTGACCGCGCCGGGAACGGTCAAGCGGCCGACGAAATCCGCCAGGGGCGCGACGGTCTCGGGGAGATTGGCGACCTCGGCCGGCCAGTAGTTCATCTGGAGGTTGATGTTGGTGTGGAAGTCGGAATTCCAGGCCGCCTCGAAGTCCTGGTTCCAGATCCCCTGGAGGTTGGCCGGCAGCGCCGCGGGGCGTCGGGACGAGCCCATCAGGAGATAGCGGCCGTATTGGAAATAGAGCGCGGCCAGCCCGGCGTCCTCGCCGCCCGCTTTCACTCGCTCGAGACGCTCGTCGGTCGGAAGCGCGGCGGCCGCGGCGGAGCCGCCGAGATCCACGGCGACGCGGTCATAGAGCGCGCGATGTTCCGCGACGTGCCGGGCCCGAAGGTCCGAATAGGAATATCGCCAGGCCTGGGACAGCGTTTCGACGGCTTTCGCCGCGGGATCGAGGCCGCGATCGAAATCCTGCCGGGCCGGGTCGTAGTCCGTCGCCGCAGCAAGAAGGATAGTCACTCCATGCGCGTTTTCGACCCGGAGGCCCTCCCCCGCCGCCGTCACGCGGCCGCCTTTGGCGGAGACTCTGAGCGCGGCGGCAAAGCGCATATGCTCTCCGCCTGGCCCGCTCAAGGGGTCGGGCCGATCGACGATGCGGCCGGATAGGAGAAGCTCGTTCTGGGAGCGGGCCAGGGTCGACGCGTCTCTGGCCCGGGCCAATCTGATCGTTCCTGAGATCGACGCACCGCGGCCCGCCGTGATCCTGACGGCCAGGACATTGTCCGCGGCCGAGGAGAAGACTTCGCGCCTGATCGCCACTCCTTCCGGCGTCTCGCAGACGACGGACGCGATGCCGTCCCGGAGATCGAGGGCCCGTTGATACTCTACGCCCCCCCGGACATCCTCGAGATCGATCAGAAGATCGCCGAGCGGCTGGTAGGACCGGATCCGGGGCGGGGTCCCCAGCAAAGACTTTTCGGCCAGGGCCGAGGCTTGGGCATAATCGCCGTCAAAGAGGGCTTTTCGGATGAGCGGCAAGGCTTCGAGCGCCGCCGGGTTGTTGTTGTCGACGGGCGAGCCGGCCCAGAGCGTCTCCTCGTTGAGCTGGAGCTTCTCGTGATCAGGATATCCGAAGATCATGGCCCCGAGCCGGCCGTTGCCGACCGGCAGGGCCTCGTTCCAATCCCTGGCCGGCTGGCGGTACCAGAGCCGATCAAGCCCCGGAGCTACTTGTGCGATCGGCGGGCCGGTCCGATCGGGCGCGCAGGCCCCGCAAATCGAAAGAAGTATCATCAGGCAGAGGAGGGGGCGGGTTCTCATGGAGCCGTTATAACGCCCCGTTCTCGGGCTGTCAATCGGAGCCCGCGGGCGTCCCCTTTCGAGGGCTCCAGGACGGGCGGAAATGAGCCCTAGTCCAGCTTCTTGTGGAACTGGAGGACGCTGAGGGCGAAGAGAACCGTACCGATGACCAGGAGTGCCGCCGCCTGGTCCCAGAGCTCAGACCAGCCTGCGCCCCGGAGCATGATCCCCCGGATGATGACGAAGAAATAGCGGGTCGGGACGGCGTAGGAAACGATCTGGAAGAAGCGGGGCATGTTCTCGATGGGAAAGACGAAGCCGCCGAGGAGCATCATGGGCATGATGAAGAAGGTCGTCGTGAACATGGCTTGCTGCTGGGTCCGGGAGATGGTCGAGATGAAGAGGCCGATGCCGAGGGTATTGAGCATAAAGGCCAGGCTGAGGACATAGAGGAGGGCCACGCTGCCCCGGATGGGCACTCCGAACCAGCCTCTGGCGATGAGCAGGACGAAGGTCGCCTCGAGCAGGCCGATCAGGACGAACGGCAGGAGCTTGCCGATGATGAGCTGATGGGGCCGGATGGGCGTCACGATGAGTTGCTCCATCGTCCCCGCCTCCTTCTCCCGGACGACGCCCATGGAAGCGAGCGAGATGGTCATGATCATGAGGATGAGGCCCAGGACCCCGGGGACCATGAAGTTCCGGCTGCGTAGCTCGGGGTTGTACCAGACCCGGACCTCGGCGTTGACCAGGACCGGCCGCACCCCTCCCCCTTTCGCCCGCTCGAGCCGGTCGACGATGATGCGCTGAGCGTGCCGGCCGGCGATCATGGTCGCATAGTTGACCCCGATCGTCGCCGTCTGGCTGTCCGCGCCGTCGGCGATGATCAGGACCGAGGCCTGGCGGCCTCCGGCCAGATCGTTCCCAAAGCCCCGGGGGATGACGAAGGCCATGGACGCGTGGCCGTTGTCGAGATAATGGTCGATCTCCCCCATCCGTCCGACCCGCGCCTTGACCGAGAAGTAGCCGGAATTGGTGAAGTCGGCGAGGAACTCCCGGCTGGCCGCCGACCGGTCCAGGTCGCAGACGACCGACGGGATGTCGCGGACGTCGAGATTGGCGGCATACCCCAGCAGCAGCAGTTGGAGGACGGGCGAAATGAAGAGCACCGGGAACAGACGGGGGTCCCGGCGGAGCTGGAGGAACTCCTTCCTGATGATGGACAGGATGGCCTTCATGGCCGCTCCCTCCTTCGCCGGCGAGGCCGCTCCGTCTCGCCCTTTCCCAGCCTCACGGCGCTGGCCCCGAGCGACAGCCCGGCGAAGGCCGCGAGCAGCACGAACTGGTCCCAGACCGCGCCCATCCCCACGCCCTTCAGGATAATGGCCCTGAGGGCGGCCAGAAAATACCTTGCCGGGACGAGATAGGTGATGGCCCGGACGACAGCGGGCATGTTCCGGATGGGGAACACGAAACCTGAGAGGATGAAGGTCGGCAGCATGGTCGTCAGGATGGCGATGAGGAACGCCACCTGCTGGGTCCGGGTGATCGAGGAGATCAGGAGACCCTGGCCCAGCGCCCCGATGACGAACAAGACCATGGCCAGGAGGAGAAGCAGGTAGCTGCCGCGGATCCCGACGCCGAACAGGAGCCGGCCCAAAAGGAGGACGAGGTGGGCGGAGCCGAGCGAGATCGCGACATAGGGGATGATCTTGCCCAGGATGAGCTCGAACGGCCGCAAGGACGAGACCCTGAGCTGGTCCATGGTGCCGCGCTCCTTCTCCCGGACGATGGAGAAGGCCGTCGAGACCGTGACGATGACCATGAGGATAAAGCCCATCAGGCCCGGAATGAGGAACATGGCGCTGCGGAGCTCGGGGTTGTACCAGACGCGGACCTCGGTCGCGAGGGGCAGGACGACGTCGGTTAGGCCTCGCCGCGCCAGCGCCTGGAGAGTGATCCGCTGGGAATAGCCCTGAAGGATAGCGCCGGCGTAGCCCGCGGCGGTGTTGCCGCTCATGGCGTTCGAGCCGTCGACCAGGACCTGGACCGCGGGGCTGCGGCCGGCCAGGAGGTCCTCCGCGAACCGGGCCGGGATGACCAGGGCGGCTCGGATATCCTCTCGGGCCATGAGGGGGTCGATCGCGGCCGTCTTCGGGAGGACCGTCTTGAGGTCGAAGTACTCGGTCGTGCGGAATTTGTCGATGAGGTCGCGGCTCGCCCGGCTGCCGTCCTCGTCGACCACGGCCAGGGGGATGTGCTTGACGTCGAAGTTAAGGGCGAAGCCGAACATGAGCAGCATGAAGGCCGGGAGGAGGGTCATGAACGCCAGCGACCTGGCGTCCCGCCGGATCTGCCGGAACTCCTTCTTGATGACGGACTTGAGGCAGCAGAACGAGAGGGGCTTCACGGCTGCGCCCCCCCCGCTCCGTTGTCCGGCCCCTCCTCCTCGATCTTGTGAATGAACACGTCCTCAAGGGAGGGCAGGATCCGGTCGATCCGGTGGACGGCGATCCCCGCCCGACCGAGCCGGTCGCGGACGAGCCGGCGGCCCTCCTCTTCGTCGCTGACGCCGACGTGGAGGGACGTGCCGAAGATCGAGGTGTCGATGACCCAGGGCTCCTTTTGGAGGATCTCCATGGCCTCGACCGTCCTGTCGGCGGCCACTTCGAGGATCGGGTTGCGGATGACCGTGGTCTTGAGTTCCTGAGGGCTTCCTCCGGCCACGATCCGCCCGGCGTGGATGAGCCGGATGTCATTGCAGTATTCCGCCTCGTCCAGGTAATGGGTGGTCACAAAAACGGTGATCCCCCGCTCGGAAAGGTCGTTGATGAGCTCCCAAAAACGCCGTCGTGAGGCCGGATCGACGCCGCCCGTGGGCTCGTCGAGAAAGACGATCCGCGGCTCGTGGAGGACGGCGCAGCCGAGGGCCAGCCGCTGTTTCCAGCCGACCGAGAGCGTCCGCGTCAGGCTCCGTTCCCTGCCTTCGAGGCCGGCCATCTCCAGGATCCACGGCAGGCGGCCGTCGATGGCTTTTTTGGAAAGGCCATAGGCGCCGCCGAAGAAGCGGATGTTCTCGATGACGGTCAGGTCCTCGTAGAGGGAGAACTTCTGCGACATGTAGCCGATCGTCCGCTTGACCCGCTCGGGCTCCCGGCGGATGTCGAAGCCACCGACCGTGGCCGTCCCCGAGGTCGGATCGAGCAGTCCGCAGAGCATGCGGATGGTGGTGGACTTGCCGGCCCCGTTGGCCCCGAGGAAGCCGAAGATCTGGCCGCGGTCGACGTCAAACGAGATCGCGTCGACGGCCGTGAAGTCGCCGAACTTCTTCGTCAGCGACTTGACCTCGATCGCTTTTTCGGTCACCGCAGAACCTCCCTTAGCTCGACTCTCAGTTCCCCAGGGCCTTCTCCAGCCGGGCCTGGGCCAGGACGAGGTCGATCGCGGCCTGGACCCGGGCCGTCTTCGCCTGGAGGAGGAACACCTCGGCGTCGAGGACCTCGGTATTGAGGGCGACGCCCTGACGGAACCTGTCCCGGATCATACGCAGGTTCTCGTCGGCCTGCCCGACGGCTTGGCCTGCGACCTCGATCTTGTCCCGCGCCTGGGCCAGGGCCAGACGGCTCTGAGTGACCTCCAGGACCGCTTGGTCCTCGAGGAGCTTGCGGGCGTCGCGGGCCTGGGCCAGCTGGGCCTTGGCCTGTTCGCCCTGGCTCCTCGTCTGTCCCCAGTTCCAGAGATCGAACGAAACGGCGATGCCGATATCCCAGGTCCCGTAGAATTTGTCGCGGGCCGGCATGAGCCGCGGATTGGGCCGGAGATAATAAACGTTCCCCGCGAGAGAGACCTGAGGATACCAGCCGGCCCGGGCCGCCTTCAGCCCGGCCTCGGAGGCCTTGATGCGGAAATCGGCGGACCGAAGCTCGGGGCGTCCGGCTAAGGCCGTATCCAAGAGCGACTTGGCGGCCGCGGCCTCACCGCCCGTCTGGCTGGCGGCCGGGACCCGGGCGGCCAGGCTTTCGGCCGAGGTCGTCAAGGCCAGGTCCGTTTCGACGGGGAACCCCACGAGCGTGTTCAGGGAAGTCCGTGAGATCTCGACGGCATTGCGGGCGTCGATGGCCATCAGCTCGGCGTTGGAGAGCTGGAGCTCGGCCCGGAGGACTTCGTTCTTTGTCAGCAGGCCCTGATCGAAGAAGGCCCGGACGTCTTTGAGGTGGGCCCGGACCTGTTCGACGGTCTCGGCGACGACGGCCTCGAGTTCCCGGGCCCGGGCCAACCCCCAATAGGCATTCTTGACGGTGAAGACGAACTCCGAACGGTCCTTCTCGAGGTCCTGGCCGGCCGACCGTTCGAGCATCCGGGCCGATTCCGTCCCCGCCTCGAGGCGGAAGCCCGTGAAAATGGGCTGCTGGACCCCAAGCCGGAGGTTCCAATTATTGAAATAGTTCTGGGAGACGACGATCGGATTCGGCGAGATCGGGAGCGTCACTTCGAACGGCGGCACCTCGCTGAGGCGTGAATAGCCCGCGCCGAGCTTGAGCGTCGGGAGCCGGCCGGCGGCGAGCTCGCGCGCTTTGGCCGAAGAGGACTCGGCCTTCATCCGGGAGGCGTGGAGCGCCGGGCTGGCCTCGAGTCCCGCGGCGACGGCTTCGTCGAGGGACAGAGGTCTTTTCTGGGCCCGGGCCGCGAGTGGCACGAGGAGAAGGATCAGGGCGATGCAAGCCGATTTACGCATGGCCGGCCTCCAAAGACGAGGATTGAGTGACGGAGATGAAGACGTTTTCGAGCGACGGCGCGAGGACTCGGCGCTGGAGGACCGGGATCCCGGCCGCCGCCAGCGCGGCCTCGAGGAGCGGGATCTCCCTCGCCGGATCGGCCACCACGGCGTTCAGCCGGTCCCCGAAGAGCTGGACTTCGGTGACGCCGGGGACGGTTTTCAGGATGGCGAAGCCGCGCCGGATCTCCGGACAGACGATCTCGACGACGGTGCCGTGCATCAGCCCCTTGACCCGCTGCGGCGTATCGGCCGCGAGGAGCCTGCCCTCGGCCAGGAGCCCGATCCGCGAGCAGCGCTCGGCCTCGTCCATATAGGGCGTGGTCATGACGATGGTGATCCCGGAGCGCAGGAGGCTGGAGAGGATCTTCCAGAAGTCGCGCCGCGAGACGGCGTCGACCCCGGTCGTCGGCTCGTCGAGGAAGATGATCTTGGGCGTGTGGATGAGAGCGCAGGCCAAGGCCAGCTTCTGCCGCATGCCGCCCGAGAGCCTGTCGGCCAGGCGGCCGCGGAACGGCGTGAGCCGGGTGAACTCCAGGAGCTCCTCGCGGCGGGCCCGGTAATCGCGGACGAGATGGATCTCGGCGAAGAACTCGATGTTCTCGTCGACCGTCAGGTCGCCATAGAGGCTGAACTTCTGGGAGAAGTAGCCGATCCGGCTCTTGAGCCGGGCGGCCTCCTTGACGACGTCGAAGCCGAGGACCGAGGCCCGCCCGGACGTCGGGGCGAGGAGGCCGCAGAGCATGCGGAGGATCGTCGACTTGCCGGCGCCGTCGGGGCCGACGAGACCGAACATCTCGCCTTCCCGGACCGTCAGGTCGAGGGAGCGAACGGCCTCGACCGCCTCGAAGGTCCTGCCGAGTCCCTGGGTCTCGACGGCGAGCGGCATCATGCCGGATCCCTCCTCTCCCTTCCGCGCCTCTACCGGACTTCCGGAGCGGCCCGGAAGAGGGCGTCTGCGGGCAGGCCGGGTTTGAGCAGCCCGTCCTTGTTCTCGATCTCGACCTTGACGCCGAAAACGAGCTTGACCCGGTCCTCCTTGGTCTGGACGTTCTTGGGCGTGAACTCGGCCTCGGGCGAGATGTAGGTGATCTTGCCGGCGAAGACCTTGTCGGGGAAGGCGTCGATCCGGACCTCGACCCCGTCGCCGAGCCGGACCCGGCCCATCTCCTTCTCCGTGACGTAGATCATGACGTAAACGCTGTCGAGCTCGGCCAGGGTGACCACCGTCGAACCCGGCGCGACGAGCTCGCCCGCCTCGACCGCCTTGTGGGTGACGATGCCGCCGCCGGGGGCCGTGATCGTACAGTCGGCGATCGTCTTCGCCAGGAGGTCGGCGGACGCCCGGGCCTGAGCCAGCCGGGCCTCGGCGGCCTGGATCTCCTCCGGCCGGGCCAGCCGCCGGACCTTATTCAGGGCCTCGGCCGCCGCGCTCCGCTGGGCTTCGGCGACGGTCAGCCGGGCCTCGGCGTCGTCGCGCTGTTTGGCGGTGACACTGCCGGTGTTGAGAAGCTCCCGCATCCTTCGGGCGTCGTCCGCCGCGACCTGGAGGTTGGCGTCGGCCTGCTTCAAGGCGGCCTCGGCTTGCTGGATGTCTTCTTTGCGCGAGCCGTTGCGGAGGAGGACAAGCTGGGCCTGGGCCAGGTCCACGCCCGCCTCGGCCTGGCGGAGCTGAATGTCGGCCGCGGCATGATCGACCGTGGCCAGGACATCGCCCGGCTTGACCCGCGCCCCCTCCTCGACGGCGAGACCGAGGATCTGTCCCGAGACCTTGGAGGAGACGTTGACCTCGATCGCCTCGATCGTGCCCGAAGCCGAGATGCCCATCTTGTCGGCTTTGGAGGAACAGGCCAGCGCTGCGAGAGACACCACTGCCAAGACCATAAGCTTGGACCTCATGACACGCCTTCCTTTCGGGGCTCGAACAGGGACGGGGTGCGGACCGAAAAATCCAGCCGGCCCTTGTCCGTCAGAATGCCCTGGAAAAAGACCTTGATGACGGATTCGAACGTCTCGGCAGGCGACCGGCCGGAGCGGAGGATCTCTGTGGGATTGACGAATTCCTCGACGAGCTTGAGTAACATTCTCAGCAGAAGGTCGTCGTCGACGTCCCCCCGGAAGAGCCCTTCCTTGTGGCCGGCCGCCAGGATGACCTTGAAGTTGGCCACGAGCTTGTCGCGTCGGAAATCCTCGATCTCCAGCCAAACATCCGGGGCGCCCTTTTGGATGTCCCGGATGAAGAGCGGCCCAAACTGGGCGATGCGGCTGCCGACGAAGGCAAAGAGCTCGACCAGCCGCTCGACCAGGCTCCGGGTGTCCTTGTGCATGATAGTTTCGACGCGGCCGGCGATCTCGGCCGTGACGGCCCGCACGACCCCGCGGAGGATCTCTTCCTTGCTCGCGAATTCCTTGTAGAGCGTCGCCTTGCTGATGCCGAGCTCGGTCGCGATGTCGTCCGCCGTCACCCGGACGAACCCCCGGGTCAGAAAAAGTCCCCGGGCCGCCTCGACGATGCGGGTCCGGACCGCGGCATCGGCGCGGCCCGTCCGGGTCTCTGGCTTGGCTTGTACTTTAGAAACTCGTTTGGTTTTCACAGTTTTATTATAGGCCGGGAACGGAGGTTGTCAAGGGCCGGAGGCTGACGCGGACCCGGGGCACGCCCCTTGATACCCGTCCCCTTAGGTCAGGGCTCGATGATCCCCAGCGGCGGGTTCTTTTTCCAATTTCCCCGGGTGAAGTCGGGGATGGCGACGGGCTTGCCCTTGCCCGCGACGCTTTGAACGCTGGCGCCGACGATGGCGCTCCACGCGGCGGCATCATAGACGTCCTGGTCGAGCGGCTCGCCCCTGCGAAGCGATTGGATGAGGCGATAGTCCTCGATGTAGTCCATGCCGCCGTGGCCCCTCCCCTCGCCTTTCGAAGCGATCGCCTTCCAGAGAGGGTGCTCGAACTCAGCTGCAAACTTCTCAAAATCATCCCACTGGTCGGGCTTGGCAGACTTGCCTTCGATATAGATCCGGTCGGGCCACTTGTGGGCCAGCCCCCGGGTCCCCTGGACGAGGTCGATCCGGTTGTAGGGGCGAGGCAGGTTCGTGTCGTGGATGAGGATGATCGTCTTGCCCAGCTTGGTCTTGATCAGGCTGGTGTTGACGTCGCCGAGGACGTAGCGCTCCTTGGCCTGCGTCGAGTCTGCGCCGAACGTGGCCACGGCGTATTCGTGCAGGCCCCGCGTCGGCGAGCTCATCGACACGAGATAGTCGAAGGCGTCGCCGCGGTTGACGTTCATGCACTGGGCCACCGGCCCGAGGCCATGGGTCGGGTAGAGGTTGCCGTTGAGCTTCTGGGACCAGGCCCGCCGCCACAGCCCCTCGCCCTCGTCCGAGAACTTGACGCCGCGGAGGTCGTGGAGGTAGCCCGCTTCGCCGTGGAGGACCTCGCCGAGGACGCCCTTGCGAACGAGGTTCAAGGTCATGAGCTCGATCCGGTCGTAGCAGCAGTTCTCCATCATCTGGCAGTGTTTCCCGGTCTTCTCGGCTGTCTCGACGAGGGCCCAACAATCGTCGAGGGACATGGCCGCGGGCACCTCGGTCGCGGCGTGTTTGCCGTGCCTCATGGCCGCGAGGCACACGGGGACATGCCATTCCCAAGGCGTGGCCGTCATGACCAGATCGAGGTCCTCGGTCGCACACATCCTTTCGAAATCACGCGGCCCGTTGGAATAGCCCGTGGGCTTCGGCTGGCCCGCCTCGACGACCCACTTTTGGGCCCGTTCGACGTGAGCCGGGCGGATATCGCAGATGGCCTTGATCGCGACGCCCTCGATATTCAGGTAATTCTGGACGTGGGCCGAACCCATGCCTCCGACACCGACGAAGCCGACCTTGACGGTGGGGATGGCGGGCACCCGGAATTGCGACCTCGCTTCGCCCCTGGCGCCGGACGGGTCTTTGGCCTCGAGGCCCAGACCCGCCACCGCTGCGCCCAGTCCGGCAGCGGCTCCGATCTTGAGAAAATCCCTCCGGCTCTGGTTTCTGTTGTCTTCGCTCATAGGTCCTCCTGATGTGTCTGCGATGGGGCCGCCCTAGAAGATCCGGAAGGCCAGGCCTCCGATGACCTGGACGCCGCCGAGATCGACCTTGTACGAATACGGGTAGCCAGTGTGTTTGCGTATGGAATCGTAGGTCAGGGAAGAGAACAGCGAAAGGCGCCCGAGAACCGGGACCGAGACCGAGAGCAGGAAACGGGGCCCGGTCTCGTGCCCGGAATAGTCGAGGTCGACGGTCTGCCACGTCTCGTCAAAACTGTGGAACCCGGCGCCCGCTCCGGCGCGGAGGCCGACCGGTCCGATGTCGAATTGATAGAACAGGACGAGCGGGATGGTGCGTCTGCGGAACTTGAGGGGGTATTCCGTGCTGCCGCCGGACATCGGCACCGCCAGTCCGTCGTCGGCCAGCGAGCCGAACCCCGCGGCCAGGCCGATCGGTCCCTTGAGCTTGAGCCACACGTCGCCGGCGACGGCGAAGCTCGATCCGTAGATCTGCCGATAGCTGTCTCCCGACGGAAAAAGGCCTCCGGCGCCGACTGAGAGGGAGAGCTCCTGGGCGGGGACCGCCGCAGGCAAGGCCAGCAGGAAAGCCGCCAAGGCGAACGCCAGGCGCCTGGCCCTCATCGGATGCCCCTCAAGACCAGGGGGCTGATCGTTCGAACGGACGACGAATCGATCGAGAATTCGGCCGGGACGGTCTCGCGCGTGCGATTGCTTTCGAGCCCGGTCGGGCCCACGGCCGTGACGACATAATAATAATGCTGCGAAAGAGCCTGGGGGTCCCAGACGACATCATCATCGGTGAAGGACGTCCCCGCCAGGGGGATGTCGTTGAGCTTGACATAATCGACGTGGGGGGTCCTGGCCCGATAGACGTTGTATCCGACCGCGTCGGCCTGGCCGCTCCAGGACAACCGAACCGCAACGAGCTTATTGAAGAGCGACCAGTAAGCGACCCACAAGCCCCTCAATCCGGCCGGCGTTTGCGGATAGCCGGCCTTGATCGGCTGGGCCAGCTCGGCGAGAAGGCCCACGGAGGTCCGGGTCGCGCTGGTGAAAAAATCGAGATCGAGCTTGTCGAGCGTGTCGCTCGTCGTATGGTAATAGGGATTGGTCAGGGGCTCGTCCTCGATGGCCAGCATGGCCGGGTAGCCGTTGTCCCAGAACGGGCCGTGGTCGGAATAGACGAACGACGCATCGACGGTCTTCGTCCCCCCGACGACCCCGTAATGCGCCCCTGCCTGGAGGAAAAGGTCGGCCAGCCAGCCCGAGCCTTCGTTGACGATGATCTGGAGATCCTCCGGCAAGGCGTCGGCATAACCGATCATGTCCAGGTTGATGACGCCGAGAATACTCTCGCCGGCCGCCCGGGCCGCGGTCGCGTAAGCCCGGCTCCCCCAGAGCCCCCATTCCTCCGCGGAAAAGGCGACGAACCTGACGGTGAAATCGAGCGGGTACGGCGCCAGGACCCGGGCCGCCTCCAGAACGGCGGCCGTGCCGCTGGCATTGTCATCGGCGCCCGGGGCCAGGGTCAGATGGGACGGGGAGGTCGAATCGTAATGGGAGCAGATGACGTAGATGTCGTCCGGGTAGGTCTCCCCAGTCTTCTCGGCGACGACGTTGCGCGAGGTGTAGGTGCCGGAAAAAGTGAACGGGTCGAAGTGGACGTCATCGAGGCCGAGGGCCGTGAATGAGGCGTAGAGGGACTCGCCGGCGGATTCGCAGTTCGTGGTGGAAGCGTAGCGCGTCTGGAAGTTCTGGAGCGTCTGGACGTTGGCGGCCAGGTTGGAGCTTGATACGAGCGAGACGATCGTCCCGACGAAGGGGTCCTGGGCCGAGGTCGCGGCGGAGGGGGAAGCCCCGACGGGCCGTGTCCGGAGGTATGGCAGGACGGACCGCAGCGGCAGGGCCTTGCGCGGCAGGCCGGCCGGCACGGATTCTGCGGCGCTCCCGTCGTCCCGCCAGAAGACCGCCGTCCGCGGCTCGACGGCAACGGCATGCCCCGCGGCCCGGAGGGATGCGAGGTCGCTGGGGCCGCCGGTCCCAACGATGAGGAACTCGCGTCGGGCCGCGTTCCTCTCAAGAACGGTGAAGCGGACGCCGCTCCGGCGCAGTTGGTCGAGATCGTCGCGGTCGGCCAGGGCCAGGAGGCAGGTCGCCAGGTCCTGCCGGACGTCGATCTGGAGCCTGGTCAGAACAGCAATCGGCGACGAAGGGCTCTTGGGGATCCGGATCAGGTTGACCAGCGTGCCCGGGCCGCCCGGGACGGCCGATGCGGTCGGCAGGGCGGAGGCCACGGCGAGGCCGCAAGCCAGGGCGAGCGAAAGGACGATCCTCTTGCGCGTCATGCCCGTTATTAGAACAGATTTCTGCCGCGGCGGTCAACAGAGTATAATCGGCCCGGGAGGGGCCATGGGTCGGAGGCCGGCCGCGCCCGAGCGGCGTTTTATGATCCGGGCGGTCCGCGAGGCGCGCAAGAATTTCGTCCGGCCCGAAGGGGGGCCGTTCGGCGCCTGCATCGTCAAGGAGGGGCGCGTCGTCGCCGCGGCCAGGAACACCGTCCTCAGGCACGACGCCACCTGCCACGCCGAGGTCAACGCCATCCGCAAGGCCTCGAGGAAGCTCGGCACCTTCGACCTCGCCGGCTGCGAGATCTACTCGACCACCGAGCCCTGCCCGATGTGCTTCGGGGCCATCCACTGGGCCCGGATCGGCGCCGTTTATTACGGCTCCGGCATCCGCGACGCGGCGCGGGCCGGTTTCCACGAGCTGCGGATCTCGAACGAACGGATGAAGGCCCTGGGGCGGAGCAAGGTCCGGCTTGTTCCCGGATTCATGCGGGACGAGTGCCTCGAGCTCTTCGAATCCTGGCTCAGCCTGCCCGGCCGGAAGATCTACTGAGCTCTACTAGGATATCTCGCAGAAGTCCGGCTCCGAGTCACTCCGCCGTCCTTCTGCCCTCCGCTCACTACCGCTCGCGGAGTCAGGTTAGGAGCTTCCGCTTTCGATCCCAGCGCTGGCGCAATCTCAGCGAGTCGAGGCCGAGAAAGCTTCCCTTGGCCAGAGGATTCCGGCCGGCGGCCTCGAAGCGGAGCGTATGCTTGCCCGTATCGAGCTTCAGGCTCCCCAAATAAACGTCCTTGATGGCCAGGTCCCCCGAATAGAAATCGAGGACCGGGCTGACGGCCGGGTTTGTCCCGTCGTCGTTCAGGGGGACCGGCTTGCCGTCGAGAAGGACCCGGTAGGCGCCATAGTCGTCGGCGTAGGTCATGCGGAGGACGAGGGCCCGGTACTCTTCTTTGGCCACGTCGAAATCGACCTCGAGGGCCGGCTTGTCCGCGGCGGGCTTGAAGAAAAGCTGTCCCTCCCCGGTCCAATCGAAGCCCTTCTGGAGCTCGGCGGCGCCCCGGGTCTTGCGTGAGGCCGAGAGCAGCGTCTTCCCTTCGATGATGACGTCAAGATTCGGAAAGCGCCGCTCGGCGAGCGGCGGCAGCGTCGTGAACCGCTTGGGCTGTCCCTTCTGGTACCAGAACCCTACGGTGGCGATGTCGTCCTCGCGCTCGACGTGGCCTTCGATCTTGCCGCTCTCCGTCTCGTCGGCGGTGATCCAGCCGGTGTGTTCGATGTCGAAGCGGAGCGATTTGGCGAATCGGACCGGGTCGGCGATGTGCCAGCGGTACATGCAGTATTCCGTGCCGGGGATCTCCCCTTCCGGGCTCCAAAAGACGCAGCCGAAATAGGGATACTGCCCGAGCGACATGCCCCAGGCCATCAGGAAATAGTCCTCGGTCCCCGTGCCCTGGATCGAGGGCTTCGTCTCGCCGTCGATATAAAACCGGGCGTCGCCCTCGCCGAACCACATCGGGCTCCGGGCCCGCATGGACATGACCGTGCCGACGTAATGGCCCTCGCCCGTGATATCGACGATCGTGTAATCACGTCCCAGCTTTTCCGGAAAAGCCTGGTTGTACTGGGCGCAGAAATAGGCCGCGTCACGGGCCAGGCCCGGGTCCTCGGTGTAATCGATGTGATAGTAGAATGACCGGACGTTCCGGGCGCCTTCGTTGGTGACCGTGATGAGGCCGTGCCTGAAGAAAGGCATCTGCCAGAAGCAGTTGTAGCCGTCCCCTCCGGTCTCGACCTGGACGGGCACCGAGACGAGCTCGAACCGGCGTCCGAAGCCCGCCCCGAAGAAATCGCCCAGGGGCGCCTCGACGGCCGGCTCTTTGGCCCCGTCCCAATACATCCGCAGGACGATCTCGTCGGGCGAGGCCGAGCCGCCCGATTCGAGCCAGTTCGGCCGGGCCTCGTTGAAGGTCAGCCAGATGTGGCGGATGACCGCCGGCCCCTTGATGTCCGCCAGGACCTTGGTCTCCCCCGGGGCGATATACTTGAGCCGGTCGGCATTGCCGTGGAAGCTGGGGTCAGTCGAGGTCACGGCCCTCGACCTCCCCGGCTTGAGCTTCATCAGCCCGTCGAGGTCCTGGGCGGCGGCCATCGATACGAGGAGCCCCGCGGCTGCGAACAGAACGGTCATCTTCTTGAGCATGTCGGCCTCCGTACTCTTCCCTGCTTATAATGCCGCATGGACAAAAAAACAAGCCCGCAAGGACTTGACAAAGCCAAAGACGGGACCTATGATGCGTCAATCATGGACAGCCTGAACGATCTCCGCGCCGGCGCCGTCGTGCTGTCCTCCCGGCTCTGGAACTGGTGGGCGGTCCCAACCGCCCGATAAGTCCGTCCCCCCATCCATCTCCCTTTTTTGGGACAGGTGCGCCACGAATGGACTCTTGCGCCCCTGATCTCGGAGCCAAGGACCCCATGGACCCGCCGGCGACCCTGTTCGAAGCCGTCGTGAAAGGACAGTGAACGTCATGCGCTTCGCGTCGCGAAACACGGATTTCCTCCCCCAGGCCTTTTACAATATCAAGGCCGACCTGCCGGAGCCGCCCAAGCCGCCGCTGCACCCCGGGACCAAAGAGCCGCTCAAGCCCGAGGATCTCGAAGCCATCTTCCCGAAGAGCTTCATCCGCCAGGAGGGCGTGACCGACCGGGACGTGCCCATCCCCGGGCCCGTGCTCGAGGCCTACTCGGTCTTCCGGCCGACGCCCCTCATCGAGGCGACCGCCTTGAGAAAGGCCCTCGATACGCCGGCCCGCATCTTTTATAAATATGAGGGCGTCGGGCCCGTCGGCAGCCACAAGACGAACACGGCCATCATGCAGGCCTATCTCGCGGCGCAAGACGGCGTCAAGACGCTGGCCACGGAGACGGGGGCCGGGCAATGGGGCTCCGCCCTGGCCTACGCCGGCTCACGCTTCGGCATCGAGACCCGGATCTTCATGGTCCGCTCGAGCTTCCGCCAGAAACCCGGACGGCGGGTGATCATGGAGATGTTCGGCGGCACGGTCCTCGAAAGCCCCAGCCCGACGACCGAGGCCGGACGCAGGTTCTACGAGCGGGACCCGGAGCATCCCGGGAGTCTCGGCATCGCCATCTCCGAGGCAGTCGAGGTCACCGTCAAGACCCCCGGCGTCAAGTACGCCCTGGGCTCGGTCCTGGACAGCGTCCTCATGCACCAGACCGTGATCGGGCTCGAGGCCGAAAAACAGATGGAGGAGATGGGCGTCGTTCCGGACACGATCATCGGCTGCGTCGGCGGCGGCTCGAATTTCGCCGGCTTGGCCTTTCCCTTTGTCCGGCACAACCTCCGCGGCGAAAGACAGACACGGTTCATCGCCGTCGAGCCGGAAGCGTGCCCCTCGTTGACGCAGGGCTCGCTGCGCTACGATTTCGGCGACAGCGTCGGCCTGACGCCGCTCCTCTACATGTACACGCTGGGCATGGATTTCGTGCCGCCCCCTCTCCACGCCGGCGGGCTGCGCTATCACGGCATGGCTCCGCTCGTCAGCCACCTCGCCTCGATGGGCGTCGTCGAGCCGCGCGCGGTCGACGAAAAGACCGTCTTCGACCGGGCGGTCCTGTTCATGAAGACGGAAGGCATCCTGCCCGCGCCCGAATCGTCCCACGCGATCTCTGTCGCGGTCGACGAGGCCCTGGCCGCGAAGAAGGACGGCCGGGAGCGGACGATCCTGTTCAACCTGAGCGGGCACGGCTTCCTCGACATCAGCGCGTACGCCAAGAACGGCCAGGGGAGCAGAGCCTAGCCGGCCCGGGTCGGGCCCGGTCCGAGCGGGGCCCGGGAGACGCTTGCCTCCTGTCCTCGGAGTATACTAAGGTACCATTCGGTGATCAGGAGGTCCGCACAGCCATGAAGATGCCCATCGCCCTCCCTGTTTTCATTGCTCTCGCCTTTGCCTGGGCCTGGCCGGCCGCCACCCCGCCCGCACCCGACAAAGCGCTGGCCGCGAAGATCGACTCTGTCATGGCCCCGGTCTACAGGCCCGGCGAGCCCGGGGCGGCCGTCATCGTCCGCAAGGGCGGCCAGACCGTCTTCCGCAAGGGCTACGGCCTGGCCGACCTCGAGCTCGGCGTCCCGGTCAAGCCCGACATGGTCTTCCGCCTCGGTTCGATCACCAAGCAGTTTACGGCCGTGTCCATCCTCACGCTGGCCCAGGAGGGCAAGCTCGGGCTCCAGGACGAGATCACGAAGTTTCTCCCGGACTACCCGACCCAAGGCCGGCGGATCACGGTCGA
>Ga0326726_10001971_pt1 | contig 19075 bp, 16 predicted proteins | sample MHFenrmetagenome_2_FD_207603 | JGI IMG/M metagenome (GOLD analysis project Ga0326726, IMG submission 207603) | Lab enriched peat soil microbial communities from Michigan Hollow, Ithaca, NY, United States - MHF15MN | ecosystem: Environmental > Terrestrial > Soil > Wetlands > Peat | place: USA... | reverse complement strand
TGCGGCGGACGCTGCGAGACGAATCCGCCGTTCGTCGATTTCGGTGCTGGCCAAGTGGTGGTGGCGATCTCGGCTGAATACGACTCTGGGAATTTCTGTATGCGCGCGGTCTCGATTTCCGCCATCGACAGGGGAGACGAGGGGACGACCATCCGCTACGATGTGTCCCGTCTTGATGAGACTTGTTGTTCGATGCTGATGAGGCCAATGGTGATGACGGGCTACACACCTGTCGTCGCCGTTGTCACCCAAGGGCCGCTCCCAGGGCCACTCGATTGGGTGCGGCATGACACGACCTTTGCCTGCTGGCAGCCAGATCCCAATGAGCCGGTGACCCTGCACTACACCAGCGCCCCTTGCGATCTGGGCGCATCCGAGCAGATCATCCGCGACAGCACACTTTGGGAAGCGTGGTATCGCACGGCCCGGTCCTGCGATTCCGTTGGGATGATGACGCTGCCGCTGCCCGGCGGGTATCCCAACATCCCGATCGTGACGTTGGAGGACTCCAACTGGGTCAATCCCGGCGATACGACCGTGCCCGGCCCGTATCCATGGTGGGGCGTGCCCTACGTTGATTTCTCGAAATTCGCAGTCCTGGTTCTTCGAGCCGGGGAACAGAATCGTTGGGGCGGCGGCATCTGGCTTGACAAGATCTCCCGCGATGGCGGCACGACAATCAGCTACTCGGTCATGGCCCCGGAGAACGAATGCCCACAGATGGGCATGGTGGCGGTCAACCCCACCGTCGCCGTCCGTGTGCCCTTGCCTCTGAATGACCCAGTGACTTGGAAGCGCAGCCAGGAGTCGATCGGCTGCGGCTGGGCGTCTGATTCATCCTGGGTGGACACGCTGCGGGCCGTTGGGCCGTAATCGACTTCGTCTGACGTCAGAGATTTGCGAGCTTACAGGGCGTGGTCAGTTCTCACTTCCCGCTGCGCCCCGCCTGCTTCAGGATCCAATCGCCAATTGTGCTTAGAGCCATCGGCGCCATCGTCTCCTCGATCTTCACATACTCATCGGGCGACCCGGTACTTGCGGTCTGGAAGAGATGATTGAGACCCGGCAATTCCTTGACTGTGTAGTTCTTGTTGCCACCCTCCTTGAGGGCCGCCTCAATGGCGGGCAGGTTCTGCGCAGGCGGAACTTGAAAGTCCTTCTCACCGTTGATCGCCAGGACGGGGCAGGACACTTTTTTCAACGTTGGTGCGGGATCGTAGGTCAGGAAGTAACGGAGCCAGGGACTCAATAATTGCCGGACCTGCATCTCGACGGCCTTGTTGATGGCATTCGAGTCCAGCTTCCTCATATCCGGTTCATTGGCCAAAGCCTCGGACACAAGCTTGCGAAGTGCGGGCTCAGTGGAGTCCGCGCTGGCGTTCTGCTTGATGACCGTGAAGATCTGTTCCTCGAGTGCGCGGCTGACGTGGATGGCCGAATCACTTGCGCCGCCGGCCTTGCTGATCAAGGAGTCTTGCATATAGAGGACTTGCTCGCCGGTCACCCCAGTGCCGGCCATCATCACGATGAACGCGATGTCTTTGGAGCGTGCCGCCACCATCGGCGCGATGATGCCCCCCTCGCTGTGCCCGATCAGGCCGATCTGCGACGGGTCAATCTCCTTGCGGGACTTCAGGTAGTCGACGCCCGCCAGCACGTCCCCGGCGAAATCCTCACTCGTTCCGGACCTGAAGTCGCCGGTGGACTTCCCCACGCCCCGGTCATCTGCGCGCAAGACCGCGATACCCCGACGTGTCAGGTAATCGGCCAGCACCAGAAACGGACGATGCCCGAATACCTGTTCGTCGCGATCCTGCGGGCCCGACCCAGTGATCAGGAGAACAGCCGGGAACTTCCCGCCGCCCCGCGGCAGCGTGAGCGTCCCCGCGAGTGTGATCGCGGCGCGAGGGTTCTGATAGCTCACTTCTTCGGCGTCATAGGGGAGGGGCGGCTTTGGCTCCTGTGGCCGGAGTATCTGGGGCGCCGATTCGGTTCGCCCCAGTACGAGCGGAAATGATGCACCTCCCTGTGTCCATGACCCATCAATCGAATCCGCCTGCGGCCGGAGATTCCCTTCGAATGCACCTTGGATGGCTTTCAATCCCAAGTGCAAGTGGCCAGTGGTCCATGTCACCTCATCAACCGCGACTCCCGTTGCGCCCTGGTCAGGGCTATCCATCGTGGCGATTAGTGAACTGTCCGGCCCCCGCGATATATGGAACACGATCCGAAGCTGACCGTTGGGCAGCTTCAGGGCGCCCATCCAAGCACCCTCGATCCCCGCGGTGGCGGCTGCATTCGACCGATCCGCGGCCGACGTGGCCATTGCTATTACCGCCAGCAACAGCACACCGAGGTTTCTTGTCCTTGTCATAACTCGCTCCTCTTGCTCAATCCCAACTCTGGGAGGGTTTTTTTCATGCATCGTCTGCCGGCGACGTGCCTGCCGGCGGCACCTTTTCCGGATCGTGGCGCCAAATGAGATATGAGTAGATGCCGGTGGTCAAGACAATGGCGATCACGCTGCCGACGATGAGTTCTTCGCCCCAGTGCGGTTGGAAGATGCTCACTCCGAGCAGCATCAAGCCGGTGAGGATGAATAGCCACCCCGCCAGTCGATGCGTCTTTACCCACGCCGTCTTGCTGGAGAGGGTCCAGGGTGTGCGAACACCGACAAACCAATTTGGACGAATCTTTCCCATGACATTGCCCATGACAATGAGGAGACCCCCGACCAGTGCCGGCACCACCGTTCCCACTGCGATCTGATGGCCGCGAATCGACATGTGAATGACCCCGTAAATCAGCGCCAGGAACACCAGAATGGCGTAGCGGATGGTGGTGTAGGCGCCCAGGAAACGCGGGTAATTCGTACGTCCCGGATCGAAGCGGGGAATTAGCAACATCAGAATGTAGATTCCCATGGCCATGAAGGGGATGGCCAGAAGCCCCTCAAGCTTCCCTCCGTACCGATCAATCTCTCCAGCCATGTTCCAATGCACCGGTATCTGAGCAGGCGCTCCGGACCAACTGAGCGTTGCCAGGAGAAACATCCCTCCCAGAATCAGCCACAATGGGAGTTCTGTTTGCCACTTCAATTTCAGTTTCGTCATGATTTCCCCGTCTTAGACGCCGACTTCCTCGGCGTCCCCACTCCCAGCACATCCATGACAGCCGCCACTGCCCCGTCAAATGCCGACTCATTGATGCTGTACACCACCACGGTGCCGCGTTTCTCCGAGACAATCAACCCCGCGTATTTGAGCACATTGAAATGCCCCGACAAGGTGGATTTCGCCAGCGGAAAGCGCTCGGCGATTTCGCCGGCCGTCATGTCCCGCTTGCGCAGCAGGCGCACGATCTCCCGTCTGGTGGGGTCCCCGAGGGCGCGAAAGACATCGTTAATTGACATGGCTTGTTCGCTTGTTCGCTAACCACCGAAATACGGCGCGGCCGAATGCTTCGTTGGTGCATTGTCATTCCCCAAGTCGTGTTCAAGGATGCCGGCATTCCTGTCGCATCGCTTGCCGGGGACAATTAAGCGGTGCCGGAAGCCCGGAACAGTAAAGATGGAGTGCGAGTGCGTAAAGAGGCTGTAAGCGCGCCTCATCGGATGGAACAGCTCTTAGACTCTCTAACAGAATGAGCTTGTGTCTTGTGTGGACGCCAGGCGCCCTCGCCTGGCGGCACTTCGGCCAGCCGAGGGCGGCTGGCCTCCACATCGACTCGAGACTCATTGTGTTAGACGGTCTTAGGGGATCCCGATTGGCGATACCGGCCGACGGCCCCCATACCGCACTTGCAACCGCACAAAGTGATCCCTCGTAAAAGGGAGGCATTGTGTATTGTTTCCTGAGAGCCGGACTCGATCACGTCCACCACACGGGCAAAAGGAGATAACCTGATGAGCACCACCAAACCGATCCCGGATGGATTTCACACGATGACGCCGCACCTTGTTTGTCGTGACGCCGCCAAGGCCATCGCCTTCTATGAGAAGGCCTTTGGCGCCAAGGAACTTGGTCGCAGCCTGATGCCGGACGGCAAGAGCATCATGCACGCGATGCTGCAATTTGGCGATTCCCGCCTGATGCTCGCCGACGAGTTTCCGCAGTGGAAGTCCCTTGGACCGCTGGCCATCGGTGGGACAGCGGTCACGCTGCACCTCTATGTCGAAGACACGGATCAGGTCTACAAGCGGGCAATCGACGCCGGTGCAACGTCAAAGATGGCGCCGACGGACATGTTCTGGGGGGACCGTTACGCGCAGGTTGTTGATCCCTCCGGCCACATGTGGGCCATCGCCACTCACATCAAGGACGTGAGTCCCGCCGAGATGGAGAAGGCCGCCCGCGAGGCGATGGCGAAGATGGGCGGATAGCGGAGATGGATTGCAGGCAAGAGCATCAGACGGCGTCGCACATCCCGCGTGCGACGCCGTTGCTATTCGTGAGATCTCATGGCCAGTTCGGAATGACTGCCCCCGTGTCGTCCGGCGGCGGCAGGATCTTAATCGCGCCGGCCACAAACTCCACATCCGCAGAGACTCGATAACGTCGCGGGCAATCGAGGGAGTCCGGACTTGACTGAGTTGAGTCATTCGAGCGGTAAGCGAGAGCAAAGTGCAGCAGTTGCGAATCGGCGGCATCGGCGAGAGTGTTGTCGGCACAGTCGGTCCACGCGAAGCCGACCCCCGGCTCGCACAGAGTGTCGGCGCGATCGGCCGTGACGAAGAACTGCAGGGATGCGACTTCTCCAAAAGGCATGGCAGGTGTGGGCGGAGGAAACCCAGCCCGCATGCTGCGAGCCCCCACCACTCGCACAAACGGCAGTTGAGCACCATAAGAGCCCACACGGAAGGTGAAATAGTCCCAGCTTGAGACGGCAACACCGGGCGATGCGCCGACAAATGATAGCATCGAATCATCATACCAGATTAGCAAGTTGTACGATGCGATTGAGTCGATAGCATCTGCAGCCGATTCGTTCGAAACAAAGCGAATCGACACGGTTGCGCTCTGCCCATTCAAGACGCCTGCCGAATCGATGCGAATCGACAGCGCGACCGGATCCCCCTGCGGCTCGTTGACCTTACTGCCGTTGCAGCCCACGAGCGACAGAAGCGCGATTGCCACCAGTCGTCTCGCGGTGAATCGGAACGCGTCCATCAGAGCGAGTCCCTGTCGTTCGGCGGCGGCAATATCTTGACCGCGCCCGGAATGAACTCGAGGTCCGGGCTCAAGTGGTACAGTCGTGGACAATTCAATGTGTCGAGCAGGCCCACGAGAGAATCGTGCGTCGTGTACTCACGCACAATGTGCAAGTGAGTGACGGACGAACCATCCGCGATCGCGTTGTCAACGCAGTCAATGGTTGAAAACGAGATCTCAGATTCCTGTCCGATCCAGGCGCGGTCCGAGGTCACATGAAACTTGATCCGTGCGACTACACCATTGGGCAGACGATGGATGGGCGCCGGTGGCCGGTTATTCTCGAGGTCACGGTTACTGGCAATTCGGATGGTGCCGCGATGGAAATAGGGTTTCTCCGCCGGGGAATGCCGCCACGTGAAGTACTCCCAGAGCGAGTCCGCGCCTCCTGGCGCGGCGTCGAAAAACGACAGCATGTCGGCATTGTAAGAGAGGAGAAGTTCGTACGCTGCGATGGAATCGATCGGGGTATCTGAGGAGGTATCGGGCACGAACCGAATCAACACAGTCACATCCTGACCGTTGAGGACCGAGACGGAATCGATGCGCACCGTCAAGGCAATCGGATTGCCTTGAGAGTCGTTGACCTTGCTCCCGCTGCAGCTCACCAGCAACGCAAACGGAAACACCGCCATGACAAATCGGGCAATGCGCATGAGACCTCTCTCGGTGGGCGGCCGATGATGTGTCGGCCGCTGGGCCCCCGTCCTAGTGTGGGTCACCATTGACTCCGACGTAGCACGGTGCCGTCCCATTCATGTGGGCGATCTGAGCCGTCAATTGAATTCCGGGGAAATGGGATGCTTGGGCGGCATCAAGCCTGATTAAATGACCGGTTCGCCCGCGCACTCGGAGCAGGCAAAGAAATTCGGGCGGTAGCAGGCGCTGATGAGTCCAATCGGCGATCAGCACCCTGGTCACGTTTTCGGATCGGTATGATGCCAATTCCTCGGGGGGATCCACGCCACCCTGCCAGTAGAACGATAGGGAATCGCCGTCCGCATGCGAGAATTGGAGCCATACAGCGCTTACGGGGCATGAACCCACGACGCCGACATAGCCGGAGTCCGAGGCGAGTTGCTGCCATACGACCACGGAGTCCACTTCGCAATACAGGAGCGTCGGATCATCCGGGGAAAATGTACCATTGGCTATGCGCCGCATGTATTCCAGGTCGGCGACTGTCAACGGTGTCCCATCACCGTTCGCGTCGCTGGCCTCAATGGCGCGCTCCGAGTCCGGGCTGGGGCCGAATACACCATTCCCGACCAATAGGAATTTCTCCAGGATTCTGGCGTCGTCTGCGGTCATGGCCCGACCATCCCCATCGATGTCCCCGCGGATCAGCGGCGGAGCGCCGTCAAGACGAATCTGTCCCGCGCGATAGTCTACGGCCGGCTCACAGGTTCGCTCAAAGCGGTTGCACTCCAGCGAGTCGTAATTCAAGGCAAAGTCGAGGCCTGTTTGATTCGTGTCCGGCACATACGAAACGTTCGGAAGGCCGGCGATCACGCAGTCCGATGGTTTCGCGGCGAAGAAGCGTATGTCAGAGATGCGTTGCGCCGGGCAGTGATGTACAACGCGAAATCTCAGGCGGGCAATGACCCCATCGAATTGGGTCGGATTGGATCCGGCGCCCCCATGGAGAGAATACACTGAGATCAGGTGAATAAAATCGGGGTATCGAGAATCACATTCTACTGTCGAATCGCCTTCTGGGCTGGAGCGATATGTGAAGTACTCCCAGCCGGACAGCACCGGTCCCCGCGTGACGCCGTCTAATGCGGCTCCCCGGCGGTCGTAGCTAAGCAACATCGAGAGGCCGGCAACGCTCACGGAATCGGTTTCTGCAGGGTTGCACCGCACTCGCACATTGAGTTCCACGGAATCCTGGTTTTCCGGAACCACGGCCGAGTCCACCCACACTTCGAAAAGAGGCTGGGGTGCTGCATGGGGTGAGACGGAGTGCTTGCCCGCGCATGAGACGGTCAGGTACCCCAGAGTTCCAAGCACAGCGGCCAAGAACAACAGGCGATTCGCGTGCGAGCGCCGCATAATGACATCCTTGCCAAAGGAGCAAGCCTGCTCCCAATATAGCGCATCGCTCGGGCTGCTCTGTCAAAAACACAGCCGCCGCGGTGCCCTTCGGACACCACGGCGGCATAGCAATGCGGTCAATAACTACCGCAGTTTCTTTTTGTGACGGTCTTTGCGCAGACGCTTCTTACGCTTGTGCGTCTTGATCTTCTGGCGCTTCCGCTTCTTCCCCGACGGCATGAATTGCTCCTATGCTGGTGCCCGTCTCCGCCAGCGGCGGAAACGCAATACCCCGGTCGCTACAACGGCTGCTTGACGATCAGGTTCTTGAACTCGTTGGACGGCTTGAACACCGGCACCTTGCGATCGGGCACCGGCACTTCGTCACCCGTGCGCGGATTGCGGGCCTTCCGGGCCTTCCGCATCTTCACCTTGAAGGTGCCGAATCCGCGGATCTCGATATTCTTGCCCGCCTCCAGACTGGCTTTGACCGCCTCGAGGAACGAGTCTACGGTCACCGCCACATCGGTGCGCGTCAGGCCGGTTTTTTCGGCGCAAATCTCGACCAAATCGGCCTTGGTCATCCTGACCTCCTCTGACATACCGTGAAAGTGATCATCTCTCAATCTATTCTCTGGTCGGTGTGAACATCATCTATGGTTACAGGTAGCGGTACTGCAGGGACGGCTCCGAGTACTCGATGTCCTTATCCAGTCCCAACAGCCACTGCACCGCCGTTTTGCCCAGGAAATCCACCAATCCGATTCGTCGCTTCGGTATGTCCGTCACCGTGCGTGGCGGTTTCGACATCCCCGCCATGTCCGCCGCGATGTCCAATGCGTCGTGGTAGTCGCCCAACACGTCGATCAGTTTCATCTCTTTCGCCTGGCGCCCGGTGAAAATGCGCCCGTCGGCGAACTTCTTGACCTCGTCCACCGACATCTTGCGCCCCTTGGCCACCGTCTCAACGAACTGCTCATACGTGTCGTCGATGATGCCCTGCAGATGCGCCGAATCTTGCGGGGTCATGTCGCGGGAGATGTTGCCTACGTCCTTGTACGGCCCGCTTTTCACGGTCTCATATCGGACGCCAATCTTGTCGAGGAGACGCTCTACGGTGGGGTACTGAAAGATCACGCCGATCGAGCCGGTGAGAGTGCCGGGGTTGGCGACGATCGTATCCGCCGCCACCGATACATACAGTCCGCCCGACGCGGCGACCGTGCCCATCGAGACGACGACCTTCTTGCCCTTGCCGCGAACTCGTACGACTTCCTCGTAGATCTCCTGGCTGGCCGCGACGCCGCCGCCGGGGGAATCGACGCGCAGCAAAATCACCGGGACCGACTCGTCATCGCCCCAGCGCCGCAGTTGCTGCACCACTTCGCGCGAGGAGGAGATGGTTCCGGACACCTCGACAATCGCGATGCGCTTGCCGAAGCCGCCGAACAAGTCCTCGTCGCCACGCGACACGCCGTACACCGCCATGAACATCAAAGCGGCAAATAGGAAGAAGGAGCCTCCGATGATCAGTCCGATGATCCAGTCGCGCCGCGTCGCCATGGCTAGGTTGCCCGTGCTCCTCTTCTCACAAATCCGAGGGAATGCGAATCTTCTGCCCGATGTGGATCTCGTCGGGGTCGTCCAGTGAATTGAAGGCCAGGACCTCAGCTACGGACTTGCCGAACTTGGTGGCGATGCGCAGGATGGTATCGCCGCGACGCACTGTGTACCAAAAACCGCCGTCGCGGGCCGGCGTGGTGCCGCCCGCCTTCGGAATGATCAAAGTCTGGCCGATCTGGAGACGATCGTGCGCCTCCATGCGATTGGCCTGACGGATAGTCGAAGTGGTCAATCCGAACTTCTTGGCCAAGTCCCAAAATGTGTCGCCGGCCTGCACTGTGTATTTCTGCCCACCGTTTTCCGCCGGTGGAGCCGCATCCGCAGTCTCTCTTGGCGCCGGTGCCTCGTAGACGGTCTCGGTCGGCTTGTCGGCTCTCCGAGTCACCGCCGCCGATGGAATCGGTATCACCAGCGCCTGGCCGATGGTCAGGCGGTGCTTGGACGAGAGCTTGTTGACACTGGCAATCTCACCGGCGCTCACGCCATAGCGCTTGGCGATCTTGCCCAGCGTCTCGCCCTTGCGAACGGTATGCTGCGCCCATTCGGTGCGCGTGGAGCGGGGTAGGTCGTGGTAAACGCTTGCAAACAAATCACCCGATCCCTTCGGCACGCGCAAACGGTAAGGGGAGATGTCCGGCGGCGTGACGCCACGGCGCAATTCCGGATTCAGATCGGAGATGACGTCTTCGGTCGTGCCCAAGGCGTTGGCGATGTCCTTGAACTCGAGCGGCTTGTTGGTGGCGACCCAATCATAGGCGAGCGGCGGATCCGGCTGCACTTGGAATCCATAGGCCGCGGGATCCTTCGCAATCATTAGCGCCGCCATATAAAGCGGCACGTAATTCCTTGTCTGGTCGCGCAACTTAAGCTGCCAGAACTCGTCGGTGCGCTGGCGCTTGATCTGGCGCCCCACCCGTCCTTCACCGCCGTTGTAGGCGGCCAAGGCAAGATTCCAGGAGCCGAACATCCGGTACAGGTCACCTAAGTACTTGCAGGCCGCGTGCGTTGACTTCTCGAAGTCGCAGCGCTCATCCATCCAGTAACTCTGATCCAACCCGTAGCGGCGGCCCGTCGAGGCGATGAACTGCCAGGGGCCGGAGGCGTGGGCGTACGAATAGGCGCGATTGTTGAAACCGGATTCGATGAACGGCAAGTAGGCGATGTCCGCGGGGATGCCGTACGAGCGCACGATATCCTTCATCATGGGCAGATAACGTCCCGCACGGACCAAGAACCGCTCGCAGGGTCCGCGGGCCACGGTCTGCCAGAAGTAGATGCACTTTTGGACCTTGGGGTTGTCGATCTCGATCGGGTAATCGAAAGTGACTTCCCCGAGTTCCTTTTTTTCCGTCGCCGATGGCGGTGCCGACGCGGCGGATGAGTCGAGGCCGCCATCGAGTCGCAGCAGAATCGCCGAACTGGAGGCATCCTCCGGCAGTTGGCCGAGAGCGGTCAGTGTCTTCTGGTAGTCCTGGGCGATCTCGTCGAGCAGGTGATCAATGTCGTCGCCGGTCTGCTCATTGGAGACAGACGGGACGTCGATTTGTCCGAGCAGTGCAATCGCGCGTTCGAAGGAGACTTGCGCGTCGTGCCATCGACTTTGAAGGTTGGCCGCGACACCGGTCGCATAGAGCGCTTCGCCTTCCGCGAGCATCGCATGCACATCTTGGCTGGAGGAGTCTCGTACTGCGCCTGAGGATTCCGTCGACTCGTCTTGGGAATTGTCGGCGGCATTGGAATCGCCGGTGGCTTCATCGTCCGGCGATACTTGTTGCTGTTCAATGCGGCTGCTGGCAATAGGTTGTGGCGTGTATCTCGCGGTCGAGGCACAAGCCGACAGAAGGAGCATGCTCCCGATAATCAACACAAGATGTCTGAATTCCGCCCGCACTCGTCGCTCCCTGATCCCGACCTCGAAATCGTTAGTCCACGCCCCCCAATGCCTTATAGATCGGACTCGACTCGGTCAAACTACAGCCCGATCCTCATAACAAGTCGCGCGAGTTGGGGTGAGTGTGCTACAATAGACTCAACGTGGCCCTGCCCCAACCCACGTAACCCGCTGGTATTAAACACAATTCAAAGGAGTGTCAAGGGTTTTTCTGGACGAACGGCCGCGAAAAGCCGCTGGAGGGGAATCTCACAATGCATTGCCGTACTGGGCCTTGCAGCCACGGAGCGTTTGAAACCTATACCGGCGAGCCGATTCTCAGGCCCGCCAAAACGCCATAATTTGTTCTACATCAATGGATTTGGCCGAAAAGGACTGAATGTAGTCTCGGTGACCGAACCAGGTTGACTGCCTTTTTGCGTAGCGCCGTGTGTTACGTACAATTTCCTCATAGGCTTTCTCCTCAGTCAGGCCGCCGGCGAAAAACGAGACCAGTTCCTGGTAGCCAACGGTCGCCAGTCCCGGCGCCGAACCCGGAATCCCAGATCCCAGAAGCCGCCTGACTTCAGATGTCAGGCCGGCTTCGCGCATTCGTCCCACGCGTGCGGCGATCCGGTCATAGAGGACCGGCCTCTCCCATTCAATCCAGACGACTCTAATGGGCCAAGGAAGAGGGTCGCTAAGTTCTTGTTCCAGGAGGGTGCTCAGTCGACATCCCGATTCCCACCAAACCTCCAAACCGCGACGAATTCGAGTCTTATCACCGGCATGGATCCGTGCGGCCATGGCTGGGTCAGCCGCAGCCAGTTGTTCATAGAGGTCGGGCCAGCCACATTCGGCCACTGCGGCTTCAAATCGCTGCCGTGTCGTCAGACTGATCTTGGGCATCTGGGCAAGCCCATTGATCAAGGCATCGAGATAGAAGCCTGTTCCTCCGACAAGGACGACGGGTCGTCCGCCGTCGCGGCGAGCTTGGATAATTGCACGAGCTTCCTGCGCGAATCGCCCCGCTGAGAAATATTCACGGGGGTCGGCGCAGTCGATCATCGCGTAGTCGAACTCGCGGATCAGCATCGGTGACGGCTTGGCTGTCCCGATGTCCATTCCCCGGTACACCTTTCGCGAATCGACGGACACTAAGGTCGCCCCAGCCACGCGTGCCACCGTCTGAGCCAGTTCATTTTTTCCGGAGGCCGTGGCGCCGACGATGGCGAGAAGCGGGAGTCGTGGGTCCGTTGAAGTCATGCGCCTGCTAAGATAGGGTCATCATCCGCCGAAGGTCCGCAGCGAAGTCGCGGGGTGGGCCGATAGACCCCGCGAAAAACGAGCCATCATTTTCTCCCGACGTGGCTTGAAAAGCCCGGCGGCATGGGCCTTTATTCACCAGAATGCCAGTCGCCACCGAGCCGAATTCAGCCCTCACGCCGATGCTGCGCCAGCACGCCGCGATTAAGGCGCGCTACCCCGACCACATTGTCTTCTTTCGCATGGGGGACTTCTTCGAGATGTTCGGGGAGGATGCGATCTTGGGCGCGCAGATTCTCGGGATCACACTCACCAAGCGTCCCCACGGCAAAGACGGTGAAATCCCCCTCGCCGGTGTGCCGCACCATCAGGCCGAACGCTACCTGGCGCGTTTGATCGAGGCCGGGCAGAGGGTGGTCGTCTGCGATCAGGTGGAAGATCCCAAGTACGCCAAGGGGCTGGTGCAGCGGGATGTGGTCGAGATCATTACGCCCGGCACGATCATCAGCCCCGCCGCGCTCGATGAGACGCAGACTCCGGCGGTGGCCGCCATCGTCGGACCGAGCGAGTCGGGGAAATTCGCCTTGGCCTGGGCCGAGCCGACCAGTGGACGCTTCGCCATCGAAGTCTGCACACCGGAGTCGTTGGTTGACCTTCTCTCATCGCACACGCCGAACGAGATCCTGTTGAGCGTTGATGTTGATGCGCGATTGCCGGCTCTGGTGGACGGTCGCGGGGCGCTGACTCGTTGGCCGGCGTGGCGATTTGAGCTGACCGAAGCGACGAAGACGCTGACCACCCACTTCGCCGTGCACGATCTCGACGGAGTCGGCTTCCCGCCGATCGCCCTTGCCCAGGACCGCGAGCTTGCCGTCTCGGTCGCCGGTGGTCTGTTAGCATATCTCAAGGAAACGAAGCGGGCGGCGCTTTCGCACATCACACGTCTCACGCCGCTCGTGGATTCTGACACGATCACGCTCGATCCACAATCGGCTTATCATCTTGACGTCATCAGCCGGCCGCACTCGGATCGGCCCAGCCTGGTGAGTGTTCTCGATGCGTGTCTGACCTCGATGGGGCGGCGGCTCTTGCGCGAGCGTCTGCTCCATCCGCTGACCGACCGTCCGGCGATCGAACACCGTCTCGATCAGATCGGGACTCTGGTCGGCGAGCGCATACTCTTGTCCAAGCTCCGCGAACTCCTCAAGGGTGTCTTCGATGTCGAGCGATTTGTCGGACGATTGGGCGCTGATCGGATCGGGCCACGTGACCTGACGGCGTTGCGCGATCTTCTCGCACGTTGGCCGCAGGTCGCCGCTCTGATCGCATCCACCCCGCTCTGGTCGGCCGAGGCACCCGGCTCGGAAGAGTTGACCAACCTCCAGGTCGAACTGGACCGTGCGATTGTCGATGATCCCCCCTTGGGCAGTAAGGAAGGGGGCATCTTCAGGCCGGGCTACTCGGCGGAATTGGACAGTCTGCATTCCGGCGCCGCCGAGGCTCGCACATGGATCGCCGGCCTGCAGGCGCGATTGCGCGCCGAAACAGGGATCGCCTCGCTGAAAGTCGGCTACAACAAGGTCTTCGACTACTACATCGAAGTTCCGAAGACACACTCCGAGAAAGTCCCTGCCGAGTGGATCCGCAAACAAACCCTGGTGAATGCCGAGCGCTTCATCACGTCGGAGCTAAAGGAGAAAGAGGAGATCGTGCTGCGCGCGGCCGAGAAAGCCGCCGAGTTGGAAGAGCGGTTATTCACCGAATTGCGCGCCCGTTTGAATCAGGCGATTCCCATTCTCTCGCGACTGTCGCAAACGCTTGCGACCATCGATGTCGCCGGCTCACTGGCCAAAGCGGCATTGACCCACGGTTATGTCCGTCCACGCCTCGCCGAAGACCGCACCCTCGAGATCCATGGCGGACGTCACCCGGTCCTGGAGACCATCAATCCCGCCGGCGGATTTGTCCCCAATGAGACGGTCTTCTCAATCGAGAGCGGTTGGTTGCAGCTTCTGACCGGTCCCAACATGGCGGGAAAATCGACCTATTTGCGTCAGGTGGGGCTGATTGTGCTGATGGCGCAATGCGGCTCCTTTGTCCCTGTTGAAGCTGCGCTGATTGGCATAGCCGACCGGATCTTCACCCGCGTCGGCGCTGATGACGATTTGGCCCGCAATCGCTCGACCTTCATGGTCGAGATGTCGGAGACCGCGCGCATCCTTCACGGGGCGACGTCCCGCTCGCTCATTCTGTTCGACGAGGTCGGACGCGGAACCTCCACCTACGATGGTGTTGCCATTGCCTGGGCGATTGCCGAGCATTTGGCCCACGACCCCCTGTGTTGTCCGCGCACGCTCTTCGCGACGCACTACCATGAGTTGACCGCGCTGGCCGACCGATTTCCTGCGGTGCAGAATCATCATTTGGCGGTGAAGGAGAAAGACGGGCGAGTCGTCTTTCTGTTTCGCGTCAAGCCCGGCGCCTGCGATGATTCCTTTGGGATTCATGTCGCCCGGATGGCCGGTGTTCCTGGATCTGTCGTCAATCGCGCCCAAGAGATCCTCCAGGCGTTGGAGAATGGCAGCTTTGACCCGCTCAAGGGGCGCGCAACAGTGCGTGCCCGCGTCGCCGCCCAGGCACTTCAGGCCAACCTCTTCTCTGATACTCAGGTCGCGGCCATGGATGAACTTTCGCGTCTCAAGCCCGAATCGATGACCCCGCTGGAAGCACTCAGTAAACTGGATGAACTGACCCGCCGCTTGCGCGAATAGCCTCGCCAAGTACACTGTAGGGGCGGGGTTCCCCCGCCCGAATCGAAACACGGGCGTGGAAACCGCGCCCCTACGTATATTCTGTCACCGATGACGCAGACCCAATCGCCCCCCGACCACACAATCGCCGTCCTCCCCGAGCACCTGATCGACCAGATTGCCGCCGGTGAAGTGATCGAGCGCCCGGCCTCGGTGGTCAAAGAGTTGGTTGAGAACGCGCTCGACGCGCACGCGACCCAGGTCGATGTCTCGGTGATGGCCGCCGGAGCCGAGGAAATCCGCATCGTCGATAACGGCGCCGGCATGGCCGCCTCCGATGTGCCAACCGCCATTCTGCGTCACGCGACCTCGAAGATCAGAAGCGTCGAAGATCTCGAAGCCATTCTCACCTTCGGTTTTCGCGGCGAGGCGCTCGCGGCGATTTCCTCGGTGTCGCATCTGGAGATTGTCTCGCGCCGGGCTGCCGACGACGCCGGGACCATGATCTTTTGGGAGGGTGGAACACGTACCGATTCCGGTGTGGCGGGCGCACCCGCCGGCACCGCCGTCCGGGTGCGGCATCTGTTCTTCAACACGCCGGCCCGACGCGAGTATCTGCGCGCCCCGACCACCGAGACCAAACGCATCATCGAAACGGTCACCGACTTCGCCGCCTATCACCACCGGGTTGGATTCTCGCTGGTCATCGACGATAAGCCGGTTCTCAAGTTGACGGCGGCGGCCCGGCCGGAGGATCGTCTCGCCGATCTGTTCGGTGCCCGGATCATGGAGATGCTGGTTGGGTTCTCCGCCGAGGAGACCGACATGGCGGTCAGCGGGTTTGCGGGGAAGCCGGAATTGGCTCGAGCGTCACGCGATCGCATCCTTCTGTATGTAAATGGCCGCCGCGTCTGGTCGCAGAGTCTGGCGCACGCCGCCACCAACGCGTACGGCGAGACGATCCCACGCGGTCGCTACCCATTCGCGATCATCGCGCTTGAGGTCAATCCGCATCGCGTCGACGTCAATGTGCATCCGACCAAGCGAGAGGTGCGCTTCGCCAACGAGCGCGCCCTCTACGATCTCATCTACTACTCGATCAACAAGGCCATCTTCTCATCGCCGCGCACGGCGCCGGTCCTGGAGTTGAAACCATCGTACACGTCGCCTGCCCAAAGCGAGCGGCTGCCGTTCCCCCCATCGGTCGGGTCAGACGTAGGGGCTCACCCCTCGGATAAAGCCGGGGCCTTCGGGGGATCTGCGCCCGATTCAAGGCCAGCCGTGGACGTAGGGGCGCATGGCTATGCGCCCGTCAGTTCCACGTCGAATACAGCCGAACCGCTTGGCCGCATTCCTTCACCCGCAATCATTGTCGACGATGTTGCCAATTTCTGGCAGTTCCGCGACGTCTACATCGCCACCATCATCGGCGACGAACTCTGGATCATCGACCAGCACACCGCCCACGAGCGCATTCAGTACGAGGCTATTCTACGTCGCGCCATCGACCGCAAACCAGAGACGCAGCGGCTCTTGTTTCCCGAGTCGTTCGACTTGGAGCCGCGTGAGTGGCAGGTCTACGAGGAGGCGCAGGAAGCGATTGCCGCTCTGGGCTTCGAGGTGCGGCCATTCGGCACACGGACGCTGCTGCTCGAAGGGATACCCACTGGTCTACGGGTCCGCAACCCGGTCATCCTCTTGAGGCGGGTGCTTGAAGATCTCAACGCGGCCAAGCGCGGGGGAGAGGATCTGCTCAAGGCCGCCGCCGCCTCCGCCGCCTGCCGCTCGGCGGTGATGTCAGGTGATCGCTTAAAGCCGGAAGAGATGCGCGCCCTGTTCACTCAATTGATGCACACCGAAAATCCGTTTTCCTGCCCGCACGGTCGGCCAACGGTCGTCAAAATTCCGATTCTGGATTTCGATAAGAAGTTCTGCCGGGCGTGATAGGTCTTATTTCACTTGGTCGCCATTGCGCCCGCCTGTGCGTGGCTTTCCCACATGCGGAAGGTCCCGACATTCTTGCAGTGCGGGCAATACCAGGACGGCTGTGATTCGTGGTTGCCGCACTTGGAGCAGACGTAGTTGTGATCGGAGAAGGCCGCGGCATCGAGCAAATGATCGACTTCGTCAGCCACCTGCGGCCAGCGCTTCATCCGCGCCAAGGCGCTGATGACGCCGACCCGTCCCGCGACATTGTCCGAATCGATCTCGAGGACATGCTGGTATTGCTGCAAGGCGCGATCGTATTCGCCCTTCTTCAAGGCCAAGTCGGCCAATCCCAGGATCGCGGTCGTGCTGTTGGGGTTGCCTTCGAGAATGCGTTCGTAGAATTTCGAAATCTCGCCGAATTGACCCAACTCGAAGTAGGCGCGTTCGAGGCGGTCGAACACCAAGTGCGCTGCTTCAGGATGGCTGGAGGCCAGACGGGTCCACCAGTCGACCGCGTCGGTGGCGCGCCCCTCTTCCCAGTAGGCATCGCCAAGGTAGAGGAGGGCGGGAATGCAACCGGAGTCATGGCTGAGGGCGTCTTTATATTCGACCCGGGCTTCGTGTTTCTTCCCTTCACTAGCGAGCTTGGTGCCTGCTAGCGTCTTGTAGAGAGCCAGTGACTGCCCGTCCTTTTGGCCGGTGATCTTCAGCACGGTCTTGCGGGCATCGAAGGCCTCATCGAACCGACCCGATCGTTCGTACAGAGAGACCAACTGCGACGCTGCCCAGTGATGCTCCTTGTCGAGTTCGAGAATTTTGATGAGAGAACTCTCCGCCGAGGGGAAATTGGCGGATGCCAGGTAGTCCTGGGCCAGTGATTTATGCACCGCGACCTGGGCCGATTTGGAGAGGCCGAGGCGCAGGGTCAATTCCTCATGCACCTTGATCGCCCGGTCGTATCGGCCGCGTTTGCGCAGCAGGTCGCCCAGTTTCAGATAGGCGTCGATATTGTTGGAATCTTCGTTGGCGGTCATCTTCAGCCGCTCAAAGGCGGTGTGGTCGTCGCCGTCGACCAACGCGCGGAGCGCCTCCATGTACAGGCGTGGCGCCTGGTTGGTGCGGCGCTTGGCACTACGGGTCCAGAGATAGGCAAACAGGGCCGCGCCCAACGCGAAGATCCAGAATATGCTCCAGCCGAATCCGGTAAAGTCCATGGTTTCACCCACTGAAAGACGACACGACAAGGCCGTCTTCGACGGTCACAACTCGTCCAACTCCTCGATCGTGCGATTCCGCAAGCTGTTCATCTCGACTTCCAGCCGCTTTCGTGCCCGCCGCTCCGCCCGGAGTTCGGCATGGAGGCGAAAGACATAGGTCAGACCCAGAATCGAGGCCGCTGCCATTCCGGCCAACATCGACCAGTAGACCACAACCACCATCGGGACATTACGGTACTCGACCCGGACCAGATCGACGTGGTTGACCCGTTGGTCGGAGTTATAGACCGAGAAGCCGATGACGATCGCCAGGATCAACAGGACCAGGATGATTCGGACCACCCACACGGGAACCTCCGCTGCCAAAGCCGAAGTCTATGAACAAGTATCGGCCGGCGCAACCCCTACCATCTCCCCCGGTTTCAAAAAAATCGAGGTTGAACGGGTTGCCGGATGACGCTAATGTAACTGTTCGGCCATGGGTTTCCACGTACAAAGGAGCCTACGGCCGCTATGCCCCCGTGGTGTAATGGATAACGCACCAGCCTCCGGAGCTGGTAATAGAGGTTCGATTCCTCTCGGGGGTACTCTCAGTAACGGGTCTATCCCCACCCTTGACGACCAGCCCGACCGTGTCCGACCAGGCGTCCACCCGTGCTCTACCCCGCATCGCCGTGGTCATCCCGATTCTGAATGAAGCCGCGACTCTGGACGCCGCGCTAGCCTCGGTGGCACGTCAGGATTACTCGCGTGATCGCTTCGAGGTCATCGTCGTCGACGGCGGCTCAACCGATGCCTGGCGATCCATCGTCGATCTCCATCGGGCTGCTGGCGCAACCATCAGGGTCATGTCCAATCCCAAGACGACGACGCCGGCGGCGGTCAATCTGGCAATCACACAGACCGATGCCGACAGTATTCTCTGGATCTCGGGGCATTGTGTTCTCTCACCGAACTATTTGAGCGCCTCGGCGTCGGCGCTCGTGGCCGCGACAAATCGCGTCACAGGAGGCCGGCTTGATGTCAAAGGTGAGGGAGTTCGCGGCTGCCTGAATGCACTTCTGCTCTCGTCGCGGTTCGGGACGGGTGTCTCATCGTTCCGGTTTGACCGGACTCCGGGGCCAACCGGCTCGATCACTTACTCGCTTTTCCGCCGCCGCATGCTTGTGGATG
>Ga0326726_10001970_pt1 | contig 19088 bp, 16 predicted proteins | sample MHFenrmetagenome_2_FD_207603 | JGI IMG/M metagenome (GOLD analysis project Ga0326726, IMG submission 207603) | Lab enriched peat soil microbial communities from Michigan Hollow, Ithaca, NY, United States - MHF15MN | ecosystem: Environmental > Terrestrial > Soil > Wetlands > Peat | place: USA... | reverse complement strand
GCGAAGGCCGCCCACATCTTACTCGTCACGAACACTCCTTGCAGGATCAAGAACTCGCCGATGAACCCGTTCAGCGTCGGCAGCCCGATCGACGACATCGTCATGACCATGAACACCGCGGCGTAGACCGGCATGACTTTCGACAGCCCGCCGTACTCCGAGATCTCGCGCGTGTGCCGGCGCTCGTAGACGATGCCGACGATGAGGAAGAGCGCGCCGGTCGAAATGCCGTGGTTGAGCTGCTGCACGATGCTGCCCGTGATGCCGACCGGGTTCAGCGCGAACATGCCGAGCATGACCATCGCCATGTGGCTGACCGAGGAATAGGCGACGAGCCGCTTCCAGTCCTTCTGCGCCAGCGCCACGAGCGCGCCGTACACGATCCCGATAATCGACAGCAGCACGATCATCGGCACGAACGATCGCGACGCCTCCGGCAGGATCGGGAGGCTGAAGCGCAGGAAGCCGTACGTGCCCATCTTCAGCAGGACGGCCGCCAGGATCACCGAGCCCGCGGTCGGCGCGTCCGTATGCGCGTCGGGCAACCAGGTGTGGAACGGGAACATCGGGACCTTGATGGCGAAGCCCAGGAAGAACGAGAGGAAGACCCACCACTGCAGGTTGAACGGCACGTTCAGTTTGTGGAACTGCGTGACGTCGAACGTGTAGATGCCGGTCAGTTGGTGGTTGTAAAAGTACAGCGCCAGGATGCCGAGCAGCATGACGACGCTGCCGACGAGGGTGTACAGGAAGAACTTGATCGCCGAGTACAGGCGGTTCGCGCTGCCCCAGATGCCGATGAGGAAATACATCGGCACGAGCATGACTTCCCAGAACAGGAAGAACAGCAGGAAGTCGAGCGACATGAACGCGCCGAGCATGCCGGTCTGCAGCACGAGCAGGAAGATGTAGTACTCCTTCACCCGCTCCGTGATCGCCGTCCACGACGACAGGATGGCGATGAAGCCCATCATCGTCGTCAGCAGGATGAGCAGCGTGCTCAGGCCGTCGACGCCGAGGAAGTACTCCGCGCCGACCGAGGGAATCCACGGCGCGCGCTCGACGAACTGGAAATCCGCGCTCGACGGGTTGTACCAGAACCACAACGGCACGGAGATGGCGAACCCGATCAGCGCGACGATGTTCGCGATCCAGCGGATGGCGTCCTCGTTCTTCTTGTCGACGAGCAACAGAACGAGCGCCCCGGCCAGCGGCGTGAAGAGAATGAGTGAAAGGTAATGAGTCATAACGCTATCTGACAAAGAGATAAATGGTGACGAACGCGAACACGCCGAACACCATCAAGAGCGCGTAGTTCTGCACGAGGCCCGTCTGCAGCCGCCGGAACCAGAAGCTGCTCTCCTCGATGAGACGGCCGACGAGGTTGACGGCACCGTCGACGACCGTGCGATCGGTCAGGCCCGAGAACCACGCGCCGATGACCGTCAGCCAGCCCGTGCCGTTCACCGCGCCGTCGACCACGTTCCGATCGAACGACCACAGGCCGCGTCCGCTCGCCATCGTGCCCGAGATCACGGTCGCGTCGTACAGCTCGTCGACGTAGTACTTGTTCGAGAGCAGCTTGTGCGGACCGGCCCACCGTTCCGCCAGTCCCTGCGAGATCTCCGGGCTGGTCACGTAGAACTTGCGCGCCAGTCCGATGCCGGCCAGGGCGATCAGCACCGAGAAGCCCATCAGCCCGAGCTCGACGCCGCGCGAAACCTGAGGCTCCTCATTGGGGATTTCGGATTGCGGAGTGCGGATTGCGGAGTCAGGATTGCCTCCGGATTCCGCAATCCGCACTCCGCCTTCCGCCATGTGACTCTCTGCGGTAAAGCTTGGCTCGAGGAAGTGTTCGATGGTGTTGGGCCCGCCGAGCGCGGCGGGAATCCCGAACAGACCCGCGACAGCCGCGCCCACGGCGAGCGCCATCAGCGGAAGCGTCATCGGCTTCGGGGACTCGTGCGGTCCGTGCCAGGCGCCGTGACCGTGACCGCCCCCGTGAGCGTGGTCATCGCCGGGCGCCGCGTGGCCGTGCGCGTCATGTCGACCCGCGTGCGCTGCGGCGCCGCCGCCGTGAGCGTGCGCGCCTTCCCATTCGGGACCGCGGTACGCGCCGAGGAACGTCATCGACACGAGCCGGAACATGTAGAACGCGGTCATCAGCGCCGTCGCGACGGCGATCACCCAGATCGCCTTGTTGTTCATGAACGCGCGGAACAGGATTTCGTCCTTGCTGAAGAACCCGGAAAGCGGCGGGATGCCGGCGATCGCGAGCGTGCCGATGAACATCGTGGCGAACGTGACCGGCATGTACTTCCTGAGGCCGCCCATGTGCCGCATGTCCTGCTCGCCCGCCATCGCATGGATGACGGACCCGCTGCCGAGGAAGAGCAGCGCCTTGAAGAACGCGTGCGTCATCAGATGGAACGCGCCGGCCGAGAATGCGCCGACGCCCATCGCCGTGAACATGTAGCCGAGCTGGGAGACCGTCGAGTACGCGAGCACGCGCTTGATGTCGTACTGGACGAGGCCGATCGACGCCGCCATGAACGCGGTGAGCACGCCGACGATGGCAACAATCTGCATGACCATCGGCGCGTGCGAGAAGAGGACGGCGTTCCGGCCGACCATGTACACGCCAGCCGTGACCATCGTCGCCGCGTGAATCAGCGCGGACACCGGCGTCGGGCCTTCCATCGCGTCGGGCAGCCAGACGTACAGCGGGATCTGCGCGCTCTTCCCGGTGGCGCCGACGAACAGGAAGAGGCAGATGAACGACAGCACGCCGAAATGCGCGGTCTCGACCGTCATCGTCGCGGCCGCGTTCTGCACGGCCCGGAAATCGAGCGTGCCGAACATGTAATAGATGAGGAAGACGCCCAGCACGAAGCCCCAGTCGCCGATGCGGTTGGTGATGAAGGCCTTCTTGCCGGCGTCCGACGCGCTCTTCTTCTCGTACCAGTAGCCGATCAGCAGGTACGAGCAGAGGCCCACGCCCTCCCAGCCCACGAACATCACCAGGAAGTTGTTTCCCAGGACGAGCATGAGCATGAAGAAGCAGAACAGGTTGAGGTAGCAGAAGAAGCGCGCGACGCCGCCGCGCGGCTCGTCGTGCATGTAGGCGGTCGAGTAGACGTGAATCAGCGTCCCGATGCCGGTGACGACCAGAATCATCATCCCCGACAGCGGATCGAGCCGGAAGCCCCAGGGAATCTGCAGCGCGCCCACGCCGTGCTGGGTCATGAGCGGAATCGACGGAATCCACTGCGCGACCACGACGTCGAAGGCGCGTGACTCGGCCGGCAGCCCGAGCAGCTGCCAGAATGCGAAGAGGGACAGCGCGAGCGCCGCCGTCATCATCGTGCAGGCCACGACGCCCGCGGTCTTGCGCGAGAACGAACGGATGCCGACCAGGCCGTTGATGGCGGCCCCGAGGCCCGGGAGAAGCGGTATCAGCCAGATAAGGCGCATGTTCTTATTTCGGACTGCGGATTGCGGATTGCGGATTCAAGAGATCCGCCGTTGTCCGGGCAATCCGCATTCCGCAATCCTCAATCCGCACTGTCATGACCGCATGATGTTCATCTCGTCGATGTTGACGGTCTCTTTGTTGCGGTAGAACGCGAGGATGATGCCGAGGCCGACGGCGGCTTCGGCCGCGGCGACGGCGATGACGAAGATCGCGAACACCTGCCCGATGCCGTTCTGCAGCTGCTGCGAGAAGGCGATGAGATTGATGTTCACCGCGTTCAGAATCAGCTCGATCGACATGAAGATGATGATGATGTTGCGACGGACCATGACGCCCACCACGCCGATCGTGAAGAGCGCGGCCGAAAGCAAGATGTAGTGGGTCGTTGTGATCATGAGATTTCAGATTTCAGAAGGCAGATTTCAGATTGGATTTCAGATTGGACGGCAGATCCGGGACACGCCGAGAGGGTGGTCGCCTCTTCAATCTGAAATCTGAAATCTGAAATCTGAAATTTCACAGCTCTCTCTTCGCCAACACAATCGCGCCAATCATCGCGACCAGCAGCAGCATCGACGCAATCTCGAACGGAATCAGATAACTCGTGTAGAGCAGCCAGCCAATCTGCGCGGTATTGCCCGTGACCGGCGTCGCCGCTCCGGGGACCGCGACCATCGCCGGCTGCGAGAACCCGTAGACCGCGATGGCGCCCACCTCGACCATCACCGCCGCGGCCAGGAGGAACCCGAGCATCGTCCGGCGATGCGGATCCGAGTGCGCCTCCGGCGGCCGCTTGAGATTCACCAGCATGACCACGAAGAGATACAAGACGACGATGCCGCCCGCGTACACGAGCACCTGAATGGCCGCGAGGAACTCGGCGCCCAGCAGCACGTACAGCGCGGCGACGAACAGGAAGTCCAGCACCAGGAACAGCACGCTGTGCACGGTGTCCTTCGTGCTGACGACCAGCACGGCGAATCCGAGAATGCACGCGGCGATGAAGTAGAACGCGATCGCCTGAGCCATCAGAGCAAGATCACTTTGATGATCCCGGTCACCACCAGATTGGCGATCGCCAGCGGAATCAGGACCTTCCATCCCAGCCGCATCAACTGGTCGTAGCGGTAGCGCGGCAGCGTCGCCCGGACCCAGATGAAGATGTAGAGGAAGACGAACGACTTGGCGAGGAACCAGGTCCACGACGGAACGAAGTCGAGGAACGAGAGAAACGCGACGTTCGGGAACGGACGCAGCCACCCGCCGAGGAACAGCGTCGTCGCGACGGACGAGACGACGATCATGTTCGCGTACTCGGCGAGGAAGAACAGCGCGAACCGCATCCCGCTGTACTCGGTGTGGAATCCGCCGGTCAGCTCCTGCTCCGCTTCGGGCATGTCGAACGGCGCGCGGTTGGTTTCCGCGAGGCCGCCGATAAAGAAGATCACGAACGCCAGCGGCTGCGCGAACGCGTACCACATGTGCGAGCTTTCCTGCGCCCGCACGATGCTGACCATGCTCAGCGACCCGGCCATCATGATGACGCTGACGAGCGTCAGCGTGACCGCGACTTCGTACGAAATCAGCTGAGCGGAGGCGCGCAGGCTGGCGAGCAGCGGGTACTTGCTGTTCGACGCGTAGCCGGCGAGGATGATCCCGTACACGCCCACCGACGCGACCGAGACGATGTAGAGCAGGCCGACGTTGATGTCGGTGATGTAAAGCGTCACCTGCCGGCCGAACAGCCTGACCTCGGGCCCGAACGGAATCACCGCGTAGACGATGAGCGCCGGCACCATCGAGATGATCGGCGCGGCGGTGAACACCCACTTGTCCGCGCGGACCGGCGTGATGTCTTCCTTGATCATCAGCTTCACGGCGTCCGCGACCGGCTGAAGGATGCCGTACGGGCCGACGCGCATCGGGCCGAGCCGCGACTGCGCCCAGGCGATCACCTTCCGCTCGAGGAGCACCATGTACGTGACCGACACGAGCGTCGCGTTCAGCACGATCACGATCTTCAGGAGCGGAATGACGAGGGTGTCGATCATGTCAGTTCTTGGCCGCGGGCGCTCACCGGTCGACCTCACCGAGCACGACGTCGAGCGATCCGATGAGCGCGACGACGTCCGCAACCAGATGACCCTTGATCAGCGTACGGAGTCCCTGGAGATTGCAGAACGACGGCGGCCGGACGCGGAACCGGTACGGGTTGGTGGACTTGCCGTCGCTGACGATGAAGTACCCGAGCTCGCCTTTCGGCGACTCGATCGCGTGATACGTCTCGCCCGCCGGCGGCTTGATGAGGCGCGGCACCTTCCCGACGATCGGCCCTTCGGGCAGACCTTCCGTCGCTTGTCGGATGATGCGGAGCGACTGCTTGAACTCCTCCATGCGCACGAGGTAGCGATCGTAAGTGTCGCCGGCGGTGCCGACCGGCACGTCGAACTGCATTTCATCGTACGCGGCGTACGGCTCGTCCTTGCGGACATCCTTCGCCACGCCCGAGCCGCGCAGCGGCGGGCCGCTCAGCCCGAGCGCCGTCGCGGTCTGTCCGGAGATCACGCCGATGCCCTTGGTGCGCTCCAGCCAGATGCGGTTGTGGGTCAGCAGTTCCTCGTACTCGTCGATCTTCGCAGCCATGATCGTGCAGAACTCGAGGACTTTCTTGTCCCAGCCCGGCGGGATGTCCTGCGGCAGGCCGCCGACGCGCATCGAGTTGTACGTCAGCCGCGCGCCGCACATCTCCTCGAAGAGATCGAGAATCAGCTCGCGCTCGCGAAACGCATAGAGGAACACCGTCATCGCGCCGATGTCCATGGCGTGCGTGCCGACCCAGAGGCAGTGGCTCGCGATCCGCTGCAACTCGCAGAGAATCGTCCGGATGTACCGCGCGCGGCGCGGCACCTCGAGCGACAACAGCTTCTCCACCGTCTCGCAGTAGCCGACGTTGTTCGTCGCGGCCGCGACGTAGTCCATCCGGTCGGTGAGCAGGATGATCTGCGTCCAGTTGCGGTTCTCGCTCAGCTTCTCGATGCCCCGGTGCAGGTAGCCGATGACGACGTCGGCGTCCACCACTTTCTCGCCGTCCAGACGCAGCACGACGCGGAGCACGCCGTGCGTGCTCGGATGCTGCGGGCCCATGTTCAGCACCAGCTCGTTGGTGTCGAACATCGCGCCGTGGTGAATGACGGGGGCTTCCATTACTCGATGTCCGCTTGTTCGCGCGACTGGCGCAGCTTGAGCCACTCGAGCGGGTTTTCAAGCAGCAGTTCGCCCGGCCCTTCGAGCGGGTAGTCCTTGCGCTGCGGGAAACCCTGCCAGTCTTCGGGCATCAGAATGCGCCGGCGATCCGGATGGCCGGTGAAGCCGACGCCGAACATGTCGTAAACCTCGCGCTCCAGCCAGTTCGCCGCGGGCCAGACGCCGGTCACCGAGGCGAGCGGCTGCTGCTCGCCGAGAATCACCTTCAGGCGCACGCGATGCCGGTGCCGCGTCGAGTACAGGCAGTAGATGACGTCGAAGCGGCCTTCCGCCCGCGGGGGCCAGTCCGTCGCGGTGACGTCGGAACAGAAGTCGAACGCGGCGTCGGCGGCGTCGCGCAGGTGCTGCGCCGCCTGCAGAATGAGCGCGGCGGGCACGACGAGCGTCCAGTCGCCAAGCCAGTAGCTGACCTTCGTCACGCTCCCGGGCACGGCCGCCTGCAGCGACGCGATATAGGCCGGCGCCGTAACGCCGGCTGGCGGCGGCGGATCGGGAGGGCCCGTCGGCGCGGCGGCTTTCGGGGCATGCGCGGGCGCCTCAGCCATTTAGACCCATTCCAGCGCGCCCTTTTGCCACGCGTAGTAGTAGCCGACGACCAGGATGAAGATGAACACGAGCATCTCGATCAGCCCGAACAGCAGCAGCTTGTCGAAGATGACCGCCCAGGGAAACATGAAGACGGTCTCGACGTCGAAGATGACGAACAGCATCGCGACCAGGTAGTACCGGATGCTGTAGCGATCGCGCGCGTCGCTGATCGGCTCGATGCCGCACTCGTAGGGCTCGAGCTTGACCTTGTTGTACTTGCTCGGATGAATCAGGCTCGTGAACACGAGCGTGAACAACGCAAAACCTGTCGCGACGGCGACGAAAATGGCGATTGGGATGTAAGAAGAAAGCATTGAGGTGACGCGTCGCGAGAGAAAAACGCGACAGAGAAAAGCCGTTGGTTTATAACACAAGCGGGACCTATACTCAACCGATGACCGCTCGGCGCATCTGGCCCGCACTCCTGCTCGTCGCGCTCGTCACGATCTGGCCGGGCCGGCTCGCCGCGCAAGTCAACCAGCGATCCATGTACGTCAGCGTCGTGACCGACGCCGGCCTCCCGGTGCCCGGCCTCGGCCCTTCGGACTTCATCGTGCGCGAGGACAACGTGGCGCGCGAAGTGCTGCACGTCGAACCCGCCACGGACCCGATGCAGGTGGCCGTGCTCGTCGATACGAGCCAGCAGGCGCGCAGCGACATTTCCTTCATACGGACGGCGCTGCCTCCCTTTCTCGCGGCGCTGACCGACGGCCCCATCAAGAGCGAGGTCGCGATCATCGCGTTCGGCGAGCGGCCGACCACCTTCTCCGACTACACGACCAACCGCGCGACGCTGCAGAAAGGCGTCGATCGCATCTGGTCGCAGCAGGGCTCGGGCGCGTATCTGCTCGACGCCGTCGCCGAGATCAGCGTGGGCTTCAAGAAGAAAGAATCGCGGCGGCCGGTCATCGTCGCTATCGCCGCTGAAGGCGGCGAGTACAGCTACCGACAGTACGACCAGGTGCTGGAGGCGCTCGCGAGCGGCGGCGCGGCGTTCTACGCGATCATGCTGGGGACGCCGTCATCGTCGGTCAGCCAGGAAGCCATCAGCCGCAACATCGTGCTCGACCGCGGGCCGGCGAACAGCGGAGGCCGGCGCGACCAGTTGCTCAGCCCCATGGCGCTCGGCGACAAGCTGAAGCAACTGGCCGACCAGCTCACGCATATGTACAAGGTGACCTACGCGCGGCCGCAGTCGCTCATCCCGCCGGAAAAAGTCACCGTCGCGGCGAGCGGGGCCGGCCGCACGGCGCACGGGACCCTGATCAAGGACGAGAAAGGCCGTTGATGGCTCGGGCGCTGAAGACGTGGGCGGCCCCGGTGATCGCCGTCGCGATGGCGGCGGCGTGGGTGACGCTGTCGGCGCAGGCACCCGTACCCGATCCCGGCCGCCAGCAGCCTCAGCAACCATCGTTTCGCGCGGGCGTCGAGCTCGTCTCGCTGAACGTCACGGTCGCGGACGGCACGGGCAAATACGTCACGGACCTTGGCGCCGAGGATTTCAACGTCTTCGAGGACGGCGTCAAGCAGGATGTGACGTTCTTCACCAAGACGAACCTGCCGATCGCGCTGGCGCTGCTGCTGGACACGAGCGCGAGCATGGACTCCAAGCTGCCGACGGCGCAGGAAGCGGCGGTCGGCTTCGCGAAGCGCCTGCGGCCGCAGGACCTGGCCGAGGTCGTCGACTTCGACAGCCGCGTCGTCGTGCTGCAGAACTTCACGGCAAGCTCGGCGGAACTCGAGCAGGCGATCCGAAAGACGTCCGCCGGCGGATCGACGTCGCTCTACAACGCGGTCTACATCGCGCTCAAGGATCTGAAGAAGGTCGTCGCGAAGAACGTCGACGAGATCCGCCGTCAGGCGATCGTTGTGCTGTCGGACGGCGAAGACACGTCGAGCCTGCTGCCCTTCGAGGAAGTGCTCGACCTCGCGAAGCGTTCAGAAACGGCGATCTACTCCATCGGCCTGCGCGCGCCCGAGGGCCCGGGCTCGTCGAGTACCAAAGGGTTCAAGGAAGCCGAGTTCGTCATGCGTCAGTTTTCGCAGGAGACCGGTGGCCGCGCCTTCTTCCCGTCGCAGCTGGCGGATCTGGCGGGCGTGTACGGCCAGATTTCCGAGGAGCTGTCGAGCCAGTACACGGTCGGCTACACGCCGAAGAATCCGCGCCGCGATGGCGCGTGGCGCCGGATCGTGGTGCGGGCCGCCCGCCCGAACGTGACGGCGCGCACCAAGCTCGGGTACTTCGCGCCCACCACCCCGCGATGAACTTCGCGCCGCTTGTCCTGTACACGGCGGCCATGGCGGCCTACGCCTGGCATTTCGCCCGGCGCAACGCCGCGGTCGGCCGCGCGGCGACGACGATGCTGGTCGCCGGAGCGCTCGCGCACACGTTCGTGATCGGCATGCTGACGATGGAGATCGGGCAGGTGCCGATGGCGGGCGCGACATCCGCGATCTCGACGTTCGTGTGGCTGCTCGCGCTCTCGTATCTCTATACCGAGATGACGAGCGACGAGCGGGCGATGGGCGTGTTCATCCTGCCGCTGCTCGTGGTGCTGCAGGCCATTCCCGCGCTGCGTCCGATCGAAACGGGAGCCGCGTTGCTGCGCGGGCCGTTGTTCGGCGTCCACGTGTCCTCGCTGCTGTTCGCGTACGCCAGCTTCGCGCTGGCGTGCGTCATCGGCATCACCTACGTCCTGCTCTTCAAGGAAATCAAGGCCAAGCATCTCGGCTTTTTCTACGCGCGGCTGCCGTCGCTCCAGGTGCTGGACCGGATGAACCAGCGCGCCATCGTCATCGGCTGGATCTTCCTCACCCTCGGGTTGATCGTCGGCTTCGTCTTTGCCGCCCAGGCGCGCGGCAGCAACGGATCGGTCGACCCGCGCGTGCAGGCCATGTCGCTCATGGATCCGAAAATCTTCGTCGCGCTCGTGTGCTGGGTCGTGTATTCGTTCGAGCTGTTCGGCGCGCGGCGGATCGGCTGGGGCGGGCGGCGCACGGCGTACTTGTCGCTGCTCGGCTTCGTGATCGTGCTGCTGAACTTCGTGCCGATCAGTTACTTTTTTTCGAAGAGCCACAACTTCTAGCGATGAATCTGGTCATTGAGTCATTTGGTTACGTGGTCATTTTGAGGACGCGCTCAATCGGCCATATCAATGACCGAATAACCAGATGACTCGATGAACAAATTCGCATGCACCTCCTCCTAGTCGGAGTCAGTCACCGCACCGCGCCGGTCGAACTGCGCGAGCGCGTGGACTTTCAGGTCCGCGGCGTGGCCGAGGCGCTCGGTGTGCTGGCCGCGCGCGGCTCCACGCGCGAAGCCGTCGTGCTCTCCACGTGCAACCGCGCCGAGCTCTACGTCGCCTGCGACGACCTCCAGCCCGCACGCGACGACGTCGTCGGATTCGTCGGCGACTTCCACGGCCTGGCGCTGGCGGATCTCGCGCCGCACGTCTACCACGTCAGCGACCTCGACGCGGCCCGGCATCTGTTCCGCGTGGCGGCGGGTCTCGACTCGCTCGTCGTCGGCGAGCCGCAGATTCTCGGCCAGGTGAAGGACGCGCATTCGGTCGCGACGGAGGCGCACACCGTCGGGCCCGTGCTCAACCGGCTCTTCCACAGCTCGTTTGCAGTCGGCAAGCGCGTGCGGACGGAGACCGGCCTCGGCTCCGGCGCGGTGTCGGTGAGCTACGCGGCCGTCGCCCTGGCGCGCAAGATCTTCGGCGACCTCGCCGGCCGGAACGTGCTCGTCGTCGGCGCGGGCGAAATGGGCAAGCTGACGGCCCTGCACATGAAGTCGCAGGGCGTGCACCACATGACGATCATCAGCCGGACGATGGCGCACGCCGCGCGCACGGCCGAAGCGATCGGCGGCGCCAGCGCCGCGCCGTGGGACGAGCTGGACGCGTCGCTCGCCGCGAGCGACATCGTCATCACCGCGACCGGCGCGGCCGCGCCGATTCTCACGAAGGCGCACATCGAGAGCGTGATGCGCCGGCGGCGCAGCCGCCCGCTGTTCATCATCGACATCGCCCTGCCGCGCGACGTCGAGTCCTCGGCCGGCGAGATCGAACAGGTGTTCCTCTACAACATCGACGATCTCCAGGCGACGGTCCGAGAGAATCTCGCGCGGCGCGCCAGCGAGATGGTCCGCGCGGAGGCGATCGTCGGCGAAGAGATCGACAAGTTCGGCCTGTGGTTCCGTTCGCGCGGCGCGATTCCGACCGTCGTCGCCCTGCGCCAGCGCTTCGAAGCGATCCGGCAGTCTGAGCTCGAACGCCTCGACTTCAAGCTGTCGACGCTGCCGCCGGAAGCCCGCACGCGCGTCGACGAGATCACGCATCTCATCGTCGAGAAGCTCCTGCTGACGCCGACCGAGCAGCTCAAGGCCGTCGGCGACGCCGATACGGTCGGTGCGTACACGGAGGCGCTCACGCGGCTGTTCGGCCTGCCCGACCAGGACGACGACGCCGAGCGGACGGACAACGTCGAGCCATTCAATCCCGACCGGCGCAACCGGCCGCGTTCGCGCTGAATGCCCGTGGCCAACGAACTCCGTCTCGGGACGCGCGGCAGTCCACTCGCCTTGTGGCAGGCCAATACCGTCGCGGCGCGGATCGCGGCCGCGGGCGGGCCGCCGTGCCGCATCACGATCATCAAGACGTCCGGCGATCGTCTGCAGGAGGCGCCCCTGTCGACAGTCGGCGGGAAGCGCCTGTTCGTGAAAGAAATCGAGGACGCGCTGCTGCGGGGCGACGTGGATCTCGCGGTCCACAGCAGCAAGGACATGCCGGCGGTGCTGCCCGACGGCCTCGTCATCGCCGGCGTCCTACCGCGCGAAGATCCCCTCGACGCGGTGATTCTGCCGTCAGCCATCAGCCATCAGCCATCAGCCATCGAGGATCTTGTGCCGCTCCTCGGCCCCGCGCCGTCGATTGGCACCGGCAGCGTGCGGCGCATCGCGCAGTTGCTGCGCCTGTTCCCGGCCGCGCGGTTCGTGCCGATTCGCGGCAATCTCGACACGCGCCTGCGGAAGCTCGACCAGCCGTCGGCGGGGGCTGGTAAGCTTGACGCCATCGTGCTGGCTGCCGCCGGACTGCGACGCCTCGGTTTCGGCGCCCGCATTTCGATGACGCTGCCGGCCGCCTCGTGCGTGCCGGCGCCCGGGCAGGGCATCGTCGCGATCGAGATTCGGCAAGGCGACGCTGGCGACGATATCGTGCGGCGCGCCGTTGCGGCGATCGACGATCCGCAGGCCGGCGCGGCACTCGCGGCCGAGCGGGCGCTGGTGGAAGCGCTGGGCGGCGGATGCCAGACGCCGGTCGGCGCGCTCGCGACTCCGGTCGCGGGCGAGATGCTCGAATTGACCGCGGTCGTCGTTGCGCTGGACGGCAGCCGCACCGTCCGCGCACAGGCGCGAGGATCGTGGAAGGAAGCAGCCGCGCTCGGAGCGCGCGCGGGAGCGGATCTGTTGCGCGACGGAGCGGGCGAGATACTGGCCGAGGCGCTGCGGGACTGATGTCCATTGTTTACTTAATCGGCGCTGGCCCCGGCGACCCGGGCCTCATCACGGTGCGGGGCATGCAGTGCCTCGAGGCCGCGGACGTCGTGTTGTACGACCACCTCGTGTCCGGGCGGCTGCTCCGCTACGCGCGCCCGGACGCCGAGAAGATCGACGTCGGCACGGCGGCACCGCAGCCGCTCGAGCAAGAGGCGATTTGCTATCTGCTGGCGGAGAAGGCGCGTGAAGGCAAGAGCGTCGCGCGTCTCAAGTGGGGCGATCCGTTCGTGTTCGACAGCGGCGGCAGCGAGGCGCTCTTCCTGCACGAGCAGGGCGTGCGATTCGAGGTCGTGCCGGGCATCCCGCCTGGCATCGCCGTGCCGAGCTTCGCCGGCATCCCCATCACCTACGCCGGCGGCGGCGACACGCTGACGTTCGTCCGCGGCCACGAAGACGCCGGCAAGACGCGCGCGGCGGTCGACTGGACGAGCCTGGCCCGCCTGGACGGAACGATCGTCTGCTACGCCGGGCCCGATCAGCTGCCCGAGATCCTGGGCGCGCTGCTCGCGCACGGGCGGCCGGCCGACGATTCGGCGGCGGTGATCTACGACGGCACGCTCGCGACGCAGGAGACGATCGACGGGTCGCTGTCGGCGCTCGCGGACAGGATCAAGGACTCGACCGATCGGCGCCCGGCGGTCCTGGTGGTCGGCCGCGTCGTCGCGCTGCGCGAGCACTTGCGCTGGTTCGACAACCGGCCGCTCGTCGGCAAACGCGTGCTCGTGACCCGGCCGCGCGAGCAGGCCGCGGACCTCATCGATCGGCTGGAGTCGATGGGCGCCTCGACGATCGAAGCGCCGATGATCCGCATCCTGCCGCCCGAGGACGACTACGCGGCGCTCGACGACGCGTGCGCGCGCGCGTCGGAGTTCGACTGGATCATTTTCACCAGCGCGAACGCCGCGGACGCGTTCGTCACACGCCTGCTGGCGGGACCGCACGACCTGCGCGCGCTCGGCGGCGTGAAGCTGTGCGGCGTCGGCCCTGCGACGGCGGAACGGCTCGCGCGCCACGGGCTGAAGATCGACCTCACGCCATCCGAGTACCGCGCGGAGTCGGTCGTGCGCGCGATCACCGAGGCGCAGAGCGTGCAGGGACTCAAGGTCCTCCTGCCGCACGCGGACATCGGCCGCGAGCTGATCGCGGACGAACTGCGCAAGCAGGGCGCGGACGTCACGGAAGTCGTCGCGTACCGCACGGTGGAAGCCGAACCCGATCGCGAGGGCGAGCCCGACATCTACCGCATGCTGCTCGAGCGTCGGATCGACGTCGTGACGTTCACGAGCGGGTCGGCCGTCCGCAGCTTCGTGCACGCGCTCGGCGCCGAGCCGGCTGCGGATCTGCTAAACGGCCTCGTCGTCGCCGCCATCGGCCCGCTGACGGCGGAGGCGGCGGCGCAATGCGACATCAAGACGGCGGTCATGCCGGCGGCGCACACGGTCCCCGCGCTCGTCGACGCGATCGTGGAGTACTTCGGGAGGCGCGCATGAATCCCACGACGACGCATACCACGCTGAAACTCACGCGACGCCTCCGGCGCCTTCGTCACTCGGAATCGATGCGCGCGATGGTGCGTGAGACGCGGCTCTCGCCGGACATGTTCATGCTGCCGCTGTTCGTCTGCGAAGGCGAGGGCGTCCGCCGCGAAGTGCCGTCGATGCCGGGCGTGTTCAACCTGTCCGTCGACGAGGCCGTGAAGGAAGCCGAAGGCGCCAAGCGGGACGGCGTGAAGAGCGTGGTGCTCTTCGGCCTGCCCGATCACAAGGACAGCGTCGGATCCGGAGCGTACGATGCGAACGCGCCGGTCCAATCGGCCGTGCGCGCGATCAAGCGCGCCGTGCCAGGCGTGCTCGTGGTCACCGACGTGTGCCTGTGCGAGTACACCGATCACGGTCACTGCGGCATCGTCGACGGCGAGGAGATCGTGAACGATCCCACCGTCGATCAGCTCGTGCGCGCGGCCGTGTCGCACGCAGCGGCGGGCGCGGACATCGTCGCGCCGTCGGACATGATGGACGGCCGCGTCGGCGCCATCCGTCAGGCGCTCGACGCGCGCGGCTTCCAGAACACGGCGATCATGGCGTACGCGGCGAAGTACTGCTCCGCCTTCTACGGTCCGTTCCGCGACGCGGCGGCGTCCGCGCCAGCGTTCGGCGACCGCCGGTCGCACCAGATGGATCCCGCCAACAGCGACGAGGCGCTGCGCGAGGTCGCGCAGGACATCGAGGAGGGCGCCGACATCGTCATGGTGAAGCCGGCCGTCACGTATCTCGACGTCATCCGGCGGGTGAAGGACGCGTTCCACTACCCGACCGCGGCGTATCACGTCAGCGGCGAGTACGCGATGCTCAAGGCCGCGGGGCGCAACGGCTGGATCGACGAGCGGCGCGCCATGCTGGAAACGCTGACGTCCATCCATCGCGCCGGCGCGGACATCATCCTGACGTACTATGCGCGGGAAGCCGCCCAGGCGATCGGCTGACCTGATGATCGCTTCCCTGCTTCTCGCGGCAAGTCTTGGTGGCGGCGCGCAGGTGACGGCGCCGCCCGGCCTGGTCAACATCGATCTCCGCGACAACGGCATCGCGGTTCCCGCCCGTGTGACGGCCGGACTGACCGCGTTTCACGTCGAGAACAAGGGCACCGAGTCGCACGACGTTCGGATCGTGGAGCTGAAGGACACGCACACGCTCGACGATCTGTCCGCGTGGCTCAAGACCGGCGGCCAGATCCCGGCGTGGCTGCGTACCGCTGGCGGCGCCGGCGCGATCGCACCGGGCGTCACCGAAGATTATTTCGTCACGCTCGCACCCGGCGCGTACGTCGCGTTGTGCGGTCACCGCGGAGACGACGGCGTGACGCACGCCGAAAAGGGCGCGTTCGCTCCCTTCACCGTCGTCGACGGCAAATCGCCGCTGCGTCCGCCGACGGCCGATCGGATCGTCACGCTGCGCGACCACGGCTTTCAGCTGACCGCGCCGGTCGAAGGCGGCCGCTCCACGTGGCACGTGCGCAACACGGGCAGCGAGCCGCACCAGATGTTGATTGTGAAGCTGGCGGACAGCGGCGGCGAGTATCCCGAGCGCGCGTGGTTCAACCACGGCGCGCGCGGCCCGCGCCCTGGACAGGCTGCAGGCGGCGTTCTGGAGGTACCCCCGGGCGAAGAGGCGTGGCTCCGCCTCGAGCTCGGACCCGGACACTACCTTCTCATCTGCGCCGAACAGGAAGAGGACGGCCAGCACTTCGACCTCGGGATGCTCTACCGCTTCACGATCGAATAGCCACCAGCCAATTCACGAAGACACGACGAGCACGAAGATCACGAAGGCAGGTTTTCATGTCGCGTTGACCCCCGTGGCGCTTTCCCAGAGGTCCAGAGCGGGCCAGAGGTAAGGAAATAGGTGACGTCGATGCCGCCCGTCTGCAGAGTGCTCACCGAATTCTACGTGGTTGGTAGTGGCTGGTCGCGCGATGAGTGCACGCTCGCTCTCGGCCTTCAACCAATCAGTTGGAAAGGCCCAGACACGAAAAGGCCCGGTGGTCTTCCAACCAACACGACAGGCATGTGGTCGCTGGAGAGCGGCTGGTTAGAAACGCAAGAGTTGGATTCGGGCATTCAGCTTGTGTTGCAGGAGATCTGGCCTGTGCGCGAACAAATTCTCGCTTTTTGCAAAGAGCGACATGCACGATCTGGCTTCTCATCAGCCGTCGACATCCTAGAGGAGCGGGCTGTTTACGAGTTGAGTTCCGATTCAATTTCGAAGCTCGCCTATTTGGGAGCTTCTTATGGCTTAGACATCTTCGACCATCGTGATGGGCAGAAGTGGTCGCAATGACGAATCGTGCTGAAGCCCGGACACGACGAGCAGGAAGATCGCGAAGGGAGGTTTTCGTGTATCTTCGTGTCCTTCGTGTCTTCGTGATACACAGGCGTCGCTGATCCGGAGGTTGTCGTGAAACGCGTTCTACTTGGCGTCGCTCTCGCCGCCGGCGTGCTAGCGTTCGCTCGCGCCCAGCAACCCGCTCGCCCGTTCGACCTGCTGATCACCAACACGCGCATCATCGACGGCACGGGCGGCCCCTCGATCACGGGATCGGTGGGCGTCCGCGACGGCCGCATCGCCGGCGTTGGACGCGTGACCGGCGCGGCGACGCGCACGATCGACGCGCACGGCCTCGCGCTCGCGCCCGGATTCATCGACCCGCATTCGCACTCCGACTACGCGCTGCTGACCGACGGAAACGCCGAGAGCAAAATCCGCCAGGGCGTGACGACCGAAGTGATCGGCGAGAGCGGATCAGTCGCGCCGCAGAAGCCGACGGCCGCGCGCAACTGGAGCGACTTCGCCGGGTATTTCGCCGCGATCAACAAGTCGAAGATCTCGGTGAACCTGTTGTCCTACATCGGCCTCGGCCAGGTGCGCGAGTTCGTGATGGGCAACGACGATCGCGATCCCACGCCTGACGAGCTCGCGAAGATGACCGCGGCGGTCGCGGCCGAGATGAAGAACGGCGCGTACGGCGTCGCCACCGGTCTCATCTACTCGCCGAATGCCTTCGCGAAGCTGCCCGAGCTGATCGCGCTGTCGAAGCCGGCAGCCGCGGCCGGCGGGCTCTACGTCTCGCATCTGCGGTACGACGGCGACAAGCTGCGCGAAGGCCTCGAAGAAGCGATCGCCATCGGCGAGGGCGCGCACATTCCCGTGCAGGTGCTGCATATCAAGGTGACGGGCGCGAAGAACTTCGGACGCATGAAGGAGGTGATCTCGATTGTCGAAGCGGCGCAGAAACGCGGCGTCGAGATCTCAGCGAATCAGTATCCGTACGTCGCGAGCAGCACCGGTCTCATACAGACGATCCCGCCGTGGGCCCACGAGGGCGGCAACGCGAAACTCGTCGCGCGCCTCAAGGATCCGGCGACGCGCGAACGGATCCGCAAGGAAATGGACGACCCGAATCCGAACTGGGAGAACCGCCTGATCTCAGCGGGCACGTGGCACAACGTGCAGATCGCGTCGCTGCCGTCGCGGACCGGCATGGAAACCGGCTACAAGCGCTTCGAAGGCTGGCGCGTCGACGATGCCGCCAAGGAAATGGGCAGGGACCCGTACGACTTCGTGTTCGAGATGCTGATCGCCAACGGCGGCAGCGTGAGCTGCGTGTGGTTCATCATCGACGAGAGCGATCTGAAGCTCGCGATGCAGCAGCCGTGGGTGTCCATCGGATCCGACGGCTCCGCGTTGGCGACGTCCGGCCCGCTGCGCAGCGGCGTGCCGCACCCGCGCAACTTCGGCACGTTCCCGCGCGTGCTCGGCAAGTACGTGCGCGAGGAGCACACGATCACGCTCGAGCAAGCAGTCCACAAGATGAGCGGCCTGACGGCGTCGCAGCTCCACATCCGGGATCGCGGGCTCATCAAGGACGGCATGGCCGCGGACCTCGTGATGTTCGATCCGGCGACGGTCGCGGATCGCGCGACGTTCACGGATCCGTTTCAGTATCCGGTCGGCATCCCGACCGTCATCGTCAACGGCAAGGTCGTGCTCGACAACGGACGGCACACAGGCGAGCGACCCGGCGTCGTCATCCGAGGGCGCGGAGTGTAGGAGAGCTCACAGAGTGGAAAGGGCCACGGAGACACCGAGACGGATGAAAGGCACGTACTGAGATGAGACGCGCACGGTCCCGGTACGGTCGCGTCGCGATCGCCATCGCCGGCGCCCTGCTCGTCGCGCAGGCGGCCGCCGCGCAGCACGCGGCGTTCCGCGTCAAGGGGCGCGTCGTGACCGAACGCGGCGAGCCCATCCCGCGCGCGGACGTGCGTCTCGAGGCGTTCTACGGATACTTCGCCGGCACGTTCGCCGGACAGCGCACGTTCTCGACGACGACGGACGCCAGGGGATCGTGGAGCGTCGGCGCGCTGCAGCCGGGCGTGTGGCTGTTCGAAGTCTTCGCGCCGAACTACATGCCCGAGACCGTCGTCCTGCCCATCCGCATTCTGACGACGGTCAGCATGGGCACGTCCGGCATGGCGCTGACCTGGGACCTGGTGCTGAAGCCCCAGCGCGCGCCGGACGATGCGCGCGGCACGATGCTGATGGAGGCGGTCAACGTGGCCCGCGACAAGCAGGTCGAGAAAGTGCGCGAGATTCTCAGCCGCGTGCCCGATGACGCGGACGCCGACTTCCTTGCGGCGGC
>Ga0326726_10001969_pt1 | contig 19089 bp, 20 predicted proteins | sample MHFenrmetagenome_2_FD_207603 | JGI IMG/M metagenome (GOLD analysis project Ga0326726, IMG submission 207603) | Lab enriched peat soil microbial communities from Michigan Hollow, Ithaca, NY, United States - MHF15MN | ecosystem: Environmental > Terrestrial > Soil > Wetlands > Peat | place: USA... | reverse complement strand
CCTGCTTGACCGCCTCCACGTAGGAGGACAGCGTCATCAGGTAGGCATGGCCCTGCGTCACCGTGGTCAGGGCCGCGAAGAGGCCGAAGGACACGAAGGCGACCCAGTGGCGAGGTACCGCCGCGAAGTATCTCCTCGAGGTGACGAGCACCACCGGGGTGACCAGCAGGCTCGCCGCGATATAGCCTCCCAGCGTGCCCATGTACGGATCGGAGAGCTGCATCGCCCACTTGATGGTCACCACGGACGGCGCGAAGAAGAGGGCCGCCAGGAGCGTGTAGCGCAGCCCGCGATCCGTGAAGAGCACGGCCAGCGGCGCCCACCATGAGATGTGCGCGCGATGCACGTTCAGGAGATACACGCCGATCATGCTGATCAGGATGCCCGCGATGCCGAGCAGATTCGGCTTCTCCTTCAGCGTGACATAGCCCAGGCCCACGAGGACGAGCAGGCTCACCTTCCACAGCGCGGTCACCATGGAAATGGGCGAGAGCTTGAGCGCCTTGGAGAGCGCCATCGTGGAGATGATCTGGCACACCGCGAAGAGGATGCAGGCCCAGACGAAACCCGGTTTGATGACGGGAACACCGTGCCAGAAAACAAAGAGGGCGGCGAAGGGAAGGAGAAACGTGAACCGTCCCCACACCGCCATGTACTCGTCCAGCTCGTGCCCCAGCCGCTTCATCACCGTGTTCCTCAGCACCTGGCACAGTGCGGCGGTGAGCGCCAGGGCTTCCCACATGCGGCCGAGTCTACACGAGCACTCCGGGATACTTGGCAGGATTCGTCGTGAAGCCGGGGAAAAGCGGCGCGGACGCCGGCACGCCGAGGTGCCGCGCGGCAACCTCGGCGAAGAGATTGCGGAAGTCCGTGGTCACCGCGAGATCCCGCCCCTCGTAGAGCTGCTCGCGCGCGAGGCCCGGCCAGCGCCCCACCATGCGGCCCCCCTTGACGGCGCCGCCGAGGACGAGCATCGCCGTGGCGTGGCCGTGGTCGGTGCCGCGATTGCCGTTCTCCCGCACGGTGCGCCCGAATTCCGACATCGTCAGCACCACCACGTCGGCCATGCGGTCGCCGAGATCCCGATACAGCGCGGCGAGGCTCTGCGAGAACTCCGCGAGTCGCTGGGCGAGCTGCCCCTTCTCGTTGCCCTGATTGGCGTGAGTGTCCCAGCCACCCATGTCCGCGAAGGCGACCTCCAGGCCCACGTCGGCCTTGATGAGCTGCGCGATCTGCTTGAAGCTCTCGCCGAGTTTGCCGCGAGGATACTGGGCGCCGTTGTCCGGGTGAAAGCGCTGGGGGTTCGCGGACTTGAGCATCTTGACCGCCTCGAAGGTCTCGCGCCCCGTGCCGTGCAGGATGTCCCGCACCCCCTCTTCGTACAGTGACTCGAATCCGCGCCGGGCATTGACGCCGCCACCCATGCGCCCCATGTCCTGTTTCACGTCGAAGTCCGCCACCGTGCCCATGGCCACGGCGCCGACGTCGCCGCGAAGAGTCCGCGGCAGCTGCGAGCCCATGGCGACGGCGCGGAACGGCGATGCCGCTCCGGCGGGCGTCGCGTGCAGCCCGCGCGCCAGCCATCCGTCCGGCGTGCTCTTCACGCCGGGCGTGCCCGTTTCCATGTAGTCCTGGGCGTCGAAGTGTGAGCGCGTGGTGTCGGGCGATCCGCAGGCGTGGACGATCGCGAGTCGCTTGTCGTCCCAGAGCGGCTTGAGCGGCGCCATGGCGGGATGGAAGCCGAAGAAGCCGTCGAGGTCCACCGTGGTGTCCGCGGTCCCCGCCCCCGGGCGCGCGACGGCGATGCTGCCGCGCGAGCTGTAGTAGCTGGGATCCCCGTGCGGCACCACCATGCTCAGCCCATCCACGGCGCCGCGCTGGAAGACGGCGATCAGGATCTTCGGGCGCGCCGCCGTGCCCTGAGCATAGGCGGTGCGGACGAGAAAGCGTGGCACCGAGCCCACGCCGAGGAGCGCGAGGGCCCCCGCTTTCAGGAACGAGCGGCGCGTGCAGCAATTCACCGCGCTACCTCCTCTGGAATTCTGGCGAGCCCAGCACCAGGGCCGCGAGCTTCTCGATGTCGGTGTTGGCGGGGCCGCGATCGTCGCTGGTGGCGCGGGTGATCTCGGGGTTGTCGAGCTGCGCGGCGAGCACTCTCCGCGTCTGGGGCGTCGCCTGCCCGTGCAGCACTGAGCCGAGCAGCACGTCCAGCACGAGGTCCGGTCGGCGCCGGTCGGCCGAGCCCACGGTCCGGGCAAGATCCACCCGCACCCCCGGCACCCGGTTTGCCGTCAGGCCGAGCGCGAAGTTCATGCGATTGAGGAGAGCGCCTGTATTGACCCAGGCCTCGGCGCTGTCTGGATAGCCGGTCGGAGGCTGCTGCTGGTAGAGCGGCTCACCGAGCTTGCCGACTTGCTGGGCCAGCGCGAACCCCCCGCCGGGTCCCTGTGCGGGCGGGGCGAGCTCGCCGTCGAGCGCGCGCACCGAACTCGCCACGATCTCGAGCGGCGTCTTGATCTTGGCGCGGTGGGCCTCCGCCGAGAAGAACTCGGGCGACGCGATGATGGTCACCATCACTTTGCGGATATCGCCGTCGGTGTCGCGGAAGGTCCGGGCCGCGCGCTCGACCAGGGCCGGCGGCGGGTCGTCGCTCACGAAGCGCCGCGCCAGCTTGGCGGCGATGAAGCGGGCCGTCGACGGATGCCCCGACAGGATGTCGATGACGCGCACGCCGTCCTGCTCTCCCCCGCCGGCCGGCAGCACCTGACCGAGGATGCGTTTCTCGCCCTGATCGTGGGTGAGGGGCCGATAGACGAACGTGCCTTGCTCGCGCGGCTTTTCGATGGACCAGCCAGTGAACGCGCGCGCCACGTCGATGACGTCCTTCTGCGTGTAGCCGCCGTCGACTCCCAGCGTGTGCAGCTCCATGATCTCGCGGGCATAGTTCTCGTTGAGCCCCAGCTGCCGGCCGCGCAGCGGGCCGGTGCGCGGCACCAGATCGGCCCTGGTCGACATCCAGTTGTCCAGGTAGAAGAGCATGGCCGGATGCCGCGCCGTCGCCAACAACAGATCGCGGAACTTGCCGAGCGCGTGCGGCCTGATGGCCGAGCGCTCGTAGTCGGCAATCATCCACTTCACGGCCCCCTTGCGGGCGTCCACATTGAAGTGATTGAACCAGAAGTCCACCATCGCCTCCTGGAGCTGCCGCTCCGAGAGCACGGCGCGCGTGAGCTTGGCCGCCTGAAGCTCGACGGCGATGCGGGCGGGCCGCCGCTCCAGCGGCGCCATCTGCCGCATCTCCTGCTGGCTCATCTCTCCGGATTGGATCTTCGCGAGCAGCTTGGGGTCGGGCTCGGGGTAGGCCTGGAGAGCTTCGGGCACGCTCAGCGTGAGGGTCGGGAAGGCCTGGACGAAAGCCTCTGCCCTATCGTCAGGAATACGGGCGGGGTCGAGCTGGCGCTCCACATAGGCCCCGAGACCGATCCGCTTCACACGGTCGAGGTCGCCGGGTCGCGGACCATAGCCGAGGCGGTTCAGCACGTGGATGATGCGCTGATCCTCGGTCAGGGACGATGCGGGAAGCGCGACTCCCGCAGGAGCCGCCGATGCGGACCGCGCCGCCGCCGGCGTTGGGGCCTGGGACGTGACGGGGGCGCTCGAGCACGCGGCGGAGACGGCTCCGGCGAGAATCAGGACGGACAGGCTGCCGGCACGTAGCTTCATGCGATGACCGTGTCCATCAGACGACCCACTGTATCTGATTGTTTACGCCCCCTTCGACCACCCTATCAAAGGTAGCCGTAGGAAGACCAACCTCCGTCGACGGTCAGGATCTCGCCCGTGATGAAGGAGGCGGCCGGCGAGGCCAAAAACACCGCTACTTCACCTATTTCGTCAGGGGTGCCGATGCGCCCCATGGGGGTCCGCTGGGCCAGCCTGGCGGCGTCGAGAACGCCCCTGGCCGTGAGCATGGTGATGAACTCGGTCTGCACGTAGCCGGGAGCGATGGCATTGACTCGCACCCCCCGGGAGGCCCACTCAATGGCCATGACCTTGGTCATCATGTTGAGCCCGGCCTTGGAGACGCAGTAGGCGAGGCGCTGCGGGAAGGGCACGGTGCCGTTCATGCTGCTCACGTGGATGACGGCGCCACTGCCCGCCGCCAGCATGCCGTGCACGATCTCCTGCGTCAGGAAGAAGCAGCCGTTCATGTTCAGGTCGAGGGTATAGCGGTAGTCGGCCTCGGGAAGGCTCTCGGACGGCGCGACCCGCGGCTGCCCCGCATTGTTGACGAGGATGTCCACGGTGCCCCCCAGCGCCGCGATGGACTCGCTCGCGAGGCGGCGGACCTCGTCCGAGCGCGAAAGATCGGCCGCCACCGCGACGGCGGCCGGTCCCAGCACGCGCGCAACGCTCGCGCAATCCTCCGCGCTCCGCGAGTTCACGACGACGCGAGCTCCTTCGCGCACGAATGCCTTGGCAATGCCGAGCCCGATGCCCTTGGTCGAGCCCGTGACGATGGCGGTCTTGCCCTCGAGCCGCCCGCTCATCGCTTCACGCCGCGCAGGAAGCCCAGCACCGCGCGGTTGAAGTCCTCCCAGCGCTCGATGGTGAAGCCGTGACCGCCGGGGATCGTCTTGAGCGTAGCCTTCGGAATCATGCGGGCGAGCGCCCGGGAGAAGGCCGGCACGGTCAGATTGTCGTCGCGCCCCACGAGGACGAGGGTCGGCACGCGGATCTTCTTGATCTCGCGGAGACGCGTGCCGTTCCAGTCGAGTATCCCCTGCCCCTGGCGCTGGATGGCTTCCGCGGTCGTCGGAAACGGAAAGGAGAGCACGCGCGTGACCGTCTCGTCCACCTGCTTCGGGTCGGTAAAGAAGGCCGGAGTATACAGCCAGGGCATGACCAGGTGGCGGAAGCGCGCGTCGGGATCGAGCCGTCCCCAGAGCGCCATCCACGATCGAATGGTGTGCAGGAATCGCCCGTCACCCTGCGCCCAGGTGCCGCAGAGGGACAGGCTCCGCACCCGCTTGGGATGCCGGATCGCGAGCTCCATGGCGATGGTGCCGCCCATCGAATGCCCGACCACGTGGGCCCGCTTGATGTCCAGGTGCTCGAGCACGGCGGCCGCGTCATCGGCCATCTGCGACGTCGGATACGAAGGCGCCTCGGGTACATCGCTCTCGCCCACACCGCGATTGTCGAAAGTGATCACCCGATAGTGCGGTGAGAAGCCCTTGACCTGGAAGAGCCAGTTCGCGGAGGGCGCCGACAGACCGTTGATGAGCAGCACTGGGTCACCCTCTCCGTGCGAGTCGTAGCGTATGCGGATGCCGTTGAGCGTGGCGTACGGCATGGCTACGTGGTGACGCTGACCTTGATGGCGTCGGGCGAGCGGTGGGCGGCGAACGCCTCCTGGATGCGGTCAAGGGGAAAGCGGTGCGTGACGAGCCGGTCGACGAGCACCGTCCCCTGGGACAGGAGCCGGATCGATTCGGGAAACTCCTCCCGGTAGATCATCGAGCCGACGATCCGAATCTCGCGCCGGACTATCGAGAAAAAGTTCACCGTGGAGGCTTCGTGCGGCAGGCCCGTGAGCACGACTCGCCCGCCCGGATGGGCGAGCTCGAGAGCCTGCTCGACGGCCCGCGCGGTGCCCGCCGTCTCGATCACGAGATCGACACCTTCGCGCCCCGAGAAGGCGCACGCCGCGTCCACACCCCCGCCCGTCTCGGTGGTCGCGAACCCGTCGGCCCCCAGCGCCCGCGCCAATCGCTCACGCCGGTCCGTGCGGCCCACGGCGAGGACACGGAGACCCTTGGCCTTGAGCACCTGGATGGCGAGGAGCCCCAGCGCGCCGACACCGAGCACGGCTGCCGACTCGCCCTCGCTGGCGTCGCCGCGCGCCACCGCGCGCACCACAACGGCGAGCGGCTCGGCCAGCATGAGCTGATCGTCGCTGACCCCGGCCGGCGCCGGCCAGCAGCAGCGGACCGGAAGGCACGCCTGCTCGGCGAAGCCCCCGTTCACGTCGATGCCGACCGCGGTGCGAGAGAGACAGAGATTGCGATTGCCTTCGCGGCAGAGCGGGCAGACGCCGCAGGAAAAATTGGGTTCGACGGCGACTTTCTGGCCGGGGCGAAGCGCGTGCACGTCGGGCCCGACAGCTTCCACCTCGCCGATGAACTCATGACCCATGACGAGCGGATAGGTCACGGGCCGATCGCCGCTCCAGATCCGGTAGTCCGTGCCGCAGAGTCCCGAGGCAGACACGCGCACCACCGCCTCCCCCGGCCCGGGGATGAGCAGCCCGCGCTTCTCGATCCGGATATCGCGAGGGCCGTGGAGCACCGCGGCGAGCATGGCGCTCATCCTACCGGAGCGCCCGACGCCGCGGCAAGGCCGCGTCTCGCCGGGCCCGGCCGCTCCGATCAAGCCGCGCTGTGGCCACCGTCCAGGAATACGGTCTGGCCCGTCATGTAGTCGGAGGCGGACGAGGCGAGATAGATGACGAGCGGTCCGATCTCGTCGAGCCGGCCGGTCCGGCGCGCCGGCACGTCGCGCAGTAGCCGCTCCCGCACCCTGGCGTCGTCGAAGGCCTGGCTGTTCATGTCGGTGACGAACCATCCGGGAGCCATGGCATTGACCTGGATATTGTAGCGGGCCCACTCGACGGCGAGCGCGCGGGTCAGCGCGATGACGCCTCCCTTGGAAGCCGAGTAGGCGGCATAGCCCGAGAGGCCGGCGGTGCCGAGCATCGAGGCGAGGTTGATGATCTTGCCTGACTTCTGCGCGATGAGCCGTCCCGCCGCCGCGCGGCAGCCATTGAAGACGCCCACGAGATTGACCTCCACCGTGCGCCGGAAGTCTTCGGGCGGCATGTCCGCCACCGGCATGACGGTCGCGATGCCGGAGTTGTTGACGACAATGTCGAGCCGGCCGAGCGCCGCGGCCGTGCGCTCGACGAGCGCCTCGACCTGGGCATACACCGTCACGTCGGTCGGGAGCACCACCGCGCGCCGTCCCAGCTTCTCGATGGCCCCCGCGGTGTCGGCGAGCTCCGTCTCCGACCGCGCCGCGACCGCAACGTCGGCTCCAGCCTCGGCGAGGGCCAGCGCCATGGAGCGACCGAGCCCGCGGCTCGCCCCGGTGACGATGGCGACCCGCCCGTCGAGCCGAAAGGCCTCGAGGGCCGGACTCACTGGTAGAGCGCGTCGAGGGTGGGGCGATGCCGCTCGATGATCACCTTGCGCTTCACTTTGAGCGTGGGCGTGAGCGCGCCGTTCTCCACCGTGAAATCCTCCGCCAGAATCATGAACTTCTTGATCTTGGCGTAGGACTGCAGCTCGGAATTCTTTTGGTCGACGGTACGCTGGACGCGCTCGATGACCTTCGGATGCTTGGCCAGCACGGAAGGGTCCCCGGCCATGATGCCCTGCTCGCGGGCGAACTTGGCCAGCTCCTCCGGATTGAGCGTGATCAGCGCAACCGGATACGGGCGCCGGTCGCCGTGCACCATGACCTGGCTGATGAACGGGTCTCCCTTGAGCAGGTTCTCGATGTTCTGGGGCGCGATGTTCATGCCTCCGGCCGTGACGATCAGGTCCTTCTTCCGGTCGGTGATGAAGAGAAAGCCGTCGTCGTCGAAGCGCCCGATATCGCCCGTGGCGAACCAGCCGTCCTCGAGGAACACCTCGCGCGTGGCGTCGGGCTTCTTGAAGTAGCCTTTGGCGATATTGCCGCCGCGTCCGAGGATCTCGCCGTCGGCCGCGATCTTGACCTCGACGCCGGGCATGGGCTTGCCCACCGAGCCGAACTTGTAGGCGTCTTCACGGTTGTTGGTGAGCACGGGACAGGTCTCGGTCAAGCCGTACCCTTCCAGGATCAGGATGCCCGCGGCGTGGAAGAACTCGGCGATCTCCCGCGACAGCGGGGCGCCGCCCGACACCGCGAAGCGCAGCCGGCCGCCGAGGGCCGCGTGCATCTTCGAGAAGACGAGCTTGTCCGCCAGCTTGTACTTGAACGCCAGCGCCGCCGGTACCGGGCGATTGGCCTGCTTGAGCCGCGACACCTCCTTACCGACGCTCACCGCCCAGTTGAAGATCTTCCGCTTCACCGGCGAGCCGCCCTCGGCCCGCGCCATGGCGCCGGCGTAGACCTTCTCGAACACGCGCGGCACGCTGCAGATGAAGTGGGGGTGCGTCTCGGGCAGATTCTCCCGGAGCTTGTCGATGCTCTCGGCGAACGCGGTGCAGAGGCCGCGGTGCACGCCGATGAAAGACTCGAGCCGCGCGAACGAATGCGCCAGCGGCAGGAAAAGCAGGTGGACGTCGCCCTCCGCGATGGAGGTGGTCTGCGCTGCCGATTCCAGCGCAGACAGGTGATTGCCGTGCGTCTGGACGACACCCTTGGGCGGCCCCGTGGTGCCCGAGGTATAGACGATGGTCGCCAGGTCGTCGCGGTTGATCCGGTCCACCCTGCCCGCGAGCTCGATCTTGAGCGAATCGGCCCGCTCGCGGCCAAGCCTCCGGAGCGCGTCCCACGTGAAGATCCGAGGCGAAGGCTCCCGCCCCTCGTAGCCCTGGATGATCACGATCTGCTCGAGCCCGGGCATGGCCGTGTCCACTTCGAGCACCTTGGCGAGCTGCGTCGGGTCCTCGACGATCAGCGTCTTCACGCCGGCGTCATTGACGATGTACTCGATCAGATCGGGCGGGTAGGTCGGATAGATCGGGATGGTCACACAGCCTGCGGAGAAGATGGCGAAGTCGGCCTGTACCCATTCCGCCCGGCTCGTCGACAGGATGGCCACCGAGTCGCCGGGCCGCCGGCCGAGCGCGAGGAGTCCCGCCGCGATCTCCCGCACGACATCCCCCACCTCACGCCAGGTCAGCGTGATCCACGTTCCCCCCCGCTTGAATTTCTGCGCGGGCGCGCCGGCGCTTTTCTCAACACGGTTCCAGAACATGCGTGCCAGCGACTGCTCAGACATGACGCATCCCCCTCACGGCTGTGTGCGGGCCTGGCCTCGGAGCTCTTTGCGGAGAATCTTGCCCACCGGGCTCTTGGGCAGGGCGTCTACAAAGCGGACCTCCTTTGGGCACTTGTACTTGGCGAGCCGGCTGTGGCAGAAGCCGATCACCTCGTCGGCCGTGGCGGGCTGCCCCGGCTTGAGCACGACGAAGGCCACGACCTCCTCGCCCATCAGCCGGTCCGGCAGCCCGATCACCGCGGCCTCGGCGATGGCCGGGAAGGCGTAGAGCGCCTCCTCCACGTCGCGCGGATAGATGTTGAAGCCGCCGCGGATGATCAGGTCCTTCTTCCGTTCGACGATGTACAGGAAATTATCCGCGTCGAGCCGTCCCATGTCGCCGGTCCGAAGCCAGCCGCCGCGAATCGTCTTCGCCGTCTCCTCGGGGTTCCGGTAGTAGCCGACCATGACATTGGGGCCCCGCACGCAGACTTCACCCACCTCGCCTGCCGGCAGCCCGCGGTCGTCGTCGTCGCGGATCGAGACCGTCACTCCCGGGATGGGCTGTCCAACCGAGCCCAGCTTGCGGACGCCGGACAGCCGATGGGCCGAGACGACAGGCGAGGCCTCGGTGAGGCCATAGCCCTCGAGCAGCTTGCCGCCGAAGCGACGCTCGAATGGCTCGACGATCTCGACGGGGAGCGGGGCCGCACCCGAGCCCCAAGCCCTCATGGTCGAGGTGTCGTAGCGGGAGGCCTCGGGATAGTTGAGGAGATAGACGAACATCGTCGGCACACCCGACATGGTCTCCGCGCGAAACTCCTGGATGGTCTTGAGCACTTCCTCCGGATTGAACCAGCGCAGGAGCGCCCCGCGCGTGCCCAGGATGTGTCCCGCGTTCATGACGGTCAGGCCATAGGAATGCGACAGCGGCAGGACGGCGACCCCCCAGCGCTCGCGATCGAGCTCGTAGAGCGACGCCGCCGCCCGGGCATTGGACTCGAGGTTCGCGTGGGAGAGCGCCACCCCCTTGGGCGTGCCTGTCGTCCCGGACGTGTACAGAATGACGGCGAGGTCACTCTCAGCGCGCGGCAACGACTCGAACTGGTCGCTCTCGCGCACGGTCTCCTCTTCGAATGATCGCAGCCCTCCCTGCCCGCCCCCGTCAACGAGGAGCACATGCCGAAGGCTCGGCAACACGCCGATCTGCTTCTCGATCTTCCAGACCATGTCGGACGAGGTGATCACGACCTTGGCCTCGGAGTCGGCCACGATATGCGCGACCTCGCTCTCACCGAGGAGGAAGATCACCGGCACGATCACGCCACCGGCCCGCAGAACGCCGCCATAGCTCTGCATCACCTCGGGGCAGTTGGGCAGCATGACCACGACCCGGTCGCCGGGCTCCACGCCGAGCCGCCTGAGCGCATGCGCCGCCCGGCAGGCGGCGCGGTGCTGATCGACATTGGTCAGCCGTCTCCCCTCGAAGGCGAGCGCCTCGTACTCTCCGTACCTCCGGATATTGTCGTCGCTGAGGCGCGCGAGCGTCATGGCTTCTCGCCGCATTCCGTCCGGAGGGCCTGGAGCCGCGCGGTGGGCGTCGGATGGGTGCTGAGCCAGTTCGACCATGCAGGCACCGTCATTTCGAGATCGAGTCGCTCGAGGAGCAGCAGCATATCCGCGCAACCTCGCCCCGGGCTGCCCGGCAGCCGGTCGAGCAGCTTCACGGCGTAGCGGTCCGCGGCAAGCTCTTCTTCCCGGTCATAGGCGCGGTTCCTGCGCAACGCGTCCTCGCCGTCATCGCTCGCCTTGGCCAACCCGGGACTCTCTCCTTGGCGTCGCTCCGCCCTGCTCTCGAAGTGACCGAGCTGGACGTGTCCGAGCTCATGAGCGAGTGCCGCCTGGAGCTCGGAGGGCTCGAGGTTCTTCAGCGCGCCCGTCGTGATGGTGATCCCAAACATGTTGGGCGGATGCGGGCCAACCGCCATGTCGATGCGCCTTAGCTGGATCACGCCGACCCCGATCGGGCACCGATCCTGCCCCCTGCACAAAGCCGATGCCGTCACGAGGGGGGCAAGAGCGCGGTCGATCTGCGCGCGCTCGACCTCGGTCGGCCCCCTGAGCTGGGGCCCGGCGGAGGCGCAACCCGCGAGCAAAGCGCAGACAATACAAATCCACAGGACCCTCATTATTATAATTTTTTCGGGTACTTACGAGATGTATCCATGCGGCCACTCCCATATATCACAGCCGTGATGACGCAGCGCAATAAATGTCTTGACCGGCATTGCGCACTGCGTTATCTTGATGGTGTCGGGGGAGCAGACAGGGCTAATTCACCAGTCGAAGAGGAGATTCGCAATGACGACGACCATGCAGGGCAGCGAGATGTTCTCTCAGATGACGGGCCGGGCAGTCGAGGCCTTTTCGATGCTCGCCGAGGCCAACCAAAAGATCATGCGCGATCTGGTGGACCTCTCAGCGAGCACGGCCAAGGAAGGCGTTCGGCTCTACGCGGAGCTGTCGTCCTCGGCGGTGGAAGCGCTGAAGGAGAGCCAGTCCTACCTGCTCCGCCGGCAGGGCGAGCTGCAAGAGGCGCCGCGTGATCCCTTCACGGTCTATCAGAAGGGCGTGCTCGAGTCTGTCGAAGGGGCGCAGAAGGCCTTCAAGATGTTCGAAAGCAATGCACAGGCGATGACACGCTCCGCGGAGCGGCTGCAGGTCACGGCCGAGCAGACAGGCAAGGACATCCAGGCGACGTTCGCACAGGTTGCCGGCAAAGTGAAGTCACTGTCTTCGCCTCTCGCCTAACGTCCGCTCCGCACGCAGCGAAATGAGGGCCGGGCTTTCGAGCCCGGCCCTCGCTATTTCTCGCGCTTCTTCTCGAGCCGCTCTTCGAGCGTCCGCAACTGCTCGCGCAGCGCTGACACCTCGTGTCTGAGCGCGTCGGCCTCCCCGGGAGCTTCGGTCTTCTTCTCGGGCTTCCCCTCACCGGACGGCGGCGGCGGCATCCAACCCGCCCGCGCGGCCAGCTCGCGGAAGACGCGCTCGGCTTCGCGCTGGCTTGACATGATGCCCTCGAGGCTCGACTTCATCGACTTCTGAACGAAGTCCTGCCACGCCTCGCCGTGCTTGACGAGCTGATGCAAGAACGCCGTGGGCAGTCCCGCGCGACGGCTGCGCTCGTTCTCGAGGATGATCTGCGCGAGAGTAACCGAGGTGAGATCCTCGCCGGTCGAGACATCCACCACCGAGATCTCCTTGCCCGCGCGGATCAGCTCCTCGAGCTCCTCGAGCGTGACGTAGCGGCTCTCCTGCGTGTCGTAGAGCTTCCGGTTGGAATAGCGCTTGATGACGTACGCCATGGCGGAAGTCTAACACCCCGCGTCAACCGCCTCAAGCAGAGGCGGGATGCCGCTCTGTTATACTCCGCTCCGGTCTCGGACCACGTCTCTCGATCTCACCGAGGAGGCTACGCATGCAGCTCAAGGGACGCACCGCTCTCGTGACGGGCGGCTCGCGCGGCATCGGCCGTGCGATTGCGCTCGCCCTCGCCCAGGAAGGCGCCGACGTGGCGGTCAACTACGTCTCGAGCGAGGGGCAGGCCAAGCAGGTCGTCGAGCAGATCAACAAGATGGGCCGCAAAGGCATACTTGCCCAGGCTGACGTCGCGGACTTTCCCGACACATTCCGCATGGCTCAGGACGTCCTCAAGGAGTTCGGCCACCTCGACATCCTGATCAACAATGCCGGCATCAACTCGGACAAGACCTTCGTGAAGATGGATCACGCCTCCTGGCGCAAGGTCCTGTCCATCAATCTCGATGGGGTCTTCAACTGCACCAAGGTCTTCATCGACCCGATGATCAAGCAGGGCTGGGGCCGCGTCGTCAACATCACGTCGGTCATCGGCCAGATCGGGAATTTCGGCCAGGCCAACTACGCGGCCTCGAAAGCGGGCGTGGCGGCCCTGACCAAGTCGCTCGCCAAGGAGCTCGCCGCGAAGGGGATCACCATCAATGCGGTGGCGCCGGGCTTCATCGAGACCGAGATGATCTCGGGAATCCCCGAGAAGGTCCAGCAGAAGCTGCTCGGCCAGATCCCGATGGGTCGCTTCGGCAAGGCCGAGGAGGTTTCGCGGGCCTGCGTGTACCTCTGCTCGAGCGACGGCGACTACATCACCGGCGCGGAGCTCTCCATCAACGGCGGGCTCTTCATGTAGGCGAGCCTGATCACAGGCTCGCCCGGAATCACGTCTTGTCGGCTCTCGTCGCGCCGGTCATGGCGCTCAAGGTCGACAGGCCGAGCATGCTGAGGATCGCCGTGCCCTGAGCCGCCCACGCCCACGGCCCAAGCGCCCACAGCGCGAAGGCGCCGGCCGGCTGCCGCGAGTGCTCCGCGTAGGCCACCGGGACTTTGGAGGGCATGACGAGCGCCTCGCCCGTGAGCACCTCTTCTCCGCGCTGATTCGTGCACACCGTCTTGAGGCGCAAACGGTTGCGCTCCCGCAGCACCTCAACCACCTCGGCGCGGGCCGTGATCACGTCGTCGAAGAGCACCGGCTTGAGGAACTTGAGCTCCTGGGAGAGATAGATGGCGCCCGGACCCGGCAGGCGCGTGCCGATGACGGCCGAGATGAGTCCGGCCGTCCAGATGCCGGGAGCGATGGGCTCCTTGAACATCGTGGTGGCCGCATACTCCCGGTCGGCGTGTATGGGGTTGTAGTCGCCGACCGCGTCCACGAAGGACGCTATGTCATCGTCGGTTGCGCGCCGCACAACCTGCGCGCTGTCTCCGACGTGGAGATCTTCGATGGTGAGGCCGATCATTCGCGCTCCTTCTTGGAGGCGGTGGCCATGCTGTCGAGCCGCGCGAGCACCGCGTCGATACGGTCCTCCACACCTTCGATTTTCTCTTCGAGTTCCGCGATCTGCTTGGCGAGCCCGATCACCAGGGTGCGGGACGGTAGGCCCATCGTGGCGAGGCCCGCCTCGATCTGCTGCTCGGCGGCCTTCTTCACCGGGGCGGACACATTCAGGAAGCCCTCGAGCTGCTTGCCCATCGCCTGAGCGAAGTTCTCCGTGCCCATGGCCTGCTCGAGCACCTTCGACCACGCCGCGATCCACTGATCGAGAAACTGCTTCCACTGGGCCATGAGGTCGGGCGATGCCGTGCCCTGGGTCATGACCTTGGACCAGGCCTGCATGCCCTGGTCCATGAACGGTCGCCAGAACGCCTGCGGGTCTGGCGCCTGCCCCTGGCCCGCCATCTTGAGCCAGGCCTGCGTCCCCTCGTCCACCTGCTTCTTCCACAGGTCGAAGAGCTGCTGGGTGCCAGTATTGTCCGCCATCATCCCCTCCTTGTTACGACCGCGCCGCCAGCCAGCTCGATACCTTGGGCCAGCAGTGCAGCGACGCTCCCCGTCCCGCGATCAGCGAGATGTGGCCTCCCGGGAGCTCCACGTACTCCTTGTCCGTGCTCGACACGGCGCCGATGAGCGGGCGCACGCAACCGGGCGGCGCGATATTGTCCTCCTTTGCGCCGACCGCCAGCACCGGGCAGCGGATGCTTCCGAGCCTCACCGGTCGGCCGGCCATCGTGAGCTGGCCTGTGATCATCCGATTCTGCTGGTAGTACTCCTTCACCCACTGCCGGAAGAATTCTCCGGGGAAAGGCAGGTATTCATTGGCCCACTTGTTGAGCGCGTTGAAGCCTGACACGTAATCGGGGTTCCAGAGATTCCACCAGAGGTTGAGGTTCGTCGAAAGGTCCATGGTCGGCTTGAGCAGCTTGAAGCCCATCTTGACCATGTCCGCCGGGATGGCGCCCAGCGTGTCCACGTACTTGTCCGCGTCGAAGTAGCGGGCGTCGAGCCAGAGCCCGAAGAGCCCGACCTGGCTGAAGTCGACCGGCCCTGCCATGTCGATGTAGTTCTTCACCGGGAACTCGGGCGTGCTGGCGAGCCATGACAGCGACAGCGGCGCGCCCATGCAGTAGCCGAGCACCGACATCTCCTTCGCGCCGGAGCTCTCGAGCGCCTTGCGCGCGAGCCGCGGGAGGATCTTCGTCACCGCGTGCTCGAGCGTGAGGCCATTGTCCTCGGGGCCGAACACGCCCCAGTCCACGAGATAGAAATCGAAGCCCATCTCGGTCATGTGCTCGATGAACGAGCCCCTGTGCACGAGATCGAAGATGTAGGGGCGGCTGATACCGAGATTCGGGACGAACAGCAGCGGCGTCTTGAAGGAGCGCTTGGAAGCATAGCGCCAGAGCCGCGACTTGCCCTTGCGATAGATCTGCTCACGGGGGGTAGGCCCGACCTCGGGCTCCTTGGGATTCATGACCATCTCGCTCAGGTGCTTCATGCGGAGGCTGTTGCGCCGCAGCTCTTCCTGCCAGCGGGCCAGCATCTCCGGCGACATGGCCGGCATTTCCGGCGTCATCGTGAACAGTTCGTCTTTCATCCGCTCCTCATTGGGCGTGGAATAGCCAACTCACAGACATGTTACGGTACGCTGACGCTTCGCGTCAAGAATATCTCATCCTATCCGGGCGTGCCGCTAAGCCTGGAAAAGACTGCCGAGCTTCATGGCCAGCCCCATGTCGCCCTTGAGCTTGAGCTTGCCCGACATGAAGGCCATCTGGCCGTTGAGCTTGCCGCCGATCATGTCGAGCCAGTCCGACGAAGCCATGGTCACGGTCAGGTCCGCGGCGGGCGCCGGGCCGGAATTGACGGTGCAGGTGCCGTCCTTGATAGCGGCATGCCAGGTGCCCCCTCCGTCGCCGCTGATCTCGTACTGGATGATCTTGTTGACCCCCGCGGCATTGGCCGCCTTGAACTTGGTCGGCATCAGATCGAACGTCTCTTTGACTGTCGGCATAGTGTGGCTCCTCTCCGGTGATCTAGAAGGTGAACAGGTCCATCCCGCCCGTCACGGTCAGCACCGCGCCGGTAATGTAGCGCGCGCGCTCCGAGCACAGGAAGGTGATCGCGCTCGCGACATCCTCGGGTTGCCCTTCCACCTGCATGGCCACCCGCTTGACCATGCGGTCGAACATGGGCGAGAGGTTCGCGTTGGGCCCGATGATGCCGGGCGCGATGACGTTGGAAGTGATGTTGTAGCGGGCGCCTTCGAGCGCCACCGACTTCGCGAAGCCCACCAGGCCCATCTTCCCCGTGGCATACGCGGTCTGGCCGAAGCCGCCCATGAGCCCGGCGATCGAGGCCATGCAGATGATGCGTCCCCATTTGCGCTCGCGCATGCCGGCGAATACCGCCTTGGTCACATTGTACGTGCCCGTGAGGTTGACCTGGAGGTTGAAGTCCCAATCGGCGTCGGGCATGTCCTTGAGCTGCCCGAGCGTGTAGATGATCCCCGCATTGTTGACGCAGATGTCCACGGGCCCGACCTCGCTCTGGGCCTTGCCGACGACCTCCGCGAGCTGAGCGCGATTGGTGATATCCACCTCGTAGCCGCGCGCGACACCCCCCTGATCCGCAATCTCGCGGGCGGTGGCGTCGGCGCCCTCGGCGTTCAAGTCGAGCACGACGATCTTGCAGCCCTCGGCGGCCAGCGCGAGACAGTCGGCCTTGCCGAGGCTCCGCGCTCCACCCGTGACGAGGGCCACGCGGCCCTTGATGCCCAGATCCATTCTATTTTCCCTTGAACTGGGCGGGGCGCTTCTGGAAGAAGGCCTGGATGCCCTCGCCCGCGTCCTCCGTCTTGAGCACACCCGCGAAGGCCCGCACCTCGATCTCGATGGCTTGATCGATGGGCGCCTGGAGGCCGTCGTCCACCGCTTCGATGATGAGCCGCGAGGCGATGGGCGGCCTCTTGGCGATATCCCGCGCCAGAGTCTTGGCGTCGTTGAGCGTCTCGCCCTCCTTGGACAGGCGATTGACGAGCCCGATCCGATAGCACTCCTGGGCGGAGATCTGCGTGCCGAGAATCAGATGCTCGAGTGCCAGCCCGCGGCCGATCAGGCGCGGGAGCCGCTGGGTGCCGCCAAAGCCCGGGATGATGCCCAGGTTGGATTCGGTCTGACCCATCCGCGCCGTCTCCTTCAGGATGCGGATATGGCAGGCCATCGAGATCTCGCATCCGCCGCCGAGGGCGTGGCCGTTGATGGCTGCGATAACCGGCTTGGGGAAGCGTTCGATGCGGCGCAGGACGGAATTGCCGAAGCGGAGGAAGGACGCCACGTCGGGGCCCGCGAACGCCGAGCCGAGGTCGGCGCCCGCGCAGAAGATCTTGTCGCCCGCCCCCGAGATGATGAGGCACCGCACGGCGTCATCCCGCTCGAGCTCGGACAGCGCTGCGTTCAGCTCCTTGATCAGCGCCTCGCTGATCGCGTTGGCGGGCGGGCGGTTGAGGGTGATCACCGCGAACGACTCCTCACGGCTCACGGTCATGGTCTCGTACGGCATCGACGGTCTCCTATATGGTTGTCGCGGCGACGCCCTGCAGGAATATGTCGGCTACCGCGTCCGCGGTGTCCACGAGGCGGTAGCCGCGCTTGCCGAGCACCCACGACGTCGCCATTTGATCCATGGCGCCGAACAGCATCTTGGTGGCGACCTTGACGGACATGCCGGAGCGAAAGCGTCCCTCGCTCACGCCCTCCTCGAGCACCGAGGCGATCAGGGCGAAGTAGGCGCCGATCTCCTGGCCGGACGCGCCGCGAAAGAACTTCTGGCCCTGGCGCATTTCGACCTGCAGCACCTCGGCGAGCTCCGGATCCTCCTCCAGCCGGCTGAAATGCAGCCACACCAGCCTGCGCACCTTGCTGGCCGCGTCCGGCTCATTGGCGATGGCCTTGCGAAGCGCGTCGACGAACTCCGCCATCTTGTCGCGAAAGAGTGTGACGAGGATATCGTCCTTGGTCTTGAAATAGAGATAGATGGTTCCTGCGGCGATCCCGGCCTCACGGGCGATATCCGAGACACGGGAGTTGTAATAGCCGCGGCGGGCGAAAACCCGCACGGCGGCTTCGATGATCTGCTGCGGCTTGTCGGGATCACGCATGAGTGATGACTGAACCGTCGTTCATTCTAAGTGCGGGGGCTGATCGAGTCAATCGCTTGTCGCAGATTCGGTCGGGGTCAGAGACGGCGGACCAGGAGCGATTCCACGTAGGAGCGCAGGCGCACGAAATCCGGCGCGGGAAGATTGGCGAAGACCAGGACGGCGCCGCGGGCGTCCACGTCCCACACCACGGCCCGAATGCTCATCGGCCCGTGGCCGTCGTTGGGCGCTATCGTGACCGCCACCATGGTTCCCGCCGTCAACCGCTCCTCGGTGGTGACGCGCCCGCCGACTGCGGAGAGATCCACGGTACGCCCCTTGGTCACGGTCCCGACCCCTTCGATATGAACGGGCAGATCCACGTCCACGCGCTCGGCTCGGCGTCGAAGATCCCAGGTGGGCACGAATGGCTTGAAGCGGGCCTCCTGCTCGGGAGACAGCCGGCCGAAGTCCACGCCTACGCCTTCGGGATCCCGCCGCACGACCTGCGCGGAGATCTCGATGTCGCCTGCTCCGCGCGGCAAGGTCACGCGGAGCTTCACGGCATCCCCCACGAGCACCTGAGACGCGACGCGGAGCTTCATGCCGGCAAGGCTGACGTCGATGACCTCGGCGGTGACCAGACGGCCGTCCGAGTCCTGGACGATGGCGGGCCACGGCACGCTGACGCGCGGATGGCGCCGGCGCTCGCGCGCCGGCTCGGCGCCGGGCTCGGACTCGGGCGTAGTCATGAGGCCCTAACTTGACCGGCTCGCGCAGACCTGTCAAGCGAACTCGGCCGCGTTCCTTGACCGCCTGGATGGGGGCGCGTAGGATGCGGGCCCATGGGGATCAAGTATCGCGTCGGGATCATGCCGGGTCCGTGGCCCCACGGCCGGGAGAGCGGGCAGTTTCTCTTCGATCTGGCGGACTTCTGCGAGAAGAGCGACGTCGATTCGATCTGGCTCTCCGACCGTCTGTCCTCGCCCGTGCCCGTGCCGGAGGTCATGACCTCTCTCGCGGCGATCGCGGCGCGGACCCAGAAGCTCAAGTTCGGCCCGAGCGTGCTGGTGCTGCCCTACCGCACGCCGGTGGTGGCGGCGAAAGAGATGG
>Ga0326726_10001968_pt1 | contig 19089 bp, 17 predicted proteins | sample MHFenrmetagenome_2_FD_207603 | JGI IMG/M metagenome (GOLD analysis project Ga0326726, IMG submission 207603) | Lab enriched peat soil microbial communities from Michigan Hollow, Ithaca, NY, United States - MHF15MN | ecosystem: Environmental > Terrestrial > Soil > Wetlands > Peat | place: USA... | reverse complement strand
TGAGGTGGTTGTTGAAGAAGTGCACCGTGAACAGGAACACGGCGGCGAGGAAGGCCTCCTCGCCGTGCACGACCGTGGCGACATTGAACACCCACCCCGGCAGGACCGCGGCGGTCACGTTCGGGAAGGCGAGCATCATGCCGCTGCCGCCGATGATCGCCATCCCCCAGAACACCGCCCAATAGTCGAATTTCTCCCAGTAAGTCCAGCGGTCGAACACCGGCCGCGGCCCCTTGCCGAAGAACCACCTGAACATCGCGGCCATGTCCCACAAGTCCTGCCAGCGGGGCACGAGCGAAACGGGCCCGAACCAGTCGAACCTTCTCCAGTTGCGGCCGATGCGCACGAGGAAGTAGACGAGGTGAATGGCGAAGATCCCCAGCAGCAGCGTAGCGCTGATCCTGTGCACCACCGCGGCGACGCGCGGGCCGCCGAGGGCGCTCATGACGCTCTTCGCCCAGGCGGTCTCGGCGTAGAACACCGCCATGCCGCTCAGGACCAGCATCATCACGCTTAGCGCGAAGACCAGGTGGGCGAGGCGCCACGCGGGGCCGAATCGCCGGTATTGCTTGCCTTGCTTGAGCAGTTCGTCAGTCACGACGTGCGGCCTGCCCTTGCCTTCCCGGCGATCCTTGAATTCCCGGTAGAACCACAGTGCGGAATGCGACCAGAAGAACAGGAATACGCCCGCGAGCAGCGCGATCATGAACTTCGAGGCCGTCCACATGGCCGGATAGCGATGGAAGTCGTGCGTGTTGGCGTGCGGGTCGAACGAGACGAAGCCGGCGGTCGCGCCCTGGTGGCATTTCTGGCAGGTCTTCAGGCGATTGTCCGGATGCACCATCGACTTCGGATCGTCCACCTTCAGGATGCCGTGGTTTCCGTGGCAGTCGAAACACTTGGCCGTATAGGCATAGCCCAGAGTGGCGACCTGGCCGTGATATGTACCGGTATAGCTCCTGAGACTCTCCTGGTGGCAGTTTCCGCAGTTCTTGGTGATGACGAGCTTGATCGAATCCATTTCCGGATTATCGATGTCATGGGTCGTGTGGCAATCCGAGCAGATGGCCGCCGCCGGATTGGCCTTTTCCAGGACCTCCCTGCCGTGTACCGACGCCGAATACGCGTCCCGCTCACGGGCATGGCATTTTCCGCAGACATTGGGAATGCTCAGGCGCCACTCTGCACGGATCGCGCTGCCCCTTGGATACACGTAGTGGGCGTCGTGACAGTTGTAGCAGGTCGCGTTGGTGCGCGACTGGTCTTCCTTGTTTGGCCGGGCATGGACCGAATGCATGTACTTGTCGATCTGCGCGACCACCACCCCCAGTTTCGCGTTCTCCTGGGTCTTGTTCTCCTTCTGGGCGGCTTTCCACAAGTCCTCGTGGCACTGCACGCAACTGACCTTGTGCTGGCCGATCTTCTTGTGCGGGATTTCGCTTTCGCTGATGTCCTTGTGACACTCGACGCACAGCCGCTTGCCGTGGACGCTCTTCGCGAACTTGTCCTTCACCACCTCCAGCTTGCGCATTTGCCCGTCCGGGCCCGGCGCGGCAAATCCTTCATTTCCGTGACAGGCGAGGCATACCGCATTGCCGGGGTTTTCGTCGGCTTGCTCGGTGCCCTTGCCGTCGGTGGATTCCGCTGCTTCCGCCTTTGTCTGCCAGATCATCGTCGCCCCCGCCAAACAGAGGGCGCCTGCTGCCAGCCATGTTGCTAGTCTTGGAGCGTGCATCGCGTTCCATCCCTGTTGAAAACAGCATCCCACTCGGATATGCAGCAGGACGATTTCATTTATTGTTTCGAGCCTTCCGCCGAGAGCGGCGGGCCGGCATTCCAGTGGAGCGAAATCATCTTGTTCATTGTTGTTGAACGCAGGCGATCTGATTTGACCTACGTCAATCGTATATCCTACTATTGTTCGCGAATCCGGAAAGGAGCGACAAATGAAATCCACAATTCTCGCAGCTTTGACGGTGTCGGGCTTCTTCGTGGCTGGATTGGCGAACGCGTCCGAGGAGTTAGCCAAGAAGAACGGCTGCACGACCGCGTGTCATGCTACCGACCAGAAGAAAGTCGGACCGGCGTTCAAGGACGTCGCCGCCCGCAACAAGGGCAAGGCCGGCGCCGAAGCGACTCTCGTGGCCAAGATCAAGGGTGGTAAGCAGCACCCCCCGGTCAAGGCAAGCGACGATGACCTGAAGAAGATCGTCAAGTGGGTCCTGGCAATGTAGGGTCGACGGAATGTTCAAGGGAAAAAGCCGGCGCCAGCCGGCTTTTTTTTGGCATGCTGTGCCTGTCCTACGAGGGCCTCAGTTGCTGCGCGAATGTCTCCGCAAAGCGCTCCACGGCATCCCAGTCGGTGTATTCATAGTCGCGCGAAGCGTCCGTATCACCTCCGCCAAGGCCGACGAACACGACCATCAGCATGCGCTTGAACGCACCGTACTTGCTGAACGGAAGCGCCCCTGCGAATGTCGCGGTCTGCCGGGGATGCCAGCCGGTCTGGCGCAGGAAAACTTCGAGATAACGACGGGCCGCCTCGGGTTTCGCACCGGGCCCGCCGCCGCTCAAGCTCACCGAAAAGAACGCGCTGGGACGCGCCTCAAGCGCGGCGCGGTGACTGCGCACCAGCGAGCGAAGATAAGCGGGGTGCCGGCCGTAATGAATCGACGCGCCGACGATCACGCCGTCGTACTTCGCCGCCTCCAGACCTGCCGGGGCCTCCTTGGCCCGACAGGTTTCTGCGGCATGCCCCCTGTTCCGGAGCGTCCGCGCGATCCTCTCGGCAATACGCGCTGTCTGCCCTTCGGTGGTCGCATAGAGGATGAGGGTGCTTGACATCCGGATGGGTTGGGAGCCGGGGAATGGTCGGCAAAGGGTCTCGGAGAGATCAAACCCGCGTTCCATGGCATTGATAATAAATCGATGGCACGGCAGTTTGATCTAGATCAAATAGACACGCCTAGCGAACATATATCGTCCACCCGAAATACGTCGCAGAAAGAACGCTGGGTGGTCTGTAGTGCGAGGCGCTCTAGGGAAGGAAGGGGATACGCTATGAGGAACCGGAAGCAACTGCTCGCGGCGGCCGTGAAAGTCTTGGTCGCCGCTTTCGTGTTAACCGGCATCGCGACGCAGGCTGCTTTGGCCCAGCAGCCCCAGCCCGCAGCGCAGGCGACGGGGGCTCCTCCCGGTCCCGAAGTCTGCGCCGCCTGCCATGAGGCCCAAGTCCAGAGCTACGCCACCTCGATGCACGGCCAGAAGGGAAACCCGCGCAGCCCGGCGAACGCGGGCGGCTGCGTCGTGTGCCACGGCGACGGCACCGAGCACGTGAAGGCTGGCGGCGGCAGGGGAGTGGGCGGGATCCGCAACCCCGGCCCGCACAACAAGTCGATGTCCGCCCAGGAGAAGAGCCAGGTCTGTCTGAACTGCCACAGCACGGACCGGCACCTCGCCTTCTGGGAGGCGGGCCAGCACAAGAAGAACGACGTGACGTGCACAAACTGCCACAACCCGCACACCGACCGGAGCCTGAACAACGACAAGATGCTCAGGGTTGATACGCCCGCGGCCACTCCGTACCGCACCACGGTGAGGCAGCTCGGCTACGAGACCTGTGTCGGCTGCCACAAGGACTTGCGCGCGCAGATCCTCAAGCCCTCGCACCACCCTATCGTCGAGGGCAAGGTGCAGTGCCACAACTGCCACGAACCGCACGGCGCGATGACGCCCGTCATGCTCAGGGCCGAGTCCTACCGGGATCTGTGTCTCACCTGCCACACCGACAAGCGCGGTCCGTTCATCTGGAATCACCCGCCGGCGGAAGAGAACTGCGCCACCTGCCACACCCCGCACGGCTCGTCGCACAACCGCCTGCTCGCGCAAAAGCCGCCGGCGCTGTGCGCGGACTGCCACACGGGGGGGCATACGCACGGGCTGTATGACGGGAGAGGCACCATACCCGGGGTCAATCCGTCGAACATCCGGTTCGAGGGCAGCGGCTGCATCAACTGCCACAGGCAGATCCACGGCAGCAACGCCCCGGCGTCGGCACTCGGCCGGTTCTTCCTTAGGTAGAGGGGAGCATCATGAAAGCGAGACTCATACCGCTCCTCGTCGGCTCTTTGTTCGCGGCCAGCGCGGCTTCCGCCGCCGACGAGGACCAAATGACCTGGGACGGGAGCAGCATCAGCATAGGCGTGCGCGGCAGCAAGCAGGAGGGCGGCAAGCGCAACGGCGCGAGCGCCACCTCCTCGACCGACACGACGCAGCCCCTGGCGCCGTTCACCGGCCCCGAAGACAAGGCGAAGCTCAACGAATACCGAGACCTCAGCAGCGGCGTGATCGGCACCATCGATCTCGTGGGCACGAGCAAGGACAAGTACATGCGCTTCTTCGGCGAGAATCTCGGCTACGCCGATCAGTTCCTGAACCTGCGCGGCGGAGATTACGGCAACTACAAGTACCAGCTGTTCGACGACAGGATGCCGCACAACCTGTCGTGGGGCGCGCTCACGCCGCTGTCGGGCACAGGCGGGTCGCTGCTGACTAGCCCCGGGGTCACTTACCCTCCCAGCGGGCCGGCCACGGATCCATCGACCTGGAACCCATTCGATTACCGGCTAAATCGGGAAGTCATGGGCGGCAATATCGAGGTCACGGCCAATTCGCCGTGGCACGTCCGCTTCGGCTACAACGAGTCGACGATGCAGGGCACGCGGCCGCTGAGCGGGCGGCTCGGCACCAGCGCGAACAACGGCATGATCGAATTCGGCGCGCCGGTGGACTACAAGACCAAGGATTTCACGGCGGACGGGGGCTACTCGACCAAGCGGGGCAGCTTCAGCGTGAACTTCTTGAACAGCCGGTTCAGCAACGCCAACCCGTTCATGCAGTGGACCAATTTCTTCATGCTGAACCAGCTCGACACGACTTACCTGCCTCCCGACAACAATCTGAACAGGGTGGGCCTGAACGGCACGCTGCGTGAGCTGCCGATGAATTCGACGCTGTCAGTGCGCGCGACCTGGAGCCAGCTGACCAACAACTTCGACGTGGCCTCAGGCGGGCTCCTGCCGACCAACAACGTGCTGGTTCCCCCGACCACGGGGGCGCCCCAGGCGGTCGGAACGCTGGTCACGACGCCGAACCGGAGCGCATTCGCCGGCAACGTCGAGACCAAGACCGCCTCGGTCTCGTACACGTCCACCCTGAGTAGCGAGGTGGACAGCAAGATCTTCTACAACTATTACGACTCGCACAACAGGTCTACTCTGGTCGAGTACGCCCAGGGCCTCCTCGGAACCGGTCCCTGCCCGGCGGTGAGCTACCCAATCAGTTCCACCGCGACTCAGACCTGCGTCGGCCCCACTCCCAATTCGCTGTTCTCCTATACGAAGCAGGACTACGGCGTCGAAGGGGGATGGCGCATGAACCGGGCGAACAAGCTCTCGGGCGGGGTGAATTGGCTCGATATCTCGCGCGAGGGCCGGGAAGATGCGGGCAAGACCGATACGAGCAACATCTGGGGCGAGTACAAGAACACCTCGCTCGACAGCCTGAGCGGGCGGCTCAAGTACCAATATCAGCAGCGCCGTTCCGAACTCAACCCCGCGCGTCCCGTCAATCAAAGTCCCTTCGCGGATGCCACGCCCGGGCAGGTGCCGTACTACTATCGCGCCTACGACGTGTCGAACGCCAACCAGAACTACGTCAAGCTGCAGCTCGACTGGTCGCCGGCGCCGCTGCTCGACGCGGGCTTCGGAACCACGTTCAGGCATACCCAGTACAAGGACCTCAACTACGGCCGCAGCCAGGACGAGCGCCAGGAGTACGACCTGACGGTTTCGTACGGCGATCCCAAGGGATTCCGCGTCACTGCCCTCGCGAACTACGAGTTCGTCGAGTTCAACCAGAAGTACCACCAGGGAACCGGCCCGCTCCCGGGAGGGACACAGACGCCGACCGATTTCGACTGGAGCACGAAGAACACGCAAACGAACCAGCTCTGGGGCCTCATCGCCGACTGGGCGGCGACGGAGCGGGTCGCGCTGAAGGCCTCGTACATCTGGACGAGGACCGGCGGCGGGGTGGATTTCCAGTCGGGCAACACGGCGGGCGCAGGGGGCTTCAACGGCGGGCCGCTCGTGAACTACGTGACCGACAACACCAAGAAGCAGACCTTCAACCTGAAGGGCGACTACAAGTTCGACCGGCAATGGACCGGCACGCTAGGCTACGTGATCGAGAAGTACGAGTACGCGGACGACCAGATGCGCGGCTACCAGGGCAACTACCCGTACTTCCAGTATCTCGGCGGGAACAACGACTCTTGGTTCTCGGGAGCGTTCGCCAATCCTAGCTACAAGCTGCAAGTGGTGTACCTAGTGGGGACCTACAAGTTCTAGCTCCGGTACGTCAAGACGGCGCGGCGGAATTCCGCCGCGCCGTTTTCATTTCCTGCTCGGGACGCAGGCTAGCGCAGCTCGGAGTCGATCGTCACCGCGACGTCGGTCGCTCCGACCTTGACCGTCGGGCTCAAGCCCTGCAGATCCCCGGGGCTCGCGTTCGCGTTCGCGGTCTTCGACACGCGGGCGCCGACCACGACGCTGGGGAACGCAGACAGTTTCATCTGTGGCGCCATCGCCATCGAATCGTCGAGGGTAAACTGGACCGGAAGGTCGCGGCCCTGCCTGCGCAGGATCGCGAGCGGCATGCGCGGGCCCTCGGCGGCGCGGGCGAAGATGAAGACGGTGTCGTCGGGCCCGACCTTCCCCGCCAGCCTCGGATCGATCTTGACGACGCCGCTGATGCGGGCGCTCCCTTGCACCTGCGCGGGTCTTGCGACCTGCGTTTTGCCTGCGGAGCCGCCTGCCTCGGCGATGCTCGCGCGCACCCTTTGCGCCATGTCGGACTCCGCGGGGAGGACGCCCAGGGCCCGCTCCCAGTAGCGGATCGCCCCCGCGCGGTCGTTCCGGTCGAAGGCCGCGGTGCCGGCGAGGACCAGTGCCTTGACGTTGTTCGGGTCGACCGCGAGCGCGCGCTTGATGAGCTTTTCCGGCTCGCCGCTGAGCGTTCTGCCCTGCGCCATCGCGAGCGAGTCGGCGTAGTCGGCGAGAAGCTGTGCGTCATTGGGCACGCGCGCCACCGCCTTGGCGTAGGCTTCGCTCGAGTCGCCGAAGCGACCCAGCACCGCGTAAGAGCGGCCAAGCATCATCCAGCCCTCGGCGTCCTCCGGATTGTCTTTCAGCCGCGCGGCGAGGCGCCCGACCAGGCCCTCGAATTGCTGCGCGCTCATTCCGTGGGGGCTCTCGCCTTGGTCGGGCTGAGGCACGAGCGCGCTCGGGTTGCCCACCGTCAGGTAGACCGCGAGCGCGCATATCGGAACGGTCAGGCCGAGGGCCAGAGCCGCGCCGCGTGCGCTGACGGGCGATTTCGCCTGAGCCTCGCTCGTCCCCAGGTCGGCGGCCAGGCGCGCCTCGATTTCCTGGCGCGCCTTGTCGTGCTGGTCCGGCGCGAGCGTTCCCGCCTGCAAGTCGGCTTCCAGCTCGCGCAGCTGGTCGCGGTATACGGCCGCGTTCACCGCGTCGCGGGACGCGCCCGGCTGCGCCGTCCGGCGGACGAGCGGCGGCACGACGAAAAGGAGGGCGCCGGCGACGAGCAGGGCGCCGAGAACGACGAAGAGAGTCATCGTGGCTCGCCGCCTGCGAGGAGCTCGGCCGCGCGCCTGCGGTCCGCGTCGGTAGTCCCGGTATCGTCTGCCTGGCGCCGGCGGCGGACACGGCGCAGCAGCACCGCGAATCCAACGGCGAGCAGCATTGGCGGCCCGAACCAGAGCAGGACGGTGGTCGTTTTGAGCGGAGGGCGGTAGAGCACGAAGTCGCCGTAGCGCTCGACCAGGAAATCGACGACTTCCTTGTCGCTCCTTCCCTGGCGCATTTTCTCCCGGACTTGATTCCGCAGATCCTCGGCGAGCGGCGCGTTCGACTCGGCCAGGGTTTGATTCTGGCAGACGAGGCAGCGCAGCTCCTCCGCGAGCGTCATCACCCGCTTCTCGAGCACGGGGTCCGCGGCGGCGGGGGCGGCCTCCTTGGCTGCGATCGGCGCCGACAGCAACACGAGCAGCAGGAGAGCGAGCGGCCTAGGCACGGCCTAGCTCCCGCACCAGCGGCAGGACCTTCTCCTTCACGATCTCGGGAGTGAGCGGCCCGATGCGCTTGTAACGGATGACGCCGGACTTGTCGATCACGTAGGTCTCGGGCACGCCGTAGACGCCGTAGTCGATCCCGACCCGGCCGTCAAAGTCGAAGATCGAGAGCTTATAGGGATCGCCCATGCCCTTGAGCCACGCGAGGCCGTCCTCGCGCCTGTCCTTGTAGTTGAGGCCGTAGATCGGCACCTCTCCCTTCGCGGCGAGGTCGAGCAGCACCGGATGCTCCTCGCGGCAGCTGACGCACCACGAAGCCCAGACGTTGAGGACCCAGACCTTGCCGAGCATGTCGCGCTCGCTGAAGGTCTTTGCGGCCTGGTGCAGCTCCGGCAACTCGAAATGCGGCGCCGCCTTGCCAATGAGCGGCGAGGGCACCTCGCGCGGGTCGAGCTTGAGCCCGATGCCGAGCAGCACGAGCAGGGCGACGAAGATGGCGACGGGAATGGCGAAGCGCGTCATGACATTGATGGCTCCTGCATCGGCTCAGCGGGCCGCCGCGACGGCATACTCCTCGCGCGGGCGCCTCGCCGCGAGGCGGTAGCGGCGGTCGCTCGCGGCAAGCGCGCCGCCGAGCGCCATGAGCAGGCACCCGCCCCAGATCCAATCGACGAAGGGCTTGTGGTAGACGCGCACCACCCAGGCGGTATCGCTCACTGAGTCGCCCAGCGAGACGTACAGGTCGCGGGTCAAGCCGGTGTCGATCGCCGCCTCGGTCATCGTCGTGTTCTGCACCCGGTAGAAGCGCTTTTCCGGGTAGAGCGTCGTGACGAGCCTGCCGTTCCGGGTCACGGGGATCTGTGCGCGCCCGGCGACGTAGTTGGGGCCGGTCACGTCCCTGACGCCGTCGAAGCGGAACGTGTAGCCCCCCACCTCGACGGTGTCGCCCGGCTCCATGCGCACGTCCTTCTCGGTTTCGTAGCCCTTGACCAGCGTGACCCCGACGACGAACACCGCTACACCGAAGTGGGCGAGCAACATTCCATAGGTCGCCCGCGGCACGCTCGAAAGGCGCGTCCAGGCGCTCGCCCCGCCGGCCGCGTTGCGCACCTTCTCGTAGAGCTGGACGAATCCGCTCGCTGCGACCCAGACGGCGAGCAGCAGACCCAGAGCGACGAGCGCGCCCCAGCGCCCCATGGCGAAGGGCAGAGCGAGTGCGGCCACGACGCTCGCCGCGAGCGCCCAGCGCAGGCGCCAGGCGAGATCGGGGAGGCTCGCTTTTTTCCAGCGCGCGAGCGGGCCGACGCCCATGAGGAAGAGCGCCGGCGCCGTCAGCGGCACGAACACCGTTTCGAAGTACGGCGGTCCGACGGAGATCTTGCCCAGCCCGGACGCATCGAGCGCGAGCGGATAGAGCGTTCCGAGCAGCACCGAGCCGGCAGCCGAGGCGAAGATGACGTTGTTCAGGAGCAGCAGCGACTCGCGCGACACCGGCTCGAAACCGCCGCCCAGCCCTACCTTGGGCGCGCGCCACACGTACAGCAGCAGGGAGCCGCCGATCACCAGCGCAAGCAGCGCGAGAATGAAGATGCCGCGCGTGGGATCGGTCGCGAAGGCGTGAACCGAGGTGAGCACGCCCGAGCGCACCAGGAACGTTCCCAGCAGGCTCAATGCGAAGGCGAGGATCGCGAGCAGCACCGTCCAGCTGCGGAAGGCCCCGCGCTTCTCGGTGACCGCGAGCGAATGGATGAGCGCCGTCCCGGTGAGCCATGGCATGAACGAGGCGTTTTCCACCGGATCCCAGAACCACCAGCCGCCCCAGCCGAGCTCGTAGTACGCCCAGCCGCTGCCGAGCGCGATGCCGACGGTGAGAAAGCACCAGGCCGCCGTCGTCCATGGGCGCGACCAGCGCGCCCATGCCGCGTCGAGCCGGCCGCTGAGCAGCGCGGCGACGGCGAAGGCAAAAGCGATCGAGAAGCCGACGTAGCCCATGTAGAGCATCGGCGGATGCATCACCATGCCCGGATCCTGCAGGAGCGGGTTCAGGTCGCGCCCGTCGGGCGGAGCCGGGAAGAGCCGCAGGAAAGGATTGGAGGTAAACAAGATGAACAGGAGAAATCCGACGCTCACCAGGCCCATGACGCCGAGCACGCGCGCCACCATCTCCTGCGGAAGATGGCGGCTGAACAGGGTGACGCCGAAGGTCCACACGGAAAGCATCAGGACCCACAGGAGCATCGAGCCTTCGTGCCCGCCCCACACGCCCGCGATCCGGTATTGGAGCGGCAGCGCGGAATTGGAATTGGAAGCGACGTAGCCAACGGTGAAATCGTTGGAGACGAAAGACGCCGTCAGGCACGCGAAAGCGATCGCGACGAACGCGAACTGGCCGCGGGCCGCGGGCCGGGTCGCCGCCATCCAGGTCGGCTCGCCGCGCGCTGCGCCGACGAATCCAAGCAGACCCTGGGCGAGCGCGAGGCACAGGGCGAGCGCGAGAGCGAGCTGACCGATTTCTGGAATCATTTGTGTCCGGCGCTACCCTCTACGAGGGTATGCGTCGCCTTCTCATTGATGGATTGGGCTTGCCTGATCGCGTCGGCCGCCGCAGGCGGCATGTAGTTCTCGTCGTGCTTGGCGAGCACTTCGCTCGCGTAGAAGATGCCGTCCTCGCCCAGCTTGCCCTGCGTCACCACGCCCTTACCCTCGCGGAACAGGTCCGGAAGTATGCCGCGATACACGACCGGCACGTTCTTCGCGGTGTCGGTCACGACGAACTGGACTGTGACGCCGTCGGCCTGGCGCTTCACGCTGCCGGGCACGACCATGCCGCCGATGCGGAACGCGCGCCCCTGCGGCGCCTCCTTCGCCTCGACCTGCGTGGGCGTGAAGAAAAACACGAGGTTCTCGCGGAATGCGGCGAGGACGAACGCTGCAGCGGCTCCCAGCGCGGCGAGGCCGCCCGCGATCATGGCGATGCGTTTGTGTCGGGGCTTCATTGGATACGATTGACCGCGTTACGTTTGCGCCGCGCGAGCACTACCAGTTCCGCGGCGATGAGGAGGAGTGTCACTGCGTAGGAGCCCCATACGTAGAGTCCGTACCCGCCCATGGCCAGGAAATTATCGAGGCTTCCCCAACTCATGCGGCACCTCTGGCGTATTGCCCCGCCCAGTCGGCCGAGCGCTCGCGCTCGAGCATGATGCAGCGCGCGCGCAGCAGCACCGCAGCGATGCTGTAGAACCAGAAGCCGAAGCTCATGATGAGCATCCCGGTGAGCATGGTGGCGGCCATGCTCGGCGCCTTGGTGAGGCTCACCGATGCGCCCTGGTGCAGCGTGTTCCACCACTTGACGGAAAAATAGATGATCGGGACGTTGACGACGCCAACGAGCGCGAGCACCGCTCCCGCTCTGTCGGCGCGGCGCGGATCGTCGATGGACGCCTGCAGCGCCATGAAGCCGAAGTAGAGGAACAGGAGAATCAGCTCGGATGTGAGCCGCGCGTCCCACACCCACCAGGTGCCCCAGGTCGGCTTGCCCCAGAACGAGCCTGTCCACAGGGCGATGAAAGTGAACAGCGCACCGGTGGGCGCGATCGCGCTCGCCATCATGCCCGAGAGCCGCGTGTTGAACGCGAGCCCGATTCCTCCCCAGAAGGCCATGACTACATAGAGGAACATCGACATCCACGCCGCGGGAACGTGGATGAAGATGATGCGGTAGGCCTCGCCCTGCTGCGCGTCCGTCGGCGCGACGAAGAACCCGAGGTACAGGCCCATGCCGCACGCGAGGAGGGCGAGGAGGCCGAACCCGAGCGCGAGCTTTCCCGCAAGCGGAAAGAAAGTCTGGGGCGAAGAGTACTTGAACCAGTTGATGCTCATTGGATCGCTATTCAACCGAAATGCGCAATGCCACCGCTGCCGCCCAGGGGGCGAACGCCCCGGCGAATATCAGCATCGCGCCGAGGAGGAGAAGCTGGGCGTGTCCGCCGAGGCCGGAAGCCGCCGCCTCGGCGGCGCCCGCCCCGATGATCAGCACCGGAACGTACAAGGGCAGCACCAGCAGGGAGAGGAGAGTCCCTGCGCCCCTCAAACCTAGCGTCAGCGCCGCGCCGATCGCACCTATCAAGCTCAAGACCGGCGTGCCCAGAGCCAACGACAAGGCCAATACTCCGAGCAGCTCTTGCGGAAAGTCGAATTGTAGCGCTAAAACAGGTGAGATCAGCACCAGGGGCAGGCCCGATACCAGCCAGTGCGCAAACACTTTCGCCGCCACGACCAGCCCCAGAGGCGTGGCGCCGAGCATCATCTGCTCGAGCGTTCCGTCCGCGTGGTCGGCGGCGAACACGCGGCCGAGGGCGAGCATGGAGGCGAGCAGTGCCGCCACCCACAGTACGCCCGGGGCGACGGTGCGCAGCAGCTTCGGTTCCGGTCCGATTCCGAGGGGGAAGAGGCTTACGACTATCACGAAGAAGAGCACCACTGTCATGACATCGGAACTGCGCCGCGCGGCGAGCCGCAGGTCGCGAACGATCACGCAGCGCAGCGCCGCGATCATTCTAACTCCCCGCGAGGTCGATGCGCCGCGAAACCGCGGCGGCGATGCTCGCCTCGTAGTGCGTGGAATATATGACTCTGCCCCCGCGCGAAACGTGCCCGCCGATCAGGCCTTGGACACAATCGACCGCCGCGGCATCGAGCGCCGTGAAGGGCTCATCGAGCACCCACAACGGGACGTCCGCGCCGAGTGCGAGCCGCGCCAGCGCCACGCGCCGCCGCTGCCCCTGAGACAGCACCCGCGCGGGCAGGTTCTCGCGGCCCGCGAGGCCGAGCTGGCCGAGCGCCCCGGAGATGCGTCGCTCGTCAGCGACGATACCCGCGAGCGTGCACGCGACGCTCAGATTTTCCGAGGCGGTCAGGTCGTCTTTCAGCGCATTGGCATGGCCGATATAGAGCAACCGGACCCAAAAGTCCTCCTTGAGCTTGCGGACGTTCTCTCCGCCCCAGCGGACTTCGCCGCGGTCCGGCTCGAGCAGTCCGCAGGCGATGCGCAGCAGGCTCGTCTTACCGGAACCGTTGGGACCGCCGATGCGCAGAAGCTCGCCGCCCTTCAGCGTGAAGCTCAGTTGGTCGAACAGCGTGCGCTCGCCGCGCGCGCAGCGCACGTCGACCGCCTCGAGCGGGGGCACTACCGAAGGGGTTTCCACCACTGCGGGCTAGGCTGCGGCGAGCTCCGCCCTGACCTCGGCGAGCAGGCGCTCGGCGTCGCTGCCGCGCACGCGGGTGATGTCGTCCTGGTACTTGAGCAGGGTGCCGAGGGTGTCGTTGACGGTCTGCGGATCGAGCGTCATCTTGTCGAGCGCGACTAGCGCTTTCGACCAGTCGATCGTCTCGGCGACGCCGGGCAGCTTGAACAGATCCATCTTGCGCAGGCGCTGAACGAAAGCCACCACTTCGCGCGACAATCTTTCGGACGCTTCCGGCGCCTTACGCTTGAGAATGTCGAGCTCGCGCGTCGCGTCCGGATAATCCACCCAGTGATAGAAGCAACGCCGTTTGATGGCGTCGTGGATCTCGCGCGTGCGGTTGGAGGTGAGCACGACGATCGGCGGCTCTGCCGCCTTCACCGTGCCGATCTCCGGGATCGTTACCTGGAAATCCGAGAGCACCTCGAGCAGGTACGCCTCGAACGGCTCGTCGGTGCGGTCGAGCTCGTCGATGAGAAGCACGGGCGCGGCGCCGAGGTCGCCTTCGAGCGCCTGCAGCAGCGGCCTGCGGATCAGGAATTTCTCCGAGAAGATGTCCTGCGACAGGGCGTCCCGCGAGCGCGTACCTTCGGCCTCGGCGAGGCGGATCTCGATCATCTGCCGCGAATAGTTCCATTCGTATACAGCGGAGGCGACGTCAAGCCCCTCGTAGCACTGCAGCCGCACCAGCTTGCGGCCCAGGCCCGACGCCAGCACCTTGGCGATCTCGGTCTTCCCGACCCCGGCTTCCCCTTCGAGAAACAGCGGTCGCTTCATCTTGAGCGCGAGGAATACCGCGGTGGCGAGGCTGCGCTCGGCGACGTAGTCGCCGCGCACGAGCAGGGCAAGGGTGTCGTCGATCGACTTGGGGAGTGAGCTCATCCGCGAATTATGCCATTGGAACAACAAAAAACCCTCCCCCAAGTGGATTGGGGGAGGGCCGGTCGGGATCCCCTCGAGGAGATCAGCCCTCGATCGGGTCCGGAAGAGTTTGATCCCCGACCGTTCACGCCGCCCCGAGGACGGCATGCGGGCCCCGGGAACCGGGGACTCCCGGATGTTCTTATTTGACCGCTGCTTCGACCGCGCGCCGCGCCATCACCGTGATGAGGTGCGCACGGTAGTCGGCCTTGGCGTGCAGGTCGGAATTGAGTCCTTTCTCGGGCACGCTGATGCTCGCCACCGACTCGGGCGCAAACTTCGCGCCGAGCGCCTTCTCCATCGATGCGACCCGGAAGGCGCAGGGCCCCGCGCCGGTGACGGCAACGCGCACGCTCGAGCCGAAATCGGCGACGAACACGCCGACAATGGCGTAACGCGAAGCCGGGTTCTTGAACTTCATGTACGCGGCGCGCTTCGGGATCGGGAAGGAGACCTGCTCGATGATTTCGCCCTTGCCGAGGGCGGTCTCGTACAGTCCCTTGATGAAATCGTCGGCCGCGATCTTGCGCTTGTTGGTGACGACGGTGGCTCCCAGGCCCAGGAGGCCCGCAGGGTAGTCGGCCGCCGGATCGTTGTTGGCCAGGGACCCTCCGATCGTGCCCATATTGCGCACCATGCGGTCGCCGATGCCGCCGGCGAGCGCGGCGAGCGCCGGGATCGCTTTTCTGGCCTCCGAAGACGCGGCGACTTCCGCGTGGCGCGTCATTGCTCCGATCGTCACGGCCTTGCTGTCGACCTTGATCCCCGACAATCCCTTGATCGAGCCCAGATCGACGACGCTGGACGGCTTGGAGAGCCGCAGCTTCATCGCCGCGATCAGGCTCTGCCCGCCAGCGAGCACCTTGGCGTCTGAGTCCTTGGCGATGATCTTCGCCGCTTCGTCGACGGATTTTGCTTTTTGGTAGTTGAACGAATACATGAGGCGTCTCCTTAAGCGGCTTTCTTCATGTCCTGGCAGGCGCGCCAGATGCGCTGCGGGGTCGCGGGCATCGCGATGTCCTGCGTGCCGAGCGCGTCGGTGAGAGCGTTCATCACCGCCGCGGGCGCGCCGATCGCGCCGGCCTCGCCGCAGCCTTTCACCCCGAGCGGATTGTGCGTGCAGGGCGTTTCCTTGGTGCCGACCTTGAAAGCCGGCACGTCGTCGGCGCGCGGCATGCAGTAGTCGAGATACGAGCCGGTGACGAGCTGGCCCGACTCGCCGTCATAGTGGCAGCCCTCGGTCAGAGCCTGCCCTATCCCCTGGGCGAGGCCGCCGTGGACCTGCCCCTCGACGATCATCGGGTTGATGATCTTGCCGAAGTCGTCGACCGCGGTGAAGTTCACGATCTTGACGTTGCCCGTGTCGGGATCGACCTCCACCTCGCAGATGTGGCTTCCCGCGGGGAAGGTGAAGTTGGCTGGATCGTAGAAGGCGTTTTCGTTGAGTCCCGGCTCGAGCTTGTCGAGCGGGTAGTTGTGCGGCACGTAGGCTGCGAGGGACACCTCGGCGAAAGCCTTCTTCTTGTCGGTGCCCTTCACGACGAAGGCGCCGTCCTTGAACTCGATGTCGGCCTCGGCCGCCTCCATCAGGTGCGCGGCGATCTTCTTGCCCTTGGCGATGACCTTGTCCACGGCTTTCACGATGGCGGTCCCTCCTACGGCGATCGAGCGCGAGCCGTAGGTGCCCATGCCGAATAGGACCTTTCCCGTGTCGCCGTGCACGATGTCGACGTCCTCGATCGGGATGCCGAGACGATCGGCTACCACCTGCCCGAAAGTGGTCTCGTGTCCTTGGCCGTGCGAATGCGAGCCGGTAAATACCGTGACCTTGCCGGTCGGGTGTACGCGCACCTCCCCCGCCTCGAACAGGCCTGCTCGCGCGCCTAACGCGCCGGCGACGTTCGAGGGCGCGATCCCGCAGGCCTCGATGTAGCAGGCGTAGCCCAGTCCGCGCAGCTTGCCGCGTTTCGCGGCTTCGGCCTTGCGCGCAGGGAAGCCGGCGACGTCGGCGATTTTCAGCGCCTCGGCGAGCGTGGCTTCGTAGTTGCCGGTGTCGTAGAGCAGCGCGACGGGCGTCTGGTAGGGAAAGCTCGTGATGAAATTGCGCCTGCGGATCTCCGCCGGGTTCATCTTCATCTCGCGTGCGGCGGTCTCGACCAGCCGCTCGACGACGTAGGTCGCTTCCGGCCGTCCGGCGCCGCGATACGCATCCACCGGCGCGGTGTTGGTGAACACTGCCGTGACCTCGGCGTAAATCACAGGCGTCGTGTATTGCCCCGCGAGCAGCGTCGCGTAGAGGATGGTCGGGATGCAGGAAGCGAACGTGGAGAGATACGCGCCCATGTTCGCGGTCGTCGTCACGCGCATGGCGAGGAACTTGCCGCTCTTGTCCATCGCGAGCTCGGCCCTGGTCACGTGATCGCGGCCGTGCGCGTCCGACTGGAACGATTCGCTGCGCTCGGCGGTCCACTTTACCGGTCGGTTGATCTGCTTCGAGGCCCAGGTGCAGACCACGTCCTCTGCGTACAGGTATATCTTCGAGCCGAAGCCGCCGCCGACATCGGGCGCCACCACGCGGACCTTGTGCTCGGGCAGGCCGAGGACGAACGCGGTCATGAGCAGCCGCTCGACGTGCGGATTCTGGCTCGCGACGTAGAGAGTGTAGCTGTCGTCAGCGCGCGAGTAGCTCGCGTTCGCCGCGCGCGGCTCGATGGCGTTGGGGATGAGCCGGTTGTTGAGGAATTCGAGCGTGGTGACGTGCGCCGCGCCGGCGAACGCCTTGTCCACCGCTGCCTTGTCGCCGAGGCCCCAGACGTAGCAGGTGTTGTCCGGCGCAATGTCGTGCACGATCGGCGCGCCTTTCTTGCGAGCTTCGCCCGTGCGCACCACCGCGGGCAGTTCTTCGTAGTCGACCTTCACTAGCTCCGCGGCGTCGCGCGCCTGCTGGTAGCTCTCCGCGATGACGACGGCGATATGATCGCCGACGTAGCGCGCCTTGCCCTGCGCGAGGCAGGGGTGCGGCGGCTCCTTCATCGGCTGTCCGTTGACGTCAGTGATCAGCCAGCCGCAGGGCAGCCCGTTGACCTTGGCCGCCGCGAGGTCCTCGCCCGTGAACACGGCGACGACGCCGGGCGCCTTCAGCGCCTTGTCCTTCCTGATCGACTTGATCTTGGCGTGCGCGTGCGGCGAGCGCACGAAGCACGCGTAGGTCTGGTGGGGCATCGAGACGTCGTCGGTGTAGTTGCCGGCGCCGGTGAGAAAGCGGTAGTCCTCTTTGCGCTTGATCGCAGCGCCGATATACGTGGTTGCGCCCATGATCTACGCCCTCATCGTCTGTGAGGCGGCTTTGATCGCCTTCACGATGTTGTGATAGCCCGTGCAGCGGCACAGATTGCCGTCGAGCTGCTCGCGGATCTGCTCCTCGGTCGGGTTGGGGATATTCTTCACCAGGTCGATCGCGCTCATGACCATCCCCGGAGTGCAGAAGCCGCACTGCAGGCCGTGGTGCTGGCGGAACGCTTCCTGCATCGGGTGCAGCGTGCCGTCGGCCTTGGCGATGCCTTCGATGGTGACGATGTCGGCGCCCTCGGCCTGCATCGCGAGCATGTTGCAGGATTTGACCGCGCGGCCGTTCATGTGGATGGTGCAGGCGCCGCACTGAGCGGTGTCGCAGCCGACATGGGTGCCGGTCAGGCGCAGGTGATCGCGGATGAAGCTGACGAGCAGGGTACGCTCCTCGACTTCGCCGCTCGCCGGCTTGCCGTTGACGGTCATCGAGACCTTGACGGTCATGGTTTCACTCCTTCAGAGAATGTGGAATTTCTTGTTGGATGGCGTTGCAGAATGCGGTTTTCGTTGACGAAAAATCTTCCTTGACGGCAGTTCTTGTCGAGGGAATTGGTGCGATGAAAGGTCGAGGGAAATGCTAGACCATGAGCGTGGGACAATCAACCACAGCTTGAATCTCGTTTGTCTTGACCCAACCTTAGGTGAGGTCTACGCTATTGCGTATAATCGTTTGTTAGCATTCGGTAATATTCCGCCGCTCGAACTTAAGGCAAAGGATTCCCGTGGACAGCGTTGATCTCGAGGTGGTGCGTAGCGCTTTGAAGTGGACCGAAGGCGGACACCGCGCCACACTGGGCACGGTCGTGCATACCTGGGGTTCGGCGCCGCGGCCGGTGGGCGCCATGCTGGTGATCCGCGACGACGGCCAGGTGATGGGCTCGGTCTCCGGCGGCTGTGTCGAGGACGATCTGATCGACAAGGTGAAAAGCCAGGCGCTCGCCGCGGCCAAGCCCGAAGTCACCACCTACGGCGTAACCCAGGAGCAGGCGACGCGTTTCGGCCTCCCATGCGGCGGCACGCTGCAGATCGTGCTCGAGCCTGTGACCGGGGAATCGAAGCTGAAAGAGCTGCTCGGGGTCATCGAGCGGCACGAGCTTTCGGCGCGCTTCCTCGACATGGAGACGGGCAGGGTGCGCATCGAGCCGGGCAAATGGTCGGACCTGCTCGAGTTCGACGGCAAGGTGCTGAAGACCGTGCACGGCCCGCGCTGGCGCCTGCTCCTGATCGGGGCCGGGCAGGTGTCCCGCTATCTGGCTCAGATGGCGCAGGCGCTCGACTATCACGTGACCGTGTGCGATCCTCGCGATGAATACGCCGACGGCTGGGATTTCGACGCGGTTCCCATCCATCGCGGCTATCCCGATGACGTGGTGGTGCAGATGAACTTCGACGCGCACAGCGCGGTGATTGCGCTGACGCACGATCCCA
>Ga0326726_10001967_pt1 | contig 19101 bp, 16 predicted proteins | sample MHFenrmetagenome_2_FD_207603 | JGI IMG/M metagenome (GOLD analysis project Ga0326726, IMG submission 207603) | Lab enriched peat soil microbial communities from Michigan Hollow, Ithaca, NY, United States - MHF15MN | ecosystem: Environmental > Terrestrial > Soil > Wetlands > Peat | place: USA... | reverse complement strand
GGCGAGCTGCGCTTCGCGGGCAGCTGGAAGTAGCCCCGGGAGCGCGCGCCAGCGCGCGAAAGTGCGCGGCCCGATCTACCGAACGGGTATCGGGTGCTGGGGAACGAGGCCGAGTCGCGAACGAGATGCGCAGCGGTGCGCCGCGCCAGCGCCGCCGATGAGTGACTCGCGGCGGCGTCTCGCGCGCGCGGCCGTCGCGGCTCTCCTGTCTCTCGCGTCCCAGGCGTTCGCGAGCGACGCCTCGTGGCGAGCGGAGCCGGCGGCCGAAGCGGACCCACACGCGTCGGTGTACACGCGCCGCTCCTCGTACGTCGAGATGCGAGACGGCGTGCCGATCGCGGTCGATCTGTATCTGCCGCGCGAGGCCGCCGAAGGTGCGCGCGTTCCCGCGATCCTGCGCCAGACCCGCTACTGGCGCGCGCCGCGCTTTCGACCCGTCTGGCGCCCGTTCCTGGATCACCCGCAGGACCTGACGCAGCGCTTCCTCGCGCACGGCTACGCCTGGGTCGACGTGGACGTGCGCGGCTCGGGGGCGTCGGGCGGCGTGCAGCGCTCGCTCTGGTCGGACGACGAGGTGAACGACGGTGGCGAGCTCGTCGACTGGATCGTGCGCCAGCCGTGGTCGAGCGGCGCGGTCGGTGCGCTCGGTGACTCGTACGACGGAACCGCGGCCGAGCTCTTGCTCGCCACGCGCCGACCCGCCGTACGCGCGGTCGCGCCGCGCTTCGCGCTCTTCGACGGCTACACCGACATCGCGCTTCCCGGCGGTGTGCGCCTGGCGTGGTTCACCGAGACATGGGGGCGCTTCAACGACGCGATCGATCGAGGGCGCGTTTGGCATGCCTTCCCGTGGTGGGTGCCGCTGTTCATCTCCGGGCCGCGGCCGGTCGACGGGCGGGGCGGTCCGGCGCGAGTCGAAGCCGCACAGCTCGCCCACGCCGCGAACTTCGACGTGGCACGCGCAGCGAGTCAGGTCGCGTTTCGCGACGACGTTCCCGCCGAGATGGGTCAGTCGGCCGACCAGTGGAGCCCGTGCTGCGCGCGTCGCGCGGCGATCGAGGCGAGCGGCGCGGCCGTTCTCAGCGTGAGCGGCTGGTGGGACGGCGCGTACCCGCACGCGGCGGTGAAGCGCTTCCGCACGCTGCGCAATCCCGGCTCGGGGCTGCTGCTGGGTCCGTGGAATCACGGTGGCGATCAGGAGCCGGATCCGCTCGAGCCCACGCGCGCGAGCGAGTTCGACCATGCGGCCGAGTTACTGCGTTTCTTCGACTTCCACCTGAAGGGCAGCGCGAACGGCTGGGACGCGGAGCCGCCCGTGCACTATTTCACGACGGGGCAGGGCGTCTGGAAGCAGGCGGCGAGCTGGCCGCCGCCGTCCACGCCGACGCCTTTCTTCCTCGCGGAGAATCACGCGCTCACGCGCTTCGCCCCCGCGGAGCCGGACGCCGCGGACGAGTACGCGCCCGATCCCGAGAGTGGTACGGGGACGACGAGCCGCTGGCGTGGCCTGGCCGTGCCCACATGGACCGAGTACGGCGACCGCGAGCAGGCCGACCGACACAATCTCGTGTACGAGTCCGCGCCCCTCGAGAGCGATCTCGAGGTGACCGGGCATCCCCTCTTGCATCTCGTGCTGCGCGCAGACGGCGCGGACGCGGCGGTGTTCGCCTATCTCGAGGACGTCGACCCGCGCGGCCGGGTCGGGTACGTGAGCGAGGGGCAGCTGCGCGCGCTGCAGCGGCAGCTGCGACCCGCGGACGAGGCGCCCTACGCGCAGAGCGTCCCGTATCACAGCTTCCTGCGCGCCGATGCGCGCCCGCTCGTCGCGGGAGAGTCCGCCGAGCTGGTCTTCGACCTGCTGCCGATCTCCCATCTCTTCCGCCGCGGACACCGGCTCCGACTCGCGCTGGCCGGCGGGGACCGCGATCAGTTCGCGACCCCGCCCGACGCGGCGCGGCATTGGTGGGTGGTGCGCGGCGCGCGCGGCGGCTCGCGCTTGGAGCTGCCGGTCGTCGGCCACCCCTAGCCCCGTGCAGCCGCCGGGCTGCACTGCCTCGCGCGTCTGGCAGCGGTTTGCGCTGCGGGGCGCCCGCCCGGCTCGAGCTGCGGGTGATTTGCGGGCATGCGCCTTGCTCCGGGGGGCTCGTGCGATGCGGCGATCTACAATCCACGGTGTACCGACCTCCGGCCCGCTCGGGCTTCTGTTCGGCGCGCTGGGTCCGTGCGGAGTGAAGGGCATGCCTCACGATTGGGACGACTGGGAGAAATGGCGGGCCCGGCATCGACACGGCCGGCCCGATTGGAGCCGTCCGGGTCGCACGCAGCGGCGCGCGGAGCGCGACGATGCGCGCGACGCGGAGCGCGCCCGCCGCCGCGAGAAGCGGCGCGGACGCGAGCTGAGCCCCGAGGAAGAGGCATACCGCGAGGCCCGCCGCGCGGCCGAGCAGAAGATCGCGTTCTTCCGGCACCTCGTTCCCTACCTGTTCGTCGTTACGTTCCTGTTCTTCGTCGCTGGTCGCTTCCCGGCGATGGTGGTCGCACTGGCCTGGGGCATCGGGCTCGCGTCGCACTACTTCCAGGCGTTCGCGGCGCCGAGCCTGCGGAAGAAGTGGGTGCAGGAAGAGGTCGAGCGCCAGGTCTCGCGCACGGTGTCTCGCCAGCGCGTCGTGCTCGAGGACGAGAAGCTGCGCTCGCTCGAGGAGCTGTCCGCTTCGATCGCGCACGAGATCCGCAACCCGATCACGGCCGCGAAGAGTCTCGTGCAGCAGCTCGGCGAGGATCCGGCGTCCTCCGAGAACGTCGAGTACGCGAACATCGCGTTGCAGGAGCTGGACCGCGTCGAGAAGTCGATCTCACACCTGCTCCGCTACGCGCGCGAAGAGGAGATGCACCCGCGCCAGATGAAGCTCGTCGACGCGGTCGAGAGCGCGCTCGAGACACTCCGCGAGCGAGTCGTCTCGAGCGGCGTCAAGGTGCGGCGCGACTTCGACGTGCCGGGCGACCTGATCGGCGACGCCGAGCAGCTGCGCCGCGTGTTCATCAACGTGATCGGCAACGCGCTCGACGCGTTCGCCGAGGCGAGGACGGCCAACCCGTCGCTCGTGATCGCGCTGGGCGAGAATCTCGGGGGCAGTGAGATCTGGGCGCGCGTGAAGGACAACGGTCCGGGCATGGACGCGGACACGCAGACGCGGATCTTCAAGCCGTTCTTCACCTCGAAGGCCAACGGCACCGGCCTCGGCCTGGCGATCACGCGCAAGCTGGTCGACGCGCACGGCGGCGCGATCGAAGTCACTTCGACCCCGGGGCAGGGCGCCGAGTTCACGCTGCACTTTCCGAAGCAGGCGCAGAGCCCGGAGGCGCGGACATGAGCGCGCGCATTTTGATCGTCGAGGACGAGAAGGCCATTCAGCTGGCGCTGCGCGGGCTGCTGCGGCGCGACGGCTATGACGTAGACCTGGCCGACACCGGCGAGGACGCGGTGCGCAAGCTCGGCGAAGCGGCGTATGACCTCGTGATCACCGATCTCGCGCTGGGCCGCGGTCTCTCCGGCATGGACGTGCTGCGCGCGAGCCGCGAGGCGCGGCCCGAGACCGCGGTGGTCATGATCACCGCGCACGGCAGCGAGAAAGTCGCGGTCGAGGCGATGAAGCAGGGCGCCGACGACTATCTCCCCAAGCCCTTCGACAACGAAGAGCTGCGCGTCGTCGTGCGGCACGCGCTCGAGCGCACGCAGCTGCAGCGCGAGAACCGCATGCTGCTCGAGCGGGTCGAGCGCGAGTTCAGCTTCGAGAATCTCGTGGGTCAGGGGCGCGCGATGCGCCAGATCTTCGAGACGATCCAGAAGGTCGCCGAGACGGATCTGTCCGTGCTCGTGCGCGGCGAGAGCGGTACGGGCAAGGAGCTGGTCGCGCAGGCGCTCCATCAGCGCAGCGCGCGGCGCGCGCGCCCGTTCGTCGCTGTGAACTGCGCGGCGATCAGCCGCGAGCTCGTCGAGAGCGAGCTCTTCGGCCACGAGAAGGGCGCGTTCACGGGCGCCGACGCGCGCCGCATCGGCAAGTTCGAGGCCGCGAACGGCGGCACGATCTTCCTCGACGAGATCGGCGACATGGCCCCCGAGACCCAGGCCAAGGTGCTGCGCGTGCTGCAGGAGCACAGCTTCGAACCGGTCGGCGGCAACCGCGCCATGACGGTCGACGTGCGGGTCGTCGCCGCGACGCACCGCGATCTCGAGGCCGAAGTGAAAGCGGGTCGCTTCCGCGAGGACCTCTACTACCGCTTGAAGGTCGTGGAGGTGTTTCTCCCGCCGCTGCGCGAGCGCCTCGAGGACGTCCCCTTCCTGGCGCAGCGCTTCCTCGATCAGGTCGCCGAGCGTCTCGGCCGCCCGCGCAAGCCGATCGCGGCGGACGCGCTGGCGCGCCTCGTGACTCACGCGTGGCGCGGCAACGTGCGCGAGCTGCGCAACGCGATCGAGCGCGCGGCGGTGCTGGCCGCCGGGCCCGAGATCACGGCCGCTGACTTCGCGCTGGACGGCGAGCCGGTGGTCGCGAGCGGCGATCCGCTCGTGCTCCCCGGCGTGCCCTTCCGCGACGCCAAGCGGCACACCGTCGAGAGCTTCGAGCGCGCGTACCTGGTCAAGGCGCTGCGCGAGCACGGCGGCAATGTGTCTCGCACCGCCGAGGCGATCGGCATGGTGCGCCAGAGCTTGCAGCAGAAAATCCGCGAACTGGACCTTCGTTCCGAGGATTGGAACGAGGACTCCTAGGAGGATGGCGATGACTTATCCGGCACAGCGTGGCTTCGTCGGCCGATTGCGCGACCTCGTGAACGGCATCTTCGCGGTGTGGCTCCGCGACCGCGAGCTGCAGAGCCCCGACGCGGTGTACGAGCGAGTGATCGGCGAGCGCGTGCGCCAGTACGCCGAGCTGAAGCGGGCCGTCGCGGGCATCCTCTACATGCGCAACAAGATCGAGGGCGAGATTCGCGATCGCCGCGGCGAGCTCGCGCGCCTGCACACCGACATCGCGCGCGCCGTGCAGAAGAACGACGACGAGGTCGCGGTGCTGTTGATCACGCAGAAGGACGGCCTGCTCCAGGACCTCGACCGCTCCGAGAAGGAGCTCGACGAAGTCTCTGCCGAGTGCGAGGCCGCAAAGACCAACCTCGTGAAGTTCCGCGCCGAGATCCGGAACCTCGAGCGCGAGAAGCTGCGCATGCTCGCGGCGCTGGCGAACGCCCGCGCGCGCAAACGCATCCAGGAGGCGTTCGAAGGTCTCTCGACCGAGGTCGAGATGCGCGCGCTCGAGAGCGTGCGCGGCGAGATCGAGCGCATGAAGGCCGAGAGCCGCATCGACGTCGACATGGACTCCGGCCTCGAGAAGCGCGTGCGCGCGATTCGCGACGAAGCCAAGCTCGAGGGCGCCCGCCGCGAGCTCGACGAGCTGAAGCGCCGCCTGCGGCCCGTCGCGCAGCTGTCTTCGGCACCGCGCGAGGTCGTCGTCGACGTCCCGCCGGTTCCCACCGCGAGCGCCGCGCGCTAGCTCGATTCGCTACCCTGGCGTCGCTCGCGCCGGGGTGGCGGAATTGGCAGACGCGACGGCCTTAGAAGCCGTTGCCGCAAGGCGTGCAGGTTCGACTCCTGTCCCCGGCATAGTCGTTCCCCGGCACGCCTCGTGCACTCGCCAATCCCGTGAGCAAACAAGCACTCGTCTCGAACGCAGAACTGCGCAAGCTCGACGCGCTCTGGCGCGCGGCCAACTATCTGTCCGTCGGCCAGATCTACCTGCTCGCGAATCCGCTGCTGCGCCAGCCGCTCGAGCGCGCACACATCAAGCCCCGGCTGCTGGGGCATTGGGGCACGACGCCGGGGCTGAACTTCATCTACGCCCACCTGAACCGCGTGATCCGCGAGCACGACCTCGACATGATCTACGTGATCGGCCCGGGACACGGCGGCCCCGGGATCGTCGCGAACGCCTATCTCGAGGGCACGTACAGCGAGGTCTATCCGCACGTCAGTCAGGACGAGGAGGGGCTCCGCAAGCTGTTCAAGCAGTTCAGCTTCCCGGGGGGCATCCCGAGTCACGTCGCGCCCGAGACCCCCGGGTCGATTCACGAGGGCGGAGAGCTCGGCTACGCGCTGTCTCACGCGTATGGCGCGGCCTTCGACAACCGCGATCTGATCGTCGCCTGCGTCGTCGGCGACGGTGAGGCGGAGACCGGTCCCCTCGCCACGGGCTGGCACGGGAACAAGTTCCTGAACCCGGCGCGCGACGGCTGCGTGCTGCCGATTCTGCACCTGAACGGCTACAAGATCGCGAACCCGTCCTTCCTCGCCCGCATCCCCGAGAGTGAGCTGCGGAAGCTCCTCGAGGGCTACGGCTATGCGCCGTACTTCGTCTCGGGTCACGAGCCCGAGATCGTGCACGCCGCGATGGCCGCGACGCTCGAGCAGGTTCTCGGCGACGTTCGCCGGATCTGGAGCGACGCTCGCGAGCACGGAGTCACTGCGCGCCCGGCCTGGCCGATGATCGTGCTGCGCACGCCCAAGGGCTGGACCTGTCCGCGCGAGATCGACGGCAAGCTCTGCGAGGGCTACTGGCGCAGTCATCAAGTCCCGATGAGTGACATGGACAAGCCGGAGCACGTCGCGGTGCTCGAGGGCTGGATGCGGAGCTATCGCCCCGAGGAGCTCTTCGACGCCCAGGGCCGGCTGGTGCCCGAGCTGGCCGCGCTCGCGCCGAAGGGCGAGCGCAGAATGAGCGCGAATCCCCACGCGAACGGCGGTCTGCTCCTGAAGGAGCTGCGGCTGCCCGACTTCAGTGACTACGCCGTGCGCGTGCCGCGCCCCGGCGCCGTCACGGCCGAGGCGACGCGCGTCCAGGGCGGCTTCCTGCGCGACGTCATGAAGTGGAATCTCGAGCAGGGGAACTTCCGCGTCTTCAGCCCGGACGAGAACAACTCGAACCGCTGGCAGGACATCCTCGAGGTCACCGATCGCTGCTTCCTCGGCGAGATTCTCCCCGAGGACGACCACCTCGCGGCCGACGGCCGCGTGATGGAGGTGCTCTCCGAGCACCAGTGCCAGGGCTGGCTCGAGGGCTATCTGCTGACGGGCCGGCACGGCTTCTTCAGCTGCTACGAGGCGTTCATCCACGTCGTCGACTCGATGCTGAACCAGCACGCGAAGTGGCTGAAGGTGTCCAAGCAGATTCCCTGGCGGCGGCCGATCGCGTCGCTGAACTACTTGCTCAGCTCCCATGTCTGGCGCCAGGACCACAACGGCTTCAGTCACCAGGACCCCGGCTTCCTCGACCACGTCGTCAACAAGAAGGCCGAAGTGATTCGCGTGTATCTGCCGCCCGACGCCAACACGCTCTTGTCGGTGACCGATCACTGTCTGCGCAGCCGCGACTACGTGAACGTCATCGTGGCTGGAAAACAAGCGGAGCCCCAGTGGCTCACGATCGAGCAGGCGAGAGAGCACTGCAATGCCGGGATCGGAGTCTTCGAATGGGCGAGCAACGACGCCGGCGCCGAGCCCGACGTGGTGATGGCCTGTTGCGGCGACGTGCCCACGCTCGAGACACTCGCGGCGGTGCAGCTCCTGCGGGGTCACTTCTCCGAGCTGAAGATCAGGGTCGTGAACGTCGTGGACCTCATGCGCTTGCAGCCGGCGGAGGAGCACCCGCACGGGCTCTCGGGTCCCGCGTTCGACGCGCTCTTCACGAAGAACAAGCCGATCGTCTTCGCCTTCCACGGCTATCCGTTCCTGATCCACCGGCTCACGTACCGGCGAACGAATCACGCGAACCTGCACGTGCGGGGCTACAAGGAGGAGGGGACGACGACCACGCCCTTCGACATGGTCGTGCTGAACGACCTCGACCGGTTCCACCTCGCCAGCGACGTGATCGCGCGCGTGCCGCAGCTCCACGCTCGCGCCCGAGAGCTCGAGCAGGTGATCCGCGCGAAGCTGCTCGAGCACAAGCGGTACATCGAGCAGTACGGCGAGGACCTGCCCGAGATCCGCAACTGGCGCTGGGGCGAGCCGGAAGCAGCCTCGGCTGGACGGAGCTCGACCGAGTCGGACAACGTCTGAGGTGCGGGTCCTCCTGCTGAACGCCGGGTCGAGCAGCCTGAAGTGCGCGGTCATGGAGTCGGCCGGCGGGGCCGAGATCGCGTCTGCGGCCGGCGACTGGGCCGGAGCGGTCACTCGCTATCGTGTCTCGGGAGCTTCGGGGCCGGACGACTGGCGAGAGGTGCCGTGGCGCGGTCACGCCGAGGCCGCGCGGCACGCGCTCGCCGACCTGCCGCTGGGCGCGCTCGGCGGGGTCGGGCATCGCATCGTGCACGGGGGCGAGTTCACGTCGTCGCTGCGCGTCACCCCGGCGGTGCGCGCGCGCATCGCGGAGCTCGCCGACGTTGCGCCGCTCCACAACCCGCCCGGTCTCGAGACACTCGCCGCGGCCGAGGCCGCGCTTCCGAACGTTCCCCAGGTGGCCGTTTTCGACACCGCGTTCCACGCAAGCCTGCCCCCCGAGGCGCGCACCTACCCGATCCCCGAGGCGTGGACACGCGACTGGGGTCTGCGCCGCTACGGCTTCCACGGGCTGAGTCACGACTACTGCGCGCGGCGCGCAGCCGAGCTGCTGGGCCGGCCCGCGGCGGAGCTGCGCCTCGTGACTTGTCACTTGGGCCACGGCTGCTCGGCCGCGGCCGTGCGCGGCGGCCGGAGCGTCGACACCACGATGGGCTTCTCGCCGCTCGAGGGCCTGATGATGGCGACGCGCAGCGGCTCGGTGGATCCCGGCCTTCTGCTCCACGCGCAGCTCCGGCACGGCCTCAGCGCGAAGCAAGTCGAGACGGCGCTCGAGCGAGAGTCGGGACTGCTCGGTGTCTCGGGAGTGTCGGGTGACATGCGCGCCGTGCTCTCCGCGGCGCGGGCCGGCGACGCGCGCGCGCAGCTGGCGGTGGACGTGTACACCCACCGTATCCGGCAGGCGATCGGCGCGTTCGCGGCGACGCTCGGCGGCGTCGACGCGCTCGTCTTCACAGCGGGTGTCGGCGAGAACTCCGCCGAGGTGCGCGCGGCGAGCTGCGGCGGGCTCGAGTTTCTCGGGCTCGAGCTCGACGAGGCCGCGAACGCGCGCGCCCGACCCGACGCCGACGTCGCGCGGCCCGGGTCGCGCGGGCGCATCCTGGTCATCGCGACGCGAGAAGAGGACACGATGCTGCGCGAGGTGACTCGCGTGCTTCAGCCGTAGCCGGCGCTCTTCTCGAGCTCCGACACGATCCGCTCCGAGTAGCCCAGCTCGCCGACCAGGGCGTCGTGGACCTCCGTGTCGGAGAGCGCGCGCGAGCCGACGCCGCTCGCGGTCTTCTCGTGGCGTGTTCGGCCGGTCAAGGAGACGAGCCGGCCGGGAAAGTTCCTGCGCGCGTAGAGCGCCGTATTGAATACGGAGTAGCCGCGAGAGATCTCGTAGCGCTCGAGGTAGAACGCCTCGTCGACCGGATCCTGCATCAGGCGACACGGCATGGTGTTGGTGTTCTGGGCCATGCCCCAGTGGACGCGGAAGCTCTCGTCGACGGGCTCGACCCGGATCGGGTGGACCGGGTCGTCGATCGCGCGCGCCACGCCGCGCTCGAGCAGGATCGGCACGTCGTTCTCGATCGAGGAGTCGACCATCCACTCCTGGCCGTCGAGCCGCACGATCAGGCTACCGTGGTTGTGGTCGTTGCGGTCGAACATCGAAGCGGAGATGCGCCGCACGTCGAAGCCGCAGGCGGCGACGAGCGCGTGCAGACCGTTGCTCGAGGGCCAGCACGTTCCGCCGGTGCCGTGCTCGAGCCAAGCGGAGAGAAAGTCGTCCGGCGAGCCGCCGGGCAGGGGCTCGCTGCCGCCCTTGGCGAGCGCGATGCGCTTGCGCACGTTGTCGAACGGCACGTGCCGACACCAAGCGAGGTAGAGGGCCTCGAGCCCGGCGCGGTCCGGCGACGGCCTGGAGGCGAACCCGAGGCGCGCGAACGCGCGAGTCAGCAGCGCTGCCGAAGGCGCGCTCACGTGCGGGCTCCGAGGTCGTCGAGCTTCAGTCTCTCCGCCTTCGCGTAGGTCAGCTTCTCGACGATGCGCCCGTCGCGCACCGCGACGATGTCGAGCCCGCGCCAGCCGCGCGTCTTGCCGTCGCGCTCGAGCGTGCACAGCCAGCGAATCAGCGCCTTGCCCGAGTCCGGGTCCACGAACAGGTCCTCCGTCACGAAGCGCATGCGCCCGAACGCGCCGTGGAGCTGCGGCGCGAAGGCGGCGCGGATGTCCGACTTCCCGCGGCTCTGCTTGCCGTTGAACTCGTCGTAGACGGCGTCCTCGGCGAAGAACGCCATCACGGCGTCGAGATCCTCGCGGTTGAACGCGTCGGTGAAGCGCACGACCAGGTCCTCGAGCTCCGGGCGAGTCACCAGCTCGCTTCCGGGTGCGCGCGCGCGACACACTGCATCTCGGAGAGCAGGTGATCGAGGTGCTCCGAATGTTTCCCGTGCCGCCCGCCATCGGCGCCGAACGACGTGTCGGGCGGACGGCGCAGCTTCGCCGCGGCGAGCAGCTCGCCCACCTCGCGCTCGAACCAAACGCGCACCGCGTCGAGATCGGCGCCGATTCCCGCCCGGCAGAGCGCGGTGTCGAGCTCGTCGGGAGTCACGAGCTCTCCGGTGTAGGGCCACAGCTCGTCGAGCGCGGCCTGCAAGCGATCGTGACTCTCTTCCGTTCCGAGCCCGAGGCGCAGCCACCAATCGCGCGCGTGGCGCACGTGGTAGCGGACCTCGTTGGCGGCCTTCCTCGCGATCGCGGCGAGCCGTTCGTGCTTCGAGCGCCCGAGCTGGTCCAGTACGTGCGCGCCCGCGGCGTCGAAGAGCACCTGGCGCGCGATCGTCTGCGCGAAGTCGCCGTTGGGCTGCTCGACGAGCAGACAGTTGCGGAACTGAGTCGGGTCGCGGAAGAAGGCGAGGGCGTCGGCGTCGCGGCCTGCGCCCTCGAGCTCGCCCGCGAGCTCGAGCAGCTGGCTCGCCTGTCCGATGCAGTCGAGCGCCAGATTCGCGAGCGCGATGTCCTCCTCGACGATCGGCGCGTGACCGCACCACTCCGAGAGCCGATGGCCCAGAACCAGGCGATCGTCGCCGAGCCGGAGCAGATACTCGAAGACGTCGTCCTTCACTCTTTCGCGCCCTTGTAGAAGCGCGGATGCCGGTAGAGCTTCTCGGGCCCCGGCCCGAGCAGGAAGGGTGAGTCCTCGGGCGTCGTCGCGGAGATGTGTCGCGCCTCCACGACCCAGAGGCTGGTCACCGGGCCGCGCCGCGCGTAGGTGTCGCGCGCGTTCTGAAGCGCGAGCTCGGCGTCCGGCGCGTGCACGCTGCCCGCGTGCTCGTGCGCCGCTCCGCTCTTTTCCTGCACGAAGACCTCCCACAGCGGCCACTGAGTGTCCGCGGGCTTCGCGCTCACCCGCGCCGTCTTGCGGCGTACGCTTCGGCGGCGTCGCGCACCCATTTCCCCTCCTCGTGCGCCGCGCGGCGCGCGCGCAGCCGGTCGCGGTTGCAGATTCCGCCCCCGCGCACCACGCGCCAGAACTCGTCCCAGTCGATCGACCCCGTGCGCCAGTGCCCGGCCTCCGCGTCGAAGCGCAGCTCGGGATCGGGAATCGCGAGCGGCAGCGCCTGCGCCTGCGGAACAGCGAGGTCGACGAACCACTGGCGCAGCTCGTCGTTCGACTTCTGCTTCACGCCCCAGCCCATCAACACATCATTGTGTGACGAGGCCGCGTCGGGCGGGCCGAACATCATGAGCGTGGGCCACCACCAGCGGTCGAGCGCGTCCTGCGCGAGCGCGCGCTGCGCGGGCGTGCCCTGCGCCAGCACGCGCATGATCTCGTAGCCCTGGCGCTCGTGGAAGCGCTCCTCCTTGCAGATGCGCACCATCGCGCGCGCGTACGGCCCGTAGGAGCACTTCGTCAGCATCGTCTGATTCAGGATCGCGGCGCCGTCCACGAGCCAGCCGATCGCGCCGATGTCGGCCCAGGTCAGGGTCGGGTAGTTGAAGATGCTCGAGTACTTCGCGGCGCCGCTCAGCAAGCCGTCGACGAGCTGTTCGCGCGAGACGCCGAGTGTCTCGGCCGCGGCGTAGAGATACAGGCCGTGACCCGCCTCGTCCTGCACCTTCGCGAGCAAACCGAGCTTGCGGCGCAGACTCGGCGCGCGCGTGATCCAGTTGCCCTCCGGAAGCTGGCCGACGATTTCGGAGTGCGCGTGCTGCGATATCATGCGCACGAGCTGGCTCCGATACGACTCGGGCATCCAGTCCTTGGGCTCGATCTTCTCGCCCGCGTCGATGCGCGCCTGGAAGCGGCGCTCTCGCTCCACGTCGTTCACGAGGGCAGAGTATCATCCCGCGCATGCCCCACGAGTTCGTCCGCTGCGAGGTCCGCGAAGCCGTCGCCGTCGTCACGCTCGACCGTCCGGCAGTTCTGAACAGCTTCCACCGCGCGATGGCGCGCGAGCTCCAGAGCGTGCTCGACGAGCTCGCGGCGCGTGCGGAGGTGCGCGCGCTCGTGCTCACGGGCGCGGGCCGCGCGTTCTGCGCGGGGCAAGACCTCGCCGAGGTCGTCCCACCCGACGGCTCGCGCGGGCCGGACGTCAGCGAAGTCGTCGCGGAGAGTTACAACCCGCTCGTGCGCCGCATCGCCGCGCTCGAGAAGCCGATCGTGTGCGCGGTGAACGGCGTCGCGGCCGGCGCCGGCGCGAACCTCGCGCTCGCCTGCGACTTCGTGCTTGCCGCGAAGACCGCGTCGTTCATCCAGTCGTTCGTGAACATCGGGCTGGTGCCCGACAGCGGCGGCACGCTCTTCCTGCCGCACCTGGTCGGCCTGGCGCGCGCGAAGGCGCTCGCGCTGCTGGGCGACCGACTCACAGCCGAGCAGGCGCTCGCGTGGGGCATGATCTACGCCGTGCACGAGCCCGACGTGCTGCTCGCCGAGAGTGAAGCGCTCGCGGCGCGGCTCGCGCAGATGCCGACCCTGGCGCTGGGGCTCACCAAGCGCGCGCTGCACGCCTCGCTCGACTCGAACCTCGACCGCCAGCTCGAGCTCGAGCGCACGCTGCAGGGGATCGCGTCCAAGTCGCACGACTACAACGAGGGCGTGAAGGCATTCCAGGAGAAGCGCAAGCCGCGCTTCCTGGGCCGCTGAGGAGGGCGCGAGAGTGACACGCACTCACGCGCTGATCCTGACGTGTCTGCTCGCGCTGAGTCATCGGGGGTGGGCTGCCGACGTTGCGGCGCCGCCGGGTCCGGTTCCCGGAACGCGTCTCACCGCGGAGTACGTTCGCTCCGTCGCGCGAGGCGCCTACTTCTGGGCCTGGCCGATGCTCAACCTGCACAACCGCGTCGCGGCGTTCAGCAAGCTTCCCGGGCCGGGGCTGATGGGCGGAATCGTGCCGGTCGCGCCCTCGAATCGGCTCGTGATGCTGACGGACTACATCGTGCCGGAAGAGCGGCTCGTCGCGTGTCCGAACCAGGACGTCGTCTACGGCTTCGCGACGGTGACGCTCGATCGCGAGCCGGTCGTGGTCCAGGTGCCCGACTTCGGAGAGCGCTTCTGGGTGTATCAGGTGGTCGACCAGCGCACGGACAGCTTCGCGGAGCTCGGCAAGATGTACGGCACCAAGCCCGGCTTCTACCTGCTCGTCGGGCCGAACTGGCAGGGCGAGACACCCGCGGGGATCGAGCGCGTGTTCCGTTCGCCGACGAACATCGGGATCGTCGTCCCGCGCGCATTCATGGACGACACCCCCGAGGATCGCGCGGCGGTGCAGACCCCCGTGAGTCAGATCGACCTGTACCCGCTCTCGGCATTCGACGGAAAGCTGAAGACGACGGACTGGAAGGCGCTTCCGAAGCTCCCCTCGACGTCCCAGGGCAGCGAGGAGACGAGGTGGGTCGTGCCCGAGCAGTTCGCCGACGTGCTCGGCCCCGTGCTCGACGAGGTGCCGCCGCTCCCCGGAGAGGAGGCTCAGTACGCGAACCTGCGCGCGCTGCTCGACGCCGCGAGCAGGGATGCGGGCCTCAAGAAGGCGCTGACCGAAGGCGCGGCCTCGGCGGACAAGGACCTCGTCGCTCCGTTGTTCCAGTTTCACACCTGGGGAATCCCTCTGCCGCGCAACTGGACGACGCAGAAGAACGGCGCGCAGTTCGGCACCGACTACTTCACGCGCACGGCGGTGGCGAAGTCGAACATCCTGGTCAACCGGCCGACCGAGACCACGTACACCTATCTCGACCAGGACGGGGCGGGCGGCCGGCTGAACGGGAGTCACAGCTACACGATCACCTACGCCGCGGGCCAGCTGCCGCCCGTGAAGGGCTTCTGGTCGCTCACGCTCTACAACAAGTTCCACTTCTTCGAGCCGAACGCGCTGGGGCGCTACTCGCTCGGCACGAAGAACAAGACGCTTCACTACGGCGCCGACGGCTCGCTCACGCTGTACATCTCGGCGAAGCCGCCGGCGGACAAGTCACTCCAGTCGAACTGGCTGCCCGCGCCGAAGGACGACTTCTCCCTGTACGGCCGCGCCTACTGGCCGGAGGAGGCGATTCTGAACGGCACGTGGACCCCGCCCCCGGTGGCCAAGGTCGAGTGAGCTGCTAGCGCACGATTCGCCAGCAGTAGCGCGTCTTGGGGTCGGAGAAGTCCTCGGGCAAGGTCGCGCGCGAGAGATCCTCGATCCGAGCGGCGCCAAGCGCGTTTGCGTCGAGCTTGAACCTGCGGAAGTTCGTCGAGAACCACAGAACGCCGCCCGGGGTCAGCCGACCGAGCGTCGCGCGGATCAGCTTCACGTGGTCGCGCTGCAGGTTCATCTCGGCGCGCATCTTCTTGCTGTTCGAGAACGTGGGCGGGTCGAGCACCGCGAGGTCGTAGGTCTCGCTGCCGCGCGCGAGAAATTCCATCACGTCCGCACGCACCAGGCGGTGCTCCGGGCGGTCGAGCGCGTTCAGCCGCAGGTTCTCCCCGGCCCACTCGAGGTAGGTCTTCGAGAGGTCGACGCTGGTGCTCGATACGGCGCCCGCGCCCGCGGCGTACACCGTGAATGCGCCCGTGTAGCAGAACAAGTTCAAGAAGCGCTTGCCCGCCGCCTCGGCCCCGACACGCGCGCGGGTCAGGCGGTGATCGAGGAACAGACCCGTGTCGACGTAGTCGCGCAGGTTCACGCGGAAGCGATGGCCGCCTTCGGAGACCGCGAAGTACGCGCCGCTCTCCGCGACCCGGCCGTATTGCGACGTCCCGGGCTGTCCGGCGCGGCGCTTGATCACGGCGCGCTCCGGGGGAACCTCGAGCGCGGCCGCGGCGGTCACGCGCATGAGCTCGAGCCACGCGTCGTCGCGCTTCTCGTCGCCCTCCCGCGCGTACGCCGAGATGTGCAGGTGCGAGTCGTAGACGTCGACGACGAGCGGCAGCTCGGGGATGTCGCAGTCGTAGATGCGATAGCAAGTCACTTGCTCGCGCCGCGCCCACTTCGCCAGGTGCTTGGCGCGCTTGCGCAGCCGGTTCGCGAGCATCTCCCAGGGGGCGTCGCTCAACCCAGCACGCCCTCGCGCTCGAGTGCGCGGATCTCGTCGGCCGAGAAGCCCGCGTCGGCGAGCGCCTCGCGCGAGTGAGCGCCGAGCTCGGGCGCGCAGCCGCGCGGCGTGATCTCCGCGCCCGCGAGCGCGAACGGCGCGGCCATCGTCTCGAAGCGGCCCTCCTTCGGGTGCTCGAGCGCCGCGAAGGCCCCGATCGCGTGCGCCTGCGGGCAGTTCACGACCTCGTCCAGGGTCGCGACCGGCGCCCAGATCAGCTTCTCGGCGTCGAGCACGCGCGCCCAGTACGCGAAGTCGTGCCGGGCGAAGCGCTCCGAGATCGCCGCCGAGAGCTCGCGCGACGCGGCCTGGCGCTTCTGCGGCGTGTCGTAGCGCGAGTCACTGGCCCAGCCCGGCTCGGCGACCGCCGCGCAGAAGCGCGGCCAGAAGGGCTGTGAGTCGGGGTGTACGAGGAGGAGCCAGCGCCCCTCCGCGGTGCGGTACGTGTTCCAGATCGGATTCGCGGGCGCCGTGCGGTCGTGGCGGGGCGGCTGCGTGCGCGTGATCAGCGCCGCCGACAGGTCGCTCGCCAGGGTCCACATGCCGGTTCCGTAGAGACTCACCTCCGCGTACTGCGCGCGGCCGGTCTGGTCGCGCACGCGCAGCGCGAGCAAGGTCGACAGCACGAGATTCAGCGCCGTGGTGTGATCGCCCTGTCCGCCGCGGCACAGCGGCGGCGCGGAAGGCGGCTCGCCGAGCGAAGCCATGAGCCCCGAGCGCGCCCAGAACGCCGCGAAGTCGAAGCCCGGCCGCCCCTGGTCGGGTCCCGTCGTCCCGTAGCCCGTCAACGACGTGTACACGAGCCGCGGGTTCACCGCGGAGAGCGCCGGAAAGGTGAGTCCGTACTTCTCGCGCCGCGGCGTCGTCAGATTGGTGAGGAACACGTCGGCGTCGCGCACCAGCCGCTCCACCACGCCGCGCGCGGACGGCTTCTCGAGGTCGACCACGAGCGAGCGCTTGCCGCGGTTGTCGATCTGGAACGCCGTGTTCAGGTCCGTGTCGTAGCCGAGGTTGCGCATGCTGAACAGGCGCAACGTGTCCCCGGCGGGCGGCTCGATCTTCAGCACCTCCGCGCCCATGTCGCGAAACAGCGCGCACGCGGCCGGTCCCGCGACCCAGTTCGCGACCTCGACGACGCGGAGCCCCGCGAGCGGTGCAGTCATGGTCCCCTCCTGATGGCCGCACCTTACCTGATCCGGGTGGGGGAACGCGCGAGGCGTGCAAAGGCCGAAGCTAGTGCCCGAGCGCGGCGAGGATCGCTTGCGCGACGCTTTCGTAGTCACCGCCGAAGTGGTGATCGCCGGGGCGCTCGTCGCGCGTGGCGAGCGCGGGGTCGAGGTCGCGGCAGAGACTTTCGTCCTCGTCGCGGCCGTAGATGCACAGCAGCTTCGTGCCGCGCAGCTTCGCGACCTCGGGACCCGTGGGAAGTGCGTCCGTCTGGGACGAGCCTCCGATCCAGTCGGAGAGGTGAAACTCGAACTCCACCGAGCGCGCCGGACCGAGCAGCGCGATCAGCGCGACGCGCGCCCGCAGCTCGGGAGGGAGCCGGCTCGCCATGAAGGGAAGCACGTCCGCGCCGCGCGAGTAGCCGATCAGCGCGACCCGCTGCTTGTGCCACGCGCCCAGGTAGTGACTCACGAGCCGAGCCAGCGCCTGCGCGCTGTCGTCGGGGGTCCGGCGCGTCCAGAAGTACTGCAGGCTGTCGAAGCCCACGACGGCGACGCCGTGCTGCGCCAGTGCGCCGCCGACCTCGCGGTCGATGCTGGCCCAGCCGCCGTCGCCCGAGAGCACGACGGCCAGCACGTCCGAGGCGCTGCCCTCCGCGGGGATCTCGATCAGCGGCAGATCCGACACGTCGGCCGCGCGCGGCGCGCCCGCGGCGTCCTTGGGCCGCGCAAGCGCGGTGAAACTCTCCAGCAACGGCGGACGCCAGCGCTCCGCGACCGCGAAGCCGTGCCCTACACTCGGAAGTGTGATGATCTTCGCGCCCGCCGCGCGCGCCGCGAAGTCGCGCGCGTCGCCCACGGCGCAGACCTTGTCGCTCTCGCCCTGCAGGATCACCCAGGGAACGGCGAGTCCAGGCGCCGGGTCGACCAGCACGGTCTTGCCGTCGGGCGACAGCTTCGACACCAGGCCGTGTCCCTTGCAGAAGGTGTGTCGCAGCGGGAGGTCCGGGCAGAAGCCGAGCGAGATCGCGCCGCGGAACGTGTTCGTCGGCGCCTGCGCGAGCGCCGCGTACGCGAGCGTCGCGCCCGAGGAGTATCCGACGAGCACGGGCACGCCGTACGTCGGCAGCTCGAGCTTCTTCTGCACGTACTGGGAGAGCGCCTCGAGCTCGCCGGCCGGGTAGTTGCACGAGTCACTGGAGCGCGCCAGCGCCTTCAGGTAGTGCGCCGTGTCGACGCCCAGGACGAGCGTGTCTCGCTCGACGAGGGCATCCGCCATGTCGAGCACGCCCTTGTTCCAGCCGCCGTCGCCCGACAGAAAGATCGCGACGTGCGCGGGAGCGGGTGAGGGGCGGTAGATCGCAATGTCGCCGAAGCGGCCGAAGACGAGCTTCTCCGGCGGTGCCGCCGATGCGAGCGCCGCGCACAGCCAGAGTACGACCGCGACCGCGGCGCGCGCTCCGCTCACCGACTCACCACGCCGTAGACGCCGCCCGAGATCAGCGCGGAGATGTCCGTCAGGATGAAGGGCAGCGCGAATCCCTTCGGAGCGGCGAGATAGCGCGGCTCCCACACGGGATCGAATTTCTCCTTGAACGCGCGCAGTCCCTGGAAGTTGTAGAAGTTCTCGCCGAAGCGGAAGAGCAGCGCGCCCGCGCGATTCCAGACCGGCGCGAAGCGGTGTGTCTCGAGCCCCGAGAGCGGCGCCATGCCGAGGCCGAAGTGGCGGTAGCCGCGCTCCTTCCCCCAGAGCATCAGCTCGGCGAAGAGATAGTCCATGACTCCTGGGGGCGCGTCGTCGGCGTGGCGCATGAGATCGATCGACATCTCCTGGAAGCCGCCGCCGAGCCACAAGTTCGCGAACGCGACGGGCCGGCCGGCGCGCAGCACCACCGCGATCGGCAGGCGCTTCAGATACTCGCGCTCGAACGCGCCGATCGAGAAGCACTTCTCGCGCGTCTTCTTGGTCGCGAGCCACTGGTCCGAGATGGCCTGCAGGTCGTCGAGGTGCGCGGGGACTTCCTCGGGAGTCAGGATCGCGAAGCTCCCGCCCTCGCGGACGACTCGGTTGTGCGAGGCGCGCAGTGCCTTGCGCCCGCCGCCCGCCAGCGAGAAGTCGGCGAGCGGGACGCGCGCCTCCTCGCCGATCTTCCGGGGCGAGAGGCCGAGGTCGAGATACAACGGGAGATCGTCCGCACTCACTTCGTAGAACGCCGCCCAGTCGCCCTCGGCGTCGGCGAGCTCGCGGAAGCGCCAGGCGAGCTCGCGCCGCGCTTCCGC
>Ga0326726_10001966_pt1 | contig 19112 bp, 18 predicted proteins | sample MHFenrmetagenome_2_FD_207603 | JGI IMG/M metagenome (GOLD analysis project Ga0326726, IMG submission 207603) | Lab enriched peat soil microbial communities from Michigan Hollow, Ithaca, NY, United States - MHF15MN | ecosystem: Environmental > Terrestrial > Soil > Wetlands > Peat | place: USA... | reverse complement strand
TGGGCTGCCAGCGTTGTCGCCGTTGCGACCGGGGAAAGACCGGCTTTGCTCCGGTTTGCACAGCTCACTAGCGACCACGGGCGACGTGCGCACTTGGACTGAGATGTCGGCATTGCTCGCTTCTTCGACCTAGCCGACATCCTGTCGAGCATCGCTGCCTTCGGCCTACTGGACATCGGACCGCGCAGGCGCCCTTCACGACGCCCACCGTCCCGGGCGAGATCCGCCTTACCGCTGAGCAGCCACCTGATCCAAAAGCGATGCGAGCTCTCTTGAGCGTGATCGGCGAGACGCGCGTTCGACGTATGCGGGCTCGGGACGCTCCGACGTTCCGGCGCTGAGGTCAGCGAGCAACCGGGTCAGCGCTCCGGCGATCTCGTCTACCGAGTCGAGCCTTGCGATCATGGTAAAGCCGGCGCGCCTCAGCAGGTCCGCCGTGTCTCCTGCTGGGTCGGTGAGGCCGAGCACGGGGCGTTTCGCTCGCAGATACTCATAAACCTTGGCTGGGATCTGCTCATTGCAGTTCGAGTTTTGCATCACGATCAGCGCATCGGCGCGGAGCATCTCTTCGAGTGCGTCGCGATAGGGAAGGACCGGAGCAATCTCGACGAGATCTTCGACGCCGTGGCGACTCGCAAGGCTTCTCAGGTGCTGCTCATGCACGGCGGCCCGAAAGCGGACCTTCAGGCCATCGCCTTGGCCGATGCCTTGCTGCTTCAACCGTCGCAGTGCTGCTAGGAAGTGGGTGGGATCTCGTTCCGACGGATACACAATGCCGCTGTGGACCAACGTCACGCCCCCCGAGCGCAGCGGATCGCGGCGGCGCGCAACTGACGCTTCGGCTGCGGCGAAGCTCTCCTCGTCATACCCGTTCTCGATCATCACCAGGCGCGACGAATCGACTTCGGCGTACCGCTCTCGGTACATTCGCAGCGCGCTGGGTGTTACAAAGACGCACCGTGCCGCGTTCTGGATCGCTTCTTCCTCGATCTTCTTGAAGCTTTTCCATGTCTTAGGCTCCGCCGGATAACCGTCCTGAGCCATCGGATCGCGAAAGTCGGCAATCCACGGCAGGCCGGAGCGACGATGCAGCTCCGCGGCAACAAGATGCGCGGTCGCGATTGGGTAGGTCGACCAGATCGCAGCGGGCCGGTGTTCGCGAATGAGGCGAAGCCCGGCAGACACGGCCCGCCACTTCCAAGAGACCCACTTATCAGGTCTCGCGAGGAACATCGGATAGCGCCCAAAGAGAGATAAATGGCGAGCGGCATCGAGGGCAAAGGCACGTTCCACAATGACATCTCTGGGGATCTCGCCTAACAGGTCGTCGCTGGTGAACTCGTATGCGCGCGGAGCGGCAGTGAGGACAACCGGAGCCCAATCGAGCGCCGGGAGGTGCTGAACGAAGCGCAGCGCCCGCTGAACCGCGCTGGAGCCGGCGAAGGGCGGAAACTGGTAAGTCACCATGAGGACCGCTCTCACGGCATGGGGCTTGCGGTGCACTAGACGATTCGCATCCACTTCATCGACCTATAGGGCAGCGCCCGCTTGCAAGAAACTGAACAAGATTAGTTGCTGACGGGAGCGGCTCCACGGGGTCTATAGCTCTTCCACCAGCTCGAGGGTGAATCCGCGCGTGAAGAGGGGGGGCAGGAAGTTGCAGAGAAAAGGCCCAGCACCCTTGACGGGCTCGTCCTCGAGCGTTCTAACGCCCGCCTGCGCGAGCAGTCTCATCGTTGCCCGGATGTCGGGCACGGTCAAGGCGATGTGATGCAGGCCGCCCACTCCCTGATTGAAGTCTTTCAGCGGCCCGGAAAACGGGATTACGAACTCCAGTGGAGATCCCTCGTTGGGCTTGGTGAAGATGCACAACACGTCCCATTTCTCCACGTAGCCGCGATAGTCCTCTTGTAAGCCCAATCGCCTCAGTTGGTCGTTTGCCCGTTTCTCGGACGGCGTAATAATGCCGACGTGGTGCAACCGCGGGCTGAGGAAAAGATCTTCGAGCACCGTGACCATGACGACCAGCTCACCTCGCGGACCGGGGGCGGCCGGCATAGACCGGCCTCATATAGGCCTCACGAAACCCAAAGCTCTTCAGATTGTGATACGCGGGATCGGGACTTTCCTCCGTGCCGCTTGCCGTTTCGGTCGTGATCCAGTTGCAGCCGGTCTCATGCGCCTCTTGAAGCTCCTTGGCGACGATGCCCGCGTGAATCCAGCGCCCTCGGTGACTCGGCAACACCGACGTCCATCCCAGCCAGCAGATTCCGCCCTCCACGTACGATAGCGAGCCGCCCACGGGCAGGTCACCGTCGAACGCGACCCAGTGGCGCCAGCCGGGCTGCCGCACGGTGGCCTCGATCACCGGCTGGACCGAGTCCGGCATGCGAAAGTTCTCGCACGAAAGCTTTGCTAGGGCAGCGGCGTTTTCCGGACCAGTTCGCTCCACCCTCAAACCAGTGGACTTGGCCCAGGACCCGTACACATCCCGGGGCAGGCCTCCGTCACGATAGAGAATCCTGGACACAAAGGCCTTACGCAAACGTCGTGCCTTGAGCCACTGCGGAAGATCGCCAGGTTTGCTGGCCGGGCTGAGTTCGATACCGAAAGGCGCGACGTACCGTGAACAGAGGCGATCGAGCATTTCCTCGGTAGCCGACTCCGCGACGCCCAGCCCGATCACTCTGTTCAGGTTGAGCGATGTGGTGACGGAATCGGCCATGATAGCGACGGCGCAGCCAATGGTGGCCACCCTGAAGCCGTATTGCTCGGCAACGGCTGGCGGCGCGGCTGCAACGAGACTGGCATACGCCCGCGCCTCGCTGAGTTCGACTAGGCGAGCGAGGTCGGCTTCGGTCATCGGAGCAACGGATCAAGCGGGCGCTAGGGCAGCTCGCACGATCGCGCTCGCCGAAGCAAACGAGAGCATTCGCATCTGGTCCTCGAATTCAAGCGTGATCTCGAATTCCTCCTCGATGGCGTTCACCAGATGGATCTGGTTGAGCGAGTCCCACTTCGCGCAGGACTCGGTGCTCAGGCTGTCGTCCACGGACTCGAGCGGTACGCCAAGTATCGTAGAAAAGATCGCCTTCAAGCCGGCGTCGATGTCGGCGTCTTTCATTGGGTCGTCGTCTCTTCCTGGGGGCGGTCCACATGAACGTAGCGGGGCCAAGGGAGTGCGCCATCGCCCACCTCGATGCGGCAGTCAACGCGGCCGCCGTCGAGCTCGGTCATCGAGAAGCCGACTTTCCCGAGGTAGTCGAACACTTGCTGATTCCGCGGGCCTCGCGAGCAGACCACCCGCAGGCGCCGCCGGCCCCCGGCGGCAGCGACTTCGCGGGCGAATGCGAGCATGGCGTCCTCCACGCCTCGCCCGAGGGCACGGCAGCTCAATACCATGTTGGCGATCCGTAGCTCGTCACCCGTCGCCTCCAGATGCAGGGCCCCGATCAGACCGTAGTCGCCGAAACGATCGGAGAGCGCGGCACTATATAGGGCGCTGCCGCCCGCGATCAAGGCGTGAATGCCCTCCTTGGGGAGTCGTTCCAGCGTGAGGTTGAACTGGTTGGTCTTGCCGATCAATTGGTGAATCCGCTCGCTCGTCTTCGGTTCCGCGGGACGAATCGTCAGACGCAGATCACTGTCGGCGAGAAAGCTCTCGAGATCGGTTACCTGTGCTTGCAGTTCACGGCGCGCCACCTCCGCTGAATAGCTCTCGGCGCGGCTCCGATCTTCCTCCGACACGTGCAGCGTATCGAAAGCCTGGGTCTGCAGCACCCGATTCATGAAGCTGGAGGGATCGGCACCAAGCTCAACCACTTCCACTTGGGGCAATGTCGATCGCACGAGGGCGCATTCCATGGCGCTGTCATCGGCAAAAACGAAGCTGTCGAGACCCAGTCCCAACTCCTCCGCGATCGCGATTAGATTGGACGGCTTGTCGTTCCAATTGATTCGATGCGCGCTGAAGTCGTTCCAGCCGAGCACAATCTCCGGTCGTTGTTCGAACACGGCGCGCGCATCCGCTTCGTTGTTCTTGCTATTGATGGCAAGCAGGATTCCGCTCCGCCGCAGTTCGCGCAGGCGCAATTGAAACTCGACGAACGCCGATCCAGGCCATTCGGTCCCGAGGGCGATGCGGTCGACTCCATCTTCGCCGACGATCCCGCCCCATAGCGTGTTGTCGAGATCGAGCACGAGAACCTTTCGGCGCGGCCGGAAGAGACAAGCCATGCTGCGGGCGATGCTTCGTGCCACCCTGGGCAGCGCTTTATGCGTGAATACCGACCGAGTCGCGAAAAAGCTGCGCGCGTCGTACCAATCACCGCTCGCAAGCGCGGAAGCGTGGACATCGAGGAGGTGCGTGTCGGGCGTGCGCGCGGCTAGTTCCGCTGTGCCCATGCGCAGCTCGGCGACAAGGGAACCCATTCCCTTCCCCGAGTCCTCGCCGAAACCGATGGCGTGCACAACCGGCGGCGCCTCGACGAGTCCGAGAAAGAGCGGAGTCGAAGCTCGCCGACGAAACGCCTCGACGAGGGACCGCAGGCGCGCTATTGCGCCGCGCGCGTCCCGAGCCCCCGCAGGGAGCAGCTCCGCGTGGTGGAATAACACGGCGACGGCGCGCGACGGCCCGAGCAGGGAGGGGTCAAGCAGGCTGTTCTGCCACTGGGTATATTGGACGTACCGCATCGAGGGTCGCCAACCGGACAGATACGCTTCGACTTCAAGAAAGGGCGCGATGATTTCAGTAGTGAAGGACGACACGATTGCAATGGGCTGCTGCGCCGTTGCCGGGGGCAGGCGATGCAGCCATTGCTGGTATGTCATCGTCTTCGGCGATGCGTCGAGCCACTGCCGCAAGACTCCGCGCGCTTCGGTTTGGCGCGCGGGATCTGCGACAAGTCTCTCCACCTCACGCTGATCGATCGGTCCGACCCTTGCCATTGCTTTTCGAGCTAGTACAGTACTTGATAGATTTGCGCCCTAGGAATCGTCCTCAAAATCGTTTTGGGAGGCTACCACATGCGGCGAGCGGCGTCATTGTGAAATCTGGCGGATAGGGCGCAATTTCTAGGTGCGGATTCATTGTCCGGTTTGCGCGGCGGTATACTTTTGACGCACAATCTTTTTCCGGGCGTGGCGCTACTCGCCGCACTGACAAGAGCCACGCGCGAGCCTTTTCGGCGATCCGTTGCAAGGGCTTTCGAATGCCGCCTCCGGTTGCCGAGCTTCTCTCGCTGCCACCGTGGATGAGTCCGGCTGGTGTCATTGGATCGCGTTCGAAGGGAAGGAACCCGCGGCGGCGGCGCTGTGAATACGTCACCGGCGAGGCGACGCTGGGGACTGCCGAGAACCCGATCCTTCGTACCGTAACTGGACGCGCCTCGGCTTTACCTGTGCCTGCTTGCGGCGGACCTATGTTGCCGTACGACGGCTTCGGCGGTGCTGAGCCGTGCCGTCCCTCATCCATTCCGATCTGCGATCCGGAGTCGTGTTCGTGTCACGGGCCATTGCATTGACCCAATCCGTCATCCAGTCGATGACCTGCTCCCGCCACTGGGGCTGCGAGAAGGTATGGTCGGACCCGCGAAGGTCACGCCGCTCGATAGCACTCGATCTCATTAAGCGACGCCAACGCCTCGAGGATCGAGTGAACTCGTCGAACTTCTTCGCCGTGAGGTCTTGCTCACTCATAATCAACAGAACCCGCCCCTCGAAGAGCTCCAGCCCGTCCGCCATTCGCTCCTCTAACGTGCGGGCAGCAGTGCGGGTGTCATGCTCCTTCGCCGCGCTCGCCGCTCGTGACACATCCACCAGCGTCCCGCGCCTCGATCGAAAAGCAGACTTGACCGTGCTCGCGAAGGAGCTCAGCGCCGACCTGAAATCGAGACGTCCGGAATACACCTTGCGCCAGAAGTCGGCCTCGGTGAGCCGGTTCAGGTAATAGTGCTTGAGGTAGGCGCGGTTCTGGCTTTGCTCCGATCTGACCCAGGGGTTAACCAGGATCATCCCGCTGACCGCGGGGCCACGCCCCTCGTGCATGAGAATGGCTGAAGCTGAGCCGCAGATTCCCCAAAGCACGACGTGCTTCAAACCAGGCACGTTGGTGAGTAAAGCGGCCACGGCCGCATCGATGTCAGGACCCATCTCGAAGTCCCGGTACGGACCACCGCTGTCCGCCATTCCCGAAGCGTCGTACCGAAGGGTGGGGATTCCGTGCTCGGCCAATGCGCGGGCGACCAACACTTGTTGGCGATGCGGACCGAGGCGGTATTGCGCGCCGGCAGCAAGCATGATCAAACCGACCTTGCCGGCCTCCTCCGGCAGGTGCAGGATGCCTAGGAGCTCGTGGCCGTCGCTTTGAAAGGTGAGGGGGCGCTCCATGGTTCCTCGGCGCAGTGGAGTCACACCAGGGCCTTTGCCGTCGCCGTGATCAACTCGCTTGCTAAAACGGGCTCCAGGGCTTGTACCGACCAGAACGGCGTGTCGGTGACTGGTACACAAGTCACGGCCACTCCGTGGTTTTGCCATGCGTCGACAATCCGGCGGCCAGCCGGCGAGAGCTGGGCGGACGATGCCGTGACCACCTCGAACCACAGGACAGGGGTCGCGGAGCCTGGGATGAGGATGACCATGTCGAGCTCATCCAAGTCCTGCGCAAGTGTCGGCGTTAGCGGGTATCCAGCCACGTGTATTGACTTACCGGAGGCTAGGTACTGGCGGAGCTCGCCCCTTGTTTCTAGGGATTCGCTATCCCGTATCAAGGCGCCAAAAGCGCGAATGCGCAGGAACTGATTCAAGAACGGCTTGCCGCTGGTCACCGGTTGCCACAGAACGAGGCGGGAGAAGAGGCCCGGGTGGGCGGCCGCGGCGTCGGCGGCGAGAAGCGCCCCCAGTCGCAGACCCCAAAGGCCCACGGCGTTGCGCCCGCGATCACGGAGCCAGGTATGGGCTGCCATCACGTCTTGACGCCAAATCTCCCACCGGCACTCCTCAAACGTGCCCTCGCTATCGCCCGTGCCAAACAAGTCGAGGAGGAGTACGCCCCAGCCTCGCTGCGCGAGACACCTGGCCATTCGGACCACCGTATGCCGGGATTGGTTTAGTTCTTCAGCAAAAGGTGGGAGGAAAATGAGGTCACGCCGCTTGTCCGAATCCCCGGACGGTTCGTGATAGACGCAGAATAGCTTTCCGGCCGTGCCGGACAGAAAGAAAGGAATCACCATTGGGTCCGAGGAAGCAGATACAAGGCAGCGTTCGTTGCTCAGAAAGTACATATTCCACGAAAATACAGACCATTGGGTGCTCTGTCCACAGGATGAACATTGGTCCGAGCATGTCGAGGGTCGACGCGATTGTTTGTGATCCTAGATAATCTGATGATCAATGTCGCTACGCCATTCGCGGACGACGTAGCCGCTGACGCCTTCGCATGGACGTCGAGGGCGACGGCTTTCCTGCCGTGGTGGCTGTGCGAATGAGCTTGGGGACCAAGCATCGTCGCTCTTGCAACTCGGCGTAGGCCATTATCGCTACGGTTTGTGGGCCTCACGTCAGATTACTGAGCCAGAAGAGACGAACTACTGACCGGAAGCGCACGGTCGTGTCGCTCCCTTGAATGTCAAAGCCACGATCACCCGGCCCATCTGGGCCGCTGGTACGTTTTTTGCTTTCTTTTTGTCATAGGCCATCGGACCGGCTATGATTCGCGCACTCGTACTATCTGTGGAGGCAGTGTTGTCAGCAAGAAATCCGACACTAGATTCGCTTGTCCTGGTGAGCCCCGGCGCAGTAACCCCGCACGAGATCGCGACGGATGGTCACGTGCGGAGGATTGTGGACGCAATCCTCGAAGACGGGTACGTTCGGCATCCGATACTCTCTGTGGCGGTCGGCGCACAGTACGTCGTCCTGGATGGAACACACCGCTTGGCTGCGCTGAACGCCATCGGCGTTCAGCGAATTCCGCTCCAGGTGTTAGAACGTCATGACGTCAGATTCGACACATGGGCGAATGTCGTGTTGCACCCGCGGGGTTGCGCTGCAGTATTGGAGACGCCGTTGGGTTGGCGGCGTGGCGATGATGCGGCGGCTGCCGTACGCGTACTCTCAAGCGATGGCCAGAGCTGGCAAAGCAGCGAGCCGCCGACAACTCTTGGCGAGCGGTATGAGATGATCATGCGGGTGCTGACCGGCATTGAAGACGCGGACGAAGTGCGCAGGTCAGTACCCTCGCTGGCGAAACCCGATGGTCCCGGCTCCTTCGTTCTCGGCTTCCGCGCGTGGACTCTCGACGACGTGATCGGATTGGCCCGGCAGCACAAGCGGCTCTACTCGGGGCTCACACGGGTAATAGCGATTGGGCGAATTCTCAACCTGAGAGTTCCTCTCGCCATGTTGCAGGATGAACAGTTCGATCAAACCGCGTGGGCCGCGTTCATCTCCGCCGCCAAGCGCAGGGCCCGTCTTTATGACGAGCCGACGGTTCTGGTTGACTAGCATCTTGGCGGGAACGAACGGGCCGTGCCGACCTTGCGGCGCCGCAGCCGTCGTCGATGACTCTACGGTGCCGGCGGGGCGCGCTTGGTGAGTGAGAAGCCAGGCTGGCCCTGCTGCACCGAAGAGAGCGGTGGAGCTGCGTCTCCGGCTGAACCCCGTACGTAGACGCGCTGATGCCGGCTCTCGCTTATAATGATGTCGTATTTGCACGCGCGATTGAGCGCGGAATTTCTGCCGGAAGGTGCACCGAATGGATAAGACTCAAGACGTGCTCAAGGTTCTCGATGAAGTATTGAGTTTGCAGGGCCGCGCGATGCAGTTCAAATCCGACACGCCGCTGTTAGGAGGCCTCCCCCAACTCGACTCGATGGCAGTCGTCGGAGTGATTACCGCCCTCGAGGATCATTTCGGCATCACCATCGACGACGATGAGATCGATGGGTCGACTTTCGCCACTGTCGGCAGTCTCGCAGGATTTGTCAACGGCAAGACCAAGGGTTGATCGCCGTGGACGTTTTATCGGCCGATGCTCTCCTGCTGCCGGTCGGATCGAGCTTCCGCTTCTGTCTGCTGCGCCTGCCGGCGCGCCTGGCGTCCCTTCGCGGTTGCTTGTCGCTGGCGCCACCGTCTTGCCGAGGAGCTCAACAAGTTCGCGCAACCGTGTAGTGTGGTACGAGAGCGCTTACCCCGCGGTGCTAAGGACGTGTCTCTCGGCGCTGAATGACTATCCCATCAAATTGGAATAGGACCCACACAATCCGTGGCCGCACTCCTGCATGAATTGATACAACTAGCCGCGGATAAGATGCCGGAAAGTCAGGCGCTCGCGTACCAGCAACAGGGTATGAGCTACGGTACCCTCGCCGAGCTGATAGACCAGACCGCCCGAGCAATATTGGGGTTGGGACACGCGCGTAGTGATCGCGTTGCAGTCTATCTCGAGAAGCGCCCGGAAACGGTGGCCGCGATGTTCGGCGCCGCCGCCGCCGGCGGCGTATTCGTACCGGTCAATCCGGTGCTCAAGGAAACGCAGGTTACGTATATCCTGAAAGACTGCAATGTGCGCGTTCTGATTACATCCCCGGAGCGCCTGCATCTTCTCGCCGAGTCTCTCAAGGAATGCAAAGATCTCCGTGCGGTGATTGTCGTCGGGTCAACCGGCGATCCTGAGCGGCTTCCGGGCGTCAGCATCGTTTCCTGGGACGAAGCCATAAGCATACGCGCCAGCGTGCGGGCACACCGGGTCATCGACACGGACATAACTGCGATCCTCTATACTTCGGGCAGCACCGGCAGGCCAAAGGGCGTTGTGCTGTCCCACCGCAACATGGTCGCCGGCGCGACGAGCGTGGCGCAATATCTCGAAAATCACGGGGGAGATCGGATATTGTCCGCGCTCCCGTTGAGTTTCGACGCCGGCTTGAGTCAGCTCACCACCGCGTTTCATGCCGGAGCCAGCGTCACGCTGATCAACTATCTCCTGCCGCGCGACATCATCGCCGCGGTCGAGCAGGAGCGAATCACGGGGCTCACTGCTGTGCCGCCCCTGTGGATACAGCTCGCGCAGCTCGAGTGGCCGGAAGCCGCGCGGACCAGCTTGCGCTATATCGCCAATACCGGCGGAAGGATGCCGAAGGCGACTCTCGATCTGCTCCGGGCGGCGCTGCCCAAGACGCTGGTATTCTTGATGTATGGCCTGACCGAGTCGTTCCGCTCCACCTACCTACCCCCTTCGGAACTCGATCGGCGGCCCGATTCGATCGGTAAGGCGATTCCGAATGCCGAAGTGCTGGTGGTGCGCGAGGATGGCACGCCCTGTGCACCGGGTGAGCCGGGCGAACTCGTGCATCGCGGCGCGTTGGTGTCGCTCGGTTACTGGAACGATGCGGAAAAGACCGCGGAGCGTTTCAAGCCCGCCCCCGGCCAGCCCGAAGGTCTGGTCATGCCGGAGATCGCGGTGTGGTCGGGCGACACTGTGCGGATGGATGAAGAGGGGTTTCTGTATTTCATCAGCCGCCGCGACGAGATGATCAAGACCTCGGGCTATCGCGTGAGCCCCACCGAAGTCGAGGAGGTGATCTACGCGACCGGGCTGGTCGGCGAGGCCGCCGCGCTCGGCATTCCGCATCCGGTGCTCGGGCAGGCGATCGTCGTAGTCGCAACGGCACGCGATGGTGTGCGGCTCGATACCGAAGCGCTTCTCGCGCAATGCCGGCAGGAGTTGCCCGCGTTCATGGTGCCGGCGCGCGTGATGGTGCGCCAGGAGAGCCTGCCGCGAAATCCGAACGGCAAGATCGACCGCAAGCTGATGGGGCAGGAAATGCAGGACTTGTTCGAGGCGGACCGGAACAGTTAGCTGCTGAAGACGCGGATCTAGTCTGCGGGAGGAATTGGTCTGGTATTGGCTCCGCTTGCACGGGTAGCGAAACTTTGGCATTGATCTTGCTCGGTGTACTCGAGGTTGTCTGTGGCTACGAATTGAATCTATGAGCAATGTCAGACCCTCACACGCGTCGATGAGCCAGTTCCCGGTGGTCAACGACTGCCTCCAGGTCGGGGGCATCCCGCTCACGGAACTCGCACGGCGGATCGGCCGGACGCCCTTTTATGCCTATGACCGAAGCCTGATCACGCAGCGTGTAGAGCTGTTGCGCAATCATCTGCCGGCAGAGGTGCACCTGCACTACGCGATCAAGGCCAATCCGATGCCCGAGGTCGTGCGGCATCTCGCGGCGCTTGTGGACGGCCTGGATGTTGCGTCAGCCGGTGAACTCAAAATTGCTCTTGCTTCGGGCATGAATCCGGTCGCGATCAGCTTTGCCGGTCCCGGCAAGACCGACGTGGAACTGGCGGAGGCGACGGCAGCAGGCATCGTCGTCAACCTCGAGTCGGAGCGCGAAATGGAGCGCATCGCGGTGCTGGGCCGGGACCGCGAAGAGCGTCCGCGCGTGGCGGTGCGGGTCAACCCGGATTTCGAGCTGAAAAGCTCGGGGATGAAAATGGGCGGGGGTCCCAAGCAATTCGGCGTGGATGCCGAGCGCGCGCCCGCTATGCTCGCGCGGATCGGACAGCTCAGCCTCGATTTTCAGGGCTTTCACATCTTCAGCGGTTCGCAGAACCTGCGTGCCGACGCGATCACGGAGGCGCAGGAGAAGACGATCGAGCTAGCGCTCAAGCTCGCCGAACACGCACCATCGCCGGTGCGCTTGCTCAATATCGGCGGCGGCTTCGGCATACCGTACTTTCCCGGCGAGCGTCCACTCGACATCGCCTCGGTCGGTGCCAACCTCGCCCGGGTGCTGGACGGGATGACGCGACGGCTGCCGCAAGCCCGGGTCGTAATTGAACTGGGCCGCTACCTGGTCGGTGAAGCGGGTATCTATGTCTGCCGCATCATCGACCGAAAAATCTCGCGAGGTCAAGTATTCCTGATAACCGACGGGGGCCTGCACCACCATCTGGCGGCGTCCGGCAATTTCGGGCAAGTGATTCGGAAGAACTATCCAGTGGTCGTGGGCAATCGCGTGGCCGGCGGCGAGCGCGAAACCGTGTCGGTGGTCGGCCCACTTTGCACGCCGCTCGATCTGCTCGCCGATCGCATGGAGATGGCAAAGGCAGACGCCGGCGATCTGATCGTCGTCTTTCAATCGGGCGCTTATGGGCTCACCGCGAGTCCCGTTGGATTCCTCAGCCATCCGCTGCCGGTAGAGGTGTTGGTGTGAACGGTGCGCCGAGCGTGCGGTTGAGGATAGCCGCCGGCGTTCTGATCGTGGCCGTGCTGTTAGCACTCGCCGAGGCGAGCCTCGCGCTGCTGCCGCGGGTCGCGGGCAAGGGTCTGCTGCGCGGCATCCTCTATTTCCCGCCCGAGGTCACGCGCCAGCAGTACGAGCGTTATCTCGCGATCCGCGATCCAGTCGTCGGCTGGCCTGCGCGCGGCGCGCGCACGGCGGGTGGTCCCGAGCCGCGCCCGAGCCCGGCTTTTCCCGAGGCGGGCGAATGGTGTGTGACGTTATACGGCGACTCGTTTACCTACGGCGACGAGGTATCCGATGCAGAGGCGTGGGGCAACGTCCTTGCGCAACGGCTGGGCTGCCGCGTCGGCAACTTCGGCGTCGGTGGCTACGGCACCGACCAGGCGCTGCTCAGATTCATCGATAACCCTGCCGACCGGGCACCCGTTACGATCGTCGGCGTGTTCGCCGATAACCTGTTGCGCAACGTCAACCAGTACCGCTATTTCCTGGGCGGGGAGACGCTGGCGCTCAAGCCGCGTTTCGTCCTGGAGAACGGGGCGCTTAATCTGGTTCCGCTCCCCAGCCTAAGCTACGAGCAGTTCATCAACGGCCTGCGCGACCCGGGCACCATCTTCCCGCACGAGGTGTTCCTGCCGGGTTCGCGCCACGGTCCGGTGATCTGGTCCTTTCCCTATACGCTGAGTCTGTTCGATCTGGTGCGCACCGATCACGTCATCAACTATGTGCGCGGCCGACCGAGCTGGATCAATTTTCACCGACTCGACCACGATTCGCGCGCTCTGCCCACCACCGTTGCCATCGTCGAGGAGTTCCGCCGGCGCGCGACAGCCGGAAAGACCGTGGTCGCCGTTCTATATCCGACCGGGGCATCGTACAAGCTGACACGCCAAACCGGCGTATCAGCGTTCGGCGCGCTGGCCGCCGAGCTCACGGCGCACGGAATCCCAGCCCGCGATCTGACGGCGGATTTTGCAGCCTACCTCGGTGAGCGCAGCTTTTGCGAGTTGTTGACCAGTGCGGCCGCCTGCGGGGGCCACTACAACGCAGAGGGCAACCGGGTCGTGGCCGAGGCAATGCAGGCATTCCTGACTGCCAACCGGCTGCCTGGCAGGGGAAAGCAATGAGCTGGGTTGAGCCGGGAGCCACGGACGCGCGCCATAGCGGGCATGCTAGTATTCTCGAGCCTCAGTTGATGTGCAACCCTCGAGTCGGGAGCCAAAATTCGATTGAGGACATCCGGCCGTTCGCAGCGCACGCCGCAGCGACACCGATCATCTCGTCAGAGAGCTGGGGCTGCCGCTCACCGGCGCGACCGACGGGGCCTGTAAATGACAATTGAACAAACAAGGGACGCATGAAGGCGCAAAGCCACGAGGATTTCTCCAGAACGCACGAGGTCAAGGGATCGAGCAATCGCGCCTTTGGCTGGGTGTTCGTCGCCCTGTTCGCGATCATCGGCGCATGGCCGTTGTTGTTCGGTGGAGCAGTGCGCTGGTGGTCGCTGATCATTGGCATTGCGATCCTGCTGATCACCCTGCTGGCGCCCGCACTGCTCACCATCCCGAACCGGCTGTGGCTGCGCTTGGGCTTACTGCTCAACCTGATCATCAGCCCGATCGTGCTTGCGTTCCTGTTTTACGTCGTCGTGACGCCCATGGGTGCGCTCATGCGCGCGTTTGGCAAGGACAACCTGCGTTTGCGGCGTAGTGCCTCGGATGCAAGTTATTGGATCAAGCGCAACCCGCCCGGCCCGAAACCGGACAGCATGAACCACCAGTTTTAGGAGGCAAAATGTCATTCCTCAAAGAGTTGTGGGCCTACATGCGTGCGCGCAAAAAGTTCTGGCTCATTCCAATTCTGCTGGTGATGGTGATGTTGGGTGTCCTGATCGTGCTTGCACAGGGCTCGGCCGTGGCGCCTTTCATATACACCTTGTTCTGAGAGAGGAAATGCGATGCGGGTTGTCGGCATCTCGGCGTTTTACCACGACTCCGCGGCGGCACTGGTCTGCGACGGCGAAATCGTGGCCGCGGCGCAGGAGGAGCGGTTCACGCGAAAGAAGCACGATTCGCGTTTCCCTGGCCACGCGCTAGATTACTGCCTGTCCGAGGCGGGGATCGGCCTCGATCAAGTAGACCTCGTCGCGTTCTACGACAAGCCGCTGCTCAAGTTCGAGCGGCTGCTGGAAACCTATCTCGCATTTGCACCTCGCGGGTTTGAATCGTTCAGGATGTCGATCCCGATCTGGCTGCGGGAGAAGCTGTTCCTGAAGGATCTGCTGCAGGAAAAGCTGCAGGAGCACCGGCCTGATTTCGACTGGGGCGAGCGTCTGGTATTCAGCGAGCATCACCTTAGCCACGCCGCAAGCGCTTATTTTCCTTCACCCTACACTTCTGCTGCCGTCCTGACGATGGATGGGGTCGGCGAATGGGCGACGAGTTCGCTTGCGCTCGGGCAGGACAACCGGCTCGAGGTGATCAAGGAAATTCATTTCCCCCATTCTCTGGGCCTGCTGTACTCTGCGTTCACGTACTACACCGGATTCAAGGTCAATTCAGGCGAGTACAAGCTGATGGGGTTGGCGCCATACGGAGAGCCACGTTATGCCAGTGTGATTCTCGACAAGCTGGTCGACCTCAAGGCCGACGGTTCCTTCAGGCTGGACCTGGACTACTTCAACTACTGCGTCGGCCTGACCATGACCAACAGGAGGTTCGACGGCCTGTTCGGCCAGCCGCCGCGCACTCCCGAGCAGCTCCTGACGCCGTTCCACATGGACATCGCCGCGTCGGTCCAGAAGGTCACCGAGGAAATCATGCTGCGTATGACCCGTGCCGTTGCGCGCGAAACGGGCAAGCGCAACCTGTGCCTGGCGGGCGGGGTCGCCCTCAATTGCGTCGCGAACGGGAAGATACTGCGCGACGGCCAGTTCGACGGCATCTGGATCCAGCCGGCGGCGGGCGATGCGGGCGGTTCGGTCGGAGCGGCGCTGTGCGCATACCACCTGTACAAAGATCAGCCACGCCGCTCAAACGGCCGTCTCGACGGCATGCGGGGTTCTTACCTCGGCCCGAAGTTCGAGCAGAGCGAGCTGGAGCAGCGGCTGCGGGCGGCGGGAGCCACGTTCAGCGTGGCTGACGATGACGACGTGATCGCACAAGCGGCCGATGCGCTCGTTGCGCAGAAGGCAGTGGGCTGGTTTCAGGGGCGCATGGAGTTCGGGCCGCGCGCCCTCGGCGCACGATCCATCCTCGGCGATCCCCGCTCGCCGGGCATGCAGAAGCTGCTCAATCTGAAGGTGAAGTACCGCGAATCGTTTCGGCCGTTTGCGCCAGCCGTGCTGCGCGAGGACGTGGCGCAGTGGTTCGAGCTCGACTGCGATTCGCCTTACATGCTGCTGGTCGCCGGCGTGCAGCCAAAGCTCCGCCGCACAATGACAGAGGAAGAGAAGAAGCTGTTTGGCATCGATCAGCTCAATGTGCCGCGCTCGCAAATTCCCGCGGTGACGCACATTGACTATTCCGCGCGCATACAGACGGTTCACCGCGACACCAATCCGCGCTTCCATGCCCTGCTCGGCGCATTCAAGCAGCGCACCGGCTGCGCCGTGCTGGTGAACACCAGCTTCAACGTGCGCGGCGAGCCGATCGTGTGTACGCCCGAGGATGCGTTCCGCTGCTTCATGGGCAGCGAGATCGAGACTCTAGTAATTGGCAATTGCGTGCTGCAAAAAGAGCAGCAGAACCCCGCCCTCAAGCTCGACTACAAGCACGCGTTCGAGCTCGACTGAGGTACGGGAAATGCCTCCGGAAAGTGCCCGCAATGCGGCGCTCAGACTGAAGCTCGACGACGGCACTCAGGTGCAGGGCTGCGGATTCGGGGCGCTCAAGCCCGCGCGCGGCGAAGTTGTCTTCAATACCGCCATGGCCCTATGAATCCGACCGCATCCAGGTCCAGGCGCTGGCGGCCGGGGCCGACACGTACAAATTTCCGTACGGGCACCGCGACGTCAATCAACCGGTCCAGGGTCTGGAAGTCGCGCTCCGGAGAGCAATGCCTGAAGTACGTGAAGGCGACAGGCGTCAGGGCCTGCCTGCTGGTAGACTTCCGCGAGCCAAACGTTGAAGTAGGGCGCACAGTTTTGAAAAATAAACGCGTATCTACGGCTAATGAGTGCTTGATGTTAGTCCGCGTTTATCCGCCGCTGGAGACGTACTTGGGGCTGGTCTTATCGGCGATCGGCGTCAATTGGCGGATAGTTTGTAGTTGTATTGCAATCGGCTCTAAGTCATGAGCGGCCTTTGCGGATGGTTCCAGCCCGGGCGCGCCCGCCCGGCGTGCCCGGAGATGATCGCGGCGATGGCTGCGGCGATCAACCGGTTTGACGGTAGCTCGGTGCGCAGTGGTTCCGCCGGCTTCGGCTCCGTGGCGGCTGCCGCAGCAGGCAGCGACGCCGACGTCTTTGAGGACGAGGGGCAGCTCGTCGCGGTCTGGGGACAGATGCGATTCACGGACACCGAGCTAGCCGCGCTCGCGCAGCGCCGCGGCGTCGCGCGCGCGCTCGCGCAGGGCTATGCCCGCAAGGGAACAGAGGTGCTCACGACCCTGACGGGCGCTTTTGCACTCTCCATCCTGGACGGCCGCAGCGGCGAGGCGGTGCTGGCGATCGACCGCATGGGCACGCATCCGCTGTGTTACTGCGTCGCCGCCGGCACGCTCGTGTTCGGATCGATACTCGACGCAATCAGCGCGTTCCCGGGGAGCACGGCTGAGATCGATCGGCAAGCAATTTACGATTACGTTTACTTCCACATGGTGCCCGGGCCCCGGACCATCCACGCCGGCCGGCATCGCCTGCTCCCCGGAACCTTCCTGCTCTGGCGCAACGGCAAGGTGGATATCGGCTCCTATTGGCAAATGCGCTTCGTCGAAAACGAACGGCGGCCCTTCCCGGAGCTCAAGAAAGACTTTCTGGACGTATTGCGGGAAGGCGTCCGGGAAGCGGCGCAAGACGGCACAGTCGGGACGTTTCTGAGCGGCGGCACTGACAGCTCCACCATTGCGGGCTTGTTGGGTGATGTGACGGGGAAACCCGCGCGTACATATTCGATCGGCTTCGAGGCCCGGGGCTACGACGAGATGCACTACGCGCGCATCGCCGCGCGCCATTTCGGCACGCGGCACCACGAGTACTACGTCACGCCCGATGACGTGGTGAACGCTATCCCGCAGATCGCTGCGGTCCACGACCAGCCCTTTGGCAACGCTTCCGCGGTGCCGACCTACTACTGCGCGAAGCTCGCCAGGGACGACGGGGTGGACACGTTGCTCGGCGGCGACGGCGGCGACGAGCTATTCGGTGGTAACGAGCGCTACGCCAAGCAGTACCTTTACTCGCTCTACAGCGACCTGCCCCTTACCTTGCGCAAGGGCCTGATTGAGCCGTTCCTGGGCCTGCTGCCGCCAATCAGCCTGATGGGCAAAGCACAGCGCTACGCGAGAAACGCCTCGATGCCGATGCCCGCCCGTTATGACAACTACAATCTCCTCGAACGTTTCGGCGCCGATATTGTGTTCACCGCCGATTTCCTCGGTACGGTCGACGTACAACGGCCCCGGGTGATGATGGAACAGGCGTACAACAGTGCTCACGCGCAATCGCTGATCAATCGCATGCTTGCGCTGGACTTGAGGTTCACGCTGGCGGACAACGATCTCCCCAAGGTAACGCGCTCATGCGAACTTGCGCGCATTGATGTCAGGTTTCCCCTTCTCTCCGACGCAATTGTCACGTTTTCCACCGGCTTGTCGCCCCGCTTGAAACTCAAAGGTACACGGCTTCGGTACTTTTTCAAGGAGGCGCTTCGGGGCTTCCTTCCGGACGAAATCATTGCCAAGACGAAGCACGGTTTCGGACTGCCTTTCGGTCCGTGGATGCAAACGCACCGACCGCTGCGGCAGCTCGCGCTCGACAGCCTAACCGACCTGAAGAAGCGCGGCATCGTTCGCCCGGTATTCCTGGATGAGCTAACTTCCACACACGTTGCAAGCCACGCTGATTACTACGGGACGATGGTCTGGGTGCTGATGATGCTCGAGCAGTGGCTCGGGCAACGTGAAGGGGCCGCATGAATCGGACGTCGAGGCACATTAGGCTGCGGCCGTTCCCTGGAGACAGACTGATACCAATATGAGCCTGACCCCAGAGATGCATCGGACTTAAGCAGTGCAGCGCCAAGTACCATCGCCGTAAGTTACAAAATCGGTCGAGGTAGTCGCGCATGTTGACCTTGGCCTTGGCCTCGTCCCGAGTTCGAGATAAGATCCTCAAAACCATGGGTAACGCGTATGCGGCTCGATAGATTCGTTCACAGCAAACCGGTCATGTATGCGAAGAAGTTGGAAGCGATCAACTTCGTAAAAAGGGCAATCTACAAAACACTATTCATCGACAAATACATACAAGAACAACGTGCGAACATTACGAGGCGTAACACGGAGGCTATACGCCGGCACCTCACAGGGAAGAAAGTTCTGGAAATTGGCTGCGGGCAAGGAAGTTTGCTAGGCACCTTGCATAAAAACTACAACTGTGACTGCTACGGGGTCGACATCTCTCCGGAGATGGTCGCCTACGCAGAAGAACGAAATCCCGGACCGCGGTATGCCATCATGGATTCGAGCCGGCTTGAATTTGAGGATGGAGCATTCGATTTCGTGATTTTCAATTACGTCTTGCACCACGTTGGCGATCTGGACGGCACGATTCGCGAAGCCAAGCGCGTCGGTAAACATATACTCATTTACGAGTCATGTGCGTTCGCTAAGGAGCCTCTGCGATATTTGTCCAATCTG
>Ga0326726_10001965_pt1 | contig 19118 bp, 11 predicted proteins | sample MHFenrmetagenome_2_FD_207603 | JGI IMG/M metagenome (GOLD analysis project Ga0326726, IMG submission 207603) | Lab enriched peat soil microbial communities from Michigan Hollow, Ithaca, NY, United States - MHF15MN | ecosystem: Environmental > Terrestrial > Soil > Wetlands > Peat | place: USA... | reverse complement strand
CATTCCTTGTTTATTGTAAAAGGAAGAGTTCCATGAGCACCTGTACCTCCAAAAATAAGCTGAGCCGCCAGGTCCTCAGTGTGATAGTTTTCCTGGTAGGCAAGAATAAGAGCCTCAGCTTCATTAAGTGCATCAAGCTTTAAGATTTCATTCGGGTTTCCAAAATATGAAATTATTGTTTTATTTCCTTCTGTCAGTTTTCTTAGAAAAATATTTAATCCGGATCCGATACCTGAATTAATATTTCCTTGCTGGTTTGTATTGAAAATTCCGGCAATTACAAGGTCGTATTCAGTAAGTTTTTTCAGCAACCCGGCAGAATTTTTATCATCAGCATTATTAATGGCAAAAGTGTCTGCCGGTAAATAGCTTAAGATCCTTTCCTGGTACTTTGAGCAACTGTTGCGGTCGACAATGAGTACGGCTATTTTAAGATCCTGCAGATTCTTTAACGGAAGAATATTCCCTTTATTTATGAGAACAGTAAGGGCGTTTGAATATAAATCCCTAATGAGGGCTCTTGTTGAAGAAGATGATAATTCAGCCAGCAGATTCTCTTCCTTTATGGAAATATATGGTGTCAGCCCGGCCCAATACTTTGCTGAAAGTACCCTGCGGCATTTTTCATCGATATCTGACTGAGATATCAAACCTTTCTTGATACTGTCTGAAATCTCTTTAAGGATAATTTCCGGATCATCATCAGATTCAAGGATACCCAAACCGGCTTTTTGTGACTTTGGAAAGTATTTTACAACTGAAATAATCCCATTATCCTGCAAGCCATTTAAGTACATTTGGGTTTTTCTGTTCAAATTCTCGGGATTCTCACCAAAGGATTTGTGGTTCTGAGAATTATTACCAACTTTGGTTGCAGGATCTAAATTAAGATTTATTCCTGCCCTTTTAAACTGTTCCCCGACAGCATTTCCCATTTGATAAATCAATGAATCATCCTGAATAGCTCCAAGGGTAATACGGTCAGGGAATTCTTCGATTCCCTCCAGCCTCATCCCGGGTCCAGTTTCACAGTCTTCCGCAATTAAAAGAGGGACTTTGCTTACCTGCTGAAAATAATTAATCATTTCAGCCATTCGCTCAGCCTTACCATCTGAAAATATTATTCCCCCTGCACCAACTTTCTTAATAGCATTGTTAAGCCTTATAACCTGCCCGATATCATTGTCGGGATGAGCATCGATCCATATCAGCTGTCCGATCTTTTCATCCCTGGAAAGTGAATTGAAAACAGAATCCACCCATGGATGATGCATAAACTTCATGAAAGGAAGATCAATTTCCTGGGCACAAAGCCCCGAAGATAATCTCAATAGAAAAGCAAATAAGATGTATCTGACTGATTTAATATGCATTATATAAAAAATCATTCAAGGATAATTCAATAAAAATAATCAAAAATTTGCAGTATGTGTGACCAATCTAAAAACTATATAAATTCAATCAATATTACTATATTTCAACCCTGATTAACCCACGGATGAACAGATCTCTGTCAAATAATACGTTATTTTTCATCTCATTGATCCTGGTCAGTTTTCATCCTCTTTATGCACAGGATAATGACAAGCTGAACAGGGTAGTAACAGAGAGGCTGAAAAGCTGGAAAAGTCCTTTGACACAATGGCAGTATTTAGCAAAACCTAAACTAGATTCCGTTCTGGTCAGAAAAAATCCTGAAACAATTACACTGTTCTTTGCTCCGGGTTTATCATATTACCCTTTCAGGGAGGATAGCTACAAACTTTTTATGCAATCTTTATGCAAACCCCTCGGGAAAAAATTCAGGAAATTCAAGATTGATGTTCTTACAAACAACTATACTCCCGATCAGCTTATCCCGAATTATTACAGGAAAGAACTTCCCGTTGATTCATCAAGGTTTCCGGTCAAAAGGGACAAGAACAGGGTGCCTGTCAGGAAAACTGACGGAAATAACCCTTTGAAAGGACTTTTCGGGAATTCAATAGCTCTCTGGCACAGTCATGGGTACTATTTTGAGATGGCACTCGACAGGTGGGAATGGCAAAGGGCAAAGTTATTTGGTACAGTGGAGGATATTTCAATTATGGGATATGTGGTACCTTATCTTACAAAAATGCTGGAAAATGCCGAAGCGACTGTTTTTCTGCCCCGGGAAAGAGATATCCAGACACACGAGGTAATTGTTGATAATGACAGATCAACAAAAGGTTCTGAATTTGTTCTACACTCTGATAATAATGTACAGAAGATCCAAAAGGGCTTCTTGCTGACCGACACACTTTTCCCCGGTTATAATCCATTTAAGAACGGAACCTCTCTTAGGATAATTAATGATTCAGCGACTTTTATTCCTGAAATTACTCAAAAGGGCGATTATGCAGTTTATATATCATATCCTCTGCTTCAGGATAACAGTAAGCAGGTCAAATACATTGTATATCATACCGGAGGTAAAACAGAATTCATTGTTGACCAGACAATGGGAGGAGAAACGTGGATTTACCTGGGGACATTTAATTTTAATTCCGGCAGGAATGCCGGAACCGGATCTGTAATTGTAAAACCATCTGATAAAAACAATGGTTTTGTTGCTCTGGATGCAGTAAGATTCGGAGGAGGTATGGGGAATGTTGCAAGAAGACCGTCAGATGAGATTATTAAAAACCAGCAGTCACTGAATGAGAACATTTCACAAGGTATGGAAAAGGAGAAATCAGATACTTCGGAATTTACATGGAAACTGAGCAATATGCCAAGATTCCTTGAGGCTTCCAGGTATTGGCTTCAGTACGCAGGTATGCCTGATACTCTTGTTTATACCCCGACAAACTACAGGAACGATTACAATGACGATTATCAATCGAGGGGTCTGTGGGTGAATTACCTTACCGGTGATCCCTGGTCTGAGAAGAAAGATAATACAGGAGGACTAAGATTACCTGTTGACCTGTCTCTGGCTTTTCATAGCGATGCTGGTGTTACGCCTGGTGATTCAATAATCGGGACGCTTGCAATATTTTATACTTCCGCCGACAAAGGGAAATTCCCCTCCGGAACATCAAGGATGGCCAGCAGGGATCTGTCTGATATTGTTCAAACCCAGATCGTAGATGATATCAGGAACGAATTTGAGCCAAATTGGACAAGAAGAGGATTGTGGGACAAACCATATTCAGAGGTCAGAAGGCCAAATGTACCCGGAATGCTTCTCGAGCTACTTTCGCACCAGAACCTTGCCGATATGCGTTACAATCTCGATCCCCGGTTCAGATTCAGTGTGTCCAGGTCGGTTTACAAAGGTATTCTGAAATATCTCGCTTATGTCGAAAACCGGGAGTTCACAGTTCAGCCTTTACCTGTGACCAGGTTTGCAATTACGACATTGTCAGGCAAAAAGATCAGATTATCATGGGAACCGGTAATTGATAAGTATGAACCATCTTCAAAACCCGATATGTATAAGATATACACGAGAAGAGGCGACAACGGATTCGATAATGGATTTGTCATCAGGAATACGTTCGCTGAAGTAGAACTTGCATCATATGATTCTATATATACATTTAAAATCACCGGACTGAACGATGGGGGAGAAAGCTTTGATTCCGAGGAATTATCGGTTGGGATAAAGACCGGCAACCCTGGCAGTGTACTGGTTGTAAGCGGATTTGACCGCATCTCGGGCCCGTCGTGGATCGATACAGGTAATATAGCCGGAATTGCCTGGTGGGATGACCGGGGGGTTCCATTTCATAATGATATTATTACCGTTGGTGACCAGTATGACTTTAACAGGAAGAATCCATGGCTTGATGATGATTCACCGGGATGGGGAGCATCATATACTGATATTGCAGGGAAGGTTAATCCCGGAAACAATTTCAATTACCCTTATATCCATGGAAAAGCTATAATGGCTGCAGGACTATCATTTTTTTCAGTATCGGATGAGTACTTTACATCACCTGCCATGGATGCCTCAAATTTTAAGATTATCGACCTAATCTTTGGAGAAGAGAAATCCACTCAGTTTTTCAATGACACATCTCGGATCGATTTCAGGATCTATACTCCGGAATTCATGAAAAAAATTGAACAGGTCACACAGGCAGGATCTGGTATCTTTATGTCAGGGGCATATGTCGGATCCGACTTGTTAATACCTGATGATTCCACAGCAATAAAGTTTGCCGAAAAAACTCTGCATTTTCTTCCTCGTACGGGTCATGCTGTGAGGGCTGGGAAAATTTATGCTACCGATTATGCAAAACCTGCATTTACAGGTACCTTCAATTTCAATACTGAATATTCGCCTTTAATTTATTCGGTTGAATCGCCTGATGCAATTGAACCTGCTGGCAAAGGTGCTGTCTGCTCTTTCAGGTATACAGAAAATAATACTTCGGCAGGAGTGGCATTTAAAGGAGCATACAATGCTGTTATACTGGGATTTCCATTTGAGACAATACTAACCGGGAATCAGAGGGAACTTCTTATGAGCCAGATTCTGAGTTTTTTGAAGAAATAAAATACATGAAAAAGAAAATAACATCATATGTGCCGTTATCCGATAGGGAATCACTGGATTGTACTGTTAAATCTCTGAAAGACTCCGGTTTAGTGGCTGGCATTGCTATTGTCACATCTATTGATTCTGTTCCGGATCTAAAAGATCCGGAAATCACATATATCAAAACAGAGGGGGGCTTTTTTTCCACTGTTTCAGTTAAGAAAATGGCTGATACAGCTGCCACTGAATATATTCTGATTTACACCAAAACATTTCCCCTTGACCTGGGCAGATTTGCACTAAGGAGAATGATTCAGGTATGTGAAAATGTGAATGCTGGAATGGTTTATTCAGATTATTTTGAGAATAAAAACAATCAGCTTTCACCTCATCCTGTAATTGATTACCAGGAAGGAAGCCTGAGGGATGATTTCAATTTCGGATCAGTAATTCTTTATAAGACATCAGCATTCAGAGATGCCTGCAAAACTATGGAGGAGGAATTCAGATTTGCGGGATTATATGACCTCAGATTGAAAATTTCAAAGAACCACCCCATATTGCATCTTCCAGAGATGTTGTACACTGAAATAGAACACGATACCCGAAAATCAGGTGAAAAACAGTTCGACTATGTTGACCCCAGGAACAGGGAGGTCCAGATCGAAATGGAAAAAGCCTGCACCGGTCACCTCAAAGAAATTAACGGATGGCTGAAACCGGAGTTCAGCAAGAAAAGTTTTAACAAGGATAAATTTGAATTTGAAGCCTCGGTGATCATCCCGGTGAAGAACAGGGTGAAAACGATTAGCGATGCAATAGGCTCAGTTTTGAGCCAGGAAGCAAATTTCAAATTTAACCTTATTGTGATCGATAATCATTCCACTGATGGAACAACGGAAATGATCAGTAAATTCACGAAAACAGACCAGAGAGTTGTTCACATTATTCCTGAACGGCTTGATCTCGGCATTGGAGGCTGCTGGAATGAAGGTATCTTTCATGAGAAATGCGGAAAATTCGCCATCCAGCTCGACAGTGATGATCTGTATATTGACAATAATGTAATAAGCAGGGTTGTGGAAGCCTTTTACAACCAGCAGTGTGCCATGGTTGTGGGATCTTATAAAATGGTGAATTTCAACCTGGAAGAACTGCCTCCCGGATTGATTGATCACAAGGAATGGACACCAGGGAATGGCAGAAATAATGCACTAAGGATTAATGGATTAGGTGCACCAAGAGCATTTTATACTCCGGTTATCAGGAGCATAATGGTTCCAAATGTGAGCTACGGCGAAGATTATGCTGTCGGACTGGCAATCAGCCGTCATTATCAGATAGGAAGGATTTATGAACCATTGTATCTGTGCCGAAGATGGGAGGGTAACACAGATGCGGCTCTTGACATAAGTAAAGCCAATGCCAATAACCTTTATAAGGACAGGTTAAGAACAATTGAGCTCCTGGCAAGGAAGCAAATGAATATCAAGTCAAACAATAATTAATGTCGGACTATTTAAAAAGTCAACCACCTCCCCCTGACTGTAAACGTCAGGGTACTCCTCCTTTGAAAGGAGGAGAAATGTATAGTGTTGTAAATAAATACTTTCCCCTCCTTTTTAAGGAGGGGTGTCCCGACCAAAGCGTCGGGACGGGGTGGTTAAATATGCTTTTTCAACTACCCTAAAACTGACAAAGCAAACTTCTGATGATGTACTCAGATAGAATAGACGAATTTTTTTCCTCCCAGCTCCGGGAATGGGACCTTGCAAAACTAAATTACAACCAGCTTGAAAAAGTCAGGACAAGGAAGTTCGATTTCGGAACGTTTGAGGTATTTGTGCAGTTTAACCCGGAAAGAATAAGATCGTCGGCTGCAAAAGTTGATTCTAAATCAATAGGGGAGAGGCCATGTTTCCTTTGCGTCAAAAACAGACCGCCTGAACAAAGGGGTCTGACCTTTGACAGCAGTCTTACAATTCTTGTCAATCCATTTCCAATCTTCAGAAAACACCTTACAATTCCTTCTGAATTTCATACTGATCAAAGGATAAGAAATAATTTTGATACAATGCTCCAACTGGCCGAAGCAATGCCTTCATATACAGTCTTTTATAATGGACCGCAATGCGGAGCTTCAGCTCCTGATCATTTTCATTTCCAGGCTGGTAATAATGGTTTTATGCCTGTAGAAAATGATTTTCGCAGTGGGAGGCATACAAAATTGCTCTCGTCAGAATCAGGAATAGAAATATGGAAATGGGAAGCTTATCTGCGTGGTATTATTACTTTGAAAGGCAGTGACAGGAAAAAGCTGGTCCGGATCTTTGATCTTTTATTTGACAAGTTATCAGAAATTCAACCGGACAGGCCTGAGCCGATGCTCAATATACTTGCTGAAAATTCTTTTAACGAATGGATCATTCATATAATCCCGAGGAAGCAGCACAGGCCGACCCAGTTTTTTGGTACAGGCAGCGAGCAGATCCTGATAAGTCCTGCTGCTGCGGACCTTGGAGGTGTTATTATAACCCCAAGGGAGGAAGATTTTAACAGGATCAATAAAAGCGATATTGAAGATATATTCCGGCAGGTATGCTTCGGGGAAAGTGAAATAACCGGATTATTAAATGAAGTTTTATGATAGAAAAAGGCAAGGTACCTGAAATAGAGATAGGGATCTTTTCCGGCAAGGAGATAACGTTCACCTTTAATTCTCTGTTTACGGGGATAAATAGCAGCAATTCATTAACGGGAAAATGGATCGGAGGACTATCAGGTGGAAAAGTAGTATTAAGAAATGATGAAAATAAGCTTGAGTTTGAAGCTCCGGTCTTCCTTGTTCCGTTTGATATTCAGGGCTCCTCTTTTACCCTCCATGCGGTGACCATAGGAGTCGATTTTCACTGGCAACGCAATGAAGACCAGATTTTTAAAGGAAGTCTTAAACTCATCATCGAGGATGACATGATCACTGCAGTAAATGTACTTTCAATAGAGGATTATCTTACCAGCGTGATATCATCGGAAATGCGTGCCACATCATCAGAGGAATTTCTGAAAGCCCATGCCGTCATCTCCCGCAGCTGGCTGCTGGCCCAGATTGAAAAAAGCAACAAAATAAAAGCTGTAGGGAAAAACTACAATGCCCGGATAGAAACTGAAAATGAAATAGTTCGCTGGTACGACAGGGAAGATCATCAGAATTATGATGTTTGCGCCGATGATCATTGCCAGAGATACCAGGGAATTACACGCGCTTCAGCGCCTGCTGTCGAAAAGGTGATCAGGGAAACATATGGTGAGGTGCTGACTTATGAAGGGTCTATTTGTGACACCCGATATTATAAATGTTGCGGGGGAATGACAGAGCTTTTTGAGAACGCCTGGGAACCGGTCTGCCAGCCTTATATGCAGGGGATAATCGATAATCCGGTGCTGCCGGCAGATTATGGCACTGATTTATCAAAGGAAGATCAGGCAGAAAAATGGATACTTGGAAGTCCTGAAGCATTCTGCAACACATCCGACTGGAAGGTGCTTTCGCAGGTTCTTAATGATTATGACCAGGAAACAAATGATTTTTTCAGGTGGAAAGTCAGCTATTCTCAAAAAGAGTTAAGCGACCTGGTTAAGTTACGGACAGAAACAGATTTCGGGATCATAAATGAACTTGTACCACTTGAAAGGGGCGTTTCCGGCAGGATAACGAGATTAAAAATTGAAGGTACTTTGAAAACGATGATTATAGGGAAGGAGCTGGAGATAAGGAAATCACTGTCAAAGTCACATCTTTACAGTTCATGCTTCTTCGTTGAAAAGCTCGTCAATAATGAGGGAACAAGATTTGTCATTCACGGCGCCGGTTGGGGACATGGAGTCGGATTATGCCAGATTGGAGCTGCCATGATGGGCGCCAGGGGATATTCGTATCGTCAGATATTAATGCATTACTTCAGAGGTGCTGGTTTTGAAAAGTTGTATCAGCTGAAAAATCATAATAATAACAAGTTTTAAGTAGCTATTTATGAATAGGAACAAAGAACGCTCACCGTGGGCCTGGATCCCGACACTATACTTTTTCCAGGGTATTCCTTACAGCATTGTGATGATTACATCTGGTCTCATTTACAAAACCATGGGCATCTCTATTGCTTCATTCGCGTTCTGGACCAGTCTGCTTTATCTTCCCTGGGCAATCAAACCTCTCTGGAGTCCATATATTGACGTTGTCTCAACAAAAAGAAACTGGGTTGTATGGACACAGCTTTTACTCGGGGCAGCATTTATCGCAGTAGGTATGGTAATGCCATTATCTTTTTTTTACGCTGTGAGCCTCGGAGTATTTGCAATTATTGCAATCTCTTCAGCAAGCCATGATATTGCAGCCGACGGCTTTTATATGTATGCACTTGACCAGCACAAACAGGCATTCTTTGTCGGGATAAGGTCAACATTTTACAGGTTTGCAATGCTAACGGCTCTGGGATTAATACCGGTGCTTGCCGGAACTATCCAGAAGAATACCGGGCTCGAACCTGTTACTTTCGAGACCATGTCGGCACTTCCATCCGAATATGTCCCATTCAATCCTTCTGAAATACAAATTGTTAAATCTGCAAGCGAACCGGCATTGCTTCTTTTTCCCCGCGATCTGAAAGTTCCTGTATATCAGGAAGGAAAGTCAGCTCTTGATTCAGCCGTAATTTATATCGCTCTCTCAGCTCCGCCTGAAGAAGGTGAAACAGTGGTCGTGAATGTCGTACGCAAATCGGGCAGCAAGGATATCGATCTTTCCAAAAAACAGACTGGCAGATTTGAATTTACAAGCAGCAACTGGAATAAACCTGTAGCCGCCTCTGTGAAGGTAAATCATAATCTTACCGGAACGGCATCTTCAGAATTTCTTGTCACTGCCGGCAATATAGCATTCAGCTGGACGGTTTCACTGGCTATCCTGGGGGTGCTGCTGATCCTTCTGGCCATATACAACCGGATAATAATGCCCCGACCTGATGAAAAAAGCACTAAAGAAAAAATAGGATGGAGTGTTTATAAGGAAGTCTTCGTCTCATTTTTCACCAAACCCGGAGTAATTCCTGCATTGATATTCTTCCTTATGTACAGGCTTGGAGAATCTCAGCTTGTCAAGGTTGCAACTCCATTTCTTGTCGATTCAAGGAGCGCAGGCGGAATTGGACTGACATCTGCTCAGTATGGCATTGCTTACGGTACGATAGGGATGCTATGCCTGACACTCGGAGGTATTCTTGGCGGTTTAACTGCAGCAAAATTCGGCCTGAAGCGGCTTATCTGGTTCATGGCATTTTGCATGAATATTCCTATTAGTGTTTATATCTATCTTTCTTTTATTCAGCCAATGCCAGGCGATATTTCTATATATCTTTCAATTGCTCTCGAACAATTCGGCTACGGCTTCGGATTTACTGCATATATGCTCTATATGCTTTATTATGTTGGAGACAGCAAATACAAGACAGCAGAATATGCTATTGGAACTTCACTGATGGCGCTGGGGATGATGCTTCCCGGAATGATCTCAGGAAGCATGAAGGAAGCTCTTGGATACCAGCATTTCTTTATTTATGTAATACTTTGTTCAATCCCGGGACTGATTGCCATTAAATTCCTGAAGATCGATCCGTCCTTCGGAATAAAAAAGAAAGAAAATTAGACTGATATGAAATCAAAAGAATTATCAAAGGTTGAGCAATCATTTTTTAATAGCTCAGGAAGAGGTGACTATTCAACAAAGATCCCTTACATTGTTGTGCAGAATTTCCCTGACCTCGGATTACTGACCTCACTCAGGTTCCTTGAATGGGTTTTCGAAAATCCTGCAGGTGTAATCAGTCTTCCCACCGGGAAAACCCCTGAGCATTTTATAAAATGGACAAATAAACTGCTGAATGGCTGGGATCTGAAGGAAAATCGAAGCCTGATGGAAAAGAACGGGCTTTCAATAAATAAAAAGCCATCCTTCAGGGGATTGCACTTTGTACAAATGGATGAATTCTATCCTATTGATCCAAGGCAGCATAATAGTTTTTATGATTTTGTCAAAAACTACTACATAAATGGATTTAATCTCGATCCGGCAAGAGCGTTATTTATTAATGCCGATGAAATTATCCTGTCTCAGGGTAAGCATTATACAGAGGTCTTTCCTGACAGTCGTATTGACCTGACACTCCGCAACAGGGAGGCTGGTTCAAATTTGGAAAAATTACAGCAGGCTTCAATCTTCAGCATCGATAACTGGTGTACAAATTATGAGAACATGATAAGGGAGATGGGAGGCATTGGGTTCTACCTTGGAGGGATGGGGCCCGATGGTCACATTGCTTCCAATACCAGAGGCAGTGATCACAACTCAACAACCAGGCTTACTGCAACAAACTTTGAATCACAGGCTGCAGCAGCAGGCGACCTGGGCGGGATAGAGGTTTCCAGGAACAGACTGGTTATCACGATCGGACTTGGCACCATTACATACAATCCCGATGGAGTTACAATAATTTTTGCTGCCGGTGAGGCAAAGGCACCGGTTGTAAGAAACGCTCTTGAAAATCAACCGGATAATATGTACCCGGCAACAGTTCTGCAAAGACAAAAAAATGCACGGTTTTTTCTCACTGAGGGAGCTGCGGTTCTTTTGCATGACAGCATTGAAAAATACTTCAAGGAAGGAGAATGGACATTTGAAAAAACGGAAAAGGCTGTTTTTGATCTTTGTCAGAAAATAGATAAATACGCTCATAAACTTGTGATTGACGACCTGATAAATGACAGGTATTGCTGTCTTATTCCAAACCTGAGCATGGACCGGGTCAATGAAGTAATTGATGCCACAAAAAAGAAAATTATCAAAGGTGACACGAAAGAGCATGACCAGGTCTTCCTTCATACAGGCCCGCACCATGATGATATAATGCTTGGAATTTTCCCGTGTATTATCCCGCAGCTGAGGGAAGCCTCCAACAAATTTCATTTCTCTGTTTTTACTTCCGGATTCAATTCTGTTACCAATATTATGCTTCAGAACCTTCTGGAAGAGACTCTTAATCATATTGAGCAGGGGAGTGTCAAGATGATTGAATACCCGGATTTCTTTGAACAGGGATACAAATATAAATTTGACAAGGATGTAAGCCATTATCTTGACAAAATTGCTGCAAAGGATGAACCCGGTAAATTAAGGGGTGTCTGTCATCGAATAATAAGAGTAATGGTTGAAATCTATAAGCTTAAATCCAGGTTGGAACTGACTGACCAGATTGAGAAAAACATTGAATTATTGAATTCAAGCTACAGCGGGGAGAAAAATCCTCCTGATATTCAGAAGCTTAAAGGTATGATCCGCGAATTTGAAGAGGAGCTTGTGTGGGCTCATTACGGGGTAAAAGTACAGGACATAGAACACCTTCGTCTTGGCTTTTATACAGGCGACATTTTCACTCCGCAGCCGCATGGCAAACGTGATATTGAGCCAATCCTGGAAATGCTCAGACGTGTACGGCCAACAGTAATAAGCCTGGCATTTGACCCAGAAGGCTCCGGACCTGATACACATTTTAAAGTGCTTCAGGCATTGGCTGCAGCTCTAAGAAGCTGGAAGCAGGAGGAAGATTTGTCAAATTTGAGAATAATAGGCTACAGGAATGTATGGTTCAGATTCCACCCGTCGGAGGCTAATGTATTTACACCCGTTTCACTGAATTCGATGGCTGTACTGGAGATGTCATTTAAGAATTGCTATATCAGCCAGGTAGATGCTTCATTCCCCAGTTATGAGCTTGACGGACCATTCAGCGACCTTTCACAGCACATCTGGGTTGAACAGTTCAAACGGGTTCAGCTTATTCTTGGTAAAGACTTTTTCTATGAAAATGACAGCCCCAAGATCCGCGCGACCCATGGAATGATTTTTCATAAAGAGATGAAACTTGATGAATTCCTTATACTTGCTGCTGATCTTGAAAGAAGCATGCAGGGTGAGGCCAGATAAGAATCGGGTAAATCAGATTTGAATTAATTTCAGTACAATAAATAACGCTGAATTTTTTTCCTGAAAGCTGGAATTGCACCGGTCCATAAGTCAAGTATAGAATTAACAGAATAATTTTTAGTGAACTCTTTTCTTACCATGTCAGTTCCGCAGACCTTGTCGAACATTTCCAGCCGCGATTTGTCACATAAGGCAAAAACATCTTTCCCGGGCCATAATTTATGTGCTTCCTGCAGTAAATAAAACTGGATAAGCGATAACGGTGCTGCTTTTTTATCGGTAATATGTATCTGTACCCCATGAACCATCTTACCTTCTGAGACACTGTAATATGGCTTATAATGAACAGGCCGGAAAATCAGACCCGGAAGACCCAGCGCGTTAAGGTTATGTGCAAGCGAATCAGCATTGATCCATTCGGCGGCAAATGTCTGAAACGGTAAGGTGTAGCCAACCCCGATGCTGGCAACATAAAGTTCTCCAATGATACCTGTCGCAGGGTAAAAGCAGCATGTTTCAGCCTGGGGAATATGCGGTGATGATGGTACCCATGGCAATCCTGTCTCCTCAAAACACATTTCTCTTTTCCATCCTCCCATCTTAATTACCTGGAGGTTGCACTTCACACCATTTTTTAGCAACCCTTCGCCGTTGAGGAACAATGCAAGCTCCCCGACTGTCAAGCCATGTATATAAGGTATGGGGTACTGGCTCACAAAAGAGATGAAGTCCTTTTCCACCAATGGTCCTTCAATCCTTATGCCTCCAAGCGGGTTAGGTCTGTCCAGAACAATAAACGGAATGTTATATTCCGCAGCAGCCTCCATAGCAAGTCCAAGTGTGCTTATGAAAGTATATGAACGTGAACCTATGTCCTGTATGTCATAAACAAGAACATCAATGCCCTCAAGCATTTCCCTCGTTGGTTTTCTGGTATTGCCATATAAGCTGAACACTTTCAGATTCGTCATAGGATCAATAGTGGAACCGATTATCTCTCCTGCAGTAAATTCGCCTCTCACTCCATGTTCAGGCCCGTACAGCGAAGTGAGCCTGACATCTGGAGCTTTGAAAATAAGATCGATACACGACCTCAGGTTCTTGTTTACCCCGGTAGGATTAGTGATAAGGCCGACTTTTTTACCTTTTAAAATTTCAAATTTGCTATTAACCAGCATCTCCAGACCCGTTTCGACCGGTTGTCCCTGCAAACCGAATGGTAAATTCATAAATTGTATTACCATAATCATCTTGATGAATGGTGAAATCCTGTTTATCATACTTTTATATTTTAAAAAGGCTGGTTTGTATCAAAATTCTATAAAATAAGCTGAAATTACCGTAAATATAATCATGGGGTATGTCCTATATTCTTATTTTTATGCCTTTTTATGTATCAGTGATATGAAAAAAAGTACCGGCCGGCTGGTTTCTCTTGATATTTTCAGAGGCTTGACAATAGCGTTCATGATCATCGTCAATACTCCCGGAAGCTGGCAATATGTTTATGCTCCTCTGCGACATTCCAAATGGCACGGATGCACTCCCACCGATCTTGTATTTCCTTTTTTTCTTTTTATAGTCGGTGTTTCGATGTGGTTCTCACTTAAGAAATACGGACTTGAACTGAATGGAAGCTCATTTTTAAGGATTGCCAGACGTACGGCATCAATTTTTGCACTTGGACTATTCCTTAACATCTTTCCTTATTTTGCAAGGGATTATTCAACGCTCCGGATAATGGGAGTGCTTCAGAGAATTGCTCTTGCCTATGGACTGGGAGCGCTGATCTGCATGACAATAAATCGTGACTATCTATGGATAGTAACAGCAGTCCTCCTGCTTTTGTATTGGGCCGTACTTGCATCCTGTGGCGGTGCGGACCCCTATAGCCTTGAAGGTAACTTTGCACTCAGGATCGATCAATGGATTCTTGGTACAAATCATTTATATAAAGGTTTTGGGATACCCTTCGACCCCGAAGGCTTATTAACTACAATTCCTGCAATATGCACGGTGATTATCGGATTTTATGCAGGTGAGCTTTTTGGAAAAAAATCTGCAGGCGGGGAATCTGTTCTAAAGGCCTTGATAATCGGTGCTGCTCTTATAGGTCTCGGTCTTTTATGGAAGAAGTTTTTCCCTATCAATAAACCTCTTTGGACCAGCTCGTACGTTCTTTATACAGCCGGTATTGCAATGATGGTCCTGGCGATCATATACTGGCTTGCTGATATTGTCAAATTCCAGAAGTGGGGTCAGCCTTTTCTGATATTCGGAACAAATGCCCTATTTTCATTTTTTCTGGCCGGGATCTGGACACGATTAATGTCGCTGATTACAATACCACAGGATGGCAATCAAATAAGTTTATATACATGGATTTATGAAAAGATTTGTGTCCCTGTTGCCGGAAATATGAACGGAAGTCTCATGTTTGCCATAATCCAGATGATGTTTATCTGGTTCATTGCTTTAATTTTGTATAAGAAGAGAATACTGATAAGGTTGTAACTGGGAAAGTCCCCCTTTGAAGAGCCTGCCCCGCTTAGGCGGGGGGGGGTAAGGGGGATGTAGAGGGAGATTGTTTCTCTCGCTTCGCTCGATCGCAATGACGGAAGAAATAAGTAAGATTTCCTCCTGGGGTGGGGAGAAAGGGTAAAGGAAAGTAATTAAAATGTAATTAATTAGTAATGGAAGATTCTGACATAATTAAAATAATTTCAGAAGGTTATAAGGAGCTGTTCGGACACGCTGAAATAAATGTGATTCCATTGCCGCGATCTGGCTCCGACAGGAGATATTACAGGTTACACGACGGCAGTAATACTATTATCGGTGCATTTAATGCCAATCCCGAAGAGAACGAAGCTTTTATCGGATTCACAAATCATTTCAGAAAAAGATCACTACCTGTGCCGGAAATTTACGGATACTTACCTGATAAATTGGTCTATTATCTTCAGGATCTGGGAGATGACAACCTTTATACCTGGCTTCATAAAAAAGCGATGATCACTCCCTTTGATAAGGATGCCACGATCCTTTATAAGAAGATACTTGATGAGCTTATCCTGTTTCAAACCAGGGGAATTGACGGACTTGACCTTGACCTGTGTTATCCTCACAAAAGCTTCGACAGGCAGTCGATGATGTGGGACATGAATTATTTCAAATACATGTTACTGAAACTTCTTGCAGCGCCATTCAATGAACGCAGACTGGAACAGGATTTCAATATTCTGGCCGATTATCTTCTTGAAACCGGGCAGGACTATTTCCTTTACAGAGACTTTCAGACTGCAAATGTAATGGTTGTGGGAGAGGAGCCATGGTTCATTGATTACCAGGGAGGCAGAAAAGGCGCACCACAGTATGATGTTGCTTCGTTGCTTTATGATGCTAAAATTCCCATGAATGAAACTGACAGGGAATCACTGCTCAGCTATTACATTGAAAATTTCTGCAACGACACAAAAGAGGATCGTCATAAATTCAGGGGATATTATTCAGGTTTCAGCATGATAAGGGTAATGCAGGCTCTTGGAGCATTTGGATTCAGGGGATTGTATGAGCAGAAACCCACCTTTACCGACAGCATTGTTCCGGGAGTAAAACTACTGAATCAGATAATTGATCAGGCTAAAAACCATATAAGCCTTCCTGAATTATTTAGTACGGTAAGATCCATCCCTGATACACAGATATTTGTGAGGCTATCAGAAAGCAAACATCTTTAAGGTACTGCCTATGAAAGCGATGATCATGTCAGCAGGGAAAGGTACCAGGTTAGGCAAAATTACGGAAACTATACCCAAGGTTCTTGTTGATATAAATGGAAAAAGCCTTCTTCAGATTGCTGTAGAAACCTGTACGCGATACGGATTTGATGATATTATTGTTAATGTCCACTACCTTGCCGACATGGTGGAAGAAGAGATAAGACGGCTTAACAGAATGGGATTCAAAATAACTGTTTCAAATGAACGGGAGTTGCTTCTCGAAAATGGAGGAGGTTTGTATAAGGCAAAAGATTTTTTTGATGGTAATCCTTTTCTTGTTTACAATGCTGATATAGTTACTGATCTTGATCTCTCATCTCTTTATCATTATCATATAAAGAAAAATGGACTGGCTACACTTGCCGTGAGAAATCGTGAAGGGAGCAGATTCCTGCTTGTTAATTCGGAAGGAGTGTTGAAAGGATGGTGCAATATTGCAACTGGAGAAAAAATAATTGCTGTGAGAGAAGAGGAAGAACTATTGAAAATTGGTTTTTCATCAATACAGATTATTGGTCCGGAGATTTTCAAATATATGAAGGAAGGCGTTTATACGGTGGTGTCTCTTTATCTGGAATTAGCATCATCTAACAGAATTTATACTTACAGGTGTAATGACGGCTACTGGTTTAATGTCGGAACTCCTGAGAACCTTGAAAGCGTAAGAGAGTTTCTATCGAATGGATAGAGCTTACTTTTATATACGCCAGAACGATCTGCCAAAGAGTACAAATACTGTAATTATTTCCAGCCTGCCTATTATCATCAGTAAGCTTAAAACTACTTTACTTACATCTGGCAGACCTGAAAAATTGCTCATAGGACCCACAATCCCCAGTCCTGGCCCGATTCCGGCCATACACGTAGCAACCGAACTGGATGCAGATACTAAGTCCAGTCCATTAGCAACAATAATTAATGTTCCCAGGATGAAAATAAAAATGTAGAGAATTATAAATGAGATTATTGTAATATTAGTTGCATCGTTTATTGTTTTTCCATTTAGTTTTAATGAAGTCACCATGTTGGGGTGAGTCAATTTCGTAAAAACACTCCTGATGTTTTTTAATACAACAAGATGACGAGCCATTTTTATTCCACCACTTGTTGAACCAGTACAACCTCCTGAAAACATCAGCAAGAACAAAAGGACAGTACCTGATATAGGCCACAAAATGAAATCAGTTGAAGCAAATCCTGTACATGTTATAATCGAAACGACCTGGAAAAAACCCTCCCTGAAAGCAACTTCAAGTGGTTTGCTGGTATTTGTGAGAAGAATACTGGTTGCTATGGTCCCGGCTATTACAACAACTGCAATATAGAACCACAATTCCTCATTCTGTCTTACCTTTCTGAAGTTCAATTTTATCATAAAATAATAAACGACCTGACTGATTCCGGCGAGAAACATAAAGACCATCACAATATATTGGCTGTATGATGAATAGTACATCAGGCTCATATTCTTTGTTGAGAAACCACCTGTGGCAATAGTACCGAAAGAATGGCAAATGCTGTCGAATAAATCCATATCGCCGATTGCCAGTAAAATGATTTCCATCAGCGTCAGGGTCAAATAAATAATCATGATTCTGAATCCGATAGCCTTTGTTTTGGGATGAATCTTTTCCTTTAGTGATGATTCAAGGCTAAATAACTGATAACCACTAACTTTAAGTGATGGTAGAACAATTACTACAAGGACTATGATCCCTAATCCTCCAATCCAATGTGTCAGGCTTCTCCAGAAAAGAATTGAATAAGGAAGTATTTCAACATCTTTCAAGATTGATGACCCTGTTGTGGAAAATCCTGATGTGGATTCAAAAACAGCATCTATAAATGATGGGATGGTTCCACTGAACAAATATGGCATAGAACCCAGAATAGAGAATACAATCCATGATAATGTAACAGACAGATATCCATCTCTGTTACTGAATTTACCTGTATCAGCATTTCGTGAGACAAAGTACAGCAAAGCGGAAATTGCGGAGGTAATCAGTGATGACCAGAGAAACGGAAATGGGGATTCATTATAGATATGAGCTACAGGTAAACAAAACAGGAATGAGATAGCCTCTATGAAAAGAATTGTACTTATAATACGCAGAATAACCAGAGGATTGATCAGCTTCATAATTTGATTCGGGAAAACATATCAAATATAAGCAGAAATTAATACAAGTTGCTGGTTGCTCGTTGCTGGTTGCTCGATGCTCATTTTTAACATGAAAAATCTTATATTTGGATCATAATTATCAATCTTTTAAAGGCATGGGAAAAGCAATGGTTATTGGCGCAGGAGGTGTGGGATCGGTTGTAATTAGCAAGATGGCTTCACTTCCGGAAGTCTTTACTGAGATATTGCACGCAAGTCGCACTAAATCAAAATGTGATGCGATAGCAGCAAGGACCGGATCGGACCGTATTAAAACAGCACAGATCGATGCCGACAAGGTTCCTGAACTCAGGAAGCTTATCAGAAGCTTTATGCCTGACATTGTTGTTAATGTAGCTCTTCCTTATCAGGATCTTCATATTATGGATGCCTGTCTGGCAGAAGGAGTATCATATCTCGACACGGCCAATTATGAGCCTCTTGAAGAGGCAAAATATGAGTACAGCTGGCAATGGGTTTACCGGGAAAGATACAGGATAGCAGGAATAACCGCCATACTCGGATGTGGATTTGACCCGGGAGTAACATCTATCTTTACAGCCTATGCTGCAAAACACCATTTTGATGAGATCCATTATCTTGATATTGTCGACTGTAATGCCGGGG